>Ga0209581_1000525_pt1 | contig 78166 bp, 63 predicted proteins | sample Coa_R2_FD_187160 | JGI IMG/M metagenome (GOLD analysis project Ga0209581, IMG submission 187160) | Surface soil microbial communities from Centralia Pennsylvania, which are recovering from an underground coalmine fire - Coalmine... | ecosystem: Environmental > Terrestrial > Soil > Unclassified ...
GCGCAACCGGCTGTTGCGGATGGTCCTCATGCACACGCTGGCTGTCCTGTTCAATCTGCACGATCAGGCTCCGCCACTTCAACTGGAGCGGCTTGTTGCGTAATCTAAACAACTTGCACATCGGGTTAGCTAGTTATCACCTTCTCGTCATTGATGAGAGTAACTTCCAGGTCACCTAATGAGCCGGTCTGCTCATCGGCTGCATTATGTGCCTGGAGGGGCTTGATCCTCTCGCCCAAGCGGGTTTGTGCTGCGTGATATGCCGCAGCAACGACCAGAACAGGCAACCTACTTGCCTTTGGGCAATGCAGGTGCTGATCGATAAGGGTTACAATGGCCTCTGCCGAGAGCGGTGCTGCCCCTTCTGAGGCTTTTATCCGGTCTTTAACCGTTTCCATCCATTGGAGCTTTTCATCCCTAATCACTAAGAGGCACTTTACAATCTCGGTCAGCAAATCCTCTGCTGAGGCTGCCCCTGTGTGGACATCGTTGAACAACAAGAGCAAAGTTTTATACAATTGAGGAGGACGACCATTTAAAATCACATCGGGGGTGAGGACTACCCTGTCTCGGAAGGCAGGAGTAAGAAATGCCGTCGTCAAGTTGCAAGGCAGGTGATGTGTGTTGATGAAAGCAGTGATAAACTTCTCATCATAGCGGCGTCCCGAATAGGTATCGTTGCCTTCAAGCTCCGTATAGGGTTTGCGAATATCTACATCAGGGTTATGAATCTTCGCAAGCAGGCACGCTAAAAGTGCTCGAACCGCAGAGCGGTTCGAGTTACGGCAAACAAAACCAACCCGTTCAAGGATAGCAGCATCTTTTATGACTGGTTGCTCGCTATTGGCAATGGCTCTTCTAACAATGTTATCAAGGATTTCTGCTGAGGTTGCCATTCAGCCCTGGTCTCCTTTGTGAGGTAGTTCACCCAAAGCACTTCTCTCCTTGGCTCTTTCACTGAGTGGCAATTTTTCTCCGGGCCCTCGATATGATACCAATCGCTGTACAACTCATCTAGCAAACGGCAGTGATACCCAGAAAACGCAGCCTTACCCTTTATGCTGTGTAAAACCTCTGCGAGCTCCCTATGCTGTGTATCGGTCATCTCGTATTGATATGCACTGCCGCCCCGCGACTCTTGCGGATAGGGGGGTCACAGTAAAACAATGTTTCTGGAGTATCGTAGCGTTTGATAATCTCAATAGCTGGAGCGTGTTCTATCTGGACACGGAGAAGTCTTTGGGCAATCAATGAGAGGTCTTCAACACTGCCTAGCCATCGTGAGACAGCCCCTGCCATTCCCGCCCGGCTTGTGAGTATGCAGTGGGCCCACCTCCCAGAGCTGGCTGTCTGTGCAAGTCCAGTTCTGACCTGGCGTGCGCAGATGAAAAACCGCCGTGCCCTCTCAAGGTCTGATATAGGCTCTGCTGGTTTAGAAAGCGCAAGTTCAAACTCTTCACGCGAAAAGGGGGTTAAACCAATTGCCTCAATTAACTCTTCTTTTTGATTGCGAAGCACCCGGAAGAAGTTGACGACTTCTCCATCCAGATCATTGTATGTTTCCACTGGCGAGGGTTCTCTATTTATCAACACCGCTGCTGACCCTCCAAAAGGCTCACAGTAGTGCTGAGTTTTGGGTAAGAGGGGAAGAAGCCAACCTAAATGGCTAAACTTCCCCCCATACCAGCCAAACGCTATAAGATTCCCCATACTCTATAGTTCTCTCCTCTGGCTAGCTCAGCCCGCGCCGGACGGCTTCGGCGGCGGCCTGGGCGCGGGTCGTCACGCCTCCGCGAACACCTCGGCAACGGTCATGGTAAAACCGGGGATCACATCGTATCCCTCCAGCGTATCGCCCAGGCGCGTGATGAGGGTGGGTTCATCCTGATCTCCTGGCCGCCAGACCTCTACTTCCTGCCGTTTGGGCCAGACCAGCCACGCCAGCCGCGACCCAGCCGCAAGGTAGCGCTTGATGTGGGTGCGCATTTTGGGCCGGAACTGGCTTTTGCTGGCAACCTCGACCACGAAATCAGGGGCAAGGTGAGGGGCCACCTCCTGCTGATCAGCGGCATCAATGATGGGGAGCAGTTCAGCCCGAACAAAGGCCAGGTCAGGATGCCAGACGGTCTCGCCCTCATCCCCTGGCTGACTGATGTTATATTCGTACTGCTGCAACGTCACCCGCCCCAACTGGCGCGCGGCTACATAAGCTCGCACAGCCATGTAAATGTTGCCTGCAATCACATCATGCAAGCTATAATGCACGCCCAAGAGGAACACCAGCCTTCCATCGGTGAGTTCGGTGCTGCCCCGGTCCACTTCAGGGAGACGGCAATACTCGGCGGCTGTCATCAGATCGCCCTCATATTCCCGATAATAGTGTTCGATTGCCATCTACGAACCCTCTTTCCAGAGCGGAAACGCTGCCTCAGAGAGCATTCTATCATGTGGTGGTCAAAGCGGAAAAAATAGGAACTAGATCAGCCCGCGCCGGACGGCTTCGGCGGCGGCCTGGGCGCGGGTCGTCACGCCCAATTGATCGAAGATGTGCTGCACCTTGCGCTTGATGCTGGCCTTGCTCCAGCCAAGCTCGCGGCCAATCTCGTCGTTGCTGGCGCCAGCGGCCACGCGCCGCAGCACCTGAATATCCTGATCGCTCAGGCCCACCTCCTGCTGAATCTGGTGGCGGCGCACCTGAGCAAATTGATGCAGCACGCGGTCCAGCACCTCCGGGCTAATCAGGCGCTCGCCGCGATGGACCGTGCGGATTGTCCAGACGAGGGTATCATCGGAGACGCTCTTGAGCAGATAGGCTTGCACATCTGCCTCCAGCGCGCCAATCAGATATTCATCGTCATCATAGCTGGTGAGCATGATGATGCGCGTCTCTGGGCAATCCTGGCGGAGCCGACGGGCCACCTCGATGCCAGTCATACCCGGCAGGCGAATATCCAGCAGCACGACATCGGGATACTCGCGGCGGGCGGTGTCCAGCGCCTGCTGCGCATGGGCAGCTTCGCCGATAATCTGCAAATCGGGGTGGTTGGAGAGCAGGCTGCGCAAGCCCTGGCGCACAACAGGGTGATCGTCAACGACGAGAATGCGGATGGGCTGGTTGGGAGTGTTCATCTCGCTGCTCCTCACTCTGATCCCCACCCCTGCCGTTGAGGACACCAGCGCTGCGCCCCACCCCGGTCTGCGGGGTGGTCACGTCGCGTCTCTCAGGCAGAGGAACCTCCAAAATCACATGCGTGCCCATCTCTGGCCGGGTCTCTATCGAGAGCGAGCCGCCCATTGTTTGCGCGCGCTCGTTCATACCGACAATCCCCAGGTGGCCGTCGCGCTGAGCAAGGATATGAGGGAGATCAAAGCCCCGCCCATCATCGCCGATCTCCAGGCGGACGGCCTGCGGCAAAAATGTCAGATGCACATACGTGGCGCTGGCCTGGGCGTGGGCCGCTGCATTCTGAAGGGCTTCCTGCATGACGCGATACAGACCAATCTCCACTTCCGGGTCCAGTCGGCGCGGTGGCCCGCTGATCTGCACCTGGCAGGGCAAGCCGGTAAAGACCTGATAGCGCTCGGCATAGCGCGTGATGGCCGGAGGCAGTCCCAGCGCGTCCAATGTCGGGGGGCGCAGATCATGGATAATGCGCTTGATCTCGCCATCCACCTGGCCCAGCACCGCGCGCACGCGCTGCAAGGCCGACTCCACGCGCGCCGCATTGCCGCGCGACAGCCGCTCGCGCGCCGCCTTCACCTCCAGGATCGCTCCGATAATCAGTTGATTGACGCCATCGTGCATATTATGGGCGATGCGGGCGCGTTCGCGCTCCTGAATGGTGACGGTCTGGGCGAGCAGCAGGCGCAGCTCCTGGGCATGCTGCGCCAGGGCCTCTTTCGCCTGGTTCAGTTCCTCAGTACGCTCGACCACTTTCCGCTCCAGATCAGCTTTGGCGGCTTTCAATTCTTCGTAGAGCTGCGCGTTGCGGATGGCGATAGCGACCTGCGCGGCATAGGTCATCAGCAGTTGCTCGTGTTCGTCCGTATAGGCATCGGGGCGATTCGCCACGCCGATCATGCCCATTGGCGTGCCCCGCGAGCGCAGCGGCACGCCCAGGAACGCCTGCACGGGTGGATGCCCCCTGGGCTGGCCGATGCGCGTCGGGTCGGTCATCGCGTCAGCGCTGCGCACAGGCCGGTTTTCCAATACCACGCGCGCAAAAATACTGGGGCGCAGTGGGATCAGATGAAAGTGTTCATAGAAGCGGGCGCTGGCCTGAAAGCCCTGGATAGCGACGACATCCATCGCGGTGCCATCATCGTTATTGAGGCCGATAAAGCCAAACTGCGAGCCGGTCAGTTCCAGACAATAGCGCAGCGCCGTATCCAGCACCTGCTGAAGATCGTGCAATTCAGCAATCTCCAGCGCCAGTTGATACAGCGCCTGTAATTGTTCGCGGCGTTCTTCAGCTTGTAGATGCAGGGTATCTGTGGAAGGGTTCACAGGGCGCCTGCCTTTTCATCGTTCCGGCCAATGAATTGGCCGCTAAGGTGCCCAGGGCCAGGAAATCGCTTCGGCCAATTCATTGGCCGCTAAGGTGCCCAGGGCCAGGAAGTCGGTTTGCGCCGACTCCCAACTCAACCCGCTGCATGATGGGCTTCCAGGCGGAACGCCTCTGGCGGCGAATGTATTCGCCGAATAGTTGGCCCGTTCAGGTTTGCGGCGGCGGGATCGAGGCATAGACACTGGAATAGGTCGGAATAACCTCCCAATTGCCCAGCGGCCAGAAGACCACTGTTGCTTTTCCGATGATGTAATTGCTGGGCACCGGTCCCCAGGTGCGGGAATCCGAACTGAAAGGCCGGTTATCCCCCATCACAAAATACTGGTTTGACTTGAGGGTGATGCTTTCGACGCTTGGATTCAGCGCTTTTGAAATATACGGCTCGTTCAGCAAGACGCCGTTGACAAAAATCTGGTTGGGGGTGATCTTGATCGTGTCCCCAGGCAGCCCGATCACCCGCTTGATAAAGTCCTGGTTCGGGTCAACTGGATAGTGGAAGACGATCACATCGCCGCGCGAAGGGCCATGAAAGAGATAGGCCAGCTTGTTGACCAGCACATACTCGTTGGTATTGAGTCCTGGCATCATGCTCTCGCCGTCCACGCGAAAGGTCTGGACCGAGAAGTGGACCGCAAGAAAGATTACCACGGTCAGGACAAGGGTTTCAATGATCTCCCGTGCCAGATGCGCGCGGCGCCGGGGCGCCGCTGCGCGGGGCGCGGGACGTGGGGGCGGGGGCGGGGGAAGACCACCCTGGTCGTCCCAGCCTCCAAAGCCGGTACGGCGCGGTGGCGCCCCTGAGAATCCGCCTCCTCCATATCCTCGCTGGGTAGCTTCCCAGGTGGCATCATCATCAGCCGGATAGCGTTGAGCGTAGCGGTCCATCAAAGCAGTCTTCCTCTAATCTGGCGCGAACAGGGTGTCTTTTGGCAAATTATAGCACAGGTTCGCCGGGCATAGCTGCATCAGCAGGGCAGATGCTAGTCAGAAGGTAATGGTCTGAGCCTCCAGGGTGCGATGGGGCCAGAGTTTTACCCCCCTGGAAAGGTAGTTGCCCGATCCAATCGTGCAATGATCGGCGATAATCGCGCCATCGATTTGACAGCCAACGGAGATCAGGCTGGATGCTCCAATCACGCTTTCACGAATCAGCGTCACATCGGTCTGAATCGTGGGATCAATGTTGAGCGGGCCGCTCAAGACCGGGTCGCGCCGCATGGCCGGAGAACTAGCAGCCGCAGTCTCCAGAACCGGGGCCGGAACGCCCGCCATCACATCTTCCCAGAGAACGGCTCGCTCCAGATGGACGCCAGGCCCCACCTGGCAGCCATCGCCCAGCGCCAGCGGTCCAATCAGCCGCGCGCCCGCGCCGATCACGCAGCGATTTCCCAACACCACCGGGCCGGTAATCTGGGCACTGGGATCGATCTCGCATCCGGCTCCAACCCAGACGCGCTCCGCGTGCAATTTGCCATCCATGCGCCCAGAGACACGCCCCAACAGCATATCGACATTGGCCGTCTTATATTTTTCGGGCGTGCCAATATCCAGCCAGTAGACATCGGATGGGTAGCCATAGATAGGGTCGCCCGCTTGCAGCAGACCTGGAAACAGGCCCTGCTCGAACTGATAAAACTGCTGAGGGGGGATCATGCGCAGCGCGGCGGGTTCAAGGATATAGGTGCCAGCGTTGATGAGATTGGTAGTAATGCCCTCCAGGCTCTTGGGCTTTTCGATGAAACGCAGCACGCGCCCGGAGCCATCGCACTCCACCAGGCCATACGCGCGCACATCTTCCACCGCTGTCAGCGCAATGCTCACCACCGCGCGGCGTTCGCGGTGAAAGGCCAGCATTGCCCCCAGGTCCAGATCGGTCAAAATATCACCATTGAGGACAAAGAGCGGTTCATCATCCTCAAGATAGCCCTGCGCCTGCACATGCTTCACCGCGCCAGCCGTCCCCAGCGCCTTCTCCTCGGTAACATATGCCAGGCGCACCCCAAACGCGCTGCCATCCCCGAAATATTCTTGAATCACGCCCGGCAGGTAGCACATGCTCAGAATAATATCGCTCACGCCATGCGTTTTCAAATGGCGAAAGACATGCTCAATAAATGGGCGGTTGGCGACGGGCTGCATCGGCTTTGGCCGGTAGATGGTCAATGGACGCAGGCGTGTCCCCTCCCCCCCCACAAGAATGACAGCTTTCACGTATCATCCTCCTGGAACACTCAAAAGCCTCTGGACTGGCCTGACACCACCAACTAGCCTGTCCAAAGCTTCCTCCTATCAGTTATACCACTCGAAACCTAGAAACGGCCAGCGACCGGACCGGGCCACATTGCTGGCTGCTGTTCTCTCTTCGCTCTGCCAACAGGGGGCCAAAAGTCCTACACACATCATGCGATGAGATTGCAATAGACAGGCCAACATATCCCGTCAGGCACGTTCTCCAGGTGCCAATAGGATTTTTGGGGGATTGCAGCCGGTACTCCGCTGCGCCCCGGGCCTCTTTTGATCCTGGCACACAACCAGCCTGGCACCTGGCTGCGAGTCATAAGAGACAACAAGGGCCTATGTTATACTGGCAAAAGAATATCGTTTCATCAGACCTTTTGCCGGAAGCAGAGCATCCGCACGGGGGTGCGATATGGAAAGTCTGGAGTATCTGGCGCAGCAGATCGGTCAGGGGCACAACTACCATCCGATGAGCGAACAAACGACGGTAGTGTTGGTGGAGAGTCGCCCACACATTGCTGGCCTTATCAAAGAGGCGCTGGAAGGCGCGGGCTTTATCGTCGCGCTGGCAAGTACCATTGATGAGGTCGAGATGACCCTCAACCGGCGACGCGGTTTTGCGCTGCTGCTGGTCAACGTTGAGGTTCTCTCCAGTCAGCAGTTCGGGCCACCCACGCGCTTCGGCCCATCAGGGGCGCTGGGCACGCTTCAGCGTATCTCAGGAGGGCAGCCGCTCTGGCAGGAGATCGGCGCGCGCACCTCGCTTCAGCGTGTGCCTATGCTCTGCTTCAGCAGCGATGGGATGGGCGGCCCGCCCGGCACGATGGTGGTCAAATCTCCGCAGGATTTCCAGCAACTGGCCGAGGTCGTGCGCAACTATCTGAATCCTCTGGCGGCCAATCCTTTGCTGCGCCAACTGCTCGATGAAGAATGCCTGCCTTCAATGCGCGGCTCGCTGGAAGAAGTTTCGCTGGCCGACCTGTTCCAACTGTTCAAACTGGGCGGCCACTCCGGCATTCTGCTGCTGCGCGACAGCGGGCGGCTTGCCGTCCTGGGGCTGGTGGATGGAGAAGTGGTGCATGCCTTTGCCGATCAGGCTCTGGGCCGCGAGGCGATCTACCGGCTCTTTGGCTGGACGAAAGCGCGCTTTGCTTTCTATAAAGATTTAACTCTCCCGGAGCGCACAGTCAACGTCAGCACGGAACATCTGGTGCTGGAAGCCTCGCGGCGCGGAGATGAATCGCTGGAAATGCGCAACAAGATTCCTTCGCTGCGCACGTTGATTTACCGGGCACCGCGTGTCACCGATGCGTTATCCACGATGCAGCTTTCAATGGCCGAATGGCGGATATTGTCGGTGGTTGGTCGGCGCAACACCGTCGGCAACATTATTAAAGTATCGGGCATGAGCGAGTTCAACGCGCTCAAAGTCCTGGATACGCTCTTGACTCGCGGGCTGGTAACGGTTGGCGAGGAAGCAGTGAGCAGGAATACCGGCGCGCTCCGCGAGACGCCGCTGCCTTCGCCTGCTGCCCGCTTCCCGTCCTATCGTTGATCTCCCAGAAATCAAGGAAAGCTGTTACCTATTTCACACTCCCAAAGTTATTACATATACAGGGTAGAGACAGATGTGGATGGTACGATACTGGCAAGAAGGATGGTAGGGGTGGTAAGCGGCCTGTCTTGTGCGCCATCCAGGCAGGAGTAAGGACTTGTGTTAACGTTGCTGTCGCTCCCCCCAGCGGTAGCGCTGGTATCCGGTTTTGGTCTGGCGCTGGTACTGGCCTATATATTTACTGGCCTCATCGGGCGGCTCGCTCGCCGGAAGGGCTGGCTGGATCAGCCCAGCGAGCGCCGCGTGCATAAAGTTGCGGTGCCCCGCCTGGGCGGCGTCGCTATTTTCCTCGCCTTTCTCATCAGCGTTCTCTTGATCTACTGGCCCGGCAGCCTGCACGAAGCGCTGGTGTATGAAGGCTTCTTGCCAGCGGCGGTTTTCATCACTGCCGTGATGGCCTATGATGATGTGCGCGGGCTGCCGCCAGGCATCAAGCTGGGCTTGCAGACTGTTGCGGTGGTCATCTTGATGCTTCCTGGCCTGGCGGCGGGCCATCTCAACGAACACGGCGACATTATCTCCTCTATCCATAACCCGCTGCATATCGCTAATATCATCAATTCAGATACGCTGGAGATTCCGCTGATCTTTGCCATTCCGTTCACCTGGTTCTGGACGGTTGGCATGATGAATACCATCAACTTCGTGGATGGCCTGGATGGCCTGGCCGGTGGAATCACCATGATTACTGCCGTTGTCATGACGGTCATCAGCGTGCTGCTGGGGCAATATGCCGTCGCCGTGCTGTGCGCAATCTTCGCTGGAAGCGTGCTGGGTTTTCTGCCGCATAACTGGACACCCGCCAAAATCTTTATGGGCGACAGCGGCTCCATGTTTCTGGGGTTGGCGCTGGCCGTCCTGGCGAATATCGGCGGCGCCAAGCTGGCAACCATGCTGCTCTTGCTGGGCATTCCCGTTCTGGATGTGGCAGTTGTGATTATCCAGCGCGTGCGCGGTGGGCGCGGCGCCTTCCACTACGACAAACGCCACCTGCACCATAAGCTGCTCGAAAGCGGCTACTCCCAGCGGCAGATCGTGCTGATGTTCTATGGCCTCACCAGCTTCTTTGGGCTGCTGGCAATCCTGTCCCTGGTTCTGCCCGACGCCCTGCCTTTCGTCTTTCGGACCAGCATCGCCGGAGCCAGCCTGGCACACCTGATCGGCCTGGCGCTGGTTGGCCTGGCAATGATCTTCATTCTGAGCTTTTTGATTCGCCGCCGCCGCCCGAATAAAGACCAGCCGGTGCTGACTACATCTCAACCGCACCGCGAGAGCAATCTGTAAGAGCGAGTTCAGACCTTCTCACCCATGAACTGTACGCAATGTGGACGAGCGCTCGACGCGCAAGCCCTGGAACTGGGAGCCTGCCGCTACTGCGGCCAGCCTATCCCTGACGCGGGAACCATGAGCATCAGCGAGACGGGCGCCGCAGGGGCCGATTACCCTCCAACGGGCGCCGCGTCGCTCTATGACCCGGGGCAGTCTCACTATGAATGGAAAGATTGGCCGACTGCCAGCGTGCCAGCGCCCGGCGGCACGCACCCCACGCTGCCCGGCCTGGGCGGCGTCGCAGAAAACGCTGAATCGGTGGGGACCACAACCGGCAACGCGCTCACCCTGCCAGGCACAGGATTTTTTGCCGCGCCAGGCGGCACGTCCGCTGGCGCGGGGGCGCCACCCCTGCCCGGCCCGCCGCCATCCGGCGCGAGCGCCTGGCCTCATATACCCGCCCAGCCTTCCTATCCGCCGCCAGGAGCGCCTGGCCGCCGCCGGGGGAAGCTGCTGGCGATTGTGGGCCTGGTCCTCATCATCCTGGTGATTTTGATTGGCAGCGGCGTGCTGTTTGCCAACACCTTCAACAAATCCCCTGCCAGCGGCAGCGCAACTGGCGGCCCCATCATCTCGACAGCACCGCCAACGGTCACGCCAACGACACAGCCCACAGCCACGCCTACCGCGCGGCCCACAAGCACCGCGACCCCGGCGCCTCCTGCGTTACAAACCTATCGAGACCCCAACCGTCTCTTCACCATCGGCTATCCCACTGGCTGGGCTGTTGGCAACGTCGCTTTGCCGATCACATCCGGCTTCGTGCTTAACGGCGTTCAGTTCAAAAACGGCGCGGCGCGTTTTACCATCGCCACAGGCCAGCAGCCAGCGATCCCTATTCCTCCCGATCAGGTGGATAGCCTGGTGCTGACCTCGCTGGGTGTGAGCAACCAGAGCGCCGCGCAAACTGTCACTATCGGCGGACAGCCCTGGACACAGGAAAGCGGCGACTCCAACGTGGGACGCCATACCGTCGCTGCCTCAACCAATTTCAATGACCGCCTGTATACTATCGTCTACAGCGCGCCCACCAGCGAATTTCCGAGCGACAACGCCCAGGCATTCAGCCTGATGATCGCCAGTTTTCGATTTGGCGCGTAATTTCCCCTTCTTTCCTCTTGACATTCATCCGCTTTATCAGTATACTTTTGTCAAGAAAATTGTTTTTCTCGACAAAATTGGATTGAAAAGCCCGATGGCAGACATCCCTGAAACCTACGAGCTGCACTCCCTCGAACAGATGCGGACTATCGCCGATCCGCTGCGGCTGCGGATCATCGAGCAACTGACGCGCCAGGCCATGACGGTGACACAGCTTGCTGAGCTATTTGGCGAAGTCCCCTCCAGGCTTCATTATCATGTGCGCGAACTGGAGCGGGTGGGGCTGCTCAAGCTCGTAGAGACACGCGAAAAGGGGGGCATTCTCGAAAAGTATTACCGGGCGGTGGCAAAGACGATCAATGCTCCCGGCACGCTGCTGCGCGGCGTCCCGCCTGATGAGGCCATAGCGACCTTTCACGAGATCATTCAGCCTTTCATTCAGGAAGCGTCTCAGGCTGCCCGGCATATCATCCATATCCAGGCATGGGATGACCCGGATCAGGTGGTGCAGCTCATGCCAGAACACTGCTGGATGACCGTCGAGGAGTTTTCGCAGGTGCGCAAACAAATCGAGGGCCTGCTGAAGCCATACAAAGAGCGGCGTGGCATTGACCAGGAGCGCCAGCGCAGCTTTCTCATTATCGCCTATACCACCCCGCCCGCCGCCGGGCCGGAAGCCGGGCCGGGCGACACGCCGCCAGCGGAACCCGCTCCCAGCAAGCCGCCCAAGCGGGAAGTGATGCTCACCGCCGGGGTCACACACTACAACCGCAAAGACCTGGAGAAGCATCTGGCAGCCGGTGAACGGTTGGAGATATACGTGCTGGGGACTTGCATCTTTGCCGATGATGTTACCGCCGATCTGGCGGATCGTGCCATTGGCAGCTTCCATATCTGGGGCAGGCTCAACGCCTCGCCCGAAGTGCGCGAAGTCCTGAAGCGGAAAGGAGGGGAAAGCAAACACTACTTCAGCCAATAAATTGGCTGCCAGGGGCCTACGGCCAGCACGTCGGCTCGCGCCGACTCCCAGCCTTGCTCCGAGCGCAGCCCAACCCGCACAGCGGGTTTTCTAGAGGAACGCCCGCAGCGGCGAATGTATTCGCTGAATGCCTCCTACAGAAGAACGGCGCGTGGCCGATGCAGACGAGCCGCGCGCCGACTCGTCCACGCTCGCATAGTTCGCCCACACGATGATGGAGGAGTCCTCTTATGGATACTACCACAGCGACGGTCGCGCCGTCTATGCAGAAACACGGCCCGCTTATCAATCGCAACTTCGCCCTGCTCTGGACCGGAGGCACCGTCTCGGTCTTTGGCGATGTCATTTTTGATACTACACTGGTCGTCTGGATTACGGTCTTCCTGGCAGAGAATCAGTCCTGGGCGCCGCTGGCGGTCAGCGGCGTCTTGCTGGCGGTGCTGGTGCCAGCGTTTGCCTTTGGCCCCATTGCCGGGGTCTTTGTGGACCGCTGGGACAAGCGGCACACTATGCTCTGGATGGACGCGCTGCGCGCCGTGTTGATTGCGCTGCTGCTGCTGGCGACCAATATTGTGCCCCTGCCGTACCTGCCCAATGGGCGTCTCCCGCTGGCCGGGCAACTGGGCCTGATTTACACGGTTGTCTTGCTCGCCAGCCTCGGCGCGCAGTTCTTTGGCCCGTCGAAGATGGCGCTGATCGGCGACATTGTGCCCGACCCCTATCGCACGCAGGCCAGCGGCATGAGCCAGGTGACGCAAAGCCTGGCAGCAATCATCGCGCCGCCGCTGGCGCCTGTACTCCTGCTGGCTGCCGGGCCGCAGGTGGCCCTGCTCATCAATGCCCTCTCGTTCGCCTTTTCCTTTGTGATGATTCTGGCCGTGCGCCCGCCTCAAGCCGCGCGCAGTGTTCACGCTGGCGAGCAATCGAATTTCCTCCGCGAATTTGTCGCCGGGCTGCGTTTCTCGGCGCGGAATCGCGTGATCCTGACCCTGCTTGTGACCGTCTGCGTCGTGATGCTGGGCGCCAGCGCGATCAATACGCTTGACATCTTCTTTGTTCTCAACAACCTGCACGCGCCCGTCAAGCTCTATGGCCTGCTGGAGACCGCGATGGGCCTGGGGGTTATCCTGGGCGCCATCCTGGCGGGATTGTTCGCGCAGCGCATCGGGCTGGCGCGCACGCTCACCTGCTCGCTGCTGATTGCCAGTATCAGCATGCTGGTCTACTCGCGCATGACGAGCTTTGTTCCGGCGCTGATCGTTGCGGCGCTCTTTGGCATCTTTCAGGCTGCGCTCAACGTGCCCGCCGGGCCGCTGCTCCTGCGGGTCACGCCGCGCGCCTACGTGGGCCGGGTCTCGGCGATCATCAACCCGGCCAGCGCGCTGATGCAGGTGCTGGGCACGATGCTGGTTGGTTTCCTGGCAAGCAATGTGCTGCTGCACTTCCACGCGCAGGCGCTGGGCATGACCTTTGGCCCTATCGACACCATTTTTACCGGCGGGGCTGTGCTGGCGCTGCTTGGCGCTGTCTACGCGCTGCTGCGCCTGGGCTTTACTGACCCGCCGCCCATCGCTGAGGAGACAGCAGCACCAGCCGCAGCAGAAGCGCCTGGAATGTCCTCAGAGGTTGCTACAGCAGCCACAAGCGAGTAAACTACGGCACAAGAACCATCTATAAAGAAAGCCGGAGGAGCAGCATGGACTCATCCACCGCGACCCCCGCGACTCCCGAAAAAAAGCCTGGTTTCCTCATCAATCGCAATTTTGCCCTGCTCTGGAGTGGGCAATCGATTTCCAACGTTGGCGATTTTGTTTTTGATACGACGCTGATTCTCTGGATTGCCACGATCATTGCTGGAGGGCAAACCTGGGCGCCGCTGGCGGTCAGCGGCGTGCTGGTGGCAACCGCTGTCCCCATCTTTCTCATTGGTCCTATTGCGGGCGTCTTCGTGGACCGCTGGAACAAACGGCAAACCATGCTCGCAATGGATGCCACCCGCGCCATTCTGATCGCCTTGCTCCTGCCGGTGGCGCTCGGAAAGCCCTCTATCTTCTGGCAGCTTGGAGCGATCTACACCATTGTCTTCCTGGCAAGTGCCTGCGCCCAGTTCTTCAACCCGGCACGCTTTACCTTGATCGGCGACATTGTTGAGGAGCCATATCGCGCCCGCGCCAGCGGCCTGAGCCAGACCACTCTGAACCTTGCCAAGATCATTGGCCCGCCCATCGCTGCGCCGCTGCTCTTCACCTTTGGGGTCGAGTGGGCGCTGATGGTCAACTCGCTCTCCTTCGTCGTCTCCTTCCTGGCAATTCTTGCTGTGCGTGTCTCGCAGTCCACCAGAAACGCCGCAGCCACGCAGCACGACAGCTTTTTCCAGGACTTCAGCGCGGGGATTCGCTTCTTTGTCCGCAATCATGTGCTGGTAGCCATCCTCATCAGCATTATCCTGGTCGTGCTGGGTCTGGGCTGCATAGATGCGGTCGGCGTGTTCTTTGTCACGCAGAACCTGCACGTATCCGCTGATCTCTTCGGCTTCATGGCGGCTGCCGTTGGCGCTGGAGCCGTGGTTGGGGCCATTCTCGCCAGCATGTTTGCATCACGGCTGGGCGAAGCCAGAATCTTCTGGCTTGGCCTGATCGCGGCAGGGGTTGTCATCTTGCTGCTGGCCCGCATGACCAACTTTGCCCTTGGGGTCGCCTGCTTTGCACTGGCCGGGCTGGTTATTGCCCCGGTCAACGTTGCCGTTGGACCGCTGGTACTGCATGTGACGCCCCGCGAATTTGTCGGGCGCGTCATCGCGGTCATTGACCCACTTCAGGCCCTGACCTCAATACTTTCGATCAGTCTTGCCGGCACGCTGGCAAGCACCCTGTTGAGCGGCTTTCACACAACCATACTCAACATCGCTTTTGGCCCCATTGACACCATCTTCACCGGCACCGGCATTCTCACCATCCTGGGGGGACTCTACGCCATGAGGAGCCTGCGCGGCGTCACCCTTGGCAAAGCGGCGGCTTCAGCGCCGGAAGCCGTGCCCGCAGCAGAGGCACAAACCGCCATAGACCCCTGATGAGTCAGTCTGGCCTGGTCCGCATGCTAGCTGCCGATCATGGACACTTCCGGCGAAGCGGGAACCGGCCAGCCCTGGCGTGACACTCGCCCTGGCCGGGGCGTCAGAACCACTAGAACGACCATGAGCGACACGAATCCTGAAGCCCCTTTTGAAGACTTCGAGGTCGAGATCAGCGATGTGTCGCCGGAAGGCAGCGCCGGGGGCCGCGCGACGATCCGCCTCTCAAGCCAGACGCGCCTCTCGCGCAAAGCGCGCGCCTGGCGCATCGGCATGGTCGCCAGCGCCTTCCTCCTGCTGCTGGTGGTCATTGTGGCAAGCGTGCCGGGGCTGCGCGGGCAGGTGGTGGGGCTGGTGACACGCTTCATCCCCACGCCCACCGCCACGCTGACCCCCAGCGCTGATCGCTTCTATTTCACTGCCGCTGTCCCCTGGGCAGCGGTGGCGCTGGATGGGCAGGCTATCCACCTGCCGCGCATTGGCGTTGATCCGCCGTTGCAGTTGGGGCGCGGGCGGCACACGCTGGCCTGGCGCGCCGATCCGTTTACGCCGCAGCAGTGCGTTCTTGATGTTCCGCCGACATCCGCGTCTTCCTGCACCATCATTGAGCGGGTCCGGCAGGGGAAATCGGGACCGCTGGCCTCAGTCGTTGCGCTGAGCGAATCGCTCACGACGCTTCCCATCTCTCAGGCGCAGTTGCTGACTCAGACCATCCAGGCGGCGCTTACCGGCTTCAGCGACATCGTGCAGCCAGGCGAAACCTATCTCAGTGATGTGCCAAAAGCTGCTCCCGTCACGCAGCCACTGCGGGCGACGCTTACCATGCAGGTGGAGACAGGCGCCGCCACGCAGCAATCCTGCTCGCTGAGCCTGTTTTTCGATTTGCCCTGCGTCATCGAAGGGCAGAACTGCATTACGCTCTGCCCTGTGCCCTGGCAGGACCGGCAGACAGCAGCCGCCGCGCCCGCTGCTGGGGATTGGCTGGCCTTTGCGGTGATGCACTCTTCCTGGGATTACGCCACCCTGGACGGCCAGAGCATCGCCAGCAATCAGCCAGTTGACAGCGGCAGAGCGCCGGTAGTCGCTCAACCTGTCCTGCTGCGCATTGGCTGGGATGGCGCGGCCTGGCACGTTCAGCCGCTCTTTGGCCCTGAGCAGGGGGCGCCCATCATCACAGGCTTTACGCAAATTGCCGACGACCCGGCCTGCTGGCCCGCAGAAGACTTTTTCGCAGGCCAGGTCTTCGGTGTCTTCCAGTATCGTTTTGTCTCCGGGCCGAACCCAGCCGTCGGCTGTTTGGTAGCCGGTCTCACCAGTCCGACGCCAGCGGGGGCAACGCCCTCTGCTGATGCCCCGGTCGCGTACTGGCTGATGCGCTTTGGCATACTGCTCTCGGTCAACGCGCAGGCGCAGCGTCTATTCCCCAATTCTCCGCGGGCTAATGACTACGAGCAGCAATTGGCCCAGCAGCTTGCCGCGCTCCCCGGCGGGCTGATCTTCACGCCCGCTTAGAGCGCCTCACACCACCCAGCACCGCTTGGCCCCACCCCTGCCGACTGGAAAACCGGCGGTACGCCCCACCCCTGCTCCAAGGGGGTGGTGTGAGGCATGCTTAGCGTGCCGGGCGCGCCAGCACCAGCCCCCAGACTTCTTTCGCCCCGGCGGCCAGCAGCGCCTTCGCAGACTCGCTGAGCGTCGTGCCAGTTGAGCAGACATCGTCCAGCAGCAGAATCTTTCGGTCAACCAGCGCGGGATGGCCTTTCTCGCTGGTAAATGCCCCGACAACATTCGCCCGGCGCTGCGCCGTGTTCAGCCACGCCTGATGCGGCGTATCGCGGGTGCGCCGCAGGGCATCCTCAACGACGGGCAGACCAGCGCCGCGCCCCACCACACGCGCCAGCAGCGCGGACTGATTATAGCCGCGCTCGGCCTGGCGCCTGGGGTGCAGCGGCACGGGCACCAGCGCGTCAAAGCCCGCGCGGGCGCTCGTCCGGGTCTGGCGGCGATAGGTTGCCAGCAGCAGCCGCCCCAGCGGTCCGGCCAACCGACGTTTGCCCTCGTACTTGAAGGCGTAAATGGCCGCTTGCAGCGGGTCTTCATACGCGCCCACCGCCCAAAGCGCCGCCAGCGGCTCCGGCGGCGCTTGCCGGGCGGGTGCCGGGGAGATCAGCGCCACGCAGGCCGAGCAGAACCAGTGCCCGCCGCGCCCGCAGCCAGCGCAGCGCGGCGGAAAGACCAGATCAAGCAGGTGCATCCAACGCCTCTTCCGGCAGCGCCAGCGCGGGCAGCTTCCCTACGATCTCCACCGTTCGCAGGCTCACGGTAATCACGCGCTTGAGCAGCCGAACGATATACTCCGGCTCGTCTTCGCGGTTGGGGTCGCTGGTGATGCCGCTGCGCGGGTCCGTACTCACCTGATACTGATCGATCACCCACTCCAGCGCCGAACGATTGCCCAGCCGATACCCGAAGCATTCCGGCGGGATGCCCTCCAGCCGCAGGGCATCATTGACCTGGATGCTCTGCTTATCCGGCGCCAGGCGCATCTTTTTGACTCTCCAGGTGAACGGCTCGCCCGGCGTCTCTGCGTGGCGCAGGGGATATTCCTCGACCTGCTCGTAGCCCAGATGCAGCGCTTTTAACTGCTCGCCCGCCTGGACAAAGGCGCGAAAATCCCTCGCGTCCGGCGCGAGCGGGATGCGCGGCAGGTCGCGCTTCAGATTCTCCGCGTAGCGCGCCCGATAGGTTGGATGGTGCAGCAGGGCGTAGACGTAGTGGAAGATGTCCCACTTGCTCACGCCCGCGCCATACTGCTGCTGGAACTGCCCCAGCGCCCAATCGGTGATATTCTCCCTCCGGCTGCTCCCATCCTCCGCGTAGGTGTAGAACGGGAAGCATTGGAACCCATCGGTTGACGCAAGCAAGTGCAGATCAGGGATAACATTAGTTGCAAGCGTGCTAAATGGCGAGCGATAGCCATGATCGCTCACAACAATGGCTATATTCTCTGCTTCGCTGGCAGGAGTGGGGAAGAATGTCCCAGTTGTTCCTCTCTCATCAACTACAATATCTGCATGGTAGAGCCACATGCTTGTAAATGGCCGGTAGAGAGACCTACGGATAGCATTTGCATCGAATTTGGCATAACGCTCGTTTCGCAGGTCTCGCTTGAGATTGCGGCTCCATTTCACCTTATCATAGCGCACAAAGTTATCAACATCCTGCGGGCGGCCAGCATCTACCCAATGGAACACTTCTGCATTGTAATCTTTGATGAATTGCTCAACCCGCGTCGCCAAGGTCTGACGGTCAAAGTCATAGACGATACTATCACGATTGGTGGAAACGCCAAGAGAATAGGTCTTAAAGATGGTTTGCGTCTCTGCTCTAGAAAGTACCTTTGCCTCTTTTGTCCCCATCGGTAAGAAATCGGCAAACTCAGGATGTAGCCCTTCAGTCAGCCAGGCATGTTTGCTATCTGGCTGCAATTCTTGCCAGTCAATCCCCGCGATGCTCTGCTTTTCAGTCAGGAAAGTCAGCTTCTCAGCGCCTTTCTGTGCTTCAGGCACTTTATAGTAGAGAATGGTTGCTTGCTGGCGCGGCGCTTCAGCATTGGTACGATGACGAACTAAGACTGTAATGCCAACACCTACCATAATGCCAAACACATTGCCGCCGCCGCGCTCGCGGGCATCGCCTCCCAGATCAAGATGGTAAATAGAGGTAAAATCTCTGGCGAGATGCTGGCGCATCCCGTCAAACGCGAGCTTGTGAACAAAGGAATTATTGCTCACAAAGCAGACAATGCCATCGCGCTCGCCCAGCCGGTCTGTCGCCCAGCGAAAGAATTTCACATACGCATCATAGAGTTTGGTATTGAGGGTCGCTTTTGAGGCTGCTGCGTAGGTCTCGCGGACGCGCTTGTCCACCTCTTCATAGCGCCGGTTTTTGTTGTTATCGTTCTCGTTGACCTGGCCGACGTTGTAGGGCGGGTTGCCGATGATAACGGTGATTTCGGCCTGATTTTCGCGGGTGATGCGCTCGGTATTCGCCTCGCTCAGCCAGAGGCTCTGCGGGCGGCCCTCCAGCACCATATCCAGCGTATCCACAAAGCAGATGCCCTCAAACGGCAGATAGCGGCGCGTCAGGTCATAGTACGTATGCTCGATGTTGAGCGCGGCGATATAGTAGGGCAGCAGCATAATCTCGTTGGCAAACAACTCCTGGCGATACTTGCGTTCCAGCGCGCTGCCCGTGATGCGCCGCAGGATGTTGACGATAAAGCTGCCCGTGCCGGTGCAGGGGTCGAGAATCTGGACGCCTTCCGAAGAGAGCGAGCGGCCAAACTCCTGCTGTAAGACCGTTTCCACGCTGGCGACCATAAAATCCACAATCTCCTGGGGCGTGTAGACGATGCCGTAGGTATCGGCCTGCTTGACGGAGAAGCCCTGGAAGAAGCGCTCATAGACGGTATTCATGAACGCCTGCTTTTCGGTCCAGTCGCGGATGTCGCGGGCGGCGTCCTCGATGGCGCGGTAGAAGCCGTCCAGATGGCGCAGAAACTCGTCGCGGTTGAACGCCTGGCCGGTGAGGGCGTCGATCACCTTTTCGATCTCAGCGGCAATCACATTGCGCCGCACGAAGTCGGGATTGTCGAAGACCTTGCGAAAGAGGCGCTCGGTCAGCAGGTGCTGCACCAGCATCTCTTCGATGGCCTGGGCGCTGATCTGCGGATTGAGCGCCGCTTTGCAGAGATCGTGGAACGCCTGGAAGGCGGCCATAAAGGGGCGATTGCTGCGGCGCTCGGCGCGGATATGTTCCAGCAGGCGTTCGGCCAGATCGGGGATGCGCTCTTTGAACTCTTCGACGGCCTTATGGAACTCGACGATGGGCGGCTCGGCATAGTTGAAGAAGCGCTCCAGCAGGGCGGCCAGGCGCTCGCGCCGGGCCATCTCGCAGCGGTCCACTTCCAGGCCATCCTGATAGAGTACGGCCTGGCGCGTATCCTCAAAAATGATATTGTTGGTGGGATAGCCCGCCGCGATCTTCCTGCGAATCTCCGTCTCCAGATCATCTTTGCTATCTTTGGCCTCCCAATAGCCGCGCGCAAAGAAGCCATCGCGCAGGGTGCCATCGGGGCGTCTGCCGTTGGGCAGCGCCTGCTCTGGCACCAGCCGCCAGCCAGCGGCGGGCGCCAGCGTATTCAAGACGCCCTCGAAAGCCAGGCGGATGCTCGCCTCGTTCTTCACGCGCATCTCGCTCATGCCCTTGAGCGTGTCGTAGTAGGTGTCAAAGACTTTGTGCTGTGGATTGATCTTCATGATCGCGCCTCCCAGGCGAGTGCTGCTGTTCCCTCAGCAGTATAGCAGAAAACGAGGCGCGTGTCACGCGGCTGGCGGGCGGCTGCGAGCGCCGCCATCTTCCACTGCGCCGCTTTGCAGGCAAAGGCGCTCACTCTCCCTTGCCAATGGCCCAGAGGGTCTGCCTGCGCGCCTCGGCCAGATCGACGCCCAGCCTGGTGAGTATCCCGGCGCCCAGCCCGCCATCCTCGCGCAGCAGCCCCAGCAGCACATGCTCGGTGCCGATATGACCAGCTTTGAGGCGCTGCGCCTTGATAACAGCTTCCTATACCACCGGGTCCAACTGTTCAACTTGCTCGATGATCTGCCAGAGCGCGTTGTTCATCGAATCTTCCCTTTGCCATGCTCTCAGCCTATTGCCCATTCATCAAAGTTTGCAGAGCCTGGCGCAGCCACCCACTGCTTCTGCCCGGCGTTAGCCGTCAGCGCGTAGACCTGGCTTCCTGCGCGAATATACAACATATCGTTAAAGACAAGCGGGGCAAACACCAGCGGGCCTCCCGAAAGCGGACGCGCCACCAGCGCGCTCAGGACAGGTGCCGCTGACGCTGCAAAGCCCCAGCGCTGTGTGCCGGTCTGCGCGTTCACCGCGTAGACCACTCCGCTCTGCTCCGTTGCGCCAATATACACGATCCCATTGGCCGTCACCGGAGCCGTCACGTATCTGGCCCCTCCTGGGAGCGGGAAGCGCCAGAGCGCGCTGCCGGTGCCGCTGTCCAGCGCATAAAGGACCGAGGCAGTGTCATTGGTCTCCGAGACATAGAGCTTACTTCCGTCCACTGCCAGCCCAACGACACCAACCGGCTGAGGAGATTGGTCTGTGCTGCCAGGCTGAGAATGCCAGCGCTCCTTCCCCGTGCTGGCATCCACCGCAAAGATATAGGCTGGTCCATCGGTGCGGCCTGCCTCACCCGTGTAGACCACACCATCGGCCAGTGCCAGGGCTGAGAGGTGCTTTCCAGGGCCAGAGGCAGGTATCTCCGATGAAAAGTCCCAGAGCTTACTGCCATCGCTCGCGCTGAGGGCCAGCACATCCCCATTATCCAGATACAGCGTGCTGCCGCTGATTGCCAGCGCCATCGCCGGGCCGACAGGCTGCGGAGACTTCCAGCGCAGTGCGCCATCGCTCGCATTGAGCGCGTAGAGAAACTGGTCAGTCCCCACGTAGACGACGCCGTTGGCGACCAGGAGGGCGCCATCGCCCGCGCCCACCGGATCATCCAGCCGCGTCTGCCAGCGCTTGACCCCATCGCTGGCATTGAACGCGGCTACCGACTGGCTGAGGCTCATATAGATTACGTTGTGATCGAGCGCCACCAGCGAGTTGTAGGTTGAGGCGTTCGGGTCTTTCCAGCGCTGGGTGCCATCGCTGAGATTCAGCGCGATAAGCGAGCTATCATTCGTCCCCAGGTAGACTCCTGGTGAGGCAGGCGGCACCGGCCCAAGCGGCGTGGGCGAAGGCACCAGCGTAGGCGAGGGAACAGGAGTGGGCGATGAAGCAGTGGTAGGCGACGGAGGAGAGGAAGATGAGGATGAACCAGCACCGCTGCATCCAGCCAGCACCAGCAAGCCAAGAAGCGCCAACAATCGCAGGCATCGAGACAACATACGACCATTCCTTTCTACTCTATCCAGAAGTCCTATCCTTGCTCCGAAAGTTGACAAATCCCGCCGCAGACAGGTATACTTGCTCTAGCGCTCATGGCGAGCGCCGCCATTGCCGGGGCAATGGCACGACCCGACGGTGTTATGTACACCGCCGGGTCGTTAGCCCCACACCTGATGGTATCGGGAGTGGGCGTGACGAGTCATTCTACCATCTGCATGGCGGAATGCGCTCTCAGCGGCCACTCCTGACGGGATGAATGGGACTCGATGACTGGCGGACGCGCGGCTGCCGCGTGGCCCACTGCAAGCCAGACAGGCTTGCGGGACGGTTTGACCGGCGCGCGTTCGCTCAGCATCGGCCATCGCATGCTCAGGGGTGGCCGCTTCGGCTGGCGGAAGTCTGTGCTTCATGCCAACGAAAGAGAGAACGCTGCCCATGTTCACACATCTCACTGCTCCCGCTCCTGCCAGCCCGGCGGCTGGCGCTACCAGCGCCTCCCCCTCTTCCTCCCTCTCCAACGCGGTTGGAGAGGGCCGGGGTGAGGCCAGCGCGCCGCTCGCCCCCTGGCAGCGCCTGGATGCCGCCTGGTCGCCTATCGCCAAATCGCCTACCGGGCTGGATGGCGAGGCTCAGCGCCTGGTGCGCTCGCTGCTGACGCAGGCGGTGGGTCAACGCCTGCGTCGTCGCCACCAGTTGGAGGCCGCCCGGCTCTGGGTCTGGGAGCCGATCCCGCATCTGGCGGAGTACGTGCGCCAGCGCCGTTTCTACGCGCCGGGCCTCGCCCGCCTCCAACCGATAGAGCTATACGCGCTTCTGCGTAAAGAGGCCAGCCTGGCGCTGGAGGTGCTGGCGACGCCGCCGGGGGCGCTGGGCGTGGAGGTCTGGCAAGACCTGCTCGAACTCCAGTGCCAGCGCATCGGCCAGGTGTACGGCGCACTGCATGCCTGGCTGCCCGCCATGCGCGCGCAGCAGGAACTGCGCCAGATTTTGGAAGGATTGGTCTAATGCTGGCGGGTAAACCCGCGCCTGGAGGCTGCGCTGCGAAGCCTGCCTGCGCAGGCTCCCCCCTGGCCCCAGGTCGCGCACAGGCCCCACCGTAGGCCGCCTGCGCGGCCTACGCGGGCCGCAGACCCTCCAGCCGCGCGCTTGAGACGCCAGGCGGCTAGCCTCTAGAAAACTGGCTGCGATCAGGGAAGCGTATCTGGGGTTCGGGGAGGCCGAGATGGCGAGCCGCCGCTTGATAGCTGTAAGGTGTGACCTGCTCAAGCTCTGGCTCGACATAGGGGATGGTGGCAACCAGGATGCCTCCATCATCCAATGCTTTGACCTGCCTTTCGAGAGAAGTAGCGGTCATCGACCGAGAGGAGGACAACCCCTCTGCTGTACCAGAGATCAACGTCCATTGTGATCTCGCCGCTCAGCGCAAATGCCTCACATGCAAGCTGATCGCGTTCCCCAGCGCAGAAGGCGCGCAAGGGTTCCTGCGCTTGAGCAGAGAGGCCCGCCGAGAGCGCTAACGTGCCTGTACTCACCCCTTGCAGCCAATGCGAGTACAAGCCTTCTGTGCGCTGCGTCAGGTAGTAACCTTGCGCCGCGAGAGCCTCCAGCCAGGCTTGCGCCCGCGCTTCCTCCCGTAGTGCTTCCTGCTGGCGGGGATAATTCATCTGATAGATTGGCATGGTTGCCATTTCAAGCGCACCTTTTGTTGATCGGATCGCTTCTGTTATTCGTGTTCCTGTTCCTGCTCCTTCAGCCCTGTCTCTCTGACAAACCCAGGATCGTTCTTCTCCTCTGGAGAAAGATGCGGCTCTAGCCAGGCAGGGAGATATGCCTTCCCCGCGTTGGAATCTTCTGGAGGATGCGCTGCTCGGTCGTCATCCCAGACTCCCCAACCTTGGCGCTGTAACTCTGCCAACTCCTGTATAGAATAGATGTGACGAGCGAAGCCGCTCAAATTGTCGATGATGCAGGGCCAACGTCTGGCAAACTGAAGAGCAAATTCAATCGCTAAACGCTCGCTCTCTGGTGACGCTGATTTGACATGCAACATGACGCGCGTTCGAGGTACCCCACCCAGTTTTTGTTCAATCAACGCATCAATCTCTGGGTCTGGATACTGCTCCACATCATCGAGATCAATCCAAAAATAGGCTTCCCCTCTCTTCAGGATGTAATCGAAGATGCGGTACGCGCTCTCCACCGGCTCTGCTCCAGCCTGGTGGAGAAAGGTGACAAGCTCGTCTCGGCGAATCTCTGCGCTCGAAAGGAGCGCTACCGGTTCTGCTTCCATGAGAGATCTCCTAACTAGGACTATGCGGGAAGCCATTCCTTTAGTGACCCAGGTAATCCATCAACTCTTGCAACGATCTCACAATCTTGATGCCATAACTTGCAAACAACTGGTCAGCTTGACGAGAATACTTGGGAGCATACAGGATCACTTGCTTCCCCGTTGGATTCATCAGGGGATTATTCAACTCCTTCAACAATTGTTGAAGTTTGCCTTGAGGGCTGGTTGTCACCTCAATAATGGCATTGGAGGTCTCCACATCAATTTCGCCAATCTCTACGCCGTTTGCGTTATACACTTTCCGCTCGAAGGAAACCAAGTCCCCAATCAAGGCTCGTGCTATCTGACCCTCCAACTGCTTCTTGCGATCAGGAGAATTCAGCGCGGCGACAACTTTCAAAACCAACTGGCGAATCTGGTCTGCCGTGAGGCCCAGCGAGTCGGTGCCATTTTGTTGCGCCAATCGAATACGCCCAACCAGGGCCATGATCTGGGCATGGGTAAAACCCGCCTTCAGAATAGCACGAATTTCGTCGGGACTGAAACCTGCCTCTAGCAGCGCGGCAATATCATCGGGTGAGACATCAGGAAACTCTTGTGATAATTGTTCCAAATCCTTTTGCTGGCCCGGTGAGAGCGCTACCGGGGGCTGAAGAGTATTGCCGCCCTCAGAAGAGTCCGATGGAATCGAGGCCAGTACCAGCAGCGTGACCGTCGCAATGGTGGCAATCGCTCCGGCTTTGGCAAGGAACCGAATCAGAGGCAGATAGATCTTGACAATCTTTGTCACGTCCTGTACCACGTCCTCGACGGTTTTGAGCAGTTTCATGAAGCGGCTGAGTTGAATGGCATCGTCCGCCGCCACCCCGGCTTCGGCAATTTCCGCTCCGGCCCCAACGGAGTCCGTCACCACATCCACGCCAGGAATGGGAGCCGTCGCCAGCATCATGCCGAGTGTGCCCAGCGCAATCATGAAATCCGTATTGAGTTCGTCGTGGAACTCCTGAATTTGCTGCAATTTATCAGCGCCCGCGTCGTGCGCGGCGGCATTGTAATTGAGCAGCGCGGTGGTTTGGTTGAGCAGATTCCAAAGCTGGTAGCCCGTCCCAGTGGTCCCCGGCTCCATATCATGCTCAATCTCAAAGGCTGTCACCTCCGGGCCGAGATACGCTTGCGCGTCGTTGCCGCTCCACTTCTGCCGCAGGTTGATCAGGCTCTCATTGAATTGATCGCGGAGCTGCTGCGCCTGCTGGAAGAGGTCATTCAGATTATTCGCCTGATCCCGCGTCGGCTGCGGATTCGCCGGTTCATTGCGCCAGATGTCGTACACCATCTGGAGTTTCTGGATGGCGTCCCCGATCCCAGGCAGCTTTTCCCCTTGCTGCAACAGATCGTCAATCCAGTCCCCCATGTCTCAAGCCTCCATTCTTGTGTCTTCTTGCTTCCAGAAAGTTCTCTGCCAGCAGGCATAGTGAGAGGATCGAGGGGCGCTATTGCACGCCGGGCCGTTGTCCTCCACCGTTGTCTGGGGAACTATTCCCGCTGAGAGCGTTCTCTGCCGCTCTGATCTGGGCGGCCAGATCAAAAAAGTATTGGGACCAGTTCGCGTGCAGGTCTGCTATCTCTTGAAGCTGCCCAAAATGGGGATGATTGAGCCAGCGCTGATACTCGCCAGCATACTCGTCGTTGCCGACGCGCTGGAATTCGCTCACGATGCGCTGCCCATATGCTTGCACCTGATCGATGAGCTTGCGATAAAACTGAGCGATATTGGAGTGGAGCAGTCCCTGGTCATCGAGCGTATCGGCATCCGCCATGAAATCAGACATGGTACAGACTTTCCTTCCTTTGTGTGCGGTGCATGGCTTGTGGTGTCCTCCTCGGCCAGCATCGGGTATTCCCACCTTGCTATACAAGTAGCATAGCTCTACCATAAACGTCAAGCGCTGGTGGTTGCTGAAGTTTTCTTTTTTCGCCAGGCCAGGTTTGCTGTCCAGCCTGCGCAGGCGCAGCTCGCTTTTCGCCGCCGCGCCTCTGGGCGTGTCCCTGGGCACACCTTTTTAACATGGCCCCGGTTCCGGCACAGGCTCTTCTTGCCCTCTGGACTCTTCTGGTCTATCATTAGACGGAAGAAAGAAGAGCAAACGATTTCTTTCATATGGCAGAAACGCATCGGCGACAAGAACCCATTATCTCTTGAGGAGGCGATTCGACTTGACGGCACCCCAAACCACCACCCCGACCCAGCCAACCCAGACTCCGCTGGAGACGCTGTGTATCAACACGATCCGTATGCTCTCGGTTGATGGCGTGCAAAAGGCCAACAGCGGCCATCCAGGCACGCCAATGGGCCTGGCCCCCGCTGCTTATACCCTCTGGACACATTTTCTGAAACATAATCCTGCTGATCCCACCTGGCCTGACCGTGACCGCTTTGTCCTTTCCTGCGGCCATGCCTCGATGCTGCTCTACAGCCTGCTGTATCTCACCGGCTACGATGTGCCGCTGGAAGAGTTGCAGCAGTTTCGCCAGTGGGAGAGCAAAACGCCGGGGCATCCCGAACACGGCCTGACGCCGGGCGTCGAGACGACAACTGGCCCGCTGGGACAGGGCTTTGGCAACGCGGTGGGCATGGCAATTGCCGAGCGTTTCCTGGCCGAACTGTTCAACCGGCCCGGCCATACCATCGTCGATCACTATACCTATGGGCTGTGCAGCGATGGCGATCTGATGGAGGGCGTCTCGCACGAGGCCGCCTCGCTGGCGGGACATCTGGGCCTGGGCAAACTGATTTTCATCTACGACGATAACCACATCACCATCGAGGGCGATACCGAACTGGCCTTCAGCGAGGAGGTCGGCCACCGCTTCGAGGCGTATGGCTGGCATGTGCAGCGCGTCGACGGCAACAATCTGCCCCAGATGCGCGAGGCGCTCAACAACGCGCGCGCTGAAACCTTGCGCCCCAGCATCATCATTGCGCGCACGCATATTGCCGAGGGCAGCCCCAACAAGCACGATACTGCTGGCGCGCACGGCTCGCCGCTTGGGTTGGAGGAAGTGAAGCTGACCAGACAGAACCTCGGCTGGCCCGATCAGGATTTCTACGTGCCCGCCGAGGCGCTGGCGCACTTCCGCCAGGCGATTGAGCGCGGCAAAGCGGCTCAGGCAGACTGGCAGCGGCGCTTTGAAGCCTACAGCGCCGCCTATCCCGATCTGGCGGCGCTCTGGAAGACGGTGATGAGCGGCGATCTGCCGGAAGGCTGGGACGCGGAGATACCCGTCTTCAAGGCCGATGATCCGCCGGCTGCCACGCGCGTCTCGTCGGGCAAAGTGATTAACGCCATTGCGGCAAAGCTGCCCACGCTGATTGGCGGCGCTGCTGATCTGGCGCCCTCGACCGATACGCTGATGAAGGGCATTGCCGATTATGGCACCCAGTCTGCCGGGCGCAATATGCACTTTGGCGTGCGCGAGCATGGCATGGGGTCTGCGCTGAATGGCATGGCGCTGCATGGCGGCGTGATTCCCTATGGCGCAACGTTCCTGATCTTTTCGGATTATATGCGCCCGGCTATTCGGCTGGCGTGCCTCATGGGGCAGCGCGTGATCTATGTCTTCACGCATGATAGTATAGGGTTAGGTGAGGATGGCCCCACCCACCAGCCGGTGGAGCAGCTATCGGCCCTGCGCGCCATTCCCAATATCAGCGTCATTCGTCCCTGCGATGGCAACGAGACGGCTGAAGCGTGGCGCGCGGCGCTCACGCGCAGGGATGGCCCGACGGCGCTGGTGCTGACACGCCAGAATGTGCCGCAGCTTGACCGCAGCGAATACGCGCCCGCCAGCGGATTGCAGCGCGGGGCGTATATCCTGGCCGACGCGCCGGATGGACAGCCGGACATCATCCTGATGGCTTCCGGCTCGGAGGTCTCGTTGATAACCGGCGCGGCAAAGCAGTTGGCTGGGCAGGGCATTCACGCCCGCGTGGTGAGTATGCCCAGCATGGAACTCTTCAATCGCCAGCCACAGGAGTACCGCGACAGCGTGTTGCCGCCAACGGTGACAAAACGCCTGGCGGTGGAAGCCGCCGCGCCGATGAGCTGGTATCGCTATGTCGGTCTGGAGGGGGATGTGGTGGGCGTCGAGCGCTTTGGCGCCTCGGCGCCGTACAAGACCTTGATGGAGAAATACGGGCTGACGGTGGAGAATGTCACAGCGCGGGCGCTGCGCCTGCTCTCGCTTCCATCTCCTCGAAGCGGATCGTGACGAAGCGCGCATCCCGCCGCGCCAGCCCTGGGACAGCAGATCAGCAATGGCTAAAAAGGTCAATTGATTGTACACCAGGAAGAAGAGGGAAGACCATGCGCGTAGCTATCGGCATGGATCACGGGGGCTATCCCCTGAAAGAGTTTATTCTGGAGGAGATTCGCAAAGAGGGCCACGAGGCGCTGGACGTGGGCGCCTTTAATCTGGAACCAACCGACGACTATCCCGATTTTGCCAGAGCCGTAGGCGAGGCCATTTTGAGCGGCCAGGCCGAGCGCGGCGTGCTGGTGTGCGGCAGCGGCGTGGGCGCGGCAGTTGCTGCCAGCAAGATCAAGGGCATTCGCGCCTCTGTCTGCCACGATCACTATTCCGCGCATCAAGGCGTGGAACACGATAATATGAACGTCCTCTGCCTGGGCGCGCGCATCATTGGCCCGGAACTGGCAGTGGACCTCATCAGAGCGTTTCTGGCGGCAAAGTTCAGCGGCGAAGAGCGCCATAGGCGGCGGCTGAAAAAGGTCGAGCAGATCGAAGAGGAGGGGCGATAAGCGGTGGCATCCCAAGGTTGGTCGGCTGGAAGCCGACGGTACACGCGGAAAGCGCTGCTCCTCCAGTCAGGTAAGGCCGCTTAATCTGGTCTTAGACAATATGAGATACACTACAAGAGATATGATTGTAAACGTGCTGGCGCGCAACTGACGCGCAACTGAAAGGAACCTGCGCCATGACCAGAAACCCGTTGCAGCAATTGCACGATGCCGGGCAAAGCGTCTGGCTAGACAACATTCGCCGGAGCCTGATTACCTCTGGCGAACTGGATCGGATGATTCAGGAAGACGCCCTGACGGGCATTACCTCCAACCCTTCTATTTTTGAAAAGGCCATCGGCGGCAGCAGCGACTACGATGAGGCGCTCAAAAAGCTGATTGCTTCTGGCGTCACGAGCGCCCCGCAGCTTTTCGAGGCGCTGGCCGTTGAAGATATTCAAATGGCTTGCGATAGGTTGCTCCCGATCTACGAGCGTACCAAGGGCCTGGATGGCTACGTTTCTATTGAAGTGTCGCCGCATCTGGTCCACGATACGGCGGGAACCATTGCTGAGGCGCATCGCCTGCATGATGAAGTCAACCGGCCCAATGTCTTTGTCAAGATTCCGGGAACCGACGAGGGACTGCCCGCTATCGAACAGTGCCTGACTGAAGGCATCAGCATCAACATCACGCTGATCTTCTCGCTGGAATATTACGAGAAGGTTGCCAACGCCTATCTCAACGCGCTGGAGAAGCGCGTGGCCGCCGGGCAGCCGATTGATAAACTGGCCTCCGTTGCCAGCTTCTTTGTCAGCCGCGTGGATACGCTGGTCGATAAACTGCTGGAAGAGAAACTTAAGGCGGCGAGGGGCGCGGAGCAGGAGAAACTGACGAGCCTGCTGGGCAAATCGGCGATTGCCAATGCCAGGCTGGCCTATCAGAAGTATCTGGAAATCTTCCATCGGGGCGAGCGCTTTGCGCGGCTGAAGGAAAAAGGCGCGATGGTGCAGCGCTGCCTGTGGGCCAGCACCAGCACCAAGAACCCGCACTACAGCGATGTCCTCTATATTGATAACCTCATCGGGCCAGAGACGATTAACACCATGCCCGCGCAGACGATTGAAGCCTTCAAAGATCATGGCCGCGTGGCAAACACCCTGACGCAAGACATCGAAGGCGCGCGGCGGGTATTGCAAGCGCTGGAAGAGGTGGGCATCAGCTACGATGCCGTCACGCAGCAGCTTGAGGACGAGGGCGGCAAGCTCTTTGCCGAGGCGTTCGATAAGCTGATGCAGGCGCTGGAAGAGAAGCGCGATAAGCTGCTGGTCGGGATGAACAGCGGGTTTAAGGAGAACACGGACCGTTTTAAGGGCGCGATTCAGGAAGCGCTGGACAGCCTGAATCGCGCGCAATTTGTCCGGCGAATGTGGGCCAAGGATGCCACACTCTGGAAACAAGACCCTGCCGATGCAGCAGCCAGCCGTAGCTGGATTGGCTGGCTGGACATCGCCGAGAAGATGGCCGAGCAGTTGCCCGTCTTGAACGCGCTCAAGCAGGAGATGCGCGAGCGCGGCATGAAGCACGCCGTTTTGCTGGGTATGGGCGGAAGCAGCCTGGCGCCGGAGGTGCTGCGCCGCACCTTTGGCGTGGTGCGCGGCCAGCCCGATTTGATCGTGCTGGATTCCACCGACCCGGCCACGCTGCTGGGTGTTGAGCGGCATATTGATCTGGACAGGACGATGTTTATTGTCGCCTCCAAGTCGGGAACGACCACCGAAACGCTCTCGCACTTCAAATACTTCTATGCGAAGGTCACGGCGCGGCGCGGCGCGGAAGGCGGCGATCAGTTTATCGCTATCACCGACCCTGGCAGCTATCTGGATAAGCTGGCAAGCGAGAAGGATTTCTGCCACTGTTTCCGCAACGCCGCCGACATTGGCGGGCGCTATTCGGCGCTCTCCTATTTTGGGCTGGTGCCTGCGGCCATGATAGGGGTGGATGTGGCGCTGCTGTTGCAGCGGGCCGAGCGCGTGCTGCACAACGCGCATACAGCCGTCTCCATCGAGGAAAGCTGGCCGGTGCGGCTGGGCGCTATCATGGGCACGCTGGCGAAACAAGGGCACGACAAGGTGACGTTTATCACCTCGCCGCGCATCGCGGCATTTGGGTATTGGGTCGAGCAGTTGATTGCTGAAAGCACCGGCAAGGAGGGGCGCGGCATTCTGCCCGATGAGGGCGAACCGCTGGGCGCTCCTGCGGTCTATGGTAAGGACCGGCTGTTTGTCTATCTGCGGCTGGAGAACGGCGTCGATACCGAGCAAGACCTGGCTGTTGAGCAGTTGGAGCAGGCCGGGCATCCGGTGGTGCGTATCCGGCTGGATGATGCCTATGATCTGGGCGGCCAGTTCCTGGCCTGGGAAATCGCCACCGCGACGGCGGGCTGGCTGATCGACATCAATCCGTTCGATCAGCCCAACGTGCAGGAGAGCAAGGACAACACCAGGAGCCTGCTGGCCGAATGGGAGCAGACCGGAGCGCTGCCCCTGCCCCTGCCGCTGGTGGAGCAGCATGGCATAGCGCTGTCGGCGGCGGGCAGCACGCTCCAGGCGCTGCAAAATGTGGGGGTGAAAAGCCTGGAAATGGCGCTGAAGACATTTGAGGGGCTGGCAAAGCCGGGCGATTATTTCGCCTTGCTGGCCTATATTCAGCGCACCGAGGCGCACGACCGGCTGTTGCAAGCGATTCGCGTTCATTTGCGCGATACGCTGAAGCTGGCTGTGACGGTTGGCTATGGCCCGCGCTTCCTGCACTCGACGGGCCAACTGCATAAGGGCGGGGGCGCCAATGGGCTGTTCATCCAGATTACTGCTGACGATCACGAGGACGCGCCGATTCCCGGCGAGCGATATACGTTCAGCATCCTCAAGGCGGCCCAGGCGCTGGGCGATCTGCAATCCCTCCAGAGCCGCGACCGCCGCGTCATTCGCCTGCATCTGAAGCAGGTCGACAGTGGGCTGAAGGCTCTGAGCAGGGCGTTGTAGAGGGGGGCAGGCCACAGACTCTCGGCGATTTTAATCGCCGCCAGGGGTCTGCGCCAGAAAACCCGCGCTGCGGGTTGGGGCAAACGTTGGCGCGAGGTGGGTGTGTGGGGAGTCGGCTTGCCGACTTGATGGCGGAACGCTCGTCGCGGCCATTGTAATGGCCGAAGGCTGACAAAGAGATGCGATGGTAACTATTGATCAGAGAGTGAGAGGAGTTTTTCGTGGAAGTAGCATTCATCGGGTTAGGGCGCATGGGCGCCAACATGGTTCGGAGGCTGATGCAGGGCGGCCATCGCGTCGTGGCCTATAACCGCACGGCTGAGAAAACAAAAGAACTGGTCTCCGAGGGCGCGGTGGGCGCGTACTCGCTCAAAGAGGTGGTCGAGCAGTTGAAGACGCCGCGCATTGTCTGGCTGATGGTGCCCGCCGGGCAGGTGGTGGACGACCATATCGCGCAGTTGGAGCCGCTGCTCTCTCCGGGAGACATTATCATTGATGGTGGCAATTCGTATTACAAAGATTCCGTTCGACGTGGACAGGAAGTGACGGCCAGAGGCTTTCACTTCATGGATGTGGGCACCAGCGGCGGCATCTGGGGGCTGAAGGTGGGCTACTGCCTGATGATTGGCGGGGAGAAAGCGATCTTTGACCACTGCGAGCCGCTTTTCAAGACGCTGGCGCCGCCGGATGGCTATGGCTATATGGGCGATCATGGCGCCGGGCATCTGGTCAAGATGGTGCATAATGGCGTCGAGTATGGTATGCTGCAAGCCTATGGAGAGGGTTTTGAAATTCTGAACGCTTCGCCGTATCATCTGGACCTCTATAACATCTCCCATCTTTGGAATCAAGGCAGTGTGGTGCGTTCCTGGTTGTTGGAGCTGGCTGAACTGGCCTTCCAGAAGGACCCTCAACTTTCCAGCATCAAGGGCTGGGTGGCCGACTCCGGCGAGGGCCGCTGGACGGTCCTGGAGGCGATGGAACACGATGTCCCCGCGCCGGTTATTACGCTCTCGCTGCTGGAGCGCTTCCGCTCGCGCCAGGAAGAATCCTTCAGCGCAAAAGTAATCGCAGCCTTGCGAAATGAATTTGGCGGGCATGCCGTGAAAACTGAGTAGTCAGGCAGGCGCATCCAGAGACGCCTGACGGTGCGCGTGGATGCGCCTGTGCAACCTGCTCAATGAAAGGCGGATTGTTTACTATGGCAGAAGGCGCCTTACTTACCAACCCATTACGCACGGCGCTGCGGAGCGAGCGAACGCCGCAGCCGTGCGCAATGGTGATCTTTGGCGCAACAGGCGACCTGACCAAGCGCAAGCTGTTGCCAGCGCTCTATAATCTGGCGCTGGAAAACCCTTTGCCAGCGGGATTTACCGTCGTAGCGGTGGCGCGCCGCCCGATGAGCAACGAGGACTGGCGCCAGTACGTCAAAGATGCCATCAACGAGTTTTCGCGTAACCGACCTGTTAAGCCAGCCGTCTGGGACAGTTTTGCGCAGGGGCTGTTTTACCACCAGACCGAGTTTCACGATCTGTCCGGCTATGAGCGGCTGGGCCAGTTATTGCACCAGATCGATCACGAGCGCGGCGTGAACGGCAACCATATCTTTTACCTGGCAACCTCGCCCGAATTTTATCCTGATATTATTCACCGGCTGGGCCAGGCAAAGCTGGCGCACAAAGACAATCACAATGGAGGGGCAACTGCTCACCGCCGCGCGGGCGATGGGCACGTCACGCATTCGGCTCCCCAGGACGAAGAGCATACCTACGGCGGCTGGACGCGCATCATTATCGAGAAGCCGTTTGGGCACAATCTGGAGAGCGCGAAAGAGCTGAACCGCAAGGTGCTGCGGGTCTTCTCGGAAGATCAGGTCTATCGTATCGATCACTATCTGGGCAAAGAGACTGTCCAGAATATCATGGTTTTCCGTTTCAGCAACGGCATCTTTGAGCCAATCTGGAACCGGCGCTATATCGACAACGTACAGATTACGGTAGCCGAGCAGGTGGGGGTAGAGACACGGGCGGGCTATTACGACACCGCCGGGGCGCTGCGCGATATGGTGCAGAACCATATGCTGCAACTGCTGATGCTCACGGCGATGGAGCCACCCGTTGGCTTTGAAGCCAACGCGGTGCGCGATGAGAAAGTCAAGGTGCTGCATGCCATCCCGCCGCTGGACGAGAGCAGCGTTGCCAGGAACGTGGTGCGCGCGCAATATGGGCCGGGCTGGCTGAACGGCACACTGGAGCCTGGCTACCGCCAGGAGCCGGGGGTTTCGCCGACCTCAACAACGGAGACCTATATCGCGCTCAAGCTGGAAGTGGATAACTGGCGCTGGGGTGGGGTGCCGTTCTATCTGCGCACCGGCAAGCGCCTGGCGAAGCGCGTCACTGAAATTGATATTGAATTTAAACGTCCGCCGTTTATGCTCTTTAAAAACACGGATGTGACCGAGTTACAGCCCAATATCCTTTCGCTGCGTATCCAGCCCAATGAAGGCATTTCGCTACGCTTTGGGGCGAAAGTCCCCGGCAGCGCGATGAAGATTCGCGGCGTGAATATGGATTTTCTTTATGGCTCGGCTTTTGCGGGAGAAGCACCAGAAGCCTATGAGCGGCTCTTACTCGATTGCATGCTGGGTGACTCGACGCTGTTTACCCGGCGCGATGAGACTGAGGCTGCCTGGCTGCTTATTAATGGGGTGCTTGAGGACCGTGAAAAACACCCGGCGACACAGATTCCAATATATGAAGCTGGAAGCTGGGGACCGAAGGAGGCAGACGCGCTTCTTGAGCGCGACAGGCGAAACTGGAGGCGACTATGAACGCTGAACCTACGCGGCAGGACGTACTGGCAGTGGACATCACGTCCATTGAGCAAGAATGGATGAGGCTCTGGAACGAGTCGATAGCGGCCAGACAGGCCAATGGCGGCCATCCGGCCACGAGGAACAGCGTTTTAAACTTGATTGTCTTGACCCAGCGCCCGGCGACGGCCAGGGCCGTCGAGCGGGCGCTGGAAGACCTCTCTGCGCATCATCCGGCGCGGATGCTGGTGCTGATTGCCCAGCCTGATGCGCCGCAAGAAGGCATGAAAGCCTGGATCAATCTTTCCCGCTATCACCAGGCCACAGGCCGCGAGCCGGGCGTTTGTGAACAGGCTGTCATTGAGGCGAGCGGCGCGGCAGTGAGCGCGCTGCCCGGTGTGGTCATGCGTTTGCTGGCTCCCAACCTGCCGGTCTATATCTGGTGGGCGGATGTGCCCCTGATTGACCAGCCGCTCTTTGAGCGACTGGCGGATGTGTGCGACCGCATGATTGTGGATTCAGCCGAGTTCGAGACCATCGGCAGCAGCTTCCAGACGCTGGCGCGCATCTCGCGCAGTCGGCAGTATCGCTGCGCGGTGAGTGACCTGAACTGGCAGCGTTCGGCCCCCTGGCGCGAGTTGATCGCGCAGTTTTTTGATACGCCTGTCCTGCGCCCCTATCTGCATACCATTTCGCACCTGTTGATTGAGTATGCCGGGACGGAAGCCGATGGGCGCACGGTGGGCGTCTCCAATCCTGCTCAGGCGCTCTTGCTTGTTGGCTGGCTTGCCAGCAGCCTGAACTGGAGTCCAGTACCCGGCCAGCAGAAGCATACTGGCGGCAAGTATCGCCTGGCGCTGCGCACTGTCGATGGGGATGCCGTGACCGTCGAGATTCGCCCGCGCGCCGTTGAAACCAGAAGGAAACCGGCGCTGATTAAAAGTCGACAGCAGGCGGCAGAGCAGCCTGAAACCAGCCCGGCCTGGATGGTCTCGCAGACTGTAGCAGGCGCGCTCAGCACGGTCAATATCGTCAGCGTGTACGATGGGCATACGGGCGTCTTTACTGTGCGCCGTTCAGCCGACTACGAACATGCTACGACTTCTTGCTCGGTGGATGGCATGGCCTGGGGCCATGAGCGCACGGTTCACCTGGATTCCATCGGACGCAGCGAACTGATACACGCGGAACTTGACGCCCTCGGCCACGATCAGCCGTTCGAGGACGCGCTCAGCGTGGCAGGCGCGCTGGCGGAATAGGATTTAGAACGCCCGCATAAAAGAGGTAATCAGATTCGCCAGTTCCACCGGCTTATGGAACGGGACTTCGTGATGGGTCTGTTCCATTACCTGCACGCGGCAGCCAGTGAGACCGGCCATTGCTTGCGGCAGAAAGCGTTCGTTCAGGGCGAGCTTCTGGTTACGCACCTCTTTAGGGAATGAATTGGGAAGCTCGGTCACGATGACGAGGGTGGGGCAGGTGACGTGCGGATAGAGGGTTTCGGGGCGATAGCGCCACATGCTGCGCAGCGTCTCTTCCCAGGCGGTGGGGGTCATGCACTCGTGGATGCTGCCATCCAGCCCGACCTGCACGGTTGTGGCAAGCGCCTGGGCGACTTCGGTATTCCAGAAGAGTTCGGCGCCTTCGCGCTGGGCCGCCAGGTAGGCGGAGAGCGAGGGATAGGTCCAGGTGATGTGCTGCATGCTCTGGGCAAAGTGTTCCCAGGTCTCGCCTTCAGCCGACCAGATGCCGCCATCCACCAATACTAGCTTGCAGAGCAGGTCGGGGTAGAGAGCGGCCAGCACGAGAGCGACATAGGCGCCATACGAATGGCCGACCACCGCCACGCGATCCTGTGAAGTTTCCCGAATCAGGGCGCCGACATCTTCAGCAATGGTCCGCAGATCATAGCCTGCCTGGGGCTGCTCGCTGCGCCCCCGGCCACGTAGATCAGGGGCAATCACCGGATGGCCTGCCTGAGACAGATGAGGCGCCACCAGGTCCCAGCAGTGCCCGGAAGCCATCGCATTGTGCAGCAGCACGATCAGAGGCCGCCCAATAGGGCCGCTCTCGTTGGGCCATTTGATGTAATGGAGCCGGACGCCATTTGCGATGACGAACAAATCAACGCCAGTTTCCAACATGTTCATCACGTACCTCGCCAATGCGCCTTTGAACGCTTCAGGGATTGCTGCTTCGCTTGACGTTCTTCTGCTTCGTGCCAGCCGCATGTTCTCAGTCGGGGGTATCATGGCTGAAAAGCCATCGAATGTCAAGCAAAGACGATTTCTTAGCCATGCGTGGTATGATGGCCGCATGAAAGGCGCTGGTCTGTCACTTCCAGATGAGAAGAACGTATACTAAGCGCGGGGAAATGCTCCTGCACATATAGAAAACGCGGAAGGATATTGAAAGGGGTCTTATGGTTGAATATGCGATTCGCACGGAGGGCCTCACCCGCCATTTTGGCCCGGTGATCGCTGTAGACCATCTCTCGCTGGAGGTGCCTGCCGGGATTGTCTTTGGATTCCTGGGGCAAAACGGGGCCGGGAAAACAACCACGATTCACTTGCTGTTGGGGCTGCTGGAACCAACCAGCGGTCAGGCGAATGTGCTTGGCTATGATGTACGCACGCAGTCGGACAAGATTCGCGCCCGCAGCGGCGCGCTGCTGGAGTATTCCGGGCTGTATGAGCGCATGAGCGCTGAGGACAATCTCGACCTGTATGGGCGCATCTATCACATGTCTGCCGCTGATCGGCGGGCGCGCATCAAAGAACTGCTGGTTCACCTCGAACTGTGGGACCGGCGGAAAGATCAGGTGGGCACATGGAGCCGGGGGATGAAGCAGAAGCTGGCGGTGGCGCGGGCGCTTTTCCACCGGCCTTCCCTGATTTTCCTGGATGAGCCAACGGCAGGGTTTGATCCCGTTGCCGCTGCGGCGCTGCGAGATGATCTGGCGGGGTTGGTGACGCGGGAAGGCGCCACCGTCTTTTTAAACACCCACAATCTGGCTGAAGCCGAAAAGCTCTGCGGGCAGGTGGGCGTCATTCGCAAAGGGAAATTGCTGGCGCTGGGTAGTCCTGATGAACTGCGCTTTAAGAAGGGCGGCGCGCAGGCTGAGGTCGTTGGGCGCGGCTTTACTGATGACATTCTGGCGCTGCTGCGCGAGCGGCCAGAGGTTGCCAGCGTAGAAATCCAGAATGGGCATCTGATCTTGGGGCTGCGCGGCGAAAGTGAGGTTGGCCCGCTGGTGAGCCTGATCGTCCGGCACGGCGGCGAAGTCGAAGAGGTGCGCAAAGGCGCGGCCAGTCTGGAAGATGTCTTTTTGACGCTGATGGAAGAGGAACACTGATGAGCGATATTCTCACAATTCTCTGGAAGGAATGGAAGGATACCCTCTTTCAGGGTGGCTGGCGGGCCTGGGTTCGCCCGGTGCTGTTGATTGGCATTCTGGGCATCTTTGAACCTTTGGTGGGCAGCAAAAACAACGCATGGATGAACCTGAGTCCGATTGAGATGCTGGTCTTCCTCTGGTTCGCCTTCTTCGTGATAATCTCGGTTGTTGCGGATTCCTTTGCTGGCGAGCGGGAACGGCATACGCTTGAAACGCTGCTCGCAAGCCGCATGCCTGATCGTTCCATTCTGCTGGGAAAAGTGGTGAGTGTGCTTTGCTATGGCTGGGGCGTGATGGTCGTTAGCCTTTTCCTGGGCGCGGGTGTCTTCAACCTGGCGCATGCGCAAGACCGGTTTATCTTCTATCCAACCGATATGCTGTTCTTCACGCTGCTGCTGGGGCTGCTGGTTGGCACGCTTGGAGCCAGCGCGGGGGTGCTGCTCTCGCTGCGCATCTCAACGGTACGACAGGCACAACAGGTACTCACTATTGGCACACTGGTGCTGGGCGGCGCAGTGTTTGCGCTCCTCCAGCTCTTGCCTGCCAGCTTTTTTGAGATGTTTACTCTTGACCAGATTTTGTGGATGGCTGCCGGGGTGGTGGTCGTGCTTGACATCTTGCTGCTGGCCTACAGCATCCTGCGCTTCCAGCGGGCAAAGCTGATCTTGAGTTGAACCAGCGCGTCGGGCGACTGATGAGGTTTTTCTGTGTTTGGTGGCGCAGGCATGTGAAATAGCTCACACTTCAGAGAGCTTTCGGAGAGGACGGATGTAATTATAACAGGACTCAGCTATTGCCTTATTACCAGAAGCGAAGGCAGAGGTAGATGTCGCTGCGCGTCTTTCGTCTGGATGGGAGTGGCTCGCAGGTCGTCACGATTTTGCAAGAAGGCACCGGAAGACCTCTCATCGTGTCGCTAAATGGCCGCGTTTTTGGGACCGTCGCGGCGCCCTCTGCGGGCGCCGCGAGCGACTTCACGCTCGACGATGGCTCGACGCTCAGGGTGCGGCTGGTGGAGAGGCGGGTGCAGGTGAGCCGGTCTGTGCTTCTGCCTGGAGTGATCGCTTCTGGCGGGATGCCCGTTGATCTGTTCTGCCTGAGCCAGCGAGAATGCCTCCTCTGCCCCCTCTGCCTGGGAGGGGGGCATGCTGCCCACTCTGCCCATTCTGCCCACTCTGCCTCCTATCCCCCTCTCGCGTCATTTCTCCGGGGTGCGGCCTGATAGTGAATGAGCGAATGGCTGCTCCTGGGCTTCGCTGGCGGAGAAGAGGCTAGCTGGATTACGGGGGAAAATGACCGCCCATGCGCGCGACATGCAGCTCCGCCGCAGAGGAACGTGCCACATGGGAGGTCTCTCCCAAGGTACTGAGGAGATGCCCATATTGTACCATGCAGTGAAACACAAGAGCGACGTTTTTTGTCAGAAAAGCATTTGGTAAGATTTTGCCACCCAGCCGCGATAGTAAAGAAGAAAGAAGAAAACCGCCTGGCATCAACGCAAAAGGAGCATATGGGTGGCACAAGAACTGGCTCCATCTGATCTGATGATAGATGAGACTGAACGCGCCTGGCTGGTGCGCTACTGCGCCCGGCTTTCTGGGCAGCCGGAAAGCGCTGAGGATATGGCCCAGGAAACGCTGATCGAAGCCTGGCGCAACCGCCACAAACTTTCTGATCCGACGGGGCGCCTGCCCTGGCTGGCCGCCATCGCGCGGCATGTCGCGCGGCGCTGGGGGCGCGCTCGCGGGCGCGAGCTTGAGCGCCTGGCGCCATTGGAAGCTGGCGAAGAGGCTGAGTGGCAGCCCTGGTTGCAGGATGGCGTCGATTTCGAGCAAGACCTGGAGCGCGCTGAACTGGCCGCGCTGCTGGATCGCGCGCTGGCGCTGCTGCCCGCCGAGACGCGCCTGGCTTTGATTGCCCATTATGTTGAGGAACTGCCGCAGGCAGAGATTGCCGCAAAGTTGGGCTTGAGCGTGGGAACGCTGGGCGTGCGGCTGCATCGGGGAAAGCTGGCCCTGCGCACCCTCTTCGCTACCGAACTGCGCGAGGAAGCCGCCGCGTATGGATTGGGCGGCACTTCCAGCACCGGATGGCAAGAACTCACCCTCTGGTGCCCGATGTGCGGGCAGCAGCATTTGCAGGGGCAGCTCGACGCTGATAACTGCTATCTGATCGTTCGCTGCCCGACCTGCGCGCTGACGCCGCTGGTGGAGCATCAGACCAGCCTTCTGCGGGGCGTCACATCGTGTCGGGCAGCCTTCAATCGGGTCATTGAATGGGCCTCGGTCTACTATCCCTCTGCCTTGCAGACCGGCTTTGCGCGCTGTACAAGGTGTGGGCAGATGGCGCCGCTGCGCACAGGGCTGCCTTTCCCCATGCCGGGCAACCGCGAAGAAACGAGTATCCATGTTGCCTGCACCTGTCCAATGTAGAGTTTCTCCGATCTGGCGTCTATGGCCCTGATGAGTCAGGAGGGGCGCCGCTTCGTTCGCGCGCATCCCCGTATTCGGCGGCTGCCGCTGGCCGAGCAGGAGGTGGATGGCGTCCCGGCGCTGCGCGTGAGCTTTGCCAGCCTCACCGACCACGCGCAGCTAGACCTGCTGGCAGCACGCGATAGCTTGCAGCTTCTGCATATCACCACTACCCCATAACCCGCTGGCGCGGCTTCCATTGTCACGGCGCGACCCAGGCGTAGCCTGGCCGAACCATACCGCATGCCCATGTTACCAGAAACGAGGGACATCTATGCCTCTTGAGACCCAGGATTCACCGCCATCAGCGCTTGCCGCACAATCCGCCCCGCGCAGCCTCTGGCGCCAGGGCGATTTTATGAAGCTCTGGATTGGGGAAACGGTGTCGCTGGCCGGTTCTGCTGTGACGGAACTGGCGCTGCCGCTCACCGCCATTCTGCTGCTGCACGCCAGCTCGTTGCAGTTGGGTCTGTTGCTGGCCTTCAATTCAGGGGCAGCCGCGCTGTTCGGCCTCTTCGCGGGGGCCTGGAGTGACCGCGTGCGCCGCCGCCCGTTGATGATCCTGGCCGATATAAGCCGGGCGCTGCTGATGGGTGCTGTGCCGCTGGCAGCCCTGCTGGGCGCGCTGCGCATCGAGGAGCTGTATATCGTGACGGCGGGCACTGGCGCGCTTGATAGCCTCTTCTCGGCGGCATATCAGGGCCTTCTGCCCGCGCTGGTCCGCCGCGAGCAGTTGGTAGCGGCCAACAGCCGCTTCGAGGGCAGCCGCGTGCTGGCGCAGGTGCTGGGGCCAGGATTAAGCGGCGCGCTGGTGCAGGTGCTGACGGCGCCCTTCGCCCTGCTGGCCGATGCCTTTTCGTTCCTGTTTTCGGGCGCCTGTATCTGGCGTATCCGCGATCCCCAGATGGCGGCGTCTGAATCGCCCAGCCGCGCCAGCCTCTGGCGCGAGATTGCTGAAGGGCTGCGCTTTCTCCAGAAGGAGCCGCTGGTACGGGCGCTGCTGCTGACCTCTCTGATCTTCAATCTCTTCGCTCCCGTCCTCAATGCCCAGTCGCTCCTGTTTGCCACGCGGGAACTGCTTCTGAGTCCGCTGCTGATCGGGCTGGGCATTGTGGGGGCGGGCGCCTGCGGTGTCCTGGCGTCTTCGGTGACTGACGCGATCAGTTCTCGCCTGGGCATAGGCCGGGCGATGACGTTGGCAACGGGGATGATCTGTGGCGGCTGGCTGCTGGTTCCGTTTGTGCATGGGACAGTCCTGGTCGCGCTGGTCCTCTTTACGCTGGGCGCGTCGATAGGGACGATGGGCGACGTGATCTACAATATCAATGCCGTGAGCGTGCGTCAGGCGCTGGTGCCGGATCGGCTGCGGGGACGAGTCAGCGCGAGCATCCGGGTGCTGATTCTGGGCGTGCAGCCGCTGGGCGCGCTGGTGGGCGGCGTGCTGGGCGAGCAGCTTGGTCTGCGCCCAACGCTGCTGGTGGCGGCGCTGGGCTTTGGTGTGGGATTTCTCTCGATGTTCGTTTTGCCGCTGCGCCATTTGCGGCGGCTGGACGCGCTTGCGCCGGACCAGCCGCCTCCAGACCCAGCGCCTGCTGACGAATAGGCCAATGTTCTGGCGCAGCATTGGCTGCCAGGGACGGCGGTACAGGCAAAGCGTGTCCGCTAGGCCAGCAGGGCATCCAGCGCCTGGCGCAGTTCTTCCAGCGGCACACGCGCTCCAAAACGCCGCGCCAGGTCGCGGTAGAGCTGCTCCAGCCGCGCCCCGTGCATCAGCATCCGCCGCTGGCGTTCCGAGCGCGAGAGCCTCCAATCTTCCAGCGTGTGAGCCGCTCGCTTGAGTTCCTTGCCCAGCAGCCCCTGGATGTCCTGAGTGGTTCTGGGAACGAGTTGTTCGCCATAGAGACCAAACCGCCGCCACTCCGGCTGCTCGTCTGGTCGCTCATCAGGCCAGGCTTTGCCGGTCAGACTCCAATAGGCGCGGTAGCGCACCGCCAGCCACAGACCCTCTTCCAGCACGGGCTGGGCCGATTCCGGCAGGCGCGAAGCGGCCACCGCCAGCCAGAAGTCTTCGGTGCCCGGCACGGGCGCCGGGCGCCAGGACGGCTGAGCGCCGGAGGATGCAGTGGAGGCGTGAGGTGCGGGGGCATCGGGAGTCGTGGAGGTCTTGGCGCCAGAGCGTCCGGTAAAGAAGCGGCGCCAGGTGTCGGGAATGAAGCGGTGATACAGCATGGCTGCCTCCTTGTGCGCCCGGCAGCGGGTAACAGAGCGCTGCCGGGCAGGGTGTGATAGGGAAGCAGCAACCGTGCATCAGACAGAACGGCCATTCCCGCTGCACGCTGCGCGACTGCCAGAGACGGCGCGCGAGGCGCGAAGCGTTCTCGCGCGCTGGCAGGTGGCGATCCAGTCCGTCCAGGAAAATGGCCGCTGAGATAGAGGGCTTCTACACACGGTAGAATGACCGTTCTCCCAAACGTACCCTTTTATGCCGAAGCATCCAAGGCGTTGAGTTCCTGCTTCACCGGGGCCAGTTTCACCGTCGCCTTCCGACGACGGCCAGCGCTGGCCCCTCCACAGGCGTTTACCGTGTCCGGGGAACTCCCGGCCAACCGTGCTAAGTTGATTGCGGCGTTGAGGTCACGGTCTCTGACCAGGCCACACTGCTGGCAGTGGAAGGTCCGGTCTGCCAAGGTCAGGTCTTCCTTGACCCAGCCACAGCCAGAGCAGGTCTTGCTGCTTGGCTCCCACCGGTCTGCCAGGATGACCCGGCTGCCGTACCACCTGGCTTTGTAGAGCAGTTGCCGTTTGAACTCAAAGAAGCCCCCATCAGCTATCGCTTGCGCCAGGTGGTGATTCTTCAGCATGCCCGACACGTTGAGGTTTTCGATCACGATCACCTGCTTGGTTTTCGCCAGCATCGTGGTCAACTGATGCAACGTGTTCTGGCGCTGGTTGGCTACTTTCCGGTACAGGCGGCCCAACCGCCGGGCCGCCTTCTTGCGATTCTTGCTGCCTTTCACTTTCCGGGACACCGCCCGATGGAAGCGTTTGATCTTCCTCAATTGGCTTTTCAGAGGCTTGGGGTTGGGAACGACCGTCCCATCAGAAAAGGTGGCAAGCGCTTGCACGCCCAGGTCGACGCCCACGACGGGGCCGGTGTTGGCTGGAACGGCCTGCTCTTGCTGCACCTGCACGCTCACATACCAATGGCCCGCCTGCTCCGAGACCGTTGCCGACAGCATCTTGACATCTTTGGTCGGCAGATAGTTCTTTTCTTTCAAGCGCAGCCGACCCAATCGCGGCAGTTGGATGGCTGTGGGGAAGATCACGATAGAGCCAGTGAGCCGGAAGCTGCCCAGCCCCTGCTTCTTGCTCTTGAACTGGGGATAGCCGACCTTGCCTTTGAGTTTCCCTTCCTTCTTCAACTGGCAGCGGCGGAAGAAGTGACGGAAGGCGTTATCCAGGTTGCGCAGCGCCTCCTGGGGCGCGCATTTGGACACGTCGTACATCCAGGGCAGGTCGCTCTTTTTCAGCGCGTTCAGTTCCCGGTGCAGGTCGATGGCGGACGGGCTTTTGCCCGTCGCTTTGTAGCGCTCTTGCCTGGTACGCAAGCCCCAGTTATAGGCGAATCGCGCTGCGCCTGCGTGCTGCTTGCAGGCTGTGATCTGCTCCTGGTTGAGGTCCAGTTCGGTTTTATAGCCGCGGGTCACAAGCATCAGGCGTCCTCACTTTGCAGCGCCCGCTCAATGCACGCTTTGATTTGTTCTGCACGACGGCGGCTATTCCGACGCCCATAGATACGCGCCGCCATGCTGGTGATGACGGACACAAACTCATCTACCAGATCATCCCCCGTATCGCTTGGATAGATCGCTTCCACGCGACGGCCTTGCTGCTCTAACAGCGTGGAGATGTAGCCATAGCCAAAGCGCGTGAGCCGCGCCCGTGTCTCCACCACCAGGATGCCTACCTTGGGATTGGTGAGCAGCTTCTTGAGTTTGGGCCGCTCATCATTCAGTCCAGAGGCCATCTCGGTCACTTCTGCCACCACCTGATAGCCGCGTGCTGCTGCATACGCGCGCAGGCGCTCCATTTGCCGGGCGGCATCCTCTTTTTGATCGGCAGAGGACACCCGCGCATAGAGCGCCACCCCAGACGGGACCGGGCGCGCTTCCCGCACAATGATCGTGCCAGTGGGGAGTTGGTAGGCATCCAGTTGCCCAGCCTGCCACCAATGATAGGCAGTTTTGTAGGTAACACCCACCTGTTTTGCGTACTCGCTCAGCTTCATGCTGATAGAATACCACAAACTATCCCAAAATGTCAAATCTCTGGTTTCTAATTTTTACCCCCAACCCTTTTCCTGGCACAGTCGCAGGAACTGGGGGAATGGCGCGGCGGCGTACAAACACCGCCGCGCTGTGCCGTCAAAGACGACGTTCGGTTGTAGCCTCCTTGACCAACAAAATACGATGTGTGACGAGCAGAGTATAGCATGGTGGCCGAGGAGGACGCAAGCTTTTTGTGCCCAAATAGCCCAGGAGTCCTGAATGCAGACCCAGGTGGTATCATCATTCTATGGGCGCAGCTTGCGGCGCCCACAACAGACCGGCTATCTCCTGGCGCCCAGGTTGGGCGACCCTGGCTGGAGGCGCGGGAAACGACGCGCCTGACCTGATGGGAGATGGCCGCTGAGAGGATTCTCTATGTCCGAGCAGTCCCGATCTCTTGAGAGCGCTTCGGCAAGCGCCGATACCGATACTACTCCCGCCGCGATCTATCAAGCGCGCTGCGATGCTTTTGCCGCGCGCTGCGACTATTACCGGCGCTGGAGCAATCGCACTGCCAACCTGAGCGTGGCGCTGGTGCTGGCGGCCCTGATCTGTCTGGCGCTGGGCATCTGGCGCGGCGAGTTGGGCTGGTATATCGGCGCCGCGCTGTTTTTTTTGGGGTTTATCGGGTCGTTTCTCAATCAGGGTCGCCTGGATGGACACGCGCAGCGCTATCAGACGCTCTGGACGATCAACGACGAAGGGCTGCGGCGGCTGCGGCGCGATTGGGCCGGGCTGCCCCTGCGCCAGCCTTCAACCACCGATCTGCATCATCCCTATGCCGCCGATCTGGACCTCTTGGGGCATGCCTCTTTGCAGCACCTGCTAGGCACGCCCAATACGCCCGCCGGGCAGGCGACCTTGCAAGACTGGCTGCTGCATCCGACGGCGCCGGGCGAGGCGCTGGCGCGGCAGCCAGCGGTTGCCGAACTTGCCCCACAGATTGCCCTGCGCGATGAGCTTGCTGTGACGGGACGGCTGATGGATACGACCCAGGCCAGCTACGAGCGTTTTCTGGACTGGGCCGAAGGGCGTCCCTGGCTGTTGGGGCGTCCCTGGCTGCTCTGGCTGACGCGCTGCTTGCCGCTCGTGACGCTGGCGCTGCTGGCGGCGCAGTTGTTTGGGCTGCTGGCCTATCCCTTCTGGCTGCTGTTCTTCTTTATCAATATGGCGCTCAGCCTGACGCTTGGGCGTGGGCTGCACGAGATTATCAGCGAAGTGGGCGAGCGGGCGCGCGTCTATGAATCCTATGCGGCGCTCTTTCATATCTTTACCGGCCAGCACTTTGCGGCGCCCGCTCTGCAAGCGCTTCAGGCCGATCTCTCGGCGGGGGGTCTGCGCGCCGACCAGCAGATGCGCCGCCTGGCGCGGTTGATGCCGCTGGCCCAGATTCGCCAGATGATGTTCTTTTTTGTGATTCAATGGCTGACGCTCTGGGATTTTCACGTTCTCTGGCTGCTGGAACGCTGGCAGCGCGATGTCGGGCCATTTGCTCGCGGCTGGCTGGTGGCGCTGGGCAAGGTAGAGGCGCTGGCCGCGCTGGCGACGCTCAGCTATGACCATCCCGATTGGACGTTTCCAGCGATCAATGCCAATCAAGAGGCGGCGTTCGTTGCGCGCAAGCTGGGGCATCCGCTGCTGCCGCCGCCTGTTTGTGTGGGCAACGATGTCAGCGTGGGCAAGCCGGGGACGCTGCTGCTGGTGACAGGCTCGAATATGTCAGGGAAAAGCACGCTGCTGCGCGCTATCGGGGTCAATACCGTGCTGGCGCAGATGGGCGCGCCGGTCTGCGCGGCGTCGCTGGAGATGCGGCCCATCACCCTGGCAACGACCATTCGCGTCCAGGATTCGCTGGAGCAGGGTATTTCGTATTTCATGGCCGAGTTGAAGCGGCTCAAGATCGTTGTGGATCGGGCGGAGCAGACGCGAGCGGCGGGCGGGAGCGTGCTGCTCTTCCTGCTGGATGAGATTCTGCACGGCACGAATACCAGCGAGCGCCAGATTGCGGTGCGCCAGATTTTGCATCACCTGCTGAGGCTTGGCGCTGCCGGCGCGGTCTCCACCCACGATTTGACGCTGGCGGGCGCGCCAGAGGTTGCCACCGCCAGCCAGCTTGTCCACTTTACGGAGACATTTACACGCGGCCCGGAGGGATTGACGATGGAGTTTGATTACATTCTGCGCCCTGGCATCGCTACCTCGACGAACGCGCTCAAACTGCTGGAGATGGTTGGGCTGCCTGTTGATTTGCTGGCTTGACAAGCGCGTGCTAGTGTGGTTATGCTGCTTTTCAAGGGTCTCTCCAGGAGGCTGATCGATCCACGAGGAGGTATATCGGTTGGGCAAGGAACGGCCTGGGCGCTGTTGTCTCAGGTGCCTTAGCACCTTCTGGCATCGGCCTGTTGTTCCCAGACCGGCCAGCCCACCAGAGCGACGAGCCGCGCCCAGGGCGCCTGCCGCCGCTGCGCCGACCAGATCACCCGTGCCGCCGCCTGCCGCAGCGGAGCCTGCTGCTGCTCTCGAGCCTGCGAGCGCGGAGCCACCGGCCAGGGTCTGGCGCATCCTCATTGTGGAAGATGACACCAGAACCGCTGATGTGATTCGGGAGTCGCTGGAACTTGAAGCGCAGATGCAGTGGCAGATTCAGATTGCGCGCAGCGGCGAAGAGGCGCTGGCAATGCTGGCAGCGCAGCCAGTTGATCTGCTGCTGCTGGATGTGCGCCTGCCCGGCATCAGCGGCGCCGAGGTCTATCGTCGGCTGCGCGCCGCCCCCGAAACCCGCGCGCTGCCAGTCATTTTCCTCAGTGGTGGCACCACCTTTGATCTCTACCGCGAAGGCATTCAAGAAGGCATTCTACTGCGTAAGCCCTTCAACATCCCCGAACTGCTGGCGATGGTGCGCGCCAACCTTCCAGCAATAAGCGAATGAGGGCTGTCTTTCTGGGCTACGCGCCAGCGCGGGTGGCGCGGTGCGGCGCTCGCGCGAATGCTGATGTCAAGAGACGCAGAGACGATGGCCTGATCGGCGTTCCAGAAAGCGGCAAAAAGAAAGGCGCGCACTGCACAAGCTGTCCAATGCGCGCTGTGGCTGCGTCTGGGTGCCCGATTTATTCCCCGCCGAGGAAGCTCCAGGCGGTAAGCGGGACCGTTTTTCCATACATCAGGAAGATCAGTTCATAGGGTTTGAGTTCAATCTTCCTGGGGTCGCCGGTATAGGGCTTGAGATCGCTGGCGGGTGTCACCGTAAAATTTGGTGGATTCTGCCCCTGTTGCTCGGCTGACTGTACCTGCTGGTTCTGGTTATCAATATCCGCCTGCGACGGGGTATAGACATACGCTGTCAACGTGTGCGACTTGTCGAGGGGGTGGCCGAGGAAGTTGGTGCTGGTGAAGGTCTGGCCCCAGATGTCGAAGAACTGATAGAGTTGGAAGGTGCGCGAGTCCGGTGACTCAATATGAATCACCCCATCATCGCCCGTAATGTTGTGAGTGTGCAGCCAGTAGAGACAGCTAGGATCCTGGCGGCCCACATCATCGGGAATAGGAACCTGGCTCCCATTGACATAAATTGCCAGGTGCGCGTGATAATGGGAATTCAATTGCTCGTTTGAGTTGCACTGAATGCCATCGATAGTCTCGCCTCTGGCGTAGGCGGGCAGATTGAAGCCGCTGATAATCTGATAGGCAATAATCGCAATCACACCAGCTACCAGCAGGGTGGTACCGCCAATGATTGACCAGCGCTTGAGCGCCCGGCGGCGCTGCTCTTGCTCGCGCTGCTGGCGGCGCTCTTCGATACGGCGGCTAATCTCATCGCGGCGCTCCTCGCGCTTCTGCTCGCGCCTGCTGAGCGGTGGCTTTGGGGACGCCAGCTTTGCCGATTTCGGCTCTGGCTTGGGGGTGGCTTTGAAGCTCCCGGTGGTTTTGGCGGTCTTTGCAGCCGGTTGTGTACTGCCGCTGGTTTTGGCAGCGGGCCTGGTTGTCTCGCCCGTCGCGGGCGCGTCGGTTTTGGGACTGGGATCCAGGTTGGCGCTGCCAGTTTTGGTAGCTGGCTGGGTGGTGCCGTTTGTTTTGGCGGCTGGTTTGGTTGTCTCGCTCGTGGATGTGGCAGGCGACTTCAGGTTGCCGCTGCTCGTTTTGGCAGCGGGTGGGGTGCTGTCGTTGGCTGGCTTGGAAGTTGCCTGGGCGCTTCCACTATTCTTTTTCGCCAGCGGCTGTGTGGTGCTGCTGGTTTCTAGCTCTTTGGTTTGTTTGCCGGTGGGCTGCTTCCCTGCCGACTGGCCGGGCTTTGGTTTTGGTCGTTTGGTAGAGGTTGTCATCTTTGCCTCTCTGCTGTTTCCAGGGCCTGCCACGTCGGCGGTGGACGCGCAGCCTCAACTTCAGAATGATAACAGCCGTAGTATACGGTGCAAAAGGCTGTCCGTCAACTGAAACGGGGGGCACTCACATTTTGTTACCTGCTAGCCTTCCTGGGTGCTGAGAGCGCCTCACAAAACCTGGCGTCGGTTTGCCCCGTCCCTGTCGGCCAGCACGCAGGCTGGCAGCGCCAGCCCCGCCTCTGCTTGCAAGACAGTTTTGTGATAGTTCTTAAAATCCCGCTGGTCTCTCAAGTATCTCTATGGAGCGGCGGCTTCCCGCTGTGAGCCTTGTCGCCTCATAACAAGCGCGCTTCATTCGCGCGCATCCTGGCAAGCGGTATACGCTTCAACCACGCGCCGTCGCACGGGCGACGAAAGCACTACTGAGGTGGTCGGCTGCCCATAGGGGAAGAGGCGGTCGATCACCGCCTCCAGGTGCGCCACCGATGAGACGACCACGCGCATGATAAAGCAATCTTCGCCGGTAATGCGATGGCATTCCAGCACTTCCGGCAGTTCGCTGACCAGGGCGCTTACAATCGGGCAGGTTTCGCTGGTGGTTCTGATGCGGATAAAGGCGGTCAGCGCGTAGCCGAGCTTCTCTGTATCGACCTGCGCGTGATAGCCGGTGATGATCCCGGCTTCTTCCAGCCGATGCACGCGCTCGGCAACGGCAGGCGATGAGAGGCCCACGCGGCGGCCCAGTTCGCTGAAGGAGAGCCTGGCATCCTCTTGCAGCGCGCTCAGAATCTCCAGGCTGGTGGCGTCAAGCAGCTTTTCAGGATCGAAGGTAATCATCGGCTTTCACCTTAAAAATGTAAGCGTAACTAAGAAAACACCTTTCATCTGCTCTTTATTTTAGCAGGCAATTGCTCTAAAATAAACTCATGAAGATACGCCTATCTAATGCTCGCGCATGGCTCCCCATTGGCCTGGCCTTGCTGACAGTCTATATCATCTGGGGGTCAACCTATCTGGCGATTCGTGTGGTTGACGAGGGCCTTCCGCCGCTGCTCTCTGCTGGCATCCGTTTTCTGCTCGCCGGGGCTATTTTGTTTGTTTTCTTGCGGGTGCGCGGCGCGCCGCTGCCCAACCGGCGCCAGTGGGCCGGAGCCGCCGTTGTTGGTGGCCTGCTGCTGGTGGGTGGTAATGGTGGGGTGGTGCTGGCCGAGCAGTCCGTTGCCTCCAGCGTCGCCGCGCTGACGATTGCTACTACGCCTCTCTGGGCGGTGCTATTTGCGCGCATCTGGGGGCGCTGGCCCACGCGGCCCGAATGGATCGGCTTGCTGGTTGGCTTTCTGGGCATCATCTGCTTAAACCTGGGCGGCAGCTTGCACGCCACGCCGCTGGGCGCGGTGACGCTCGTGGTGGCAGCGGCTTGCTGGGCGCTTGGCTCCGTCTGGAGCCAGCATCTGCCGCTGCCCGTCGGGGCCATGTCCAGCGCGGCAGAAATGCTGGTCGCAGGCCCGGTGCTGGTGATTCTGGGGCTGGTCCACCAGGAGCGCTTCACGGGAAATTTCTCGGCGTCTGCCCTCTGGGCGCTGGCGTATCTCGTCGTTTTTGGCTCGCTGGTGGCATTCAGTGCCTACGGTTATCTGCTCAAGCGGGTGCGTCCGGCGCTGGCAACCAGCTACGCCTACGTGAATCCGCTGGTGGCGCTGCTGCTGGGCGCGGCGCTCCTGGGAGAGCAGATCACGGGCATTGAACTGCTCGCGCTGCTCTTCATCCTGACCGGCGTGGTTCTGGTCGCCCTGGGGCGCACCAGAAAGGCGTGAGCTGCCAGCGCCGCAGAGACAGCACTCCGCCCGCCTGGAGAACGGCTCATGACGAGGTGAGCGAGCAGCCTGCCCCCTGGTGGTTCAATGTGAACATGGTGTCTTCGCCGTCCAGCGTCTGGAGGATATGCAGGCTCTGCGCTTGAGAAGCGGCGCAGAGCGCGGTGGTCGGCTGGATGGTGAGCGCGAGCGCTGCATCTACTCCGGCCTGCGCCTGCACCAGCAGGCTATAGGGCTGGTGGCCCATCGGCGGCACGTACCAGGAAAGCGTCACCCGGATGCTGCAATCCTTGGGAATGACTACCCAGCCGCCAAACATCGCGCGCCCGGCCTCATCGCTGGTTTGATTTTGCGGCGGGCCAATCCTATCGAGCGGGTGGTCGGTGCGGTAGTAGGGATCGTGGAGATAGTCGGTGGAAAGGCCGATGGTTGGCGTTGTCGTGCAAACGAGCGTCCCATCGCCATACACATCTGGCTGGCAGAGCCGGTAGCCTGATTGGGCATCTCCGCAGTATGGCTCATCGTATTGGTCGAAGCCGTTCCCGCTGATGAACTGGCTATCTGGTGGCACGTAGACGCGCACGTAGTCACGATAGGTATCGAAGCCGTAGGGATCGCCTGTCTGGTTATAAACCAGCGTCAGTTGCAGGTGATGGGTGGCGCCGCCCTGGTCGTCGAGCGTCACGCTGTCCTGGATAGTGGTTTGGACATATTGCGAGGCTTTGCTGGCGCTCAGATTAGCCTGGACCACAAAGAGGCCATCATGCGTTGTTGAGCGATCCAGCGAGGCGGTTGAGCCATAGATGCCAAGCAGTGCTTCGGCCTGGGGGTTGGTGACGTATATCTGGAGGTCTTTGGTTTTCAGCGCGGCGAAGATGTCACCTGCCAGCGTCAGCAGTTTATTGAGAGGAAGATGGCTGACCGTCGTAATGAGCGCGTTGGTGACGCGCTGCGTAAAGAGTTTGCGGGCCAGTTCGGTGTCGCTGACATGCTCAACAAGCTGCTCTTGATAAATGCCGCCGTTATTCAGTTGGTAGAAGTGCAGCAGACTTTCCAGATTGTATTCGGTCACGATCTGGTTGTACGCGGGAATGGGGATTGGCCCGGTGATATGTAAGACTTTCTCAATCAGCGTGGGCGTGAACATGATGACGCCATCGACGTTTCTGCCGAACTCATAGCTGTAGCGATTCATAACGATTCTGGCAGAGGTTGGGAAATCGGCGGAGACGTTGGCATCACGCATGCCAAAATTGGGGATCGGCCACCATTCTGCGTAGGGTTCGGGCGCGGTCTGGCCGACGACTTTGGGATAGACGGTTGGGTCGGGAGGCGAACCGAGGTAGCTGTGATCTTCTTCATATTTGCCGATATTGGAGAACTTTATCGATCCTGGATGCGCGCCGTTCAAGACCAGTTCGCCAAACTGGCCGGTAAATCCGCCGGTTGGGCGTAGTTCGTCGCGGTCCATTGGCTCGATCAGGAAGGTGCGCTGCTGGTTGATCCCCAGGAACCAGGCCAGCGGGTCTCGGAACGCCTGTCGCTGCGCGAGAGCCGAATCCAGCACCGGCAGCAGCGGCAAAAGAGTGGTGAGCATCTCTTGCTGCTTGCTGCTGAGCGGTAAGGAAGTGAGCGATAGCCCCTGGGCCGCGACGGCCATCTGATGAACGAGCGGCGCTATGGCGTCCAGCGTTGTGTAGATGGCTTGATAGGAGGATGGCGTGAGAAATGGCTGGGGCGGTACATCCTCTGCGCTGGATGGGCTGCTCTGGAGGGCCTGCGCCAGTGAAGGGGCGATGGTTCGCGCCGTTTCGAGCAGGCGCTGAGCGACAGCCGTTCCATCAGCCGCCAGCGTCCCAAGCGCGCGGATGGTTTGAACTTGCGCGGGCCAGAACGTGGCAGCCAGGGAGAAGACTTCGTCGCGTTCAAGGGTATTGCTGAGCGCGACAAAATCGGTGTGGGCCATGTCAATTTCGTGCTGGGCCTGCTGAAGCCGCTCGGCATCGAGATAGAAAGCGAAAGGGCTGCTCGAAGGGCTGCTGGGGGGCGTCTGAAAAATGCTGGTGGCTGCCTGCACATGATTCAGGCCAGCCTGTACCTGCTGATATATCGTCCAGAATTGCATCACTTCAAAGAGGAGCAGAAAAATGGGCAGCAGGGTCAGGATGAGGAGAGACATGGCGACCAATCGCCGGTTTTGCTGGCTCTCAGTTTGGGTGCGTGTTCGCGTTTGTTTCAGCATCCGAAGACGTGTTTTCTTGTGCCTCCAGAGTCGGAGATGCCGTTCTTTGGGAAGCGCCGGAGGCGTTTTATAGAAAAAGGGTGCGTGCCGAAGCCGCCGACCCGCTGCCTGGGGCATTCAATCCTCCAATGGTAATCTCATATACTTCTTTGCTTGTAGCATACTTCTCTGCCCTTTTCCAAAAAACAGGACGATGTACCCATCTCTTTTCACGTTTGGGCCTCATCATGAGGATACGCCCCGCTAGTTATGACGCCTGGGGATCAGTACATTGTTACCTGATGTGGACCTTTGGCGGCCCATTGCTGGCAACGCACTTGACGTGCCAGCCGGACTGCTTTAGAATGAGGACGGGCGGCGCCGCGAACAGACATGGATTGCCGCGCGCCGCAGCGAAAAGGGGAGGAATGAACTCATGGATTTGTTTTCCTGGTTTCGGCGCAGGCAGGCGGTCAAACCTGTGCGAGCATCCCCATCTCCATTTGCGCGTGGTTTTGGCCGACTTCATCTGGCAGGACAACCCTATGCCTTGCCAAAAGACCTCGAAGAGTCTGGCCGGTTGGACTTTCAGCACTTTCTGCTGCGCCTGGCGTTTAAGGGCAACTATATCGCGCCCATTCGGAATCCCAGCGATATTTTGGATGTGGGGTGTGGGACGGGGCGCTGGGCAATGGAAATGGCCCAGACCTTCCCCAATGCCAATGTGGTGGGCCTTGATGTTGTTCCCCCGGCGCAGGATAGGGGGCATGTCTTTGGCTATGGCCTGGAAGGTCAGCCGGAGAATTATGCCTTTGTCGAAGGTGATGTCCTCAAGGGTTTGTCTTTTGCAGAGCGGTCCTTTGATTTTGTCCACATGCGGCTGCTCTTCGCGGCCATCCCTGGCGACAAATGGCCCTTTGTCGTGAGCGAACTGGTGCGCGTGCTGCGCTCCGGCGGCTGGGTGCAGTTGTTGGAGGCATATCCTGTCCCCAACGGCGGCCCGATGCTGAAGCGCTGGCAGTATTGGGCTGAGCAGTTGAGCAAGCGAACGGGTGTCGACTTTACCATTGGCCCCCATCTGGGCGAACTGCTGCGCTATGCCGGTTTACAGGATGTTCGCCAGCAGCGTTTGGATTTGCCGGTGGGCAAGTGGGGTGGTCGGTTGGGGGTGATGCTCGAAAAGGATTTGACAGCGATGGTGCGCGGCGTGAAATTTCCAATAGTTAAGATGGGCATCACCACCGCAGAGGAGTATGATGGTGTATGCGAGGCGATGATTCCTGAGTTTGCAACAGAACGGGAAATCTTCCCCTTCTATGTCGCCTATGGCCGCAAGCCCTAAACAGAGGGCGATACACAGCCTGGAACCACAACCATGACGCTTGAGCGAGACGCGACTACCATTGTCGTCAAGAATGTCCCCGCTGAGGTCTGCCAGGTTTGCGGCGAAGCCTATCTGGATCAGAAAACAACTCGCTACCTGCTGCGACTGGTTGAAGAAGCCGTGCAGGCAGGGGTGCAGGTTGATATTCGCCAGTACATTGCTGCCTGAAGAGACAAGATACATGAGGCGCGCGGAACAGGCGGCTATTCATCAAAAAGGCTCCGGGTGGAGAGCCAGTCTTGCTCCAGCGAGGCTTTCAGTGCAGGCCAGGTTTGTTCGTCATAGCCGGACTTATCGGCCAGCCATTCATACAAAAAACGGCGGAGATACTGTCAGGCAGCTATACTTTTGGCCTCTTCAGAGGCTTGTTCCCTGTCAATCTCATACAGGGCCTGAGATACATTTTACCAACCGCTCGGCCATTGCGATGCTGTAGTTCTGGCCGCGATCCTGGGGATAGACCTGGAACATGTTGGCGAGCCAGAGATTGGGCAGCGGCGTCTCGTGCGGCGGGATATGCGCTGGAAAGTCGCGGGTGACGATGGGCTGGGCAAAGGGCGCGGCAAACATCCATGATTCTGTGACCCACTCCGGGCTGAACGCCGGATTGATGCGCTTGAGATGCGGTAGATAGCTCGCCAGCACCTCTTCTTTACTCTGCTTGAAGAGCGGATGCGTCATCGGCAGATAGTTGCCCAGGTAGAGCAGATGGCGCCCGCCGTAATCTTCCGGGGGCATCAAATTGGTATGTTCGACGGCTGCCAGGAAAGGATAGCCGCGATCCGTGAATTGCAGCCAGTAGACATCGCTCAGCGAGTGATTGAGCGCCAGAATCAGGCAGTGCGCGCCATAGGCCAGACCCCAATCGTAGCGCTCGCGGAAATCCTGGGGCAGTTCGGGAATGAGCCGGAAGGTGAGGCGCGTCGGCAGCGTGGAGATCACGCGGTCAAAGGTCTCTTCTTGCGGCGCGGCGTCTGGCGCGGCTTTGCTGGAGACGCGCCAGCGAGACCTCACCCCTTCCCTCTCCATCTTGGAGAGGGAAGGGGTGAGGTGGGCGCCCAGCACTTCGCAGCCCAGGCGCACGTCGCCGCCGCGCGCCTGAATCGCGCGGACCAGGGCGTCATAGAACTGCTGGAAGCCGCCGCGCAGATAGCCCAGGCTGAAGGAGCGGCAGTGCAGGCGCGACCACATCCACGCCATGCTGATCTGGGGATAATACTCGCCGAATTTGGATTCCAGGATGGGCTGCCAGACGAGTTCATAGGGGCGTTTGCCCATCCAGCGCGCCATCCATTCGGCAGCGGTGACACGCTCAAAGGGGATATGGCTGCGGCGCAGCTTGAGATAGGCGCCCACCGCGCCCAGGCGCACGCGATCAACAAGCGAGAGGGGCGTGAAATGCAGCAGAATCTCCAGAGGACTGAAGGCATAGGCTTTGCCATGTACCATTGAACTGGTTTTGGGGGCATGCCATTCCAGGCGGTTGCCCAGGCCCAATTCGTTGATGAGCGCGATGATCGTGTGGTCTGAGCGGAAGAGGTGATGATAAAACTTTTCGAGGTGGACATTGCCAACAGGAAAACCTGCCGCCAGCCCGCCGGGCAGCGCTTCTTTTTCCATGACGACCACCGATTCACCACGCTGGGCCAGGCGCAAGGCCAGAGTCAAACCCAACGCGCCGCCGCCTAAAATTGCTGTGCGCATAACGCCTCTTTTTTTATTATTCTTTAACTTTGCTGTTGTATACTGCGTATAAAGGATAGCAGATTACAGGTGATTTCCCGCCTCGAAGGCAAGAAATCTCTCTGGTGAGCGTTGTTTGTAGAAACATACATGGCGATTTCATCTGAACAGTCGCTAACTACCTATCTCGCCACTTCACTTCCGTTCGACAAGAACGGCCAGATGCCGCCCTGGCGTCCGACGCCTGCATTCTGGCTGCGTCGGCTTTCTATTGCGCTGGCGCTGGCGTTGATCGCGCTGGTGTATTTTATCACCCCTATGCTCATGCGTGATGGTCCGTCTCTCCAGACCATCGGGACGGCCATTGTCGACAATGGCTGTAGCCCAGGCGGTGGCCTGAACGACCCAATTACTGCAACGTGTACGCTGATTGTGCAATTTACCTCCAGCGGTGTAAACCATAGTGCCCGGCTCCAGCGCTCGCTGCCTTTTCCTGCAACGCTCAGCGAGGCGCTCGTCACCTATCACGAGCGCTCGCTGCTGGGGATTTCAGCCTTCGGCCATCTGGTGGTCACGCGCGTTGCCACGCCCGGCGGTCAGGTGCTGACCAGTCAGGGAGTGCAGATCGTTGCCGATGCTCAGGCGCAGCTTCCGGGCGGCATTCCGCAGGCTGTTGCATTGGCGGTGCTGCTGGCGGCTGTTTTTACGTTTTTCTACCCCTGGCCGGCCTGGAAGGTGCGCGTGAATGCAGAAGTGCTGGCAATGCGGGTGGTTGAGGTGCGCAATGCCGATCATCTGCCGAGGCAGCGGCATCTGGCGACCCTGCGCTGGCAGACGAGTATCCCGATGAAGCAGGAGGTCAGGATTCCTGGCAGGCTCTCCCGGCGGCTGCGCCCTGGGGACCGCGTGCTGCTGACGTATGAACATTTGCGTTCGGGCACTTTCAAAGCGCTGCGGGTCCATCTGCCGCAGAGCCGTAAAGGTTGGCTGGCTCCAGACGCGATGCAGATTGGCGCGCTGACCCCCTGGCGCTGGCGGTGGCTCTTTATCGCCCTCCTCTGGCTCGAAATCCCCGTTTCTTTGCTCCTACTAGCCGCAGTAAGTTAAAGCAGACGAAACACGCAGGCATTAGATCGGCCTGATTCTTGCTACAAAGTTGGCATGGTGATTGCGCTGGCATAACCAGTTGTCCTATCATGCTCGCCTCACACGCGGGTGTGTGCTACGCTTGAAGAACTTCACTCGCGCTAGATGAGAAAGGAATTCTCGCTCGCCATGCTTCCTTCCTTGCCAGGGGGAGAGTGAGGCGCGAGGAGGATACTGTCGCATGAGTTTTTCACCTCTGGGGATCGCCCTTCTTCTGGAGGGGATACCGTATCTGATCTTGACGGCACTCTCTGCGCGTCAGTTCTTCCGTGAGCCAGGCGTGTCGCGGCTGCATACCTTGCTGATTTTTGCCTGCATCACCAGTTCGCTGCTGTTGGGGGAGGCAGGCGCGGATATGTCTATTACAGCGCCGGGGCATATGATTACCATTATCCTGCTGGACCTGGCACTGGTCAGTGGGCTGCCAATTCTTTATGTGCTTTTCCTGTTTGCGGCTCACCTGACCGATATTCCTCGCCTGCTGTCCTGGCTTGTCACCATTCTTTTCCTGGTTGGCACTGCCTTCCTGCTGACAACGTTTCCCAGTGAGGGCTTCTCAACTGATCCCGCGCTGGCGGCTCAACTGTCTTTTCTCTGGCCTGTTGTTTTGCTCGTGCTTCTGGTAGGCTGCCTGATACTTGCTCTCCGTTTATGGTATGCCAGCGTTGTTGCAGTCGGCGCCAGACGCTATCGCTTGCAGTGGATTAGCCTGAGCATTACCTTGATTTTGGGGAGTTTTCTGCTTGTGGCGCTGGGCTTACTACTTCGGCTGGATGATGCTGATGTTGTCTGGGGGCAGGGAGTGCTGCTGTTGCTGGCTGGCTTGTTCCTCTATTGCGGTTCCATTCCGCCGACCTGGCTGCGGCATCTCTGGATGCTGCCGGAATTGGAGCGCGTCAGCCAGTTATGCACTGTTCTTCTGCTGGACCCCAACCAGCTTGAGCCATCAGCAAACGAAGAAGGGACGAGAACTGTCGTGGGCCAGATGCTCCAGAGCGCGATGAATGGTCTGGGAGCGCGCGCGGGGATTGTGCAGCTTTGGAACGAGCAGGCGAGCGCGTTGGAGGTGGCTGCCTCGATTTTTCCGGCAGAAGAGGGTTTTGGGGCCTATGTCAAGCCGACGAGCAATGGAGCGCTGCTGGAGGTGTTCAATACTCACCGGGCGCTGCTCAGCCCGATCAACCAGCACAAGTGCCCGTTCACCCAGCGCGATCTGAAGGCTGGGACGCTGCTTGCGGTGCCGCTGCTGGCGAGTGAGCAGGCACTGGGAGTGATGGGTATCTGCTGTGAGCAGGCGGCAGATTTTACTCACCGCGACCTGGCGCTGCTCCAACTGTTTGCGGACCAGATGACAGTATGGCTGCTGCATCGCTCTCGCCAGCAAAAAACAGCCACGCTGGAAGCCATGCGGCATGAACAGAGATTGAAGAACGAATTTGTGGCGCTGATCGCGCACGACCTGCGTACCCCGTTAACAGTTCTCAGGGGGCGCATGCAGCTTTTACAGCGTCAACTGATGAAAGATGGGTACGCTGCTGCCGCTGAGGCGATGAGTGTGCTGGATGTTCCCTATAGCCGTCTGAGCCAGTTGACGACGACGCTGCTGGATGTGAGTTATCTGGATGCTGGTCGGCTGCAACTGGCGCTGCATGTGGTTGATCTGGTGGGGCTGGTCCGCAAAGTGGTGGAGAAGTACAGCCAGGGACACCGCATTATCTTAGAGACTGCTAGCCCGGCCAGTAAGCAGGCTGGCGAGGAGATGGCGAGCGCGCCGCCAATGATGGTGATGGCTGATTCAGGACGACTGAAGCAGGTGCTTGCCAATTTGCTAGATAACGCCTGCAAATATTCCCCGGTCGAAAGCAGCATTACCGTTCGATTGGAACGACAGGCCGGGGCTGATGAGGCGCTGGTGAGCGTGCGGGACGCCGGGATTGGCATCCCCCTGGCGGACCAGCCGCACCTTTTTCAGCGGTGGTTCCGGGCTACCAATAGCTCTTCGCAGCACTACGGCGGCGTGGGCCTGGGGTTGTACATCAGCCATGAGATCATTACCCTGCATGGCGGGAAACTCTGGGTGGAAAGTACGGGCGTTCCCGGGGAAGGGGCAACCTTTTCCTTTACGCTGCCGCTGCTCTCTCCTGAACAGGTGGGGGGATCAGCAGAACCACAGGCTGAGGGGTGAGGGCATTTACTTAGCCAGGCGACTGACGACCGCCAGGACATCATCCAGATCGAAGGGTTTGGGGAGGAGCGCTTCGACCAGATCAGGTGCCAGATGGAGACGTTCCTGGGCCAGTCGCCCGCCCGCCGACATCAAGGCGATGTGATTCTGGTCACGCAGGTGCTGATTGGCTTGCAGTTGCCGAATGACTTCGCGGCCATCAACATTAGGCATCATAATATCCAGTAAGATGATCCAGCCGCTTTCGCGTTGAAGCAGATCAAGGGCTTCCTGTCCATCGCGTGCTGTGCCTACCTCAAACCCTTCTTCTGTCAACATGTCGTGCAGCAGCGCGCGAATTTCTTCATCGTCATCAACGATTAGTACCTTGGTCATCGGCATCCATCTTTCTGGTGAGAACGATACACATTGATGATTCCTGCGGCGCAATAAGACATTGTGATGCGTTAACTTTACCTGAAAGGATATACTTGTGTCAAGCCTTCAATTGAGCCGATAGCAGGTAGTATGTGGGATGATAGCTGACACCCTGGCAGCGCTGGCCTATCTGGGCGCGCTGCGCGGCGATAGGGGAGCGGCGGATGATTAGCCGGATGCCGGGCTGAACTCAGGCGTGGCTTCGGTGTCTGGCTGTGGCGCGGGCCGGGCTGGGGGGGCCGGTCCCAGGACGACATCCAGGAAATGGCTGACGCTCTGCCCGGTTGTCCAGAGGGGCTGGAACCCGCGAAAGCCCGTCTCAACGCGCCTGATGTCGCGCTCCAGGTTCAGCGCTGCTTGCGTCACCATTGGCGCCGTTCCGCGCGCTTGATGATACTGCCCCAGATACTCTTGCTCCGTTTGTCCGGGCGTCGGGATCAGCAGGGCGCGTTTGCCCACTTCGGCCAGTTCCATCAGGGTGGTATAGCCCGACCGGCTGATGACGACCCGCGCGCGATTCAACATCTCTTCTTGCGCTGCGCGATCAAGATAGGCATACACTTTGCAGCCGCCGCGCTGGCCGGGCCGCTCCTCGCCTGGGCGGCCAAGCGCCATGACGCCGCGCCCAGGCAGGCGTGGCACCTGTTCCAGCAGGCGTTGTTCCAGCATACCGCGCATTGGCTCCGGCCCGGAGATGCTGATAACATAATCCAGGTCTGCTGCTGCCGGACGGCGGCGAATGCTGGAAAGCGGGCCAATGTAAATCAGCCGGTCTGGCGAGAGGAAGCGAAGATCGTGGCTGAGTCTGCCGCTGAGGGAGTCGGTGGCGAAGTCGGGGACCAGCACTTTGGCGAAGGGGCGAAAGGCGCGATAGTTGAAGTATTCGAGTGAGGGGTCGAGCCACCAGTTGCCAAAGGGCGGAATGAAGCGCACGCCATGCGTAAGCATATACGATGGCGCCTGGCGGCTGTAGCAGCCATAGCGATTATCCGAGACAACGATGTCAATGTGGCGCGCTTGCACCAGGTGCTCTATCTGCCGATGCTGCGCTTTCTTTGAGCGCCACATGGCGGGCAGCAGCATGGTATAGCGCGTGTAAAAGCGGGCCGGAGTACGGGCAAGGGGAATGGGCGCGCCTGGCAGGCGCAGCACCTCGCAGATTCCGGCCAGTTCTTGCTGCAACACGTTGAGCGATGGGCCATCGCACAGCACGATTACCTCGGCACCTTCTGCCAGCAGTCCGTGAATCAAGGGCAGATCGCGGGTTGCGTGGCCCAGCCCCCAATGCCCAACGGCAAAAGCAACGCGCTTCCCGGCTCCTCGCATCCTCTCGTCCTTTCCCTACGCCCGCGCATCCCCTGCGAGTGGCTTTGGCGAATCCTTTCGGGCGGCGTACCGGGGAGCTTCTTTGCAACTTATGGACCACTGCAACTTCTCTTCCGCTCTGTCGTAAAAAAAGTAGCGTTGGAACAAAGCGAAAACGACATGATCGGGAACATGAGACGTGCTGTGGCTCACAGGACAGGAGCGAGTGACTATGAATACGTTTGATCCGCAGAATACCGGCAACCGCGAGCGCCCGGCGCCAGACGATCCAGAAGCGCCGTTCTACTCGCCGAATCCGCCGACTGATGATACGACAACTGGCTACGGGCAGTATACCGGATATGGCTCTGGCTCTGGCTATCGCCCGGATATGGACCCGGATGGCTTTGCGAACCAATCGGGCGGCTGGAGGGGCGGTCCAGGGTGGCGCGGTGGTCCTGGCTGGTATGGCAGGCCGGGCTGGCAGCCCTGGTCTGGCGGCTACTATCGCCACCGCAGGCACAACTTCTGGGTGATTCTCTTGCTTATTCTGCTGGTGGCGCTGCTTATCAAGCCAGTGCTGACTTTCACCTTTGCGCTGGCGGGCTTTGCGTTCGTGGTGCTGCTGCTCTTGCTGCCCTTCGTCATTCTAGGGCTGATCTTGAGCTATTTCTTTGGTTGGGGACACCGGGGCTGGGGAGGTCGCGGCCCTTGGGGTCGCTGGTAAGCCTGTAGCCTGGGGGCTGTGGCCGGGCCAGCCAATGCTGCGAAAAAGAAACAGGCGCCAGCTTTCAGGCTGGCGCTGCCAGTATAGACCTCTGGTGAGGGGTCGCCGCCGCTATCTTCCGATGATTTCTGCCAGCGGCGGAGTCGCTGGCGGTGGCAGCGGTGCCTGGATGGGCGATGGAACCTGGCCTGACCAGGCGCTGCCAACTGGTGGGATGGGGGCGGTGCCTTCCGAGATTGGGATGGGCGCCAGCGTAACGCCTGGTTGTGCCATTGCCGAAGGCGAAGCCTGAGCGGCAGGTGAAGCAGTGCCAACGGCGCTGCAAAAGGCTTCGCGGTCCAGGGCCAGCAGATCGCAATAGGTACGCGCTCGCACTGAGGCAAGATGCGGCGCGCCAGTGAGCAGGCCAACGTTGCCAAAAAACTGGCCTTTGCTCAGGACGCTGATAACCATTGTCTGGCCGTTCATCTCCTGAATGACTTCGACTTCGCCCCTGGAGATGATGTAGAACCTGTCGGCAGGCATGCCCTGGCGGATGATGATGTCGCCGGGTTCCACTTGCAGTGATTCCAGGTTCCGATCCAGGGTGATAAGCTGCGATTTGGTGAGCGAGGGGAAGACTCGCCGCAGGTGTTCGTCGTAGGCTTCGCGGACGACCAGCACGAAGGCCCAGAGCAGCGGAAGGGTATACAGCAGGTTATAAAGGAAGTGCAGTTCGATGCGCGGGAAGGGTGAGTTGGGCCAGAGCAGCCCGCCCTGTCCCAGCATGCCTACTTCCGCGTGTAGGCCGGTGGGGTTATTGGGGTCGTAGTTGGCGTAGTCGAAGGTATAGAAGTAGGTAATATACCAGTGTTCGGCAGTATGCCAGATGGCAACAACGAATGCAATCCAGAGCGGGATATTCCGGCGGAATTTGCCGAACAAGAGAATGGTGGTGGCGATGAGCAAGAAGGTATCAAAGGTGAAGTGAACATACTCCACATTGAGCGTGCCGATAATGCCCGTAGACAGCGCGCGCGGCCAGCCAATGACATCGACTTCAATCACCTGGGCGAAGTGTTCGATCATATGCAGGGATTGCAGGACCAGCAGAATCTCGAACAGGGCAAACCAGGCATAGTGCCGGTACTTCCAGAATGCCTCGGAGCAGAGGATAGGAACCCAGGGAAGAAAGACGACGACGCCAATCACCCATAAAGGATAGCCGAGTACGATGGTGCCGATCATCCCAAGCCAGGAGGCGGCAATCGTAATCCAGAGGATGTGGGGGGGAACACTGTTGAAGCGAAGGAGATTGCTGCCTCGTTTCCTCTTGAGCATGGATGCTGTCCCTTCTAGCGGTGCGCGTGCTGCTGATACCAGGTCCGACAGCAGGGTGGAGATGCCGCATGGGCGGTCTGCCAATGGGGGCAGGCCAGGGTTGGCATCAACGTTGCTGGTCACATGGGCATGGTATGAGTGGCCGCTCTGCGCGAAAGCTGCCCTCCTGCGAAAGTGAAGCTGAGCAGGTGGTTTGCCAGTATCATACCACAACGCCCCCCAGGATTCCTAGAGGGCGTGTGATAGAGCCGGGGCTGTGCAAAAGTCGCTCCCAGTCGCGTCAAGACGCGCCCAAGGACGCCCCTGGAGGGCCAAGCGGCCCGCGCAGACCGCCTGCGCGGCCTCCCGTGTTGGCGCCCGTTCGTTCGAGCCTGCGCAGGCAAGCGTGGCGCCGCCGTAGGCGCGGCCTTCATCCGCCAGCCGCCTGACTGTTCCATAGCCCTGGTGAGAGAGCTATGTCGAAGTGATGCGTCTGGCGTTAGACGACGCGGGTGCCCACGCGCCGGAGGGTGAAGGTGGTGTTGCCGATGCGTACCTGATCTTCTTCCTTCAGCACTCGCCCCTGCCCGACGGCCAGGCGTTCTTCGTTGACGAAGACGCCGTTGGAACTGCCCAGGTCACGAATCAGATACTCGCCGGTTTCGATGCGCACCAGTTCGGCGTGGCGCCGCGAGACCTTCGAGTCGTCTCCCAGGCGAATCTCGTTGCCCAGGTCACGCCCAATCTGCATCCGCTCTGCACTCAAGACGATCCCTTGACCGGCCTGCTCTCCGCTGGAGAAGATCAGGCCATACGCCCAGCCAGTGCCTGGCGAGCGAAATTGAGGCGCCTGGGTCTCCACGAGTGTCTTATCGGAGGGGGCAGGCGCGGTCGGAGGCACTGATGGCTGGGGAGCCTGCGCCCCCAGGTTGACGGATGTAGGCGCTGTTGGGCTTTCGGCAGGTCCAGACACGCGCGGTGGGGTAAATGCTGTGGTAGGCCCCGTCTGAAAGCCAGGCGCTGCCATCTGGGCGCCAGGCCAGGCGGGTGGGGAAGCCACCGGGCCAGATGAGGTACCGGGGCTGGCCGGGGGAGCCGGTATGGCAGGGCCAGACCCTCCGCCGGGTGGGAAAACGCCGCCGCCGGAGGGGAAGACGCCAGGCGCCAGGGCACCACCGCTGCCGCCTGCCCCGGCGAGCGCTGCCGCTGGAATCCGCGCGCCACTCCGCTGCGCCAGGAGCTGGGCGTAGTCCTGGGCGGTAGGCACCGAACTACCGATGACGCTGCGGAAGGTTTCGCGGTTCAGGGCCAGCAGTTCACATCTGGTGACGGCGCGCACTGAGGCATTGCGTGGCGCTCCGGTGAGCAAGCCAACCTCCCCAAAGAACTGGCCTTGCGTCAGGCGATTGACAACGACTGGTTGATTGCTGCCGGTCTGCTGCAAGATTTCCACTTCGCCCCTGGAGATGATGTAGAACCGGTCAGCAGGCTCGCCCTGGCGAATGATAAACGTCCCCGCTTCTGCTGTCACTACTTCTGTTTGTGTATTCAGGCTGGCAAGCTGCGCTTCGCTGAGGCGCGGGAACGCCTTCTTGAGATACTCGTCGTAGGCGTCGCGGATTACCAGGATAAAGCCCCAGACAAAGGGAACGGTGAACAGCAGGTTGTAAATGAAATGCAGTTCGATGCGCGGGAAGGGCGAGTTCGGCCAGAGCAGCCCACCTCTTGCCAGCAACCCCTCATGCGCGTGCAGGCCGGTGGGGTTATTGGGGTCGTAGTTGGCATAGTCGAAGGCATAGAAGTAGGTAATATACCAGTGTTCGGCAGTATGCCAGATGGCGATGGGCAGCGTTATCCAGAGGCCGATGTTCTTTTTGAACCGGAAGAGCAGGATGATCGTGCCGATCAACAGGCCAGTGTCGAAGGAGAAATGGACATACTCCGCGTTCAACTGGCCGATGATGCCAGCGGAGAGAGAGCGCGGCCAGCCTACTACATCGACCTCGACGATCTGGGCAATGTGTTCGATGAAGTGCAGCGTCTGCGCGACGATCAGAATCTCAAAGAAAGCGAACCAGGCATAGTGCCGGTACTTCCAGAGAGCTTCGGAGAGAAAGACCGGGAGCCACGGCAGAATCGTGACGATGCCGATGACATACAGCGGGTAGCCCAGGACGATCATCGCAACCATCCCCAGCCACGATGCAGCGATGGTAATGCCCAGGACGCTGGGCGGGACGCTGGCGAAACGCAAGAGGTTGTTGCGGCGCTTCACAGGCGCAGCTATACTCATAAGACCCTCCCTTTCAGGACAAATCGGACCTACAACGCTCAAAGGACCTTTTCGCGTGTCACGATGGTACTAGAAGAAACGCCCGATAAAGAATGATTTACGCCACAATGTTTTGGTTACAAAGGCCATAGCGCGTAGGGCGCGGCGGCGGCCTCCTGGCCGATGCTCAGCCAGCAGTGTTCTCAGGGGCGCTGAATTCTGCCCTGTTAGAACCACTTGCCGCCGTAATAGCGCCAGCGCGGCAGCAGGGCGCGCAGCGGCCCCTGGGTGATGATGAAGATAACCAGCCAGACGGTCCCATAGTGGGGGATGAACTGCCGCAGCGGGAGGTTTTTATCCACGTAGGGCAGGCCAATATAATGCACCAGCACCCAGACCCAGACGCCTTCCAGCACTCCTGCCGCGATCTGGAAGCTGGTCGGCCAATCTCCGTCCCAGCGGAGATGAACGATGGCTTGGTAGATGATGTCCCAGCCCAGGCCGAACAGGAAGACATACCCCAGGACTGCCAGGGGCGTGGTATAGTTTTGGTAGATGAAGCCATAGAGCAGCGTGACGAGCAGGCCAAATGTGCCCAGCAGGAAGAAGCGGTTTTGCCAGCGGCCCCAGAGTGTTGGTGTCATGGTTGCACTCCTCGAACCCAGCGGAACCATTGTCGTAGTGAGTGGAAGCCGTTGATACGGTGAACACCTGGCGCGTGCATGGCGGCCAGCGCGTCTACCGAGCGCAGCGCCGAATATTGCACGCCCAGGAAGCTGTCCTGGGCAGCATGAGGTCCGCCCAGCGTCATAATGCCAGCCGCGTAGACATGCCCATCACCATTGCCCATCCCGATAACCTCAAAGTCGTTGGTGACTTTCAGCCGCCCTTTGGGGTTGAGGCTAAGCTGGTGGTGTGTCACCAGGTCTTGGAGCAGGGCGTGGCATTCCAGGCCATGTTCCAGGCCGGTGCAGTCGATGATGAAATCGGTAAACAGCCAGTTTTCTGGCTGGCCTGGCTGGATGCCCTGAACCAGCATTGCTAGCTGGCCGTTGGGGGTGCGCTCCAGCCGCTTCACATTGCCGAAGCCTTGTTGATACCAGCCCTCGCGCAGCCCGGTCCTGATGATCCGGCGCCAGTCTTTACGCCTGGCAGTGGTGGTGCCACCCCAATCGTTGATCCATTGATCGCGGGTTTGATCGTCGGCTTTCTCCATCTTGATGAGATACGTGCCGCCCCAGCAGGATTTCGGCCAGTTGAACGGCTCGAACTCCCATTGATTTTCCACCTTGCGCCGGGCATAGCCGTGCCGGTGGCCGTGCGTTACCGGCGCGCGCATCAGGTGGAGGATGCGCACGTTGGGATTGTGCTGGCGCACCTCATAGAGCCGCTGGATGATGCGCGAGGCTACGATACCGCGCCCACGTATCATCACCGTGCCGCCGCGCTGGAGCAGATGGTTATAGATATGCTCGTGGTATTCATAGGCGTTGACAACGCTGTGGAAGTCTTGCGTGCGCTCACGGTAGTCCTGGAGGTCCGGCAGCAGTTGGATGCCTGGATAGCCCACACAGATGTGGACATAGCGAGCGATGATGAATTGATGGCGCCATTCCGGGGGCACATTGGTCTGAGTAAAAGCGATAACATAGCGCCCATCGTCCGTTTTGCGGATGACCCGCGCACGGCCCATGCGGCTCATGCGCTGCCAGCCGATGCGCGCGGCTTCGCGGTCCAGGCCAGCGAAGACATCGCCTGAGCGCGGGGTGTAGGTGTCTGCGAACACCGGCTCGCCCAGAAGCTGCCAGGCGACTCCCAAGGCGTTGCCGATTTTGCCTTTGCGCAGCGAGCGAACGATTTCCCGCACGCCATAGGAGGGAAAACCCCAGATGTTGTCCGGGCAAGATTCGCTGTGGGAGCGAAGGCGCTCGTGAGGGGGAATCTGCGAGTTCTGGCACAGGCGAGTATAGCGGGAGTTGGGCTTTGGCTCTGGGCTAAGGCTGATAATTTGCTCTGCTGGCACCCCGGCGATCCGCAGATGATCGACCCAGGCAAAGCTGCCCATGCCGCCGCCAATGGTCAGATAGGTGGTCTCGGTCACAGGCAGCCCGCTGCTGCGCAACTGCTGCACGGAGACGAAGGGCTGTCGGAAGTAGGCCGGAGGGAAGGCTTCCACCGTTGGGGGAGGTGACGCGGGCTGCGACGGCGCGCGTGGCACGAGGGTGTTTCCGTCGTGGAAAGACGATGTGCGTGGCACGAGGGTGTTTCCGTCGTGCTGAAAGATCAGCGTGGCCTCGTTCGGGTTGACTGGCGAGGGCACTGCCGCTGCCTGCGTGGCGCCGATGAGGGGCGCTGGCAGTGGCAAGATGGTCAGGCGATAGTGAGCGATTTGAATCGTGTCAGCGGTTCCCACCGGGGCGCGCTGGATGCGCTGCGCGTTCAAGAATGTGCCTGTCGGGCTGCTTTGATCGATGATGATAACTTGCTGCTGCTCGAAGAAAAGCATGGCGTGGTGCGGCGCGACCGCAGCGGCTGGGAGAACGATCTGATTATCTGGCTGGCTGCCGATCATTACCGGCGGCGTGGCAAACATATCACCTTGCTGGCCGGTGAGAGTGTCCGTCACTCGCACGAGCAGCGGCGGAGGTACAGCCCAGAGCCTGGGGGGCGGTCCTGCCTGGATTGCCCCTTGCGCTTGCGGCGCGGGCGGCCAGAAGGTGACGGAGATGACAAATGGGCCTATCTGGAGGCTTGACCCCTCGCGCAGCACCGAGCGAGTAATGCGCTGCCCATCCAGGAGTGTGCCGTTGCTGCTGTTTCGGTCAGTGACGATAACGCTGCCATCGGCAGCGCGCTCGATCTGGGCGTGCTGCCGCGAGACACCCTGACTGTTGAGCGGGATGGTGCTGCCTGTGGCGCGCCCCAGCGTCACGGGGAGCGGCGCCAGCCGTTCAAGTCTTTGTCCCGTTCCAGGGTCTACCCAGCGCAGGAGGGCATAGAGTGGTGCAGTGCTTGCGCTCATCAGGAGCTTTCCCTTCTTCCTGCACCCGATGCAGCCAGGCGAGGACTGTTGGCTATGCAGCGGGTGCCAGACCAGCAACAAACGATCTTGTGCCTCTATCGGGCGGCCTTAGCGTTCAAAGATGACCGTTTCGCCGTTGGAGAGCGCCCGCCCACACCAGGGGCAAAACGCCTCCGGGCTGTAGTCGGCCACATGATTACAATGTGAACACCTGAGCTTGTACACTTTCGTCTTCGGCTCGTGTGCTTCCTGCACTTCAAAGGTGACAGAGCTAATCCGAAAGGTGTCGCCAGGTTTGAGCGGCATGGATTGGTGGTGGGCCAGGCGTGTTTGCTCGTTGAAGTAGATAGCGTTCGTCTGGCTCAGGTTCCAGAGATAAAAGGTATCGTTCATTCTGTCGATCACGGCATGCTGGCGCGAGACGGTAGACAGGTTCAGGATAATGTCACACGACTTATCGTGCCTGCCAATCAGACATCTCCGCCCGGCAGTGACTGTGTAGGTATGCCTGCGGCCTTCCATTTGCCAGGCAAGCGTGAAAGTCTCCATCGCAGACCTCCGGCGGAAAACAGGGGATGTGGAATGGTTCAGGCGTCTTCAATGGGAACAAGATAGACCTGGCTGGCTGTCCATTTCTTCCCTGTTTGAGCCTGGGCGCGCAGTTGAGCCTGATTCGTATAGTCTGAAAGACGCTCGATAGCGTCTTTGACACTGCTGCTGCGCAGGTCGATCTGGTCGAAGCGGGTGGCGCCTGGGCGCTGAAGCTCGATGACCAGCGCGGACAGCGTGTGGTCGCGGTCCAGCGCGTGATCGAACTGGCGCACGATGACCGGTATCTTCACTCCCCTGGCGCGCTGCCAGTCGCCGCGCCGCTCGTTGGGGAGCAGCGGCACATGCAGCGTCGTGAGCGGCTGACCCTTGAGCGCTTTCACATAGCCTTCACCGCGCAGCCCGGCCAGCGGCGCGGGCACGCTCTGTTCTCCCTCTGCCCCGGCGGGCGCGGCTTCGGCGTTGGCGCTGGCCGCAGTCTGCCCGGCAGGCGCAGGCGCGCTGTCGGGTGCTGCTTCTTCTTTCGCGGTACTCTTGCGGGCGCTCTTGTGGCTTTTCCCGGCGGGCGCCTCTATGCCCGCCTCGTTGGGAGTGCCCGCTGTCGGCTGGTTAATGCTTTCGCTTTTCTTTGGCATGTTGTTCACTCTTTTCTTATAAAGAAAACGGCAGACTGCGCCATAATTTATATGAACAAAACGGCAGACTGTGCCATAATTTACAGGTGGTTCGGGTCTAGACCAATCGGTTGCGGATGGCATACGCCGCAGCGGCAGCGCGCGACGTGACATCAATCTTGAGAAAAATATTAGCGATATGGCGGTTAGCGGTGCGCGGGCTGATAACCAGTTCCTCGGCAATCTCTTTATCGGTCTTGCCATCAGCAACCAACCGCAGCACCTCTAGCTCGCGTGGTGTCAGCCCTTTCAGGACAGCGGGATCAATGGTCGCAGCGCCGGGCGCGCTGCTGGCTCCTGCCGCCTGTTGGAGCAGCGCCGCCGCCTCGGCGCGCACGGTGGCAGCCTGCGCCGCCAGTGTATGCAGTTTGAGCGTCTGGCTGAGACGTTCGGCTTCTTCGGTCAGGCGCTCAATGTCATCAATCAGCGCCGGGGCACCCGCAGGCTGGGCGCGGGCTTGAGCGAGCGCAGCGTGTGCCTGCGCGACCAGGATGCTGGCCTGTTCTGGGCGGCTTCCGGCGCGGCGGCAGAGTTCCAGCGCGGCGGCAAAATAGCCCTGTGCCTCGGCCCAACGTTCCTGCGCGGCGGCAATGCGGCCCAGCACACGCGCCGCGCTGACGCCATAATACTGCCGGTCGCTCCAGGGCTTGATGCGCTCGGCCAGCGCGGCAGCAGCCCCCAGATCGCTACAGGCCAGCAGGCCCTCTGCTGCGAAGGGCAGATAGAAATCGGCGGCAAAGCCGATGGGTGTGAAGAACGAGCGCATGGTGGCCTGATCGAGATATGCTCTGGCGGCATCCGTATGCCCGCTGAGTGCCAGAAACCAGCCCAAAATGGCCGCGCTGCCGGGGAGCCATTCAAAGCTGACCTGGGCAGCATGATAGCTTTCTTCCAGGGCTGCTCTGGCCTGGTCCTCTTGCTCCAATCGCCAGGCCAGCACGCCCATTACCTGACGCAAGATCGGTTTGAGGCGTGCGTCGTTCCAGCGCTCGCTTTCGGTGCGCGCCTCTTCCAGTGCCTGAGAGGCGTCATTCCAGCGGCCCTGGGCCAGTGCCAGCACGCCCAGATTGAAGCGCAGCCAGGGGATGGCGCGCGTGATGCCATAGCGCGCCGCCAGCGCCAGCCCGGCCTCTGTTTCTACGCGGGCGTTTTGTGAATCGCCAATCGCCTGGTAGACAATGCCCAGCCCTTGATGGCTCATCGTCGCGTGGAAGGGATCGCCAATCTCCAGCAGCAAATCGCGTGCTTGAAGCTGCAACTGGATGGCCTGACCGATGGCTTCGCCCCAGCCCTTAACCCAGCCGAGCATATGCAGCGCGAATGCCTGGCCGCTGCGGTCTCCCACGCGGATGGCAAGCTGCTGGGATTCGCGCAGCGCAGCTTCAGCGGCGGCGCCCTGCCCGGCGCCAATCATCAAAATCGCCAGCGACTGCCGCAGCAGCATCTGCTCATTCAGCATGGCATCGCTGGCAGACGCTGGCACTCCAGGTTCGCCCGGCTCTTCTTGCGCCGCGCTCTGTGCTTCGCCCAGGGCTGCCTGCGCCGCCTGGAGATAGCCAAACGCCTGGTCGTATTGCCCCAACTGGCGATAGGCATCGGAGATGAGACGGCTCAGTTTTGCGATGTTCAGCGTGTTTCCTGTGGCGCGCTCTTCTTCCAGCGCGGCCTGGAAGCTGCGCAGGGCAGGTTGAAACTCGCCCAGCCGAAACCAGCTTTCGCCCAACCGCCAGTGTAGCTGGCCGGGTTGATAGGTTGTGAGTAGCTCCCTGTCGCTGGCTTCGTCAACGGGCATCGGTCCCGCGCTCTCTAGCAGGGCGAGCGCGCTGCGATAGTAGCCGATAGCCTCGCGCTGCGCGTGACGCCCGGCGGCCACATCTCCGGCGCGCACCGTCCAGTGGATGGCTTCCGCGCTGCGCCCGGCCTGGGTGAGATGATGGGCAATTTCGGCGGCGTGGCGCTCGGCGGCCTCGCGGGTGCGCGCCCGGCGTTGCAAAGCGTGCGCCAGCGCGGCATGCAGCCGACGGCGGCTCTGGCGCGGCAGTTGCCCGGCCAGCAGTTCGCGGGCCATGCGCTGCGCGAAGCGAAAGGCGGGCAGCCTCGCCAGATGCTCGTCGGTCTCGTCGCCTGGGGCGGGTTCAATCAGTCCAGCAGCGCTGGCTTCGTCCAGCAGGTCCAGCGTCGTCTCGGCATCCTGCCCGCTGGCAGCGGCCAGCACATCAGGATAGAACGTTGGGCCGCAGAGGGCCGCCACGCGCAGCAGATCGCGGCAGGGCGCGCTGAGCGGCTCCAGGCGCAGCGCTAATGTCATCTTGATGCTGGGCGGCAATTCCGGCAAGGCGCCGCTCAGGGCGCGCTCTCCGCGAGGGCGCTGCCAGAGGCCATTGAGTGAGACAATTTGCCCCGAACCCTGAAGAGCGCGGACCAGTTCCTCGATAAAGAAGGGGTTCCCCTCGGCGCGTGCCAGGATGGCCTGCCGCAAATCGGGTGCCACGCTGCCGGGCAGCAGAGCGTCCAGCAGTACGCTGGACGCTCCCTCGCTGAGCGGGGCGAGCATCAGCAGCGTGAAGAGCCGCTGGCGATTGAGTTCGGCAATGGCCCGGCCTAGAACGCTGCCCGCGCTGGGGTCAATAAAGTCGTTGCGAAAGGCGCCCAGCAGCAAGACGCTGGCGGCGCGCAGCCGCGCGGTGAGGTAGAGCAGGAGTTCCAGGCTGGCGCTGTCGGCCCACTGAAGATCATCCAGACAGAGCAGCACCGGCTGTTCGGCGGCCAGCCGCTCCAGCAGCGTAGCAATGCCATCCAACAGGCCAAACTTTTCCTGCTCTGGCGTCAGCGTCTCTGAGGCCGCTGGCATGCCAGGCAGCGCGGCGATCTGCGGGAAAAGCTGTGCCAGCGCCTGCAAACCCGCAGAGGGGACGAGCGCGCTTTGCCCGTTCCCGTCGGGCGCGGCAGAGAGGCCAAGCAAGCGCCGGAGATAATCGGGCGAGCGGCTGCGCAGGTAAGGGCGCAGCGCCTCGGTGAAGGGGAGATACGGCGGCAGCAGCCCGGATTCGTAGGCGCCGCCCCAAAGGGCTGCCGCGCCGCTGGCTTCTGCCTCGGCGGCCAGTTCGCGCAGCAGGCGCGTTTTGCCGACCCCTGCCCCGCCAGTAACAAAGACGGCGCGCGGCGTGGCGGCAGCAAATGGCTCATCTCCTGCCAGCAGCGCTTTCAAAGCGCTGCGCAGCAGGTCCATCTCCGATTCGCGCCCCACAAGCGGCGTCAGCGGGGCGCCGGGGCGCTCAGGTCTGGGATTACTGGCAAAGGGCCATTGAATCATCATGTGGTTCCTGTCCGGGCGCAAAAGCGCTCAGGCTACACCTCTTGGCCTTTTGGGTCGCTTGCCGGCTGCGAGGCGACAGAAACCGGGGCCTGGAAGCGTTCGTGATAGAGGAAGATAGCGATGAAAACCAGCTCGAACGTCAGATCAAAAACGAAATAGCCCCAGAAAAATGCGTTGAGCGTGCCTTGAAGGGCTTCGTAGAGCAATCCTGCCGGGACCAGCGCGCCATAGACGATGCCGACGACCATCAGCGGACGAACGGCCAGCCAGTTCCGTTCGCGGGCCAGCAGAAAGGCGCCCGCCGCGTTACCCAGCACAATCGCGCCAATAAAATGAGCCATCACTGGCGTGGCATCGGTGCTTTGCGGCCAGACGCACAGGCTGGTCTGCGGAAGGCATATCGTCGTTTCAAGATGAAAGAAGAAGATCAGGCCGATCACCAGGTTGAAGAGGCCAGCCACTGCGGCCAGCAGGCGCTCTTGGGCTGAAAAGGAGCGCTGCATCTTCCACCAGCCTTTCTCACCGGGCCTGGCACGTTTGCCAGACCCTTGCTTCCGATTATCAGCGCCTATTATACACCATGCGCCCTGGAGAGGCTAGTGGGCAGGGCACTTCATCATCTCTCCCATAAGAGAGCTTCACCCGATCAGGAACGCTTGCGCCTGGCGCTCGTGGAGTGCAGCCTGCTCCTCTGCCTGGCGGATGGCGTGATCCAGCATGGCGATCTGCTTTTGCACAATGACAATAAGCTGTTCGATGGCTTTCTCCTGTTGGAGCCTGGCAAGCTGCTGAAACTGCTCCTCGCGCTGGGCGTAGAGATGTTTCAACTGCTCCCGGTCGCGCTCCAACTGCCAGAGGGGCGACCCTTCCGGCAAGTCGCTCTGGGCTGGGCGCTGGTCTGGCGGCGTGTGTTTATTGATAGCCTGATTCATAAAAAGCCAAACTCCTCTGTATTTCAAGCAGCGAAAAACTGTTGGAGGCATCGTGCCAGTGTGTGCTGTTTTTGTAGCAGAAAGCGGCGCAAAGATCAAGATGCTTGACAATTGCCTGGATGGTTGTATATGCTTATGGAGGCAAGTCTCTCTCCAGGTAGGTGATGTGTGATGCAAGGGATGGGTGCGATGACGGGCAAGCGGCTCGCAAATTACGAACTCGGCGCGCCGTTGGGGGAGGATGGTTTTGGCCCACTGTATCAGGCGTTGCATCTCAATCTGGAGCGCTCCTTTACTCTGCGCGTCCTCTCTGATCGCTTCACGTTTGCTGCCGGTTTTGAAGGGCACTTTGAGCGCGTGATGCGCGTGCTGGCGGAACTAGAGCATACGAACCTGCTCACCCTCGACGATTATGGCATCGACGGTCCCTATGCCTATCAGGTGATGCCTTTTGTCGAAGGGATGACGCTGGAAGCCTGGCTGCGCCAGCGCCCGGCTCAGCCATTGCCTCCCGCGCAGTTTGCTCGCCTGGCTGGGCAGATGCTTGCCGGTATGGGCTATGCTCACAAGATTGGTGTGACGCATCTGGGTCTGACGCCCAGGCATATTCTTATTCAGCCTAACGGCCACCTGCTGCTCGCCAATTTTGGCCTGCCCTATCTGGCTGAGCAGCTTTGGATTGCCTGGAACGGCAGCCGCTCATTTGGCGATCCTGTCTATCTGGCGCCAGAACAGATTCCGGGGCGCACGCCATCCGGCACTGCCGCTGACCTCTACGCGCTGGGCGTGATCTTCTATCGCCTGCTGACGGGCGCGGCGCCCTTCGAGGGGCCGCCGCAAACCATCCTGGGGGCCAAGCTGGCCGGACCGCCGCCGCTGCGCGCCAGGTATCCTGATTTGCCCCCGCCGCTGGAAAGCCTTATCATGCGGGCAATGGCCCCTTCCCCTGAAGATCGATGGGAGAGTGTTACCACGCTTAGCGCGGCGTTTGAGGCCATCTTGAAACAGGGGGGCTATCTCGCGCCGCCTGGAGGGCCGCCAGGCAGCGGCCAGGGATCGCTCCTGCTCAGTGGAACTATCTCGCCGCCGCCTGCCGCGCCGGAGGGGAATCCTGCCGCGCCGCCCGCGCCTGGTGTTTCGCACTCCAGGCCCGTGCGCAACACGCACCCGCCTGTCGTGCCGCCTGCTGCGCCGCCCCAGAGCGAACCCCCAGCCATTATATCCTGGAGCAGCGCGGGCAAGGGCCGCGTGGCTCCGCCGCCGCTTCCGCCGCCAGACTGGCGCCAATCGCGCCCCCTGCCGCAGCCTCGCCAGAGCAGCGCTCTCCAACAAGTGATGAGCGGAACGATCAAGCTGGTGCTGCTGGTCTTGACGCTGGCCCTGCTGGGCGCGGCCATCTTCTATGGCTATGGGCGCTGGGTCCAGATACAGCACCAGCAGGCGACGCCGCCAACGGCGTCGCCAACCCAACCCGCGCCTACAGGTGCCGCTCGACGTTGATATTCGCCGAATGGTTGCTCGAAAGACCTCGCCAAAAAGTCCTACTCGTTTTGACAAACACAAAATGCCGTGCTATACTGGCTGCATTGCTCCAGTGAGAGCGCACAGCACTTTTCCAATTGACAAAGCAGTGGGGGCATGGCCCGCCATCTCAGAGCGGCCATGCCATGCCCCCGCGTGACTGCTGACGCGGAAGCGAACAAAACGCCTGCCGCGTCACTTCCCCACGCCTGGACAAACCAGGAGATGGGGCTGAGGATGGATTGTACCATCTGAGGGGGGAGTTTTTTGCCCTGCGGCATGGCGCAGTCGTTCTTGAGCGACCATCTTCTGGCCGGATAGGATGTCCGCGCCGGGCGACGGGTTGGGAAGACGCCCTGCTGAGGCTGCGGCCTCGGCAGCGCCCTTCCTGGTCTGCGGCCCGGCACGGCATGCCGGACTCTGGCGAAGAAGGTGGTCGCTTTGCGTTTGGGATCGCGCTGCATCTACTCAACCGTTGTTGCCGCATCGCGCGGGGGGAGGGGCCGCGGTGCCGGGCGTCTCGTCGGCAGAGGTGGGGGCAGCGGGATGTGGCAGGTAGGCAGGAGGATTGATCCCATGCGTTCGTTCACATCAAGGGTGGAGGCGGGCACCTCCACCTGCCGCTGGCATGGCTTTCTGGACTGGCTCGCCGGAGACGGCAGCCGCGCCATGCCCCCGTACCTCTGGCGCTTCTTTAGCTCGCTGCGGCTGCGCTGGATCGTCCAGCAGGAAGCCGGGGCGTTTAGCTCCCGGCTGCTGGCGCTGCTGGCGGAGCGCCAGCGCGCAGGGCTGACGCTGACTCAGGAGGCATACAGCGCGGTTGGGCCGCAGGTGGCGAAAGACATCGTTATCCGCCCGCTGACGGCAGATGAATTGGCCCACATGGACGCCTGGGGCGTGTGGCAAACTGCCGGGGAACTGCTGCGGCTGCTGCGGCTGGTGGAGGCGCCGTCCGCGTGGCTGAGCGCGCATGGCTGGGACGCGCGCAATCGGGCGCTGGCGGCCTGCCTGATTCGGCTGTGGCAGCGCTGGCGCGTGCTGGAGAGGTGGGTGGGCGCTGAAGCGGCGCAGCAGGAACGTCTCCAGGCAGCAGACCTGGCCTGGCAGCAGGCTGTCGGCGGCTGATGACGTTTTCCTTTTTCGTCAGGCCACAGGCGCAGACAGGTCGCGGCTGATGACGTTTTCCAACAGAGCGCGGCCACCATACCAGGCATGCGGCGAATACATGCGCCGCGAGGGTGCCCAGGGCAGGACACCCGCACAGCGGGTGGGGTGGCGGCACGCCCCTGGGGTCACTTGAGTGGCCGATGGGGTGGGGCACCGGCCCTGGCAAAAAAGGAAAACGTCATCAGCCGCGCCTGGAGGCGGCGCGCAGCGCCGCGAGCCGCGAGTGTACGCGCCAGCCTCAGCTTGTGCCACTGGCCTCACCACAGGCAGAGGTAGTGCGCTCCCTCTGGCGATCACCCAAAAATCAAGTGGGCCTCATAATCCTTGACAGCCTCATATGCGACCTGATATAATTGAACGTGCTGTTAACGCTTTTGAATTACTGGTGTCTGCTTTTTGAGCAGCGCGTCGGTAATGTGAGCAGGACGGCGGCGCTTGCCGACGTAGCTCAACGGCAGAGCAACGGTTTTGTAAACCGTCGGTTGGCGGTTCAAGTCCGCCCGTCGGCTCCGCAAAGCATCTATGGGCAGTTGCCGGAGTGGTCAATCGGAGCTGACTGTAAATCAGCCGGCGTACGCCTGCGGAGGTTCGAATCCTCCACTGCCCACCAAAGATCTGCAAGTGTCCGGCAGAGTGAGCGGGTAGTTGACCGGAGCGGCAAACGGCCCTGACTGTAAATCAGGTGGTCCTAACGGGCCTTCGGAGGTTCGAGTCCTCCACTACCCACCAGGCCAGACTCGTTGGCAACCAGGTATCAAGGGAATGGGGACAGTTCTGTGGGGTTCCCATTCGGGGGTGACGCGCAGGTGTTTTCGCAGGCCCGTGTGGCGCAGGGGTAGCGCACAGTCTTGGTAAGACTGGGGTCATGGGTTCAAATCCCATCACGGGCTCCGCACTCGCTCTGTTCTCTCCGCTCCTGTTTCCCACACGCTCTTTTCTTCCTGGCACAACGCGCGGCCTGTTTCACCTGGATTGGAACGTTCCAGGTGCGTTTTTGTAGCCAGTTTTCCCAAGCTGGGTATCTGCTGCATCCGGTTTGAAGGCCGGATCAGGCTCGAAACGAGGAGGCATTTTCTCTCTCATGGCGAAGCAGAAGTTTGTGCGGACCAAGCCGCATGTGAACGTGGGCACCATCGGCCATATCGATCATGGCAAGACGACGCTCACCGCGGCCATCACCAAGGTGCTGGCGCAGGCCAAGCTGGG
>Ga0209581_1000527_pt1 | contig 77508 bp, 74 predicted proteins | sample Coa_R2_FD_187160 | JGI IMG/M metagenome (GOLD analysis project Ga0209581, IMG submission 187160) | Surface soil microbial communities from Centralia Pennsylvania, which are recovering from an underground coalmine fire - Coalmine... | ecosystem: Environmental > Terrestrial > Soil > Unclassified ...
AAGCTGCGCGCTTAGTTCCGCAACCTGCGCATCCCTTCCGGTAAGCTGCGTGCTTAGCCCTGCAAGTTCCGCCTGCAAGCGCGCAATATCGCCATCACGTTGGGCAACGGTAGCTTTCCAGCTTTGAACAGTCTCGCTGGCGTCAATGCCAATGTCCAGGAAAGATGCCGCCGTATCCGGGAGGTCAGCATCCGAGGCGATAATCAGATTGTACGTCGACTCAATGAGACCTGGGCGGCATCCGGTCCCGCTAAGATCTACTGACGTAAAGGCCGATTGCGCCCCTTCACAGCTGGGTATGATGCCAGACCCAAACATCACCTTCTGGCCGAGTGCAATGACATTCTTGAAATGGGCGCGGAATAGACTCTCGAATTCGTCGCGATAGAGCTCTTTAACGTGGAAGGGGTTGTGATAATCTGGTTTATCCGTGTAGATCGCTTTATCAGGCGAAGAGATGATGACCAGGCCGGCGGGCTTGAGCACCCGCTTGATCTCTGCCAGCATTTGCTCATGCTCGTCATGGTGCTCGATTGTCTCGAATGACACCACGAGATCGACAGAGGCATCTGCCAAAGGAATTTTTGAGCAGGAGCCTAGCCGGAATTCGAGGTTAGGCAGCTGGTATTTTTTTCTGGCATGCGACACCGCATCTTCGGCGATATCGACCCCGACAACTAAGGCTGCTTGGCTCGCAAGCAGCGCGCTCCCATACCCCTCGCCGGAAGCGATATCGAGGACTCTCTTCCCTTTTGCAAGGGCCAATGAATAGACATATCTATGCATGTGCTCGATTTCGATATTCCCCGATATTTCCGGGACATAGCGCTCACCTGTGAAAGCTAACGTCGTATCTGGCTGCATGGACAGGCACCTTGAATTTCGGGTCAAGGACGAACGGTCAGCTTGGTTGTATCGAGATTCGGCGCCCCAAAAGAAAGGCCATGCCTGTACCGTAATCTTTCATAGAACGCCACGTCTTCGGCTAACAAGTCCTCGAGGCGGAGGCGGATTGAGGGGTCCGCCTCCAGTTGCTGTCTTTCGGTAGAATGTATTGTCTTATTCTCGTGTATTTCTGCTACGAGGGGGAGGTTGAGCGCTTCCGCGAGACGGCGAACGTCCACATCGCGAGTTTCGTGGAATCCTATAAAATCGAATCGGTTCATGTCGAACTCCCCAAAATACGTCTCCGACATAAGCCGCCGAATGCCAGGATAAGCCGCGAAATCGAATATTGAAGGCCTCTCCCGAAGGAACCGCCCATGCAGTTCGTGACCCGGCGTCATAAGAGATTTCCAATAGGAATAAATCGAGATCAAATTATCCACCGGGTGGCGTAAGAATGTAATCCAATATGCATTGGCAGATGCATAGCGCTGAGCCCGAAAATGGCCGTGCACAATCCGCTTTCCATCTGGGAAAAGCGCCGTTTCGGCGCCAGCGGGAGTAAGCGGGTCATGGCTATAATCAAGGCTGACAGCATCACCCAGCAAAGTAGCGAACTGGGATTTGAGAGATGAACCAGCGGCCTTGGGGAAATGAACTGAGACCACGCGTTCCGGCCGCAGACTTTTTGCTTGTGGTAAGGAGCGCACGCAGGCAGATATCGGCTCATTCCGGGCACTCAAAGCTAACGCGGCCGGGAACTCGACGGCGTTTACTGAAACGGTCGAGAAGCCAGCCTGCAGAACGTAAGTCCACATGTCTGCGCCGAATTCAGTATGCACTAGAAAATCGTCAGTTCCAGTTTCGGCTGACCCATGATAGCTCTTTGGCAAACCTGCCCTGCTTCGGGTGAGCCGCCCGATGATCGTCGGGATTGTAAAGCAAAGCACCCCCTTTGGTCGTAAGACCCGCCGGCACTCTGCCAAGGCGCGCAGGGGATTAGAAACATGTTCTAACGTATCTGAATGAAGGACAAGGTCGAAGCAAGCGTTTGCATAAGGCAGATTATGCACATCTACTGATGGATAACGGGCTAGGGCGTGGCCGGGAAGCCGGCTTAGCACCGGGTTTAGATTTGCCGCCTCATTGATTTCGAGGACTGCAAGTCTCCTCGCATCCACGGTTGCAACATATTCTCCCAACGTGAGGTCTGTCCCGACAGCGCCCCGAATTGCATTAGCGAGCGCAATTGAGCGCAGATTCGAGCCGCATGTCTTACAGCGGGTCCCCTGCTGCCTATCGATATAGGCGCGCTCATGCGGCGCGAGTTGCCAGTCGCAAACCAGCTTGTCCCAAAGAACTGGCTCACTCTCGAAGGAGGCCCCACCGCATACCGAACAAATCAGCATGCCGAAAATCGATGCCGATGCGGCGCCGAAGATCCTGAGAGGCAGCGGGTGAATCGATGCAACGGAGCGCTTGGACCTTGGTTGATTACAGGACTCGCCACTTCGATAAACTTCGGACAGCACGAATTTGGCATTCTGATGGCGTGTCTGGAATTATTTCAGGGTGCCGGAATGGATCAGGAAGCTTGCAGCAGCAGCGGAGCAGATTAACGCGGGATTGCAGGTGCGGTAAAAAGATTGCTGAAATCAGCCAGGCCAAAGGCGCACTTAGAGATGCGTGCGAATTCGCGAACGCGGCGGCGTCAATGCTACCCTTGCCAGGCACTGGCGGCATTGGGGTGAGACCATTCCATCTGACGATTTCGAGGGTGCGGAAGTATGCTCGTTCGCGAGCCGGGTCATAGAGCATGCGGGCGCAAACTGGCGGCACGCGGCGGCCGCCATTGCTTCATAAAACAACAACCCTCGTACCGACTTTGACGCGCTCATAAAGATCAATCACGTCGGCGTTCATCATCCTGATGCAGCCAGACGAGACGGCTTTGCCGATCGTGTCGGGCTCGTTGGTGCCATGAATGCGAAAAAGCGTGTCCTTGTTGCCCTTGAAGAGGTAAAGCGCGCGGGCGCCGAGTGGATTGTCGACCCCGCCATCCATTTCCTCGGGCAGATCGGGACGGCGCTTGAGCATTTCCTTCGGCGGGATCCAGCGCGGCCATTCCGACTTGCGGCCAACGTGTGCGACACCCTTCCATTCGAATCCCTGCCGGCCGACCCCGATCCCATAACGGATGGCCCTGCCGCTTCCCTCGACGTAATAAAGATGGCGCGACGCGGTATCGATCACGATCGTGCCCGGAGCCTCATGCGTGGGATTTGGCACCACGGCCGCTGTCCTCTGATTGGGATTCACTCCGATTTCGAGATCGTCGTTCCCGCCATAGGCCGGGCCATACGCATAAGGCTGGCCGCGATAGCGCGGCACGGCAGGCGGGGAGACCGGATTAGAGTAGGAGTCGGGATAAGAAGGATAGGCGGGATAGGCCGGGTAAGACGGATAACCCGGGTGGCCGTTGGAAGGATAGGCCGGATAAGCCTGATAACCATAGTAATTCGACCACTGCGCGTAGCCTGGCGCCGCTGGGACCAAAAACATAACCGCTGACAGGAGCGCGCTCGTGCGAGGATTGGCAAAGAGAGCTTTTATTCGCATGTCGAAACCCAGAATTCGCTATCTCTCTGACTATTGGCACAAGACGTTTCAATGAAGCGCAAAAATTTGCGTGCAAGTTCGACCGTTTTGCGCCGTCCGCAGATCTTGAAACCAAAAATGGCGTGCTTTGGCAAGCGGCCTATCAAGCAGGGCCGCGGGAAGTCTCGATTGCCGGTGAGTGCGCCCGCACCAAGACCCCTGCCAAAATCCGTCAGCGGGCTCAGTCCCGAGGCCAGGTGAAATCATCCGCGCGCCGGGGCTTAGGCGCGAGCGGCTTGCCCTCGAGCAGCGTTTGCTCGATTAAGATCTGCGCATCGTTTTTTGCCGCGGCCCCAGCCGGAGATGGCTTGGCCAAATCGCCATTCGGCGACAGAGGCGCGCTGGTCAAAGGCAGGACGGGGCCAACCTCGGGTTTAGGCGCGGGCAGAAGCTGGATTTCGGGCGATGCCGAAGCGGGCTTTGGCTCGCCGCCCGCGCTTGACCCGTTTGGAACCGCGGCTTCTGGGGGCGGGCTGGTGCCCTCCCCTGGGCGTGCCTCGTCAAGGTGGCGGCGGATCCCAGGCTCGACGAAATGGGCGAGCTTTCGCGCCCCGGCCCTGGTGAAGTGAACTCCATCGGATGTGCGCAGCCGCACGGTCTGGCCGTTGATATCGGGGCCGGCTGGGCTGTACTCGCCTCCCTCGCCGGCGAACGCTTCCCAAATATCGATGTAAGTGGCGCCCGCCTTCTCGGCATAGGTGCGGTACAGTTCGTTGAACGCAAGCGCGTCGGCCGAAAGGGCCTCGCTCTTGAAGACCGGCAGGCCGACCCAGATGAGCGGTATGTTCTTGTCGCGGAACGCCGCGGCAATGGCTTCAATTCTTTGTATATAGGCCGCTTGCCATTCCGGCGAGCGCACCTCAAAGCTGCTATTCTCGGCACGAAGCGCTTGCCTGTCATTGCTGCCAATCATCATCACGGCAAAATCGATTTTTTCGCCGCTTTCAAGGATTTCCTTAACGGCCTTAACCCAGTCGAAATAATCGTCGCGGATGAGGCCCGAGCTATCGTTCGCCTTGTTCAAGACCGCGACGCCGGGGCGGTTCTCAAAGGCTTCGCTTAAGCCTTGGGCAAGCTTCCCGGCAAGACCATCCCCGAGCACAGCAACAAAATAGGACGGGGGAACGGCGGGCTTTGCCTGCGGCTTAGGCCTAACTCTTTCGCCTTCCGGCTCCCAGGGCCGCCTAGCCGCCCGGTAGGCCGGCGGATTGCGGCCCCAGCGCGGCTCTGGAGCGCCCCTGTGGATGTCTTGTTTGGGCTTTGCGACCTTCCCGGGCGGCGGCCTGAAAAGCTGTTCAAACCAGCCGAAAGGGTCGAATTGGGCTCGCGCCCAGGAAACACCCGCGGGGGACAACAAGAAAGCAAGGGCCAGCAGCGCCGCCGCGGCCAACTCGCGCGAACAGGACCGCCCGCCTCTCCTCTGCCCTCTCAAGATCCCGATCATAGGGCCAGTCTACCGCAGGAGCGGGGCCGATGCACGCATAATGGCCGCAGCCCGCATTGAGCCCGCTAGGCGCGGCTTTGCGAGGAGAGTAGAAGAAGGGTTCTGTGTTCCGCCAATACGCCAAACGGGAGTGCCTGATGGGACGGGCTCACGACGCGCCTCCGGCGAGGGAGGATGAGCTATCGAGCCTCCTTGAGGCCACTGCTTCGGGCGACCGGAAGGCGTTCCGGACTCTTTACGGCAAGGCCGCTCCGATCTTGTTTGCGGTTTGCATGCGCTTGATGCGTGAGCGCGAGACGGCGCAGGATGTGCTTCAAGAGGCGATGGTGCGAATTTGGTCTAAGGCGCATCTTTTCGACGCGGCCAAGGGTAATGCCCTAGGATGGATGACCGTAGTAACCCGCAACTGCGCGCTGAGCCGTATTGCTGCCGCGCCGCCGCCCTCTTCCTCGCTCGATGAGGTGCTCGATTTGGGCCCTAACCCTAGTTCTGGCGATCCTTCGGCGGCGGCCGATCTGCGCCGCTGCCTAGGCCAGCTAAACGAAAGATACAGGACATGCGTTACTTTGATACATCTCCACGGCCTGAGCTATGAGGAGCTTGCCGCGCATATGAAAGCTCCGCTTGGCAGTGTGAAATCATGGGTTCACCGCGCACTGCGGGAGCTCGCAGCGTGCATGGGGCCATGATGGTAGAGGATCTCGACGAAACCGCCGCCATTTATGCCCTTGGGCTTGCCCGCGGGCAGGAACGCGCGGCGATTGAGGCGCGGATGGAAAGAGAGCCCGCGCTTGCTGCAAAGATCGTGCGCTGGCAGGAGAGGCTATCAGAGCTCGATCTTTCTGCTCCCCGGCTAACGCCGCCGCCCGGGCTCTTCGATAAAATCCTCGAGGCGGTCGATGAGGGTGAGGAGAGGCTCCCAGGCACGCTGACGAAGCGTGCTGGAACGGGGGTTTGGACCGAGCTCGCGCCCGGCGTGATGTGCACGATCCTTTGTGAAGATCCCTGCGCCAAGCGGCGCTCGATGCTGATCCGCGCGGAGCCAGGCGCGATTTATGACTCGCACGGTCACGACGCGGGCTATGAGGAGTGCCTCGTGCTTGAAGGCGACCTCATCATGGGTGATTTGACATTGCACGCTGGAGACTTCCATCTTGCAACGAAGGGCAGCGCCCATCCGCAAGCCACAACCAGGTCCGGAGTCCTCGTTTATCTTTCGACCGCGATTTAAGCTGACTTTCGGCGCGATTTCGTGTGGTTGATTTTCCGCAGAGCTTTCTATCGAAAAATCCGCGTGCCGGAGACCGGTCATTCTGAGCTGTCCGCGGCCGTGGAATCCTGTCCGCTCGGCCGGCAGCGCCAACTTGTCCTCATTCAGCGCGGCGGCAAGGAGCACCTCATCTTAAGAGGCGGCGCGAAGGAAGTCGCAATCGAAACGGGTCTCGCGCCGGACTCCTGCGATTTCTCCAAAAGCGATGAGCGTGAGCCCTTTGAGATGCCGCCGCAAAAATGGCGCTCAGTTCCGGCGCTTTCTCTTATACGGGCGGAGAGAATTTATGCCAGTTCCGGTTTGCTTTCTCTTGCCATCGCCTCCGGCCTGGCAGGGGCTGGCGCCGGGCTCATTTGCGGGCTCTTCCGATTAGCGCTGGAGACCGCCGATAGGCTGCGCACCACTTTTCCCACATGGTGGCAGGGAGGGCCGCTCCTCGGTTGCCTTGTCTTGATTGCGATTGCGGCGGCGGCCGGGGCATCGAGCGCTTTTCTTGTACGCCGTTTCAGCACCCACGCCGCAGGAAGCGGCATTCCCCATGTCGAGGCCGTCTTAAATGGTGAGCTCCCGCCCGCGCCATTCATTCTGATTCCGGTCAAATTTGTCGGCGGACTCTTGTCGATTGGAGCGGGCTTTGCGCTTGGCCGCGAAGGCCCGTCTGTACAAATGGGAGCGGCGTTTGCCAATCTTCTCGGCAGGATTTTTGGCCTCACTGCAACCGATTGCTGCTGCCTGCTTGCGGCGGGCGCGGGAGCAGGCCTGGCGGCTGCCTTCAATGCGCCGCTCGCAGGATCGGCGTTTGTGCTCGAAGAGCTCGTCCGCAAATTCGAAACGCGCCACGCGATCGCGGCTCTCGGAGCTTCGGGCAGCGCTATTGTGGCCGCAAGACTACTCATGGGTCCAAAGCCTATGTTCGAGGTCGCAGCGATTACGGACCCGGGCTTTAGCGGCAATCTTTTGTGTTTTGCATTGGGGATCATAGCGGGCCTGCTTGGAGTTGCTTACAATCGTGTGCATCTGGAGGCGCTCGCTTTGTCTGACCGCCTTGCCCATTGGCCCGTTGAAGTTCGCGCGGCCATCGTTGGAGCGGGGGCCGGCGCGCTCGCTTGGTTTGCGCCAAGCCTTGCCGGCGGCGGCGAACTGCTGGCGCAGCGCACGCTCGATGGGCATGAACCGCTTGCTATTCTGCCATTCCTTTTCCTGCTCCGCCTCTTGCTCGGCGCGGCCTCATATTCAGCGGGAACTCCTGGCGGCCTCTTCGCGCCCCTTCTTGTGTTGGGCGCGCAAACGGGCTTCTCTTTCGGCGCGTTCTTCAATCAAGCTCTCCCATTCGCGATTGTTGGAATGGCGGCGCTCTTTGCCGCTATTGTGCGCGCGCCGCTTACCGGCATGATCCTCGTCACAGAAATGACAGCAAGCTCGATGCTGCTATTGCCAATGCTTGCGGCCTGCTTTTCGGCGATGGCCGTCGCTACACTGCTGCGCCAGCCGCCAATTTATGATTCCTTGAAGAAACGGACCTTGCGCCTTGCTTCAAAAGAACCTTCTGATCTCTCCCGGGGACCGGAGCCGGGCCACTCGCCTTGAAGCGGGCCGCCCAGCGCCTGTTCACGGTCCTCAGCCCTGCGGCATCAGCACCGTATCAACGACGTGAATGACGCCATTGCTTTGATTGACGTCGGCGATGGTCACGAAAGACGTGTTGCCCTTCGCATCTATGAGCTCAAGCCTGCGGCCATCCTGCCGCACCATCAGATCCTCGCCTTCAACGGTCTTGAACCTCGCCTCGCCGCCGCCCTTCTTGATGGCCTCCATGAGATCGGCCGCGGAATATTTGCCCGCCAGCACATGATAGGTCAGGACCGAGGTTAGGGCAGCCTTGTTCTCCGGCTTCAATAAAGTCTCGACGGTGCCTTTCGGAAGCTTGCCGAACGCCTTGTTGACGGGCGCAAAGACGGTGAAGGGGCCTTCGCCTTGCAAGGTCTCGACAAGGCCTGCGGCCTTGACCGCGGCGACGAGCGTCGTGTGATCCTTTGAATGGATTGCGTTCTCGATAATATTGCGCGATGGATACATGGGCGCGCCGCCAACCTTCACGGTCATTTCCGCAAAGGCCGGGGATACAAAGGCGCCGCCGAGCATGGCAAAGCTCATCGCCGCGGCAAATGCCGCGTTACGAACTGTAAACATGAGGATTCTCCTGTTAATGTAATGCCGCCGCAGTGCTGGCGGCCTTCCGAGCCGGCTGACTTATTTCTTCCGGTCTCGTTGCCGCAATTACGGCGGCGAATTTAGAAAAGTTGCAGCAGAAGAACTCGGATGAGCGGAGCGAAGGCATGGAAAGGAAGCAAAGCGCTTTGATGGATAACTGCACGGGTCTAGATCAAAGCAGCACGATCCGTTTTGCAACAGGCAAATGCTCGCTCGGCTTCATTCTTGCTGCGCGCAGTGAAAAGGGACTTTGCGCGATCCTCTTGGGAGATGATCGAGAGGCGCTTGAGTGCGAGCTTCGCGCACGGTTTTCAAAGGCGGCTCTTATCCCTGACGCTGATCTCAAGGTGCTCGCCAAAGCGATAGCTTTCGCCGAAGCGCCAGCAAGCGGCCTTGATCTCATGCTCGACATGCGCGGCACGGCATTCCAGCAAAAGGTTTGGCGCGCTTTGCAAGAGATTCCTGCCGGGGCGACAGAAAGCTATTCCTCAATTGCTAGACGAATCGGGGCGCCGAAGGCTGCTCGCGCGGTCGCACAAGCCTGCGCGGCAAATTCAATCGCCATTGCAATCCCCTGTCATAGAGCCGTGCGGAACGATGGCGCGCTTTCAGGCTACCGCTGCGGCATCGCGCGCAAGCGCGCTTTGCTCGAAAAGGAAAGGGTTTTGGCTCACTCGTCGAATGATAGCGCGCTGACATTCCCGAAGATAATCTGACCGTAAGTCTAAAGATGATCTATCCGGCGCACTGCGTCTTCAAGGACAAAAACGCGAATCGCTGACGAGAGATTGACGTTGCCGCGCGCAGCATCGATTGCGCCAACGAGGCTTGCTACGGATTGCCCGCGGACTTCGGCGATTTTCTTAAGCTTATCCCAAAATATCGATTCGAGCGAGATGCTGGTGCGGTGTCCGGCGATGGTGAGCGAGTGTTTGACAATTTTTCCGCCGCCTGGATCTGCTTCAGGCGGAAGGCTCATCGGTTCCACCTTGCTCCCGGCGATGGGCGTCGAGGCGCCGTTCTTCGAGCGCCTGCACCGCTCCGGCGGCTTTGCGCCGGGCTTTGCTCTGCCCAAAAGCTGCGCGATTCCCGGCGGATTTTGCCGCCGCAGACTGGCGCGTCCTCGCCTTCCGGGCGCGGCGGAGGTTTACGATTTCGGCCATCAGCTCTTCTTCCGGAAAGCATCGATGGAGATGACCTTCGGCTCGCCCCGGGTGTCCGGCTGCCCGGCCGGGTCCGCCGCGGCAGCAGGCCGCTTCTCTTCCTCTCTTGGTTTGCCGGATTCCGGCAGAGCCTCGGCGGACGCAAGCCCCGCCCCGCCGCCGGTCTTTTCCGGCTGCTCGATGCTCAATGGCTGCGGAGCCGCGGCTTGCACCTCCGGAGCAAAGGCCAGCTCGAAGCCCGCTGCCGGATCGGCAAACCGGGTTATGGCCTCGAAAGGCACCAGCAGCATCTCGGGAATGCGCTGGAAGGAGAGGCCGACCTCAAAGGCATGCTCGGAGACGCTCAAGTCCCAAAACTGGTGCTGCAGCACGATGGTCATCTCGTCGGGATAAACGCCGCGCATCCGCTGCGAGAGCCGCACACCCCCGGCACGGGTACGGAAGGTGATATAGAAATGATGCTCGCCGGGGAGCCCTTCGCGCGCCACTCGGGCGAGCACGCTGCGGATCACCGCGCGCAACGCATCCTGCACCAAGAGGTCATACCGGATGAGGTCAGCTGCCATTGCCTGTCCGCTGGACGATAGAGGGAACCGGCGCCCCAAAAGAAAGTGGAGGCTTCTGTTGCCAGGCGCCTCCGGGCCCCGCCTTGGAGGGCTAGCTCCAAGGACTTGATTTCGGCGCTAGCACCGCATTACGCGGCGAGAGCAACCGGAGCATAGTTGTCGTTGGCAACTATAAATTTGGCCCGGTGACGGCGGTACCATGCCGGGCGAAAGGATCATCCTTTACACTCCCCGTCGAACCTATTTCGCCCCCGCCGAAGCCCGCCTTACGAGAGCCGGGCTTTGGTGGAGGCGCCGGGTACTGCCCCCGGGTCCGGAAAGCTTATTTCGATGCCGTTTATCGCCGTAGCCGCGCGAGGCGGCACGGCAAATATAAGCACAGCGGAGTATTTTTCAAAGTGCAATGACGATAGCTGGCACTGTCCGGTCAGGCTGACAGGGTAGAGGAACCTCGCCCGTCCCGTGTCGCCGCGCTCCAGACAAATAGCGCCCGCGCTTAAGTATTCCAGCTGTATGCGAATCGATAAAGCGCAGTGCGGCATGCGCCCTTTCGCCACTTTGCGCGCGTGAGTTGATCAAAGGGCCGCAGATCGCCCCTTTATTGCCCTAAGCCAGAGGAGGCGAAGAGTGCCTTTCGAGTTCGCCGCCTCTCTCCGTCAACAAGGCCGGACATCGGCCTCTCCGCCCGTATCCCCGCTACCGGGCTCTATCTCTCTCGATATTCACAACTCCGCCGGGCTCGGCAAAAAAATCTGGCTCAGCAAACCGCAGCGTGAGCCGCCCGGTAAGAGCACCAAACAAGATGTTCGCCTGAGCGTGCCAGAGAGAGCAAACCGCGCCGCTTGGCCAGGCTCAAAAGATGGTCTACCCTCGCGCGCGAAGCACCGGGCCATGTACGCAATGTTTGGCTAAGATTGGTAGAGCCGCCCGGAGGAGCGATTAGGCAGCGTAAGGAGGAAGCCCAATGGCGGGAAAGGCAGACTTCACCCCAGCGGAATGGAAAACCCTCCTTGAGAGCGTTATGATGGCGGGGATCGCTGTTACGGCTGCCGATCCCAGCGGGCTTTGGGGAACCCTCAAAGAGAGCATGGCCGGCGCCCAGACGGTCATGGGCGCAGCACACGATGCCGGTGCGGCGGAACTCATCAAGGCGCTTGCCGCAGACTTTGAGACCGCCGAAGGGCGGGCTACGGCCCGCGACGGGCTGAGAGCAGAGCTATCGGGTAAAAGGCCGGCCGAAATCACGGCAAGATGTCTCGACGTTCTCAAACAGGCGGCAGCCATAGCCGAAAGCAAGGCGCCAGCCGAGGCGGGAGCCCTTAAAAACTGGCTGCGCCACATCAGCGAGGCTGTCGCCGAAGCCTCGAAAGAGGGCGGGTTCTTGGGATTTGGCGGCGAGCGCGTCAGCGATGCGGAAAAGGCGACACTTGCCCAGATCTCAGCAAGCCTTGGTCTTGCCGCCTAATCCCCGCGGCCGCCGTATCGAACGGCGGCCCCTTAGCCGCAGGACAGCTCGAATCTGGTTTGCTCATGCAGGCCTACCTTGACCTCCTCGGCAAAATTCTGCGCGAAGGGGCGCCAAGGGCAGACCGGACGGGCACCGGCACGCTGTCGATCTTCGGCCATCAGATGCGCTTCGATCTCGGGGCAGGGTTCCCGCTGGTCACAACGAAGAAACTGCACTGGAAATCAATCGTCCATGAGCTCTTATGGTTCTTGCGCGGCGAGACAAACATCGCCTCTCTCAATGCGCATGGGGTCACCATCTGGGACGAGTGGGCCGATGCGAAGGGCAACCTTGGGCCCGTCTACGGCAAGCAATGGCGGGCCTGGGCCGCGCCTGACGGGAGCACGATCGATCAGCTCGCGGGCGTTGTCGAGGAGATCAAGCGCGACCCTTTCTCGCGCCGCCTCATTGTTAGCGCCTGGAATCCGGCCGATCTGCCCGCGATGGCGCTCGCGCCCTGCCACTGCCTTTTCCAGTTTTACGTCGCCGGAGCCGGCGGCGGCGCAAGGCGGCTCTCCTGCCAGCTTTATCAGCGCTCGGCGGATGTGTTTTTGGGCGTGCCCTTCAACATCGCAAGCTACGCGCTTTTAACGGGCATGGCCGCCCATGTGACCGGGCTTAGCCCGGGCGAGTTCGTGCACACGTTAGGAGATGCGCATCTTTATCAAAATCATCTGGAACAGGCGCGCTTGCAGCTTTCCCGCACGCCGCGCCCGCTGCCGCGGCTCAAGCTCAATCCAGCAGTGAAATCGCTGTTCGATTTCTGTTTCGAGGATATTGTGCTTGAGGGCTATAATCCTCATCCGGCAATCACGGCACCAATCGCCGTTTGACCGGCTCCCTCGAGCATAAGCATAAGGTTCTGCGCCGCCGCTCCCGAGGCGCCCTTGCCGAGATTGTCGAGCCTTGCAACGAGAATGGCCTGGCCGCGCCCATCGTTGGCAAAGACGTTGATTTCAAGGACGTCCGTGGCATTGAGAGCTTGGGGCTCGATCCGGCCCGAGGCATCGCCCGCCCCCGTCTTGACGAGGGAAAAGCCCGCATAGCGCTTGGCATAGACCGCGAGGAGGTCCGCGCCCTTGGGCTTAAGCGGCAAATCCGATAGAAAAAGCGGCACGCAAACGAGCATGCCTTGCGCGAAATTGCCGACCGAGGGCGCAAAAATCGGCCTGCGGGCAAGGCCCGAATAACGCATGATTTCGGGCAGGTGCTTATGTTCGCGGCCAAGCCCGTAGGCCTCGAAGGCGGGCGCGGCGCCGCGCTCGTAATCGGCGATCATCGCCTTGCCGCCGCCGGAATAGCCGGAGACGGCATGGATTGTCACGGGATGGTCCGCAGGCAAAAGGCCCGCATCAACGAGCGGGCGCAGGATCGCAATCGCCCCCGTCGCATAGCAGCCGGGATTGGCCACAAGCCGGGCATGTTTGATTTTTTCGGCCTGGCCGGGCGTAAGCTCGGGAAAGCCATAGACCCAGCCTTCCGCCACCCGGTGCGCGGTCGAGGCGTCGAGAATACGCGGTGACCCCTCGCCGAGAGCGGAAGCGATTGCAACTGATTCGCGGGCCGCGTCATCGGGAAGGCAAAGGATGACTATGTCCGCCTCGGCCATCGCGGCTTTCTTCGCGCCAGGATCTTTACGGTGCTCTGGCGGCAAGCTCACGAGCTCGATCCCGGGCTCTGCTTTGAGGCGTGCATGAATGCCGAGCCCGGTCGTGCCGGACTCGCCGTCGATGAAAATCCTTGCTGCCACGGTGCGCCTCTGGACGGGGAATTGCAGATTCCTCGCTGTCTGCTTCCTCACATACGCCCTGCCAGTCAAGGGGTTCCGATGATGGCAGGAGACCGGGCAGGGACAATTGCCAAGCCTGCTTCGCCAGCGCGCCTGAAGTTGCCCTAGGCCGAGGCTCGAGCGAAATCAAACAAAGAGGCGGCCAAGTAAAAAGGCGGCCAGAGGCCGCCTCTTTCGGAAATAACGGTATGGACCGGATCAGCGCTTCGAGAACTGGAAGCTGCGGCGCGCTTTCCTCTTGCCATATTTCTTGCGCTCGACGACACGCGGATCGCGGGTGAGGAACCCCTCCTTCTTCAGGATGGGCCGCAGGTCCGGCTCGTAATTGACGAGCGCCTTGGCGATTCCATGGCGTACCGCGCCCGCCTGCCCCGAGAGCCCGCCGCCCGAGACGCTAATCATGAAATCATATTGCCCCGCGCGATTGGCGACGACGAGTGGCTGCTGCAGAATCATCCTGAGAACTGGACGGGCGAAATATCGATCGAGCGGCTTGCCATTGACCTCCGTCTTTCCGGGGCCCGGCTTGATCCAGACGCGCGCGACGGCATCTTTGCGTTTGCCCGTCGCATAGGCGCGCCCCTGCCCGTCGAGCTTTTGCACATAGCGCGGAGTTGTTTCCGGAATAGGAGCGCTTGCCGACTTCAATTCTTCAAACGAGATTAAAATCTCAGCCATGATCAAACGAGCCTTGTGTTCTTGCGGTTGAGGCTTGCGACATCGAGCGCCTCAGGCTGCTGCGCCGCATGCGGATGACCGGGACCTTTGTAAACCCTGAGATTTGCGAGCTGCTTGCGCCCGAGCGGCCCTCGCGGGAGCATCCGCTCGACCGCCTTCTCGACGACCCGCTCTGGAAACCGGCCATCGAGAATCGAGCGCGCCGAGCGCTCCTTGATGCCGCCCGGATAGCCGGTGAAATGGTGATAGACTTTCTGCTCGCGCTTGCGCCCGGTGAACACCACCTTCTCCGCATTGATGACAATAACGTTATCGCCATCGTCCATATGCGGCGTGAAGGTTGGCTTGTGCTTGCCGCGAAGCCGCAAGGCGATCAGCGAGGCAAGCCTTCCGACGACAAGCCCCGCCCCGTCGATCAACACCCATTTTTTCTCGATATCCGCGGCTTTCGCGGAATAGGTCTTGCCGAACATCTGGGTCCCTATCACATGACGGTCACGCGCTTGGCGGAGGGCCGCGCCTGCATCTTTTTGGGCGCTTTTTAGCGGCCGTGCGGTGTTTCGTCAAGGGTTGAGTTTCGCTGAACGCCGTTTGATTTCAGACGGTTATCTTATGTGGTGTCAGGATACCGCCACCCGAAAGCTCCCCAACCCAGCGCTCCGGCAAACCCGCGGAAGAAAGCCATGAGCACATACGAGGATGCCCTGCTACACTATATTCTCTCGACCGTCAGGACGATCGCCACCGCTGGCGTGCCGGACAAGGAGACGCGGCCGTCTCAAGGAGTTTTCCAATTTCTTCTTGCGCAGAGCTACAAAGCCTAGGCGTCAACCCGAACGTTGCAGGCGCGAAGCTCTTTGGCGCCCCGGTTCACAAGGCGCTTGCCGGGATCCCTGAGCCTGTCGATATGGTCGATATCTTCCGCAACTGCGGAGCCGCGGGCAGCGCGGTGGACGAGGCGCTCGCGCTTGATCCAAAGCCAAAGGTCATTTGGCTGCAGCTTATAGTGATCAACGAAGAAGGTCCGCAAGGGCACGCGTGCAAGGCGTTACCGTAGTGATGAACCGGTGCCCGGCGATCGAGTATAGGCGCTTGGCGACCGGGCAATCCTAAGCGTTATTTGCCCCCCCTTTGTGTGGAAGCTTGGCCTTTGGCAGAAAGCGCCCGTGAGGACTCCCTTTTAAAAACTCTCCCAGCAACTGGCCGTTGGCCATCTTGGCGCGCCGGCGGCCGGTCGTGAAAAATTTCCGTTACTTTAGCACACGCCCATCGGGGCTCTTGACGCTCACAGTGAATGGGATCCCGCTGCGAACGCTTTGGGATACGGTGCAGAAATCTTCGAACTGAGCCAAGGCGCGCTCGAGATGAGGAAGTGATTCCGGCTCGGCGTCAAGAGTGATTGCCACGTCTAATCCTGTTACCCGGAGCCTGTTTTTTTCATTGCGGCCGGTCTTGCAGATCGCCGTTGCGCTGAGATGCCCCGGATCTCCCTTAAACTTGCGCACCGCAAACAGAAGGCTCGCTGCGAGGCAATTGGCGACTGCAGCGGCGAGAAGCTGCTCGGGATTGGGGCCGGTGTCCTCTCCAACCGGCTCCGGCTCGTCCGAGACCGTCTTGGCCATGCCGGAGCCAAAATCCAAGACGAAGCGGTAGTTGTCCTCGCGCGTCAGCGTGACGCAGAATTCGCCGTTCATGAATTTTGCTCCTTCGCTGCAAGCCGCAGCTATGGCTTAAATGGTTGGATCGATGACGGTAGTCCAACGCGCATAAAGAAGCGCGCGAATGCCTGTGAGAAATGTTCGAGATAGGGAGACTGGAGCCGCCATCGTTCGCCGAGGCTATCCGCGTGCTGTTTAAGATATCCAATCGGCAAGCTGTAGATTTCACGAAAATTGGTAACGAAACAGCTTCGATTGCTATTTGGATCAGTTGGTGAGGCCAAGAGGTGCAGTCCTTCAACCCTTCCCTGGCGCACCTTCTCCCACTCACCCCTTCCTTTAAACGTGGGGTTAACCTCTTCAAAAGCTGAAATCGGGTAGATGGGGCAGAGTGCGACGAGCGGAGCTTTGTCGTTTTCGAGGTCGCAGCTCTGGGTCACGACAATGCAGTCATATTCTTTAACGGGAACTTCCTGAACTCCTCCGCTGGTCCCATAATCAGGCGCGAAGAACGGCACCAAGCAGCTCGGCAAATAGTCACCCTGTGAGAGATTTGGGTCACGAACCTGGACCCACCACACTGCCGATATTGTCATTCGTCATCCAGATCAAATGGCTGAGGCACCCCCTTTCCTGCGTACACATAGCGTGTTCTCACGTAGAACTGGCGATTGGGCGGCACATGCTGATATGCGTCGGCTTGGTTATAGTGCGAGACAAGAGCCTCGGCACGCTCGCTCCAGTGGCGGTGTGCCTCCTCCGCATTCTCAAGAATTTTCTTTCCTTCGTCGCTCTGAGCATCGAAAGCATCTGCCCACCCACAGGGAACAAACCACGAAATCGGCGCCGCTGCTGCAGCTGGCGTCAATAATGCTGGGACTGGCATAGTTCAAATAACTCCTGCGCCTTGACTGTTATACAGGCTTCGAATACCTCGTTCTTTCGCTCCCGTAATTGTTCAAAACAATCCCAAATGTCCTTTTCATTGCTAGGTGGTTCAGTTGTGCGGAAAATATCAATGTCGAGGACCACCGACACGACATTTTGATTTGCCGGGTCGATGATTGTTTCGTTGATTAGGGCCAGGCTCTTGATGTCCTCTTGAGGAATCACAAGCTGCATGAAATACCCTGCCAACTGTTGCGGCAAATCAGGTGAAACCTCGGGCAGCGTGCGCAGATATTCCTTAAAGTCCCCAAGGGGCAAAGGTATGTCGATGCGGTTAATATATCGGACCGCAAGCCGGGTAATTTTGGAAGGCTTCGCGGCCGCGCGGTATACATTCCAAAGCCTGCGGGCTTCGTCGCGAAGAGCGTTCCAGCTTTCATAAGGTGCTAGACGGCTCATCGCAAAGCCATCCAACCGCGCCTGATATATCTGTTTGCCGTCCCCGCTGTGGAAGAGGTAGCCAATCTGCTGGCTGCCAGCGGTTGCACTGACCTGCGCACCGATTTGCATTTGCCCAAAAGCAACGTGGCGCGGTTCGACCTTTGGGTAAGCGGCTTCTTCGCCGCTGTGGGTATTTTTGAGTTCAGCTAAGCCAATCTCCGGCGGCAGCTCGACTCGCAAGTCGATGATCGCCTCCGTAATCGGCGGTTTCTTATAGTGCCGCTGAGTAATCATAACCTCAATGCGATGTAGTCAGTGCATCGTCGTCCATTACCGCGCCCTTACAAGTGCCTGCGCGTGCGCCACGGCCATCGCCAAAACGATCATGGCAAAGGCTTGGTGCAGAAGGCCCGCCCACAGAGGAACAACGAGAACTAACGTCAGGATTCCGATGGCCGCTTGCGAGCCAGCGAGCCAGAAGAACGCAGTCGCACGACGCGCTGCGCGGCTGCCAGCCGCAACGAAGCGGGCGTACAGCGCCTGAGCCAAAGCGAGGGCGACGAGCGCATAAGCCGCTAGTCTGTGCTGGAATTGAACGAGCAATAAATTATCCAGGAAGTTGCGCCAAAGCGGCGTCAGCAGCATGAGTTTGTCGGCCGGCGGCCAAAAATATCCATCGATCAGCGGCCAGGTGTTGAAAGCTCGCCCGGCGCGAAGCCCCGCAACGAGGGCGCCAAGGCCGATCTGGACGATCACAAAGATCATGGTGGCCCACGCAAAGGCTTTCAGGCCCGGCAGCTGCCTGCGCGCAAGCTCGGGCCCGCGCGTTCCTAGCGAAGCAGCAAGCCAGACAAGCGCCGCGAACGTCACGGCCGCCAAGAGCAAATGAATCGCAAGGCGCTCTGGCGCGACCTCTAGGCGTTCGCTGAGGCCGGATTTGACCATCCACCAGCCCGCGGCACCCTGCAAGCTCCCGAGTGCCAAAATACCAACGAGCTTTGGCTTAAGCCCGGCCGGCAAGAGGCCCCGCGCCCAGAAAAACGCCATTGGAGCCACCATCGCAATGCCGATGAGACGGCCGAGCAGGCGGTGCGCCCACTCAAAGAAGAAGATGAATTTAAAGCCGTGCATATCCATGCCGGGGAAAAGCGCGGCATATTGCGGAATCTTCTTGTAGTTTTCGAACTCGGCCTGCCATTGGGCCTCGCTCAAGGGTGGAATCACGCCCGTCACCGGCTTCCACTCGGTGATGGAAAGGCCCGATTCCGTAAGCCTTGTGGCGCCCCCGACGATCACCATCAAAAAAACGAGAGCGGCAAGGCTCCAAAGCCAAACCGCAACAGTGAGCTGGCTCGCGCGAGCGGCGTCTGCGATAGCGCCCGGCGCTGGCTGGGGTTGAAGAGCAATATCGGGATTGTGCTGCATGGGCGCACTTAAAGGAGAACGCGGCCTGCACGCAAGCTGCCAAGCGCCGCACCGGAGGCCTGGCATTGAGCAAAGGGGCGCGCGAGGCGGTATTGGCCGGCGTAATCCGTGAACAAAATTAAACGCGAGTTGTTCTCTTTAGAGAGAGCGAGCCGGCGAGGCAAATCCCCCCGTTTTGGCTGGCATCAATTATGGAGAATCGAAATGGCGTACTGTAGAGCATTAGGCGCTGCTGCGCTGCTGTCTTGCCTAGCGCTCTGCGCAGCTGCGGCAGCCGTTGAAACCCCAAGGGGAAGCATATCTGGCCCCGCGAGCGGCACCGATGTTGTGCCAAGCACGGTTTTTCAGAAGGAGATGCTGGAAGGCCGCTCAGTCAGCAGCCTTGCCAGCGGGCAGACCACCGGATTAATGGCCGGTCTCGTGGCCGCAGGCGCGCCAGGGATCGAAGGCCTGCCTGGAACCCAATCAGGCCGGGCGGCTCTTCCGAAGAAAGGAATCGCGGGTTTGCCCGCCAAGCCCGCAGAGCATAAAACAGCCGAGCTCCTGGCTGCTCTCATTGCGGTTGGCGCCCCGGGCGTCGAGGGCCTGCCAGACACTCAATCGGGAACTGCGTCCCGGGTCCAAGCAGATTAGTAAATACCAGGGGCCGCGCTTGCGCGGCCTCCTCTCCCGCCAAGGTTCACTGCAAAGCTCAAGCCGCGTCTTTTTCTTTTCCGGCGCTAGGATTTTCATCTGCCGTGGCAACAATCATCAGAGGCTCCCGCGCCCCGTTCTCAACAAGATAACGCCGCGCACTGTTGGCCCTCGCATGGGCTGCGGGCGGGCCGGCGAGGACGGCGCAATCGCTGAGCTCCGCGATGATTGCGGCCGTCTCGCTCTCCTCAAGAGGGGGCGCGATCATAAGAATAAAGCCATAGGTCGCTGAGAGAGCATCGAGCACATATTCGAATGCATCGAGGCCGAACCGCCCGTTGCGGCCGAGCGGCAGCAAGTGCAGCCGCGAGGCGGGATCGCGGCAGATAACATCACCAAAGGAAGCCTCTCCCGAAAGAAGCTCCCCGAGGCCTGGACCCGTGCAACTTCCAAACGGGAGGAGCGCATCGGGATTAAGGCCGATCGCGAGCGTGTGGCCCTTGGCCGCGAGCGCGCGGGCAAGATCGAAGAGCAGGCTGTCTGCAGGCCCGCTCGCCTCCAGGCTCGCAGCAAGAACGCGGATTCCCCGCTCCACCGCGCTGGAGAAGGAGCTGAGGCGTGCCACCACTTCCGGAAGCGCGGAGCCATTCTGGGCTGGCACCGCCGGCACCTGCTGGTCCTCGCGCGGCCAGAACGCCATTTCCTCTGCGCCAGGCTTTGTGGTTCCGGCGTCCTCGCCGGCAAAACAGCCGAGGGCCGGGCCAGCAGATCCTTCGCGTTGACCCCGCCGGAAGAAGCGCAATAGCGGAAGGGCCATCGACACAAGTCCCAAGAAGAGCGTGACCGCGCCCGCCAAGGTGAGGAGATCCTCGCGCGATGCGGCTTGGGGAGGAGCAGCGGGCACAATGACCCGCGCTTTCGCTGCGCAGGGGCCCGCTTCGGCCGCGCTGGCGAGCATCGCGAGATAAAGCGCAGCGGCTTTATTTGCGGCCCTTGCGGCGAACAAGGGATCTTCGGAGGCAAAGGCAATGGTGAGGAGACCTCCCTTCCCGGATTGGCCAACCGAAAGGCGGCTTAGAAAGAACTCAAGCAGCCGCTCCTCCTCGCCCTTGCGCGCCGGATCCTCCGTCAAACCGAAGTGGACGAGGGCACGCCGCACGGGGCCCGCCTCCTTCGTGATTTCGAATTCAGGATTGCTCTTAAGGCCAAGGTCTTCGATGGCTTGGCGGGCGAGGCCGCGCGAGGTGATGAGGGCGGTCTCGCCTGCAAGCGTGCCGCACCCGTCCCCGCGCCGCAAAACCGCTGCCGCTTGCCGCCATCCCGCGAGCCCAGCGGAATGGAGGCCGAAGGAGATCTGTGCCTCGGCGCGGTAGGTAGGCGCCTCAAGCCAGTACAGGGAAGCGGCGCAGGCGAAAAGCACTAGGGACAGCCCGATCCACCACCGGCTGCTGGCAAAAGCCCCCCGCGTCAAAGCGCCCAACTTAAGCTCACGGCGGCGCGGCCTGCGCTGCCCATCCCACTCGAGCCGGTCCATCAGGCAAGCTCCCGCGATCTCTCGAGCAGGATTAAGGCCCCGTTATGGTTTCGGCGCAGTTAACTTTTGCTGGGCAGGATCAAGAAACTCGAATGGCTGTTGATTACTCGAGCGATCAGGATCCGCGCTTGCGGCGATACCGGCTGCGCGCCCGGCCTGGGCTAGCGCCGTCTGCATGGCCGCCGTCGTGTCTTGCCGTTCTCGAGAACTCCTGGCGGCCGGCTCCATGCCCCGCGCCGCTCCTGCGCCCAAGCAAGAGGAAGCGGAATTCCTCCGCCCCGATCGCCCGCTGCAGCTCCTCGAAGGCAAAGAAGGGTATCAGCACAAAGAACATGATGATTCCAACCATCGCGATGCCGCTCAGTTTCCCTCCTGCGATGCTGGATAGGCTTTGCGAAAGCGTCTCGCCATGGATGAGACCAAGGAGCGCCTCTTCGAGAAGATGGAATAAAATCAGCAGGACGCCAAAGACAGCGGACTTGAAGACGATGGGATAGATAAGCGGCTTGCCTTTTAGCCGGTCACCGGCATGGAACATTTCACCCAGGAGGACGACCTTAGCCAAGGCCAGCGCATTGATGACGGCAAATCCCTGATGATAAACGAGGCTCTCGTCGTTCAGGACAAGCGCTTTGTGCAGCGAGAATAAGCTCAAGAGAATCCAAAAATACAGGAATATCCCGAAGAGTTTTTTGGTCTCGTCGATTGCGCCGCTTTTCAAGCGATTGAGCCGGCCATCAGACATCTTCCGATCTCCCGCGCGCTGCTGGCTACCAGCCCGGCGCATGCTCTGCTGTGGCGCTCTCGCTAAAGTTCAAGATTCGTGCTTCCGCTGGGCACGATTCCGCCTAGGAGGCAAGGACGCTTGAGAAAGTTAATCGAGTTGCAGGCGGCCACAAGTGGCGCGGGCATCCCGGGCTTCAATTTTTCCGGCTCAACGGCCGTGTCAGGAACGTGAACTTGGGGCCCGCAACAGTGCGGTTGCGATGACTCTCACTCGGTTCGCTAAGGCCGCCGTTGAATCGCCCGGCCTTACGCAATTGCTCATGGACAAATTGCCATGACGGCAGTTCGGCAGAGTCGTAACCGATGTGGCCGGCAATGGCTTCGCACCCAAATTCGTTGAGCCTGCCCATCAGCAGCTTATGGGCCCCGGCGAGGTAAAATTCTCGCATGCTCTCTTCCGAATTCCACAATGATGCCGTCCACATCGCCAGATTTGGCTCGGCCAAAAGCTTACCGCGCAGGAAGCCTGGCGCCTTGCGCAATTGAGCAACGGCAAATTCATTCAGGTAGAGAAAGCGCGGAAGGAGCCAAGGAGACTTTAACCGCAACCGGGTCATTGCCAAAATGGGCATGGGCTTTACTCCGCACCGAGCTCGTGTTGGCACCTAATCTTAAGCTGCCTGCCTGCTTTATTCCAAAGCGAACTCTCGCCTGGGCCTAAACCGAGCGCAATCCCTGTTCAAGGATATCCAACGCCTCACTGCGCCGCGGCGCTCTCGCTTGAGCGCAGCGCCTCGGCCCGGCCTCAAACTGAAGCTTTGCGAGGCCAGCCTCGGGCGCGGCCGCAACCGGGCAAGGGCGAATTCGTTTCGGCGAAGGGACGCGCAGAGACGGCAAGGCGGACGTTCAGCCTCAAAGCTGGCTCCGCGTTTGGCTCGTGAAGGCAAAGATTGGCAGGGGGAGATTCACATGCGGCGAGACAGCGGCCGATCTGGAGATTGGCAGGATTCGGACTTAGGCGATGATGAGCCCGCCCGAGTGCAACCGGGACACCGAATTCCCACTCGTATTCGCCCTGCTGAGCCCTAAGCCCTGCATTGGTTAGGCCCTCACTCCGCCGCCGCGCTCTCGCGTGCGCCAAGCGCCTCGGCTCCCGTCTCGAACTGGAGCTTGGCGAGGCGCGCATAAAGCCCATCCTTGGCAACGAGGCTCTTGTGCGTTCCCTCCTCAACTAGCCGTCCCCCGTCGAGGACGAGAATCCGGCCGGCCCTCAGGACCGTCGCGAGCCTATGCGCGATGACAAGAGTCGTGCGCTCCGACATCACCTTCTCAAGCGCGCTCTGCACCATCTCTTCGTTTTCGGAATCAAGCGCCGAGGTCGCCTCGTCCAGAAGCAGCACCAGCGCCTCGTGTAAAATTGCCCGCGCGATCGCGATCCGCTGCCGCTGACCTCCCGAGAGCGTGACGCCGCGCTCGCCCGCAGCCGTCGCATAGCCGTCCGGCAGAGCATTAATGAACTCATCAGCCGCCGCACGCTTGGCCGCGTCACGCACCGCTTCATTGCCCGCACTGGGCGCACCGTAGCGGATATTATCCGCAATCGAGGCCGAAAAGATCACGGGATCCTGCGGCACCATCCGGATCCGGGCTCGCAGCTCGGCTGGATCGGCGGTTCTGATGTCGATGCCGTCGAGAAGAATGCGTCCCTTTGTCGGATCGTAGAATCGCATGAGCAGCTGAAAGACGGTCGACTTGCCCGCGCCCGAGGGCCCGACGATGGCGACCGTCTCCCCGGCCGTGACCTTGAACGAAAGCCCATGAAGCGCCGAGTCCTCGGGCCGCGCCGGATAAGAAAAGTCCACGCCCTCGAATACAATCTCTCCGCGCACCGGTTCGGGAAATTTAATAGGCGCAGCAGGCGCAACAATCGCCGGGCGCTTGGCGAGAAGCTCAGCGATTCTTCCCGCCGCGCCGCCGGAGGCCGCGATTTCGCCCCACACATTGCTAAGCTCACTGAGCGCGCCCGCGGCCAAAATGGCGTAGAGCACGAATTGCGAGAGAAGGCCACCCGTGATGTGCCCGGCAAGCACCTCCCGCGCGCCAAACCACAGCACGCCGACGATGCTCGCAAAGACAAGGAAGATCACTACAATCGTTAGCACGGCGCGGGCGGAAGCGGCACTGCGCGCCGCCGCGTAAGCCTCTTCCGCCGCGCGGGCAAAATGGCCGGCCGTGGCGGATTCGACGCCGAAAGCCTGCATCACGCGCACAGCGCCCAGTTGTTCGGCGGCAAAGGAGCTTGCTTCGGCCAGCGTGTCCTGCGCCGTGCGAGATCTCTTGCGCACCGCCCGGCCCGAGGCAACGAGCGGCAAGACAATCACCGGAATGGCGATGAGCACGGCGGCGGAGAGCTTTGGGCTCGTGTAGATCATCATCCCGATCGCGCCGAAAAAGAGGAAGAAATTGCGCAAAGCAACGGCCGCGGTCGAACCAAAGGCGGCTTTGATTTGGGTCGTATCCGCAGTCAGGCGCGAGAGCAGCTCGCCGGTGCGGGCGCTGTCGTAGAAGGCGGCATCAAGACGGCAAAGGTGTCCAAAGACATCGCGCCGCAAATCGGCAACAATCCGCTCGCCAAGCGTTGTGACGAAATAGTAGCGCGAGCCGGAGGCAAGGGCCAAAACGGCGGCAACGCCAATGAGCGCGGCAAAGTAAGAGTAAATGAGCCCGGCGCTCTCGGCCGAAAAGCCGAAGTCGATCATCCGGCGGATCGCAAGTGGCACCGCCAAGGTCGCGCCAGAAGCGACAAGAACTGCGGCGAGCGCGGCGCCGATGCGCGGCTTGTAGCGCAACAGATAGGGCGAAAGGGCAAGGAGCGCGCGAGGGGACGGCTTTGAGCCGGGCGCGCCGGAATTGGCCGAAGAGGTGTTCGATTCGCTCATCGCGGGCTCAAAGGGCAGGTTGCGGGGCTTCAGGCTCTCCCTACACCGCCGGGGTGAGCACGTCCACCGCTCGCCCTTGGCGACGGCCGATCGCACTCTGTGTCCTGCATTGCTTTCACGCCGGGCGTCTGGGATATTTGGCGGCCCGGGGCGCCATTGGAGCAAGGGGGCAGGAGGCTGCGATTGGCAGCGGACAAGGTTCTCGTCACGGGCGCAGCGGGCTTCGTCGGCTCTGCCGTCGCCCGCGCGCTCATTGAGGCAGGCTATCGCGTGCGCGCCCTCGTCCGGCCGACGAGCAACCGGATTAACCTCGCCGGGCTCGACCTCGAGATTGCCGAAGGAGATATGCGCGACGAGACCGCGGTGGCGCAAGCCATGGCTGGGACACGCTATCTTTTCCATGTCGCCGCTGACTACAGGCTCTGGGCCCAGGACCCGCAGGAGATCTTTCGCACCAATCGCGAAGGCACGAGAGTCTTGATGGAAGGCGCGCTGAGGGAGGGCGTCGAGCGCATCGTTTATACGAGCAGCGTTGCGACGATTGCCTGCACGCCGTCGGGCGAGCCGGCCGACGAGTCGCGCCCTCTCAGCGAGGAGCACGCGATTGGCGCATATAAAAAGAGCAAGGTTGCCGCCGAGCGCCTGGTCGAGGCGATGATCGAACGCGAGGGGCTGCCCGCAATTATCGTTCATCCCTCAGCGCCAATCGGCCCGCGCGATCAGAAGCCGACCCCGACCGGGAGAATCATTGTTGAGGCGGCGCGCGGGCGCATCCCCGGGATTATCGAGACCGGGCTCAATTTCGTCCATGTGGACGATGTCGCAAGCGGCCATCTGGCCGCTCTCTCATACGGCAAGATTGGCGGCCACTATATTCTCGGGGGCCAGAACGCGATGCTTTCCGAGTTCCTCGCCGAAATCGCCAAACGGTCCGGGCGCAGGCCGCCAAAACTGCGCCTTCCGCGCACCATAATGTATCCATTTGCCTTTGCTACCGAAGCCATGGCACATCTGACCCGCCGGGAGCCATTCTTGACCATCGATGGCTTGCGCATGTCAAAGCACCGGATGTTCTTCAGTTCCGCCAAGGCCGAGCGCGAACTCGGCTATAAAGCGCGGCCTTACACCGAGGCAATCAGGGAGGCAATCGAGTGGTTCCGGGCGAGCGGTCAGCTGAGATAAGCGAGAACCGGCCGGCCCCGCCCACGAGAACCCACCGCGGCGAGAATTTTCCGGTCGCCTCTCTCCTGATCGCGGCAGAACACCGCCCGGTGATCCTTGCTTATTACTATTTTGCGCGCGGCGCAGACGATGTCGCCGATAGCCCTGCGCTTTCGCCCGAAGCAAAAGTCGCGCGGCTCGATCTTTTCGAGGCGGCATTACTAGGGCAAAGCGATGCCATCGAGGCGGCCTTGCCGCTCAGAGCGGCGCTCGCGCAGCGCAAGCTTTCGCCCGGCCATGCGCTCGATCTTTTGCGCGCCTTCCGGATGGATGCCGTCAAGAAGCGCTATGCGAATTGGGCTGAGCTCATGGACTATTGCGCCTATTCGGCGGCCCCGGTCGGGCGCTTCGTTCTCGACGTGCACGGCGAGAGCCAATCGGCATGGGAGGCCTCGGATGCGCTGTGCACGGCGCTTCAGGTCATCAATCATCTGCAAGATTGCGCCGCCGATTACCGCAATCTCGACCGCGTCTACATTCCAGAAGATGCGCTGGCTGCGCAGGGCATTGGAGTCGAGGCGCTTGGCGGGCCGGAAGCGTCTCCTGCCTTGCGCGCGGCCTTGCGCTCGGTTGCAGCACAAACAGAGCCGCTCATCGCGCTTGGCGAAAAGCTTCCCGCCGGGGTGCGCGATTTCCGTTTGCGTCTCGAGACGGCCGTGATTGCGCGGCTCGCGCGCACGCTCAATTGCATGTTGATGGAAGGCGATCCTCTATCCGGGCGCGTCCATTTGACAAGGCCGCGCGCTCTCCTCTGGTCCGTCCTTGGCATTGCCGATGGTCTTCGCGCCTCCTTCCGCTCCCGGCGAGCCATTGCGAGCCGGGCGGGCGGAGCATGAGCGCATTCGCCGCACCCAAGCCCTGCAATGCGGCCGCGGCCGCGCGCGGGAGCTCTTTTAACGCCGCAATGCGGATTCTTCCGCGTCCGCGCCGCGAGGCCATGTTTGAAATTTATTCGTTCTGCCGGGCTGTCGATGACATTGCCGACGAGGCAGGCCCGCGTGAGGCAAGGCTGCAGGCGCTTGAAGCTTGGCGGCGCGACATTGCGGCGCTCTACGAGCCTGCGGGAGGGAGTGTGCCGGACAGATTGTGCGGTCTCCTCAAAGCCATCAAAACTTTCGGCCTGCGGCGCGAGGATTTTTTGGCCGTGATCGACGGCATGGAGATGGACGTGAAATCGGGCATGCGGGCGCCAAGCCTTGCGGCGCTCGATCTTTATTGCGACCGTGTGGCGAGCGCCGTCGGCCGGCTCTCGACACGGGCGTTCGGCATGCCCGCTCGCGAAGGCGATGCGCTCGCGCATCAACTCGGCCGCGCGTTCCAGCTCACCAACATTCTGCGCGATCTCGACGAAGACGCGGCGATGGGCCGCCTCTATTTGCCGCAAGAAGACCTCCATGCCGCAGGGATTGAGGCGAACGAACCCACGGCGGTTCTCGCAAACCCCGCGCTTGAGGCTGCCTGCAGGCCAATGATTGCCCGCGCCGCGGCGCATTTTGCGAAAGCGCGGGAGATCATGGCACGCTGCCCGCGCGCGAGCGTGCGCGCGCCAAGAGTCATGGCGGATGTTTATTTCGCGATTTTGAAGAGCTTGGAACGGCGCGGCTTTGCGCCCCCGCGGGAGCGGATCAGAACGCCGCGCAGCCGGGTCCTTCTTGCCGTTTTGCGATACGGCATTCTGTGATGGAGAGGCCTGCCGTCCATATCATCGGCGCGGGTCTTGCCGGGCTTGCGGCAGCGGTGGGCTTGGCCGGCGGGCGCTATAGCGTGGTGCTGCACGAGGCCGCGCGGCAAGCGGGCGGGCGCTGCCGGTCCTATTATGATTCCGCGCTCGGCACGGCGATCGATAATGGCAACCATTTGCTATTGTCGGGCAATTGGGCGGCTCTCGAATATCTCGCAAAGATCGGCGGCAAGGATCAGCTTGCAGGGCCGCACCAAGCCGAATTCGCCTTTGCGGATTTAGCAAGCGGCGAGCGCTGGCTTTTGCGGCCCAACGCGGGGCCGGTCCCGTGGTGGATTTTTTCGAAAGGCCGCCGCGTGCCGGATACGAGGCCTGTCGATTATCTTGAGGCCCTGCGCCTCCTCATGCCGCGCAAGGACACATCGCTTGGCAAAGTCATGCGCCGGCGCGGGCCCGGTTGGGAGCGGCTTTGGCGGCCCTTTTTCCTCGCCGCTTTGAATACCGAGCCCGAGGCGGCGTCCTGTCGCCTCGCCGCGGCCGTTGTGCGCGAGACACTCGCCAGAGGCGGGCTCGCCTGCAAGCCTCTCATTGCGGCTCAAGGGCTCTCGCGCGCCTTCATCGATCCGGCGCTCGCTTATCTTGGCAAGCACGGCGTTGCGATCCATTTCGATCACCGGTTGAAGGCCATCGAATTCGATAAGGGCCGTGCCTGCGCCCTCGATTTTGGCGGCGGTGTGGAGCGCCTCGGCGGGGCCAGCAAAGTCATTCTGGCCGTGCCGCCCTATGCCGCAACGCAGCTCCTGCCAGGAATGGCGATGCCGCAAGCTTATCGCGCGATCGTCAACGCGCATTTCAAAATCGATCAGCCCGTGAACTTGCCGCCCCTCTTGGGCATTATCAATGGCACTGCCGAATGGATCTTCGCCTTCCGAGATCGTCTCTCGGCCACGATCAGCGGGGCCGACGGGCTCATTGATGTACCGCGCGAAAAGCTCGCAGCAATGATTTGGCACGACATTTCAAAGCTGCTTCACATGACGATGCCGCTCCCGCCCTGGCAAATCATCAAGGAAAAGCGCGCGACTTTTGCGGCGACAGTTGAAGAAAACGTGCGAAGACCCGGGGCCAAAACGTGTTTTTCTAACCTCCTCCTCGCAGGAGACTGGACAGCGACTGGCCTGCCCGCGACCGTCGAGGGCGCGATCAGATCGGGATTCCGGGCGGCGGAGCTCGTCTAAGCTATGGCAATGGACAATGCCGCAGGGCCGGTGTTTAAGGGTTTCATGTTGTTTGAATTTCGAATGTGCTTCAATGCATGAAGCCTTAGCAATTACTTCAAGAATACTTCCCTCCGTTCTGCCGCCGAGGGCGGCTGTTCGCCCGCCCTTTGGTTGCCGCCGCATAGGCTGGGTTGTATCAGCTTCTGCGAAGAGAGAGAGTGCGAAACGGACTTTGGCTAATGTTTGAAGATAATGTTCCGCAAGTCTTTGCGGGGGAGCCGCGGGAAACAGGAGCCGCTGGCGCAAGGACCCTGCGGGCAGCGGCCGATTGGCTACTTAAACATCAGGACCCGCAAGGATTGTGGGCCGGGATGGTTGAAACGAATTCCGCCATGGAGGCGGAATGGCTTCTCTGCAGCCATGTCCTTGGCACGAGGTTCCCAATTGAAGACGGAGTAATCCGCGCGCTTTTGAAAAGGCAGCGGCCTGACGGCTCTTGGGACGTTTATCACGGGGCCCCAGAGGGTGACGTCAATTCGACCATCGAGGTGTACGCGGCGCTGCGGGCGAAAGGATATTCGCCGGAAGCGCCAGAGATGGTCAAAGCCCGGCAGTGGATCCTTGCGCACGGCGGCATGCGCAAGGTGCGCGTCTTTACAAGATATTGGCTTGCCTTGATCGGCGTTTGGCCTTGGCAGGCAACGCCCAATCTGCCGCCGGAGATCATCCGTTTTCCGCGCTGGTTTCCATTTTCGCTCTACAATTTTGCGAGCTGGGCAAGAGCCACGATCGTCCCGCTCGCCATCATCTGCGCAAGGCGGCCCGTTGTCCCCCTGCCAGGCCGCGACAGGCTCGAAGAGCTCTTTCCAACCCCTTACCGCGATTTCGATTTTTCGCTCTCTGCGGCAAAGCCCCGCCCGCTTAGTCTCGAAAGGCTCTTTCTCGCCATCGACCGCGCCTTGCACGCGCTCCAGACGTGGAGGCTCATTCCGGGCCGGGAAAATGCGATCAAGCTGTGTCTCGAATGGGTGATCCGGCATCAAGACGCCGATGGCGCCTGGGGCGGTATCCAGCCGCCATGGATCTATGCCGTCATGGCGCTCTACAACGAAGGCTATCCGCTAAGCCATCCCATTTTGGCGAAGGCCACCTCCGCTCTTTCCGGGCACTGGTCTTTTGAGAGAGACGGAGGGGTGACCATTCAGGCGACGGACAGCTGTTGCTGGGATACGCTGTTCGTCTTGTTGAGCTTGCACGAGGCAGGCCTGCCGCTTGCGCAAACTCCGCAAATGCGGCGCGCCCTCGAATGGATCCTTGACCACGAGGTCCGCTATCCCGGCGACTGGACGCAGACGGTCAAGGCGGAGCCCGGGGGCTGGTCGTTCGAACGGGCAAACCTCCATTACCCCGACCTTGACGATACCGCTCTCGCCCTCCTCGTCCTTGCAAAGCTCACGCCCGAGGCGGCGGACCTGCGGCCACGCATCAGCGCGGCGATCAAGCGCGCCACCGCCTGGACCCTGGCCATGCAATCGGCCAATGGCGGCTGGGCCGCCTTCGATAAAGACAACGATAAGGATATCGTCTGCAAGATCCCATTCTGCAATTTCGGCGAGGCCTTGGATCCGCCGAGCGCCGATGTCACCGCGCATGTGATCGAGGCTTTGGCAGCTTTGGGTATGACGGCCAAGGACACTCCGATTGCCAAGGCGCTCGCCTTTATCCGCGCCGAGCAGGAAGAGGATGGGAGCTGGTTTGGCCGCTGGGGCGTGAACCACATCTATGGCACCGGCGCGGTCTTGCCCGCCCTGCAAGCAATCGGCGAGGACATGAGCCAAACCTATATCCGGCGCGCCATCACTTGGCTCATTTCCAAGCAGAATGCGGACGGCGGCTGGGGCGAATCCTGTGCGTCTTATATGGAGTTCGATGCCCGCGGCCAGGGCCCGAGCACCGCATCGCAGACGGCCTGGGCGCTCATGGCCTTGCTCGCCGCAGGCGGGGAAGAGTGTTCATGCCCTATTCACAAAGGCATCCATTATCTTGCAGCAACCCAGCGCGAGGACGGCACTTGGGACGAGGATTTCTACACCGGAACCGGATTCCCAGGCTACGGTCCAGGGGCAAGGCTCAATCTCACGCGCCCCGATCTCGCCGAAAAACTGCAGCAAGGGCCAGAACTATCGCGCGGCTTCATGCTGAATTACAACCTTTACCGGCATTATTTCCCAGTCCTCGCGCTTGCGCGTGCCGCCAAGTCTGGATTTGTGAACTGACCTAAAGGCTTAGAGCAATTGTTTGTGGCGGTAACTATAGGGCTTGGCTACACTGGCGAAACGCCTCTTAGAACGCCTCTTAGGATGTCGCAAGCGGCATGTGCATTGCTTGCGTCTTTTGCTGGCGCAAGCCGGGGTCAACTCGCGGCGGCCACGCAACGGTGACCGTGCGCGCACTCAGGCGGAGGATCGACGTTGGAAGAAAAAGCTTTTTACCGGAGCCGGTTTTCTCCAAGCCTTTCCCCTGCGATATCACAGCTAACCGAAGTCCTTCCCGCTTCAAACACCCTGGCTCCGCCGCAAGTTGAAGCAAAGCAAGGCGTCTCCCGGCGGAAAGGCAAAGCAGACGGGGCGCCGGTCATCGCCGTCACCGGCCTCAGTCTCGAAGCGCGGATCGCGGCCGGGCCCCGCGTGCGCACCCTGTGCGGCGGCTGCAACGTTTCGCATCTTACACAAAGCCTCGAGGCTTCAGCGAAAGAGGCTGCGGCGATTATCAGTTTCGGAATCGCGGGAGCGCTCGCGCCGGGAATTGCTCCAGGAACAAGGCTTGTCGCGCGGGCGGTCATCGCCAGCAATGGCGCGCGTTATCATGGCGATCCCGCGTGGTCGGAGCAGCTCGCGGAGGCGCTCGGCGGCGTGCCGCTCGCCGATATTGCGGGCGTCGACGAGCCAGTCCCTGGACACGCCGAGAAACGGGCCCTGCACCTTAAGACCGGCGCGCTCGCCGCCGATACCGAGTCCCATATCGCCGCCGGAATCGCCGCCGCCTATAGGCTCCCTTTTGCTGCCGTCCGCGTCATCGCCGACCCGGCGCACCGGCAGCTGCCCCACGCAGCCTTGGTGGCGATTAAGCCGGGCGGTTCGCTTGCCCTTGGCGCGATTGCGCGCTCGGTCCTCAGCAACCCGGGACAGCTGCCGCTTCTTTTTGCGGCGGCTCTTGATGCCTTCGCAGCCTTTAACGCCCTATTCCGCAGCCGGAAGATGCTTACGGGCACCTTCGGCTTCGGCGATTTCGAGGAGCTTTTGCTCGACATGCCGGCTGAAGACGTATTCAGCGGGCCGCTGCGCGTCTAAGGGGAGATCGGGCGCCATCGGGCCTTTTGTGCGGATGCCGCGCAGGGCGACCGCCGCTGCCCGCCAAGGGTGTTTGAAGGCATCCTCCACTGCCGTCGCTTCATAGCCGCAGTGGACCATGCAATCCGCGCATTTCTCGTAGTTGCCGGTCCCATAGGAGTCCCAATCGGTTCCTTCCATCAGTTCCTTGAATGTGCGCGTATAACCTTCGCCGACGAGATAGCACGGCCGCTGCCAGCCAAAGACTGTGCGTGTGGGATTGCCCCAGGGCGTGCATTTGTAGGTCCGGTTGCCAGCGAGGAAATCGAGGAAAAGCCCCGACTGGAAGAAGGGCCAGGCCTTTCCGCCGCGGCCGCGGGCGAAAATTTCCCTGAAAAGGGACTTTGTTTTTCCCCGGTTCAAAAAATGCTGCTGATCGGGCGCGCGCTCGTAGGCATAACCCGGTGAAACCGTTATTCCCTCAATCCCGAGCCCCGCCATCTCATCGAAAAAGGCCGCAACCCGGGCGGGATCGGCATCGTTGAAGAGCGTGCAATTGATGGTGACCCGGAACCCGCGCTCCTTGGCCAGCTTCAAGGCTTGGAGGGCGCGCGTATAGACCCCCTTCTGGCAGACAGAGCGGTCGTGCATCTCCTCGTCGCCGTCAAGGTGGATCGACCAGTTGAAGTAGCGGTTCGGTTGGTAACGGTCGATGTTCTTGGCCAAAAGGAGCGCATTGGTGCAGACGGTCACGAATTTGCGCTTGGCAATTGCGCCTCTCACGATCTCCGGCAGCTCCTTGTGCAATAAGGGCTCTCCGCCCGCGATGACGACCACCGGCGCGCCGCATTCATCGATGGCCGCCAGACAGTCGGCAGCAGGGAGGCGCTGATTGAGGATCTTGTCGGGATAATCGATCTTGCCGCAGCCCGCGCAAGCGAGATTGCAGCGAAAAAGGGGCTCGAGCATCAAGACAAGCGGAAAACGCTTGCGGCCCATGAGCCGCTGGCGCGCGACATAGGCGCCGATCTGAATCATTTGAAGAAACGGGATTCCCAAGGTCTTCCCCTTTCGCCCGGGCGCCGGACGTGCGGCGCGAGAGCTAACCGTTAAGCCAAGCCCGGAGTTCCAATTGCAATGAACGGCCCCGGTGAGGGTTTTGAAGTTGATATGCCTTACCGTCAAGGTTAACTTTCAGCCATATTTTGCGAAGGCTCAGGCTGCGCAGCCTTCTGTTGCACATCCGGCCGTGCCGGGCTATCGTTTTTCGCAGCTTCCGCCCACGGCGATATCCTGAGGCGTCTCTAAGGCGCGGACGGCTCTAAGGAGAAGGGCGTGTGAGCTGCGCGCCGCGGCCTTCGAGCGGAATCTAGCCAGAGCGGCGCTTGAAAGCGGGAGAGCTTGTCCGCCAGTCCGGCACGCTTGCGCCGCCCTTTGGCGGCCTCAGAAATGCCATCTTCGGCGCGCCGCCATACTTGCCGGGACGCATTCTGAGCCTTGCGGCCCCTCCAGCGCCGGAACCGGCTCCAAGTATGCCGCAGCCCAAGAAGGTGCCCCTCATTGCGAAAGAAGACATGGACAAACGTACGGAACCGCTGCCGAAAACTTTTGCAAAGCCAATCGCACCAGAGCCGATCGCCCGCGCAATTATCGCAATTGTCAGCCTTTGCAGCCGCCGTCCCTGGGCTGTCGTTGCCATTGCGGCATTGGTGACAATCGCGTGCGGCCATTATGCGGCCACGCATTTTGCCATCAACACCGATACGAACAACTTCATTTCAGAAAAGCTGCAGTGGCGGAAGGACCTCATCGCGATGGATGAGGCGTTTCCCCAGCGCGTCAATCAGATCATCGCTGTCATCGACGGCGTGACGCCGGAGCTTGCCGACTCCGCCGCCCAATCCTTGACGGAGGCTCTCAAGAGCCGCCCCGATCTCTTCCAATCCGTAGTTCGCCCCGACGGCGGCCCCTATTTCAACCAGGAGGGCCTCCTCTTCCTGCCGCCCGATGAACTCCGCCAGACGGTCAAGGACCTCTCCCGCGCCCGCCCCTTCCTCATGGCGCTCGCGGCCGATCCAAGCCTGCGCGGGGTCGTCAAGGCCATTTCTTTCATCAATCAAGGTGTTAGCTCGCAAGCCGGGTCGCTCGATGATTTCGACCGCCCGATGGCCATGGTGGGCGATGCGCTGGAGGATGTTCTGGCTCGGGCGCCAACCCATTTCTCCTGGCGGGCGCTTGTGAGCGGCGGCGAGCCAGACAAACGCGAGCTCCGCCGCTTCATCGAAGTCAAGCCCGTCCTCGACTATTCAGCCCTGATGCCGGGCGAGCGGGCCTCGAATTTTATTCGCGCGAGCGCCCGCGCGCTGGGGCTTTCGCCGGTGAATGGAGTAACCGTCCGCCTCACCGGTCTCGTCCCGATGGCTGACGAGGAATTCGGCACAATTGCTGAGGGGGCGGGGCTCAATTCCGCGCTAACCGCGCTGACCGTCCTTCTCATCATCTGGGTTGCCCTCAAATCGGGCCGGATCGTGCTGGCCGTGGCGTTGAGTGTTCTGGCGGGCCTTGCCGCAACCGCCGCCGCCGGGCTCCTGATGGTTGGCGCGCTCAATCCGATTTCGGTCGCCTTTGCGGTTCTCTTCGTCGGCATTGGCGTTGATTTTGGCATCCAGTTCAGCGTCCGCTACCGGGCCGAGCGCTACAACCAGCCGGATTTCGGCAAAGCCCTTTTGCAAGCCGCCGGCAAGGCGGGCAGGCCTTTGGCGCTTGCCGCCGCCGCGACCGCTGCAGGCTTTTATTCATTCCTGCCGACCGATTATCTCGGCGTCTCGGAGCTTGGGCTCATCGCGGGCACCGGCATGTTCATTGCCTTCTTCAGCGCAGTCACTGTGCTCCCCGCCCTGCTCACTTTGATGAAGCCGCCGCCCGAGCAAGAGCCCGTGGGCTATAAATTCCTCGCCCCTGCCGACCGCTTCCTCAACAATCACCGCTACGCAATCGTAGGCATCACGCTGGCTGTGGCTCTGGGCGGCTCCTTCTTGCTGCGCCATCTGCAATTCGACTTCAATCCGTTGAATCTGCGCAGCAGCAAGGTCGAATCCGTCGCGACCTTGCTCGACTTGATGAAGGACCCCGCAACCGGCATCAATTCGATCGATGTGCTGGCCCCTTCGCTTAGCGAGGTGCCGCAGCTCACCGCCCGCCTGCAGCAACTGCCCGAGGTGGCGCGCGTGACAAGCGTCGAGAGCCTCATTCCGCCGGATCAAGACGAGAAGCTCGCAATAATCGCGCCGCTGGCGGCCTCCTTGGGGCCGCTCCTTGATCCTGCCCGCGAGAAAGAGCCGCCAACCGACGCCGAGGTTGTCGCGGAGCTTGAGCGCGCCTCGGCCGCCTTCGCCGCGACCGCCAAGGGGGTTTCCGGAAAAGGCGCGGATGACGCGAGGCGCCTTGCCGATCTCTTCCATCAATTGGCCGCGGGGCCGCCCGAGCTGCGGGAAGCGGCGCGCGCGGCGCTCGTGCCGAGCCTCGACGTGATGCTGAACCAGCTCCGCGCGGCGCTGACGGCCAAGAAGGTCGGCGTCGATTCGATTCCGTTTGACCTGCGGCGCGGCTGGATCACCCCCGATGGACGCGCCCGCATTCAGGTTTCGCCAAGCGGTGATCCGAACAATAACGAGAACATGGTCCGCTTTGCCAGCGCCGTGCGCTCCGTCGATCCGCATGCGACCGGTGAGCCGGTCGCGGTTCAGGAATCCGGCCACACGGTGGTGCGCGCCTTTATCGAGGCGGGCGTCTGGGCGCTGCTGTCGATCAGCGTGCTCTTGTTTATTGTGCTGCGCCGGGTGACGGATGTGCTGTTGACGTTGGTGCCGCTTCTTCTCGCGGGGCTCGTGACGCTCGAAATAACGGTGCTGATCGGCCTGCCGCTCAACTTCGCCAATATCATCGCGCTGCCACTCCTCCTTGGCCTGGGAGTCGCGTTTAAGATCTATTTCGTCATGGCTTGGCGGGCGGGCACCATCAACCTCTTGCAGTCGAGCCTGACGCGCGCCGTCTTCTTCAGCGCGATGACGACGGCAACCGCCTTCGGCAGCCTTTGGCTCTCGAACCATCCGGGCACATCGAGCATGGGCAAGCTCCTTGCCCTCTCGCTCGTGTGCACGCTGGCGGCCGCGGTCTTGTTCCAGCCCGCGCTCATGGGCCCGCCGCGCAAGGTCGATCCAACGGCCGGGGATGCGTGAGCGGGGGGCGGGTCCGAGAATGCGAGGCAGACGTGCCTTGCGTCAGCCGTTTTGGCCGCACTGGCGCCTTCAGCCCATCTCGAGGCGCGAGCCCGATGTTCAACTCTTAAATCAACGGAATCGCTTCATTCGATACAATCCGGGCATTGCCAATTTTGATTTTGTCCTCCCCAGCAATCCCAAAGCTGCACCTTTGTTCCATTGGCGCCAATGGTGGCTGTATCAGCGTCGAGGCAACGGAGTGATTGTGAGTTAGTGATATTCGTATTACGCCCCGGTACAAGGTTTAAGTGCCATCTTTGATTTTGTCCTCCCCAGCAGTCCCAAAGCTGAATTTTCGTTCCATTGCTGCCCATACTAGCTGTATCAGCATCAAGGCATCGATGGCTTTGAAGATTTACGATCGTGCCATCGGCGGTCACTTGCCAATTTTGATTCTGCCCTCCCCAGCAATCCCAAAGCTGCACCTTTGTTCCATTGCTGCCAATTGTAGCTGTATCGGCATCCAGGCATCGGCCTGATTGCGCATCCTGAATTTCCACCGCACGAGCATTCAATGCCGGTGAAACTCCTGCTGAAAGTGTTGAGAACCAGATTAGAATTGTCCATTTACGCATATCGTGTCTCATCAAAAGATATGATTGAGGATAGAAATTAGCGCAGATTAAGCAGCGTGACATCATACGATTAGGGGTCGTGCATTCAGAGAATAATCCATATTTTCCGTTGCCGGGGTGAGCGGAAGCTCCCTTGGCGAAGAGCTTGGCGAGTGTACCACTTGCCCAGTTAGTTCTATGGTTGGCATCCATTGCGGATAGTCGAACCGCCAAGAGATTTATCGTGGAGGAACCATGTCAAAATCGCTACGCCGTCATAAAGCCGTTTTAGCTTTAGCCACTTTTGCCGCTTTTAGTATACCCGCAGGGGCTCAGCGCGGCTGGCAATACCGGAATTTCCCGCCGCCTAATGGCGGCTGGTTGGCATTCACCTACATCGGCGATAATCCGGCTTGCGCATCTTACAACGGCCGTGATTGCCTATGGGGACAATCCCCCAATCAAATCAATTTCGGCCAAGTTCACCCACTGATCTGCGGTGCTGACCACCGCGCAAAGTGGGGAGTCACCGGTTACGAAGACCCAAACCACTGGTGCAATCTCGCGCTGGAGAGGCGGCCCTTCGATTGATCATTTCATAATGTCTTGCCGTAGCCGGCAGCCCCGCCTTTGGCGCTCCGCCGGAGCAAGCCGCACAAGCGGCAGCAAAAATTTTTGATTGTGCAGCTATCCGCTGCCCACGGCCGACTGCCTTACGCGGCAGACCTTGATGCCTTTCGCGCGCTTCATGGCCAGCGCCATATCATAATCCAATTGCAGGCCGGCCCAAACCTCCGGGGCGCTGCCGAAGGCTTTGGAAAGACGGATCGCCATTTCTGGAGAAATGCCGCCCCGCTCGTTCACAAGTTCGGACATGGCGTTGCGGGAGACGCCAAGCGCCTTTGCCGCGTCAGTCACACTCAGGCCGGTGGTTTTAAGGCATTCCTGCCGGACAATCCGGCCCGGATGCGGCGGGCTCTTCATAGGCATGCCGGTCACTGGAATTGAAGCTTTTAGCCTCACGCATGTTAAATATCCGTGCGGCCCAGTACACATGAGACTGCCTCAGGTCGAGGCAGATCTGTTCATTGGCTGCTTGGCTGAACCGAGCGCGAGCATAATTCGAAGTCAAGGATGCGCAGCACCGCCTCCGACGGCGGTCCCCTGGACCGTCCTTGAGTTCGAATTCTCCTCGCCCACGCTAGCTGCCGGGCAGCCAATGAATGGTTCTTGCGGGGGCGGCTCCCTTCTGATTCCGCCACCCAGACGATAACTTACGGGGTCTAAGCCAGCTCCCACCAAGCCTCCGGCAGCTCAATCTTTGGCGCCGATTGCTCGATCACATGAGCAACCGAAAATAAGGTCTCCTCATCAAAGGCGCGGCCGATGAGCTGAAGCCCCAAGGGCAGCCCCTCTGAGGAAAGCCCGGCGGGAACAACCATGCCGGGCAGGCCCGCCATGTTCACCGTCACCGTGAAAACGTCGTTCAAATACATCTCGACGGGATCGGCCGAGCCCTTTTCGCCGAGGCCAAAGGCGGCGGAGGGCGTCGCGGGTGTCAAGATCGCATCGATTCCCTGTTCGAAAACGGTCTCGAAATCGCGCTTGATCAACGTCCTAATCTTCTGCGCGCGCAGATAATAAGCGTCGTAATAGCCCGCCGAGAGCACATAAGTGCCGATCATGATGCGCCGGCGCACCTCCTTGCCAAAGCCCGCGGCGCGCGTGTTCTCATACATCTCGACGATATCTTTGCCCGGCACCCGCAGCCCATAGCGCACGCCATCGTAGCGGGCGAGGTTCGAGGAGGCCTCGGCCGGCGCAACGATGTAATAGGCGGGCAGCGCATGCTGCGTATGCGGAAGCGAGATTTCGCGCACATTGGCGCCCGCCGCCTTGAGCCATTCGATCCCCTGCCCCCAGAGCGCCTCGATCTCTTGCGGCATGCCCTCGGCGCGGTATTCTTTCGGAATGCCGATCGTCATGCCCTTGATGCTGCGGCCCACCGCCGCCTCGAAATCCGGCACCGGCACATCGGCGGAGGTCGTGTCCTTCGGGTCGTGCCCTGCCATCGAGCGCAACATGATCGCGGCATCGCGCACCGTGCGCGCGATGGGCCCTGCCTGATCGAGCGAAGAGGCAAAGGCGACCATGCCCCAGCGCGAGCAGCGCCCGTAGGTTGGTTTGATTCCGGCGGTTCCCGTAAACGCCGCGGGCTGGCGGATCGAGCCGCCGGTGTCGGAGGCCGTCGCCCCCATGCAGAGCCTCGCCGCGACCGCCGCGGCCGACCCGCCGGACGAGCCGCCGGGCACGATCGCCGCCTCCGAGCCCTTGCGCCGCCAGGGCGAGATCACGGGGCCGAAGTAGGACTTTTCGTTCGACGAGCCCATCGCAAATTCATCGAGGTTGAGCTTGCCGAGCATGACCGCGCCATCGCGCCAGAGATTGGCCGTGACGGTCGATTCATAAGTTGGCACGAAGCCTTCGAGGATACGGCTGGCCGCCGTCGTCTGCACGCCCTTGGTGCAATAAAGATCCTTGATGCCGAGCGGGATGCCCTCGAGCGGCCTTGCCTCGCCTCTTGCGATGCGCGCATCGGAATCGGCCGCCATGGCGAGCGCCTTGTCCGGCGTCTCGACGAGAAAGGCATTGAGCGTGCGCGCCTTCTCTATCTTAGCGATCTGCGCTTGGGCGAGCTCGGCGGCCGAGAGCTTTTTCAACTTCAAAGCATCGCGCGCTTGCGCCAAGCTCAGCGCCGTCAAATCACCCATTGCGCCGCTCATTCAACAACCTTTGGAACGACGAAATAATGATCTTCTGAGACGGGTGCATTGGCGATGATATCATCGGCGATGCCGCCATCGGTCACGATATCCTCGCGCTTCTTCATCGGCATCGGTTGAACCGAGGTCATCGGCTCGACGCCCTCGACATCGACGCTCTTCAATTGCTCGACAAAGGCGAGAATGGCGTTAAGCTCGTCTTGCAGGTGCGGCACTTCGCTCTCACTGACTTTGATGCGCGCAAGATGGGCAATGCGCCGCACGGTCGCCTGATCGACGGACATGGGTTCTCCTGCTGTTTGGGCAGCCTATAGCACCGTGGGCTTCGGCCAAGCAATGCACGGGACCAGGCGCGGCCCTCGCCTTTAATAGGGCCGCGAAGGCATGTTGAGCCAGACGATAAGCAAAAAGCCTGCGGCCGTCAGGGCTGCGATCAGCAGAATCGCCCGAACGCCGGTGCGAACCGGCCCAGGCCAAAGGAGGGCAATCACGTTGAGGGCGAGCAAGACGAGGACGGTGCGGTAGAGCATGAGCGCTTCCCCCGCGCCTCAGGCCAAGCGGCAGGCCGGCGAATTCGCAGCCCCTTTACTCGTCATTGGAAGCGTTCAATTCCTCAACCGGGATCGCCGCCGAAGGATCGCCAACGGCGCCCGCCCGGATTCGTACGCCGGGCTCGGAGCCATCCAGAAAATCGGCGCCCGCCTTCTCGAGGGCGCGGCGTACGGCCCTCGTTGTCGCTTCTTGCACAGCCTCGCCGCGCTCAAGGCGAACAACCGCTTCGGGCGGGACTTTCGCCATCGCCGCGAGCTGATCTCGGCCAAGCCCCAGTCCCGCACGGGCCATTTTGCACTGCACGGCCAGCATCGAGAGACCCTCACCGTTCCTACTCAGGCCTATAATTTAGTTTTCTTTTCACCGGGCGCGAGGGTCTCGTCGCCCGGGCAGCGACTGGCGGCCGGGCGATCCTTTCGATTTCCCCGGCTGGAATGCATCGCAGCAGAATATCTCTTTTGATTTCCGCTTTCATGAGCCCGGTATCGGCCATGGCTAATCTCAATAATTCGCAACCTCCGGAAAATTACCGCTTGGCTTGGTTTAAGCCGCAGGCGCGTCTCGCAAATCAAAAGACCCGCCAGCGATCAGTTGAGAGATTCTTTTTCATTTGCCAGCCAAGCCGTGATTTCGGCCATGTCCGCCGGACCCTCGATCTTGCGGACGGCACCACTTCTGCTGATGAGGAAAGTGATTGGGACCTCGCCTTGCCATTTGGGATCGACCTCATAGCGCAAACGCTCCGCAAAACGATCATCGAAAGCCCAATTCTCCGCGTCCAACAAACCGGATTTGGCTAAAAAACTCTCGACCGCGCCGAGCTCATCTTGAGCCAGATCGGTATGGATGGTCACGAGCGGCAAATCCGGCTTTTCTGCAAGAAGCCTTCCCCAAGCGGGCATTTCCGAACGGCACGGGCCGCAGGTCAGACCCCAAAGGTGGACGATGAGGGGCTCGCCCGCGTGCGCTGCAAGGATGCTGCTCCAGCTGCCGCGAGCGAACGGCTTGATGTCTCCTGCATGGAGCGGGCCCGCCAAGGCAAAGAGCGCGGCCACGATGGATACGGCGATTAGGAGCCGTCTCACGACCTGCTCTCCAGCTTGATGAGACGGTAACCCTCTTTGCGCGTTTGCCAGGAGAGGAAGGCTTCATCTCCGCGGCGCAGCAGAATGGGATGATCCGAATCCTCGCTCGTTTCAGCAATGATCCGAGCAGCGCCCCAGTGTTGGCCGTCATCGCGGGAATCCATCGCCTTCACGGTTGTCACTGTGCCATCAAACTCCTTCCAGGCCAGCCAAAGCCTGCCGGCAGCATAGAGCAGGCTTGGCCTTGCCGGCGCGCGATCAGGATCGCCGGCCGGCATGGGCGTCGAGAAGGTTTTGCCTCCATCAGCCGATCGTGCATAAAAAACACCTTGGCGCGCGCGCCCATTCGTGAACCATGCAACATGATAGACGCCGCGAGCGATGGCCAGGCTCGGCCCATGATGCGGGCAAGCATTAATCGCCCAATCATCATCGCTCACCCTGTAGACGGGCCCTGGTTTGTCCGGGCCCTCGAAGGTTAGGATGGCGTGGTCGCGCACGGACTGCGCAAAAAGATTCCGGAACAGCACTGCAGGGCGTCCGCGGCCGGCGAAGGCAATCCCGAGGCGGCAGCATTCGCAAGTTTGGTCGAGCGCCATGCTCGCCTGCGTGAACCGCAGGCCATGATCGTGCGACCAGGCAAAGGCGACTCCGGCCCCCGCATAGGTCTCGCCCTTGGCCAAGGCCGCGGCGCGATTGCGCTTGTCGATCCATGCCGCGAAGATCGACCCGTCAGAATCAATCTCCATGGCAGGGAAACGCTGACTTGCCGCATCGTCCGTGAGCGGCTGCGGCGGCGCGAAGGTCTTTCCCCCGTCGGCTGAGCGCGTATAGAACACCTCGCCGTTGAAATCTTTATCGCGAACGGTGGCATAAGCGACGATGATGCGCCCGGCCAGGTCGATCAGGATTTGCGGCCTGGCATCGGCGCCGCGGTCGAGACTCACGTTCTCCGGCGTGATGACCCTTGGCTCACCGAAAGAGCGGCCGTTATCGGAGGATTTCGCCACGAAGATCCGGTTGCCAGCCCGCGCCGCGATCCACAACGTTCCGTCCGGCGCAAAGGCGGGGCTGACGGAGTTCGCGCAGGCGGGCGACAGTCTGGTGCAGGTTTCAACCTCCTTGTGATCATGCGCCATTTGGGCGAAAGCGCGTGAAATGGTAATGCCTGCGAGAGTGGCAGCACATAACAGCCGCAGCATCGTCTCCCCCTTTCATTGATTTCCATTTGGGCGGCTCTTGGGCCGCTGATTGCGCTTAGAATCTCATTCTGATGCCGCCAACGAAAGTGCGCGGGAAGCCGGCATAAATCGTACCGCTGTTTGCTCCGCTGCCAGCAGCGAGGACATCAGCTGGATTCTGCAGCCCCGTTGCCGGGTTGAGGGTGTTGGTTATGTTGTTGGCTGATGCAACATAGGTATTGTTGAAGACATTGCGGACCTCGAAAAAGGCCGCGACGCTTTGGACGGATGAATTTGGGAATTCGGCCTGGTAATGGATATTCAGATTTACAAGCCGGTATCCGGGAATTTTGAGGAAGTTTGCATTGTCCGCGAAGAAGGAGTCAGTCAAAAAATACTCAGCGAATCCGCCAAAGCCTGCAAGCGGGCCAGCAGGAACATCATAGCCAATCCTGGCGGTCAACTCGTTTGAGGGCACGCCCGGGATCCAATGGCCGGCGCGATCGAAACGTCGCGTGAAGGCCCCGCCGGTAAGCTGTTCGGTATATTCGGTGTAGATTTGATTGTCATAAGTATAGGCCACTCTCGCCCTGCATCCTGGGCAAAAGAGCCACTCGCCTGCGGCCTCGACACCGCGATGCTCGGAACGCGGCGCATTGAAGGTGAAGGTCATCAGCGGCGATGGGCCGGGCGATTGTGACACCAGCTCGTTGCGGAAGAACTCATAAAAACCATTTGCGCTGAGGCGTATGGAATCGAAAGGCGTCCAGATCGCGGCAAGATCATAGCCGAGATTGGTTTGCGATTTGAGCTGGGTGTTATTTCCAGGAGTGCCTTCCGGCGTTACGAAAAGATTGCTTGCCTGCGGCGTGCCATAGCCGGTTGCGATCCGGGCTTTGACCAGCCATTCGGAATTGGGGCGGTAGATCAAGGCTCCTTCCGGGGCAATGTTATAGTAGTTATTGTTGGCAGGTGTTGATGTTACCGAGGGTATGAGGCTTCCGCGGTAGTTGAAGGCATTCAGAGTTCCATTGATATTCGTGTACTCCGCCCCCAATCCAACAACTCCACTGAGAAAATCCGTAAACCGGATCTCCTCGCGTCCATGGATTCCGGCATTGGTCTGCTGAGAGGGCGTAAGCTGCGTCAGGCCAGCAGCCTGCCCGTTGCCGCCAGGCCCCACATTGAACGTGTAGGCCGTATTGCTCTCGGTGTTGACGTACACGCCGGCAAAATGCGTAGCGTCAAATCCAAAGAGCGTTCCGGTGCCAGTCAGATCTGAAATGATATTAATGGCAGGCTCGTTTCCCTGCGCTGTCGTCGCGCCCGTCGGCTGATGGATATTCTTATCGTCAAGGACGATTTGGGTCCGCGCGATCGCGTTGCCGAAGTTATGCTCCCAGCGCACTCCTAAGATCGAGCGCGTATCATCGCGGTGCAAGCCCGCCTGATAAGCGGTTAGCTGGCTTTGCGGGCCAAAAAACCCATTCCTGAAAATGCCGACGGTGGCGCATCCGGCCTGCCTCGCTGCCGCCAAATTGAGGAACACATAGCAATTATTCTGATAAGGATTGAAATAAAACTGATCGAGATTGAGCCGGATCGACAGATCGCCATAGAGCCTGTTGAAGATGCCCTTCACCGTGACCCTATCATCCGGCGTCGGCATATAGGTTGCGAGCGCGTTCACCGTTTGCGTGTTGAACAAATTGTGGTTGGTCGGGCCATTGCCAATGACATCGCTCGTGAAGATCGAGATATCGTAATTGGCGCCAGCGCTGCCATAGGCGAGGTAATTGTTGAGGTAACCGAAGCTGCCCGCATCCGTTCCGGCGTCAAGGCCTTGGATCTCGGCGCCCCTGCGCAGCCGGAAATTGATTGCGCCTCCTGTCGCATAATTGCCGTACAAAGCCGATGATGGCCCCCGGATGACGTCAATCGCGCCATAGGCATGCGCATCGGTCAGGTCCGTGCGCGAAAGCCCATCCGGCTGCGTCACCGGGAATCCATCCTCGAATACGATGATGTTGCGGATGCCAAACGTATTGCGGGCATTTGAGCCGCGGATCGAGATGCCGACATCGCGCGGTCCGTTGCCCTGCTTCAGAGAGACACCGGGACTGTCCCGCAGAACGTCGAAGAGGGTGAAGGCCTGCGTATTTTCCATCCGTTCTGCCGGGATGGTGGTTTGGACCTGCCCGGCTGGCGCCTGATAAAGAGATTCCGGCGTTGTATCGAGGCCGCCCTTGCCGGTCTTATTGCTGATCACTTCGATGGCGGGGAGTTCAGCCGGCGCGCCGCCATCCTCGGCATCGGCCGCGGCCGGCCACAGGAATGGGGCTGCCAAAAGACATGCAAGCGGATGCGCGGACCTGCTGGCGCTGAATTTGCGGTGCATTGGGCTAATCTCATCAGATCGAGGGCATAGAGCGGCGTCCGGCGGGACCGGCGCGCTGGAGTTGTGAGTGGCTCGTCAGATGAGAGGGGGCGGGCCGCGCGGCGGCCTATGGCGCTCGTAGCCGAAGAGGAACCGCACGCCAGCAGCCGCGATCCAAAAGACCGGGCGCGCCTCGCGATAGGGCGGCGCAAGACTAGAATACCTTGCGGGGAGAACCGGGCTTCCGGCGGCGGCGGCAATGCAAAGCGGGCAGTGATGATGGTGCGGCGGGAAACCGCCCGGCGCTGGAGGGGCGTGGTGCGAGCCCGCCTCGCAGGTGGGAACTCCGGCGCCATCCGCGGCTTGCGCAGAGATCGCCGCAGCCGCCAGCAGAAACTGCGCCAGCAGGGCGAGCCCGCCTAAAATCACTCCCAAAAACCGGCCGCGGCGCATTTCTCCGGCGCTTCCAAAAACGAGCTCGGCACTCCGATCATGCTGAACACGAGCCGCGCAGCCCTGGGCCGACACTTTGCTTTCTGATTTTTTGATCTGTGGCGTAATTGCAACGGTTCTTGGCGGGATTTAAAACCGGCCATTACTGCGCTGCGGCGGGCATTTCCCGGAGGATGGCTCACCGCAAAGGTGGTGGAGGCTCCTTGCGGCGCGTGGCGCCCGAGGTGTTGCGCTCGCCGCGCGGCCCGCGCTCTTTTGCTCGACGAGAAGGACGCCTTTCCAGAAGAGATCAAGGAAGCCGCGCTGGCCGCCAAGCTTTTTGACCGGCTCCTCGAAGCTTGCGACTTTGCGCCGCTTAACGCCGAAGACGTCGAAAAAATCATTGTAGAAGCTTTGCGTCTCGCCCTTCTCGTATTTGGCCCCAGCCCACTCCTCGGCGAAGCGGGCGGCGCGGGCGCGGATTTCATTCCAGGCGAGGCGCATGCGGGCGGCTCTAAACTGTGAGGCGCAGCCTCAGCCTTATAGTCTGGGTGGCGGAAAAACCAAAGCCTTTGCGTCAAATTCCCCTGAGGACATATGAGCCTTTCCTGCCGCGGAAACGCGGCACTCCAGCACATCGCACGGCTTTCTAGAAAGGCCGCGCAGAAAAGCCGCGCAAATTGCGCGCTCCCCCGCCCTCGCCCGAGATCCAGCGGGCGATATCAGACACGACGTCAGGGAACGACATGAGCGGCGGGCAGCACTGGCCTTGCTTAAGCCTCCTGCAATGTAACGGAAATATTAGTCGCCAATTGTGAGAGCAGCCGCCCTGCCCCGCCAAGGGGACTAATGCACCCATTCCTCTCCAGGGAACATGGATCCGGCCCATGGCTTTTTGCCGCCCTGGACAAGGCGCTGCACGGGGATTTGGGGCTTTCGCCCTCACTCGCCGCCCTGCCAGGGCCCGGCTATAATGGGCGCGCGCAGTGGCTCGGGGAGTGTGGGATGGCCTTAAATGTCGCCGTTCAGATGGATCCGATCGAAAAGATCAACGTCGCAAGCGACTCGACCTTTGCACTACTGCTCGAAGCAAGCGCGCGCGGCCACCAGCTTTTCTATTTTACACCCGACAGGCTCTCGCTGCGCGGCAGCCGCGTGATGGCCGAGGCGGCGCCGCTTCAGGTGCGCGACATTCCGGGCAGCCATTTCAGCGTAGGCACCCGCAAAGTGATGGAGCTCGAAACTCTTGACGTCGTCCTTTTGCGGCAAGACCCGCCGTTCGATATCGCCTATATCACCTCGACTCATCTGCTCGAGCATGTTGGGCCCAAGGTGTTGATCGTCAATGATCCGGCAAGCGTGCGCAACGCGCCGGAAAAGCTTTTTGTTATGAATTTCCCGCAGCTCATGCCGCCGACGCTCATTACCCGCAGCAAGGAGGCGATCGAGGCGTTTCTCGACGAGCATGTCGAGGCCGTGATGAAGCCTCTGCATGGGCATGGCGGTGCAGCAGTGTTCAAGATCGGCCGCCGCGACCCGAACTTTGGGCCGCTTTACGATATGTTTGCGGCAAGCTTCCGCGAGCCCTGGGTCATTCAGCGCTTTTTGCCGCAGGTCGCGCTGGGCGACAAGCGGATCATCCTTGTCGACGGCGCGGCGTCGGGCGCCATCAACCGGGTCCCGGCGCAAGGCGACATCCGCGCCAATTTGGCGCGCGGCGGCGCGGCCGCGGCAGCAGAACTAACTTCGCGCGAGCGCGAGATTTGCGCAACCATTGGCCCGGAGCTCAAGCGGCGCGGCCTTCTCTTCGCAGGCATCGACGTCATCGATGGCTATCTCACCGAGATCAATGTGACATCCCCGACTGGGATCCGGTCGATCAAGCAGCTTGGCGGCCCCGATCTTGCTTGCCTGATTTGGAATGCTATCGAAGCCAAATTGGGCGAAGGCCTTGCCTCTGCCGCGGAACATCCTCAGCCGCATTCCGTTCCCAAAGGAGAAGCGCGGCCCAAAATGGGTTTTTGCGCCAGAGCTCATGAACCCTAGCGCCGCGCCTGCCCCTGATGTCCGGAGCCGCCCGGTTAACCCGGCCCAGGAAGGCTTAGCCGGCCGCGTCAGCCTGCGCGAGAAGATTGCCGCCGCCCACGCGAGCGGCGCGCCCCGCGAGGCAGCGCGCAAAGAGGTGGTGGCGCTCTTCCGGTCGGCTTTAGACGAAGGCCGCGCGGCAATCCGCGAAGCCTTCTATGCGGACCACAGGGGGCTTGGCTGTGGGAGCCGCCTTGCCCGTCTCGAAGACGAGCTCATCGAAGAAATCTACTCCTATGTTGCGGCCTATGTGCACCCCGCTTCGGAAGCAAAGCAGGGCCAAGCCTTCGCCATTGTGGCCGTCGGCGGCTATGGCCGGGGCACGCTTGCGCCAGGATCGGACATCGACCTCTTGTTCCTTGTGCCGGAGTCGAAGCGCCAGGATGCGGAGCGGGTCATCGAGGCGGCCCTCTACATGCTTTGGGACCTTGGCCAAAAGGTCGGCCATGCGACGCGCTCCGTTACGGAGTGCTTGCGCCATGCGCGCGAGGACATGACGATTAGAACCGCCCTTCTAGAATCGCGTCTGATCCTTGGCGATCCTTGCCTCTTTGAGAATCTGCAAAGGCGTTTTGAAAAAGAGATCATGCGCAAAACGGCAGCCGAGTTCGTGGCCGCCAAGCTCGCAGAGCGCGACGCGCGCATCGCGCTGACCGGGCGCTCGCGCTATCTGGTCGAGCCCAATGTTAAGGAAGGAAAAGGCGGCCTGAGGGATCTCAATACGCTCTTCTGGATTGTCAAATATGTTTACCGGCTGCGTGACCAAGCAGATCTTTCAGGCGCTGGGCTGTTCTCTCATTTCGAATACCAGCTCTTCCGGCGCTGCGAAGAGTTCTTGTGGCGCGTGCGCTGCCAGCTGCATTTTTTGACGGGCAGGGCCGAGGAAAGACTCACCTTCGACTATCAGCGGCGCGTCGCCGAGCGGCTCGGCTACAAAGCCAGAGGCGGCCTGTCAAATATCGAGCGGTTTATGAAGCATTACTTCCTGATCGCCAAGTATGTCGGCGATCTGACGGCGATCGTCTGCGCGGCGCTCGAACATAAGCAGGCAAAGCCGCTTGCGCGCCTCGACCGCTTCAGGCCCTGGCGCCGCAAGCGCGCTGCCGTCCTCACCGGCGATTTCGAAATCGAGAACGGGCGCATCACGGTAAAGGGGCCGGAGGCCTTTGCGCGCGATCCCGTCAACCTCATCCGGCTCTTCTGGCTCGCCGACCGCAACAGTCTCGCCATCCACCCGGAAGCCACACGGAATGTGACGCGCTCGCTCAAGCTCGTCGATGCGCAGCTGCGCGCCAATCCCGAAGCAAATCGCCTGTTTTTGGAGATCCTCACGTCGCGCAATGAGCCGGAAATTGTGCTGCGCGGCATGAATGAATCGGGTGTGCTCGGGCGCTTTATTCCTGATTTCGGCCGCATCGTTGCGATGATGCAATTCAATATGTACCATCACTATACAGTCGATGAGCATCTCCTGCGCGCTGTCGGCAATCTCGCCGAGCTTGAATCGCAAAGGCTTGCCTCCGAACTGGCTCTTGAGACCGGCTTGCTGCAATCGATTGCAAGCCGCCGGGCACTTTTTGTTGCGCTTTTCCTCCACGACATTGCGAAGGGCCGGGTCGAAGATCACTCGCTCGCCGGCGCCGCGGTCGCGCGCTCGCTTTCCCCCCGCCTTGGGCTCAGCGAGGCGGAAACCGAGACGGTGTCCTGGCTCGTTGAGAACCATCTTCTCATGTCGGATACGGCCCAGCGCCGCGACCTTGCCGACCGGAAAACGATCAGCATCTTCGCCGAGCGCGTGCAGACGATTGAACGGCTCAAGATGCTCTTTGTCCTAACCGTATGTGACATCCGCGCTGTCGGGCCTGGAGTGTGGAACAATTGGAAGGCGCAACTTCTGCGCGCCCTGTATTGGGAGACTGAAGTCGTGCTTGCGGGCGGCCACTCGATGCTTAGCCATCAGGACCGCGTCGCTCAAGCGCGGGAGGAGCTGCGGCGCGCCTTGCCGGGCTGGTCCGGCCTTGACTTCGAAGCCTATGCGGCGCGTCTGCCCAAGGCCTATTGGCTGAAGGCAACTCTCGAGCAGAAGATTCTCCACGCCAAGCTGCTGAACATGACCGAAGCGGCCATTTCTGCGCCGGTTACTGATATCCGCACCGGCCAGGAGCGCGGCGTGACGGAGCTCACCGTGATCGCGCCGGACCATGCAAGGCTCTTGTCCATTCTCGCAGGCTCGTGCGCCGCCATGGGGGCAAACATCGTCGATGCTCAGATCTTCACCACAGCCGATGGCCTAGCGCTTGATACGCTCTTTATCTCCCGCGCATTCGAATACGACGAGGATGAGCTGCGCCGTGCGCGCAATATCGTGCTGACCATCGAGCGCGCGCTCAGCGGCCAAATCAAGCTGCGGGACCTTGTCACTATGAAAAAAAAGCAAGGGCAAAGGCGGCACGAGATTTTTCACATTCCGGCGGAAGTCGCAATCGACAACTCTCTCTCGAGCCGCTTCACCGTACTTGAGGTCTCGGGGCTCGACAGGCCTGGCTTGCTCTACGAGCTAACGGCAGCCATATCGAGGCTCAATCTCAACATTGCCTCGGCGCGGATAGCCACATTTGGCGAAAAGGCCGCCGATGTGTTCTATGTGACGGATTTGACTGGCGAGAAGATTAACTCGCCGCAAAGGCAGGAGACGATCCGGCGCTCACTGTTGAGAATTTTCGAGGCCGAGGCTGATGCGAGCGCGAAGACGAAAACACGCGCCTGAAATTGCTCCGCTCCGCATCGGGGCAAGCCGGCAGGGGCTGCTTCCAATGACCGCGGGTGCTACAGTCCGGCCGTCAGAACGGCGCTAGAGCTGCACGCTTGATTTCGCGCTGCCGGGATCCGATATCGCCGCTTGGTTTCTGACTTCCATGGCTTTTTCAATCGAAGGGCTGTCATGAACGATTCCAAGAAGACAGGCAACGATTCCAAGAATATGGACAACGACCTCAGGCGCGGCGCAAAGGAGCCGGGCCGAGAGCCGGCTCCGGAAGCCGCGCCCGCTCCCGCCGAGGCTCCCGGCGAGCAGCTTGGAGTGCAAGAGGCGCTCGATGCCTTGCGGGCGGAAAGCACGGAGCTTAAGGACAGGCTCTTGCGCACTCTTGCCGAGATGGAGAACCTGCGCCGCCGCACCGAGCGGGAGGTCGCGGAGGTCAAGACGTACGCTGTGACTTCTTTTGCCCGCGAGATGCTAACCTTCGCCGACAATTTGCGCCGCGCGCTTGAGCACGTGCCCAAGGAAGCGCGCGAAGCGGCTGGCGAGCCGTGGAAGGGCCTCGCCGAGGGAATCGAGGTGACCGAGCGGGACTTTCTCTCGCGGCTCGGGCGCTTTGGGGTGAGGAAGCTCGAGCCGCTTGGCGCGAGATTCGATCCCCATTTTCATGAGGCGCTCTTTGAGCTGCCGGACGAACAGGCGCCCGCCGGCACGGTGGTGCAGGTAATCGAGGACGGTTATGCGATTGGCGAGCGCGTGCTGCGCCCTGCCAAGGTTGCCATCTCGCGCGGCGGGCCGCCTGCGGCAAATGAGAACGCCCCCCGGTGAGGCGGCATTCTGCCGTGCCCCAGCACGGCTGCCCGGCTCACGGCCTGGCAATTGCTAATATTTGAACGTAATCCCGGTGCTTGCCGCCCAAGGATCAAGCCTTGCGTGCGTGCGGACCGGGATCCCGCCCGAGAAACCCTGCGCATCGGTGGAATAGAAAAGCTTTTTTCCGTCGATGAACACGCCCCAGCTCGGTGTGAACATCCAATCCGTTCCCGCTTGGAGAACGAAGGCGAAATTCTGGTCCCAACTGAAATTCGTGAGCACCCCGTCGTTGATGTTGCCAAGATTGAGGACGTAGCCTGCTCCAACTCCGGCGTAAGGCTGAAATGCACCAAATTGAGTGAAATGATACTGCAGTAGCATCACCACAGGCCCGTAGCGCACGCTGCCTTGGAGGGCGGTTCCGAGGGCCGCCGCCATTGGGAATCCTGCGGCCTTGATGTGGGCGATGGGCGGCACGCCCGCCCCGAAGCCGATGGCGAGATTGGGCGTGAGGAAATACCCGGTTTCGAGAGCCAGCGTATATTGGGGAGGGATCGCGATATTGGCGGCCGAAAAGATCCCGCCCCCTGTGGCCTGGGCATTGACTTGCGGGAAGGCACCCACGGCGCCCGCGTGAACATAAAGAACTGGAGGCGCACCCGGGGCCGAATGAGGGGATGAGACAGGTTCAGCCGCCTCAGCCGCGGCTCCAGAAAGGGAGAGGGCCAAGATGAACGCCCGAAAGCTCGTTGGACCGGCCACGGCTCCTCTCAGTTTTCATGATGAGGCACTCTGATGATCGGTGATTGGCGGCCCGCTAATATTTGAAGGTAATGCCAGTGGAGGCAATCCAAGGGTCAAAGGTTATGTGCGCGCGGACCGGGATCGACGTATTCAGGAGAAACCCTTGCGCATCGGTCGAGAAAAACGCTTTCTTCCCGTCAATGAACAAGCCCCAATTCGGTGTGATCATCCAGTCGGCTCCAGCTTGAACAATAAAGGAGAAGTTCTGGTCGAGGCCGAAGCTTGTTATGATCCCATCGTTGATGTTGCCAAGATTGACGAAATAACTAGCTCCGGCGCCGATGTAAGGCTGGAACGCGCCGAATTGGGTGAAATGATATTGAAGCAAGGCCCTGATCGAGCCGCCCCGCACGCTGCCGAGCTCGTTCGTGCCGAGAATACCCGCGCCGGTAAATCCGGTGGCTTTGAAACGGACGATCGGCGGAACCCCTATCGAAAGGGCAAGCGCCACATTCGGAGTGATGAAATATCCCGCTTCTACGCCGAGAGTGTAAAGCGGCCTTGCGGTGACATTGGAGAGCGCGAACGGTATCCGGCCCGTCCCTGCCCCAATTTGCGCATTGGTCTGCAGAAATTCACCGACCGCGCCGACGTGGACATAGAAGAGGGGCGCGGCGGCTTCGGCCGCCGGCGCCGGCCCGGCCGCAGGAGCGAGTTCCGCTGCCGCAGCCGGAGCCGCGGCGAGTGAGGTGATGATCAGCGCCGCAGCCCAAAATCTCGCTCCCCCCGCCATGGCTTACCTCTTGGATCCGCGTACTATTTCCAGGTCTATAATGCTTCGACCCTCAGTACTTGAACGTGATGCCCGCGCTCGCCGCCCAGGGATCGAGCTGGACATGCGTGCGGATCGGGATCGAGGTGTTTAAGAGGAATCCCGAGGCATCGGTGTTAAGAAAGAGCTTTTTGCCGTCAATAAAGAGGCCCCAGTTCGGCGTGAACATCCAATCGGCGCCGGCCTGCACGACAAAGCCCCAGTTTTGATCGACCGAAAGATTGGTGAGGATGCCGTCGTTGATGTTACCCAGATTGAGAAGATAAACCGCGCCCGCGCCGACATAGGGCTGGAAGGCGCCGAATTGGTTGAACTGATAGCGCAGCAGAACCATGGCCGGGCCGTGCCGCACGCTGCCAAGGAGATTGCTGCCCAGCAAGCCGGTGGCCGAAAAACCCGAAACCTTCAAATGGGCAACCGGAGGCACGCCTGCAGAGAGAACGAGCGCAATATTGGGAGTTATGTAATAGCCAAGTTCCAAGGCCACGGAGTAGTTCGGGGCGATCGCTCCATTACCGATGAAGGCGAGCGGCGCTCCGCCTGGCGCCACAGTGTTGAAAAAGCCGCCGCCCGTCGAGGTGAAGTTCGGCTGAAAGAAGACGCCCAGCGCGCCGACATGCAGATAGAAGAGCGGCGGGGGCGGCGGGAGCGGTTCGGGCGGCGTCGGGGCCAGTTCCGCGGCATCGGCACGGGCGATCGTGAAAGCCGCGATGAGCGCAGCGGCCCAAACTCGGATAGTACCGGACATGAAACTTCCCTCCATGTTTTTATGGTTTAGGGTTCTCGCGAGATTGAATTTTTGTCAAACGATCCGTGCCCGCCGGAAAGCTTTCGTGGCCCGGTATGGCTTTTTTGCCACGTTCCAATCCACGTCCGCTGGCGGTCCGCTGCAAAATGGAAGGTGCGGCAATCTTTGTTTCGCCAAAATTCAGCCGGGTTTTATGTTTGAATTGCGCCCGGCGACACGGCTTGAACGAGCGCTAGACATTCCAGCTTATGGAGCGGCGCCCGTGATTGTATCCGCGAATTGGGCGGGCTTGCGATCCTAGGCGCGAAGCGGGGGCAGAGACACGCTCCGCGGGGCGCAGATCTGGAACGGCGCTCAACGGACAGCTACCGGCTGACTTAGCGCGCTGCCAGCATCGGTTTCGCAGCGAGACGGCAATCGCCCGCTGGCCCGTGCGTCCAGCAATGCTTAGCGGCGAACGCGATAAATTCCGTGAGAGTGCTGCTTTCGCGTTCGCGCGGCCAGACGATTCCAACGGTTCTCGAGATGCCGAGGTCGGTGACTGGCACCTGCCTCACGGCAGGGTCCCGGAAATGGCCCGGCAAAAACGCCAAACCAACCCCAGCCCCGACGAGGGCGAGCGCCCTATCATCGCGGTCGGTTCTATACACGGCGCGAATGTTTATGCCCCGGCAGGCGAGCACGCTCGTAATGTCTTGCAAGTAAACGCATCGCGCCGGAACAATGAAAGGCTCGCCTGCGAGTTCTTCGAGGCTCACTCTCTGCCGCCCGGCGAACCGGTGATCCTTTCGAACAGCCAGCATGTAGGGCATTTTGAAGAGAGCCCGGTTCGCATACCTCGATTCGCTGCCATTGAAGATTGTAAGGGCAGCGTCGAGATCGTCTTCGGGCGGCTCTCCAGCGAGCTGATCACATGGGCACGACGCGCCACAATAACCGTCGATGACCTCAACAGAAGTATCCGGGTTCGCGCTCTGAAAAGAACTAAGCAGGTTGGAAACGCGGCTGGTTGAGAGCGAGTGCAAGATACCGAGCCGCAGGAGCTTCGGATCGGCACTTCTCCTGATTTCGGCTCTCACCGAATCGCACCGTTGCAGAATTGCCTTGGCCGCTTCGAGCAGATGCACGCCTGCAGGCGTCAATGCGATCAGCGAGTGCCGCCTCTCGAACAATTTGGCATCGAGTTCCGCTTCAAGCTTCGCAATGCTTGCCGAGATCGCGGGCTGCGAAACGGATACCCGCTGCGCGCCTTTCGTAAATCCGCCGGCCTCAGCAACGGCGAGGAAGTGCCGGATTTGATATAGCTCCATGCCTGAGTATGCTGGATCCGGGACGGGCGGTTATTCAACCGTGGCTTCATAGGCATGTGAATATGGCATATCGCCGCGCCCATCGCCCCCCTAGGCATTTGTCCGTGATGGTTCGTTCAAAACCTGGTGAGCGCGACCTTGAGCATTGCTGCAAACGTCGTGCAGGCGTAGCACCAAGCTAAGCTGACAAATGCGCGAGCAAAACGGTTACATGAGGCGCCCAGAACAGGCGCCGCATGATTCTTCAAAATTCATTCCGCTGGTTTTGGCGAAGCCGCTGGTGTCCTGCGGTTGTATTGCCAAAACCCGTAGAGCCCCGCGAGCACAAGAACGCCTATTAAGCCGTAGAGCGCGAAGGTTTTGCCGAGCGGCTGGCCGACCGAGAACGGGAATTGCGATACGTACCTTTGTCCACGGTCATTTGTCACCATCACGATACCAATGAATTTGCCGGCCTGGGGAAACGCATGCTCAAAGGTCAGAGTGCCAGTCGGGTACTTCTTGGGTTCGATATGGACAACCGTAACTGGATCGAGAACCTCGCGGCTCGAAAGCTCGGCGCTGGTTAGAACGGGAAGTCCGCCAATATTCGTATGTGTGCCGTCGTCCCTGATAATCCGGATTTCGGTGAGCATGTCGCGCAGCTCCCGATCCTGCATATCGAGGGCGACAATCATTTGACCCGTGTTTGGAATATCGTCGCAAAACTCATCCCGGGAGCTTTGCGGCTGGTATCCAGTGAAGAACATTATATCGGGGCCAATCTTCAGGACGCAGCGGTTGTCAACCATCCCAACGCCGCCATGCGCATGCGCAGCCGATATGAATGCAGCCATGACGAGAAGAAAAGCGGCGGTTATGCGTATCATCTTAGTACCTTTCAAGAACCGGTTCCCGCGCCTAGCCGGAGAACTGGCGGGGGTTTATGCCCAAAGGCGCACGCCAGAGATTGGCATCAGGCCTGGCTCGTGCGCCGCCCCGGCTGTGCGGATGGTGCAAAAGGTTATTCACGGCACGGGAGGAGGTGAAATCATTTGTTTTTATTGCTGAGGCTCGATCGATCCAAAGAACTTATGCAGTGCGGCGAAAAAGGCTTGGCCTCTGGAGAGTTAAGAGCGCCAGCGACAATTTGGGATTTGATCCAGAGCAATGCCTGGGTTAGTGAATCAATACGCTACGGCTGCGCGCTTCAGGCGCGGAAGCTGTGCCTGATGCCGAATAAATGCCGACCGCAACAGAGGAGACGCCTCATGAGGCCTGCGATGGAGCGCAGGGGAAAGACCCCGCATTTTCATTTCTTGGTTATCATACTTGGGCTCTGCCTTGGGGTTACTGCCGCCGCTGCCCATTCGCGCCTCGTCAAATCGGATCCTGCCGCCCGCGCCGTCGTTGATGCGGCTCCAAAAGAAATGAAAATGTGGTTCAATGAGAAGGTTGAACCCGCATTCGCCAAGATTTGGGTCGAGCAGGCCCAAGGGTCCAAAATCCCGCTGGCGAGCCGCGGCGACAGCTCCGATCAGAAACTTCTGATCGTGACGCTTCCCGGCAATCTGCCTGCGGGCCCAGTCAAGATTGGATACCACATCCTCTCCGTCGATGGTCACACCATCGATGACAAGCTTACATTTACTGTTAAGGGCGGCAAGTAGGGCGCGCTGCGATGGATCCCCTTGCGATTGTTCGAGCTGTCGCAACCTTAGGCGAAGCTGTGGTCGTGGGTTCCGGCGTTCTGATTTGGTTTTCCCGCGATGCTCTTGTTCCCGCGGGCGCTTCGATCTGGCGCAGCCGAGTCGCATTCTCCGTATTGGCGGCCTCTCTTATCGGGGCCGTTGCGATATGGGGCGGCGCCATTGGCGCTGCTGCCGCCGCCGCCGGTACAAGCCCGTTTTCTATTAATGGACAGGTGCTCGCCTCATTCCTTTTCAACACCGGCGTCGGCCATATCACAATTCTCGAGATTGGCTGCGCGATGGCCGCCTGCGCCCCAGCGGTTGTCGCCTGGGCGACGCTGAAAAATCCATCCGCCTCGGACACCGCCCTTCTCGCCGCCGCGGCGCTCGCCGGAATTAGCCTTGCAACCTTCCCCTTCAACAGCCATCCCGTGACTCTCGATCAGCAGGCGGCAGGCCTCTTGGCCTCGATTGCCCACCGGATTGCTTTGGCGGTTTGGCTCGGCGGCCTGCCTGCGCTCATCCTGCTCATTGGAGCCGGGCCGGTGGCGGACGATTCGCGGCTCCTTGCCGCTGTCGTGCTGCGCCGCTTCTCGCGGCTCGCCACGGTTGCGATGGGCGTCATTCTGGCGACCGGTGTGCTTCTGACGTGGTTCCTCGTTGGCAATTTTCCGGGCATCATCGGGACCGAATATGGCCGCCTCCTCCTGCTGAAGCTCGCGTTTCTTGCCGGCGTCTTGGCGATCGCCGGAGGACTGCAACGCCATCTCCTGCCGCTACTTGAGCTCAAGCCAAGCGATGAAGGCTTCAGGAGCTATGCGAACCGCGTAAAGATCGAGAGCGTGCTCGCGGTCTTGATCGTCGTCGTGGCCTCCGACATGGCGGGTCTCCCCCCGCCCGCGCATGAGAACATTGTCTGGCCCCTGCCCTTCCGCTTCTCCTTTGCGGCGACCTGGGCCGCGCCTTGGGTGCCGGCCCGCTTCATTGGCGGCAGCTTATTGATCCTCGCGGGCCTTGCCGTCCTTCTTTTCATTCTCGTGCCCGCCGTCCGGCCGGGATGGTTCCGGTTGCGCGCTCAGGCGGGCCTTGCCGCGGGAATCGGCACAGTAGTCGCGGGAAGTGCCCTCGCCTTTCCGGCGATCTCGGTGCAGGCCTATCCGGATACCTATCTTACAACGGATATACCGTTTTCAACGGCATCGGTCGCCGCAGGTCTCCGGCACTATGAGGAGAATTGCACCGCCTGCCATGGCGTAAGCGGCCACGGCAATGGGCCGCTGGCGGCGAGCATGCCAGTCGACAAGAAGCCTGCCGACCTATCGGCCCCGCATACCGCCTTGCACACGGCCGGCGATCTCTATTGGTGGATCACGCATGGCATTTCCGGCACTGCGATGCCAGGCTTTGGCGACGTGCTTAATGACGACGACCGTTGGGACATCATCAACTTCCTGGGCGCTTTCGCCGTCGGTTACCAGGCGCGCAGCATCGAGCCGAAGGTGTTCCCGAACCAGTATTGGCTCGGCCCGCCGGATTTTCAGATCACCGATGAATCCGGCAAAACTCTCCTCCTTAGCGACTACCAGCTTAAGTCGGCCTTCCTCCTCGTAATCTTTTCCTGCTCCGAAAACAATATAGACCACGAGAAAGCCAGGTTCGAACAGCTGCTGTCCGCCAAAGGCCAGCTCGAAGCGCTAGGCGCGAAGATTATTTTGGTTGCGCCTGGCAAGGTTTGCGATTCGCTGCGCGAGCAGGCAGCCGGGAAAATACTCCTGGCCGACCATGACCCCGAGGATGTGGCCGCAACCTATGGCCTCTACACCCGCAGCTTCCATAACCGGAAAATGGATGTGGTCCGTGTGCCGGAGGCGCATGTCGAATTTCTAATCGACCGCTCCGGCTACATCCGTGCCCGCTGGCTGCCCGAGGAGGACAACAGCTGGAGTGACCTTGGCTTTGTCGAAGCTCAACTTGAGATCTTGTCGCGCGAGCCAACACATCCTCCGCCGCCGGACATTCACTCGCAGCACTAAGGCCGTTCCGGGCTGCCGTTGGCGGCCGGCCGCTGGCAGCGGGGCCGGCTCAAAGCATCGAAGGCAGCACCCGGTCCGGCGGGCGGTGGCCGTCGATGAAGGTTCTAATGTTGATGATGACCTTCTCGCCCATTGCAATCCGCCCCTCGGCGGTGGCCGAGCCCATGTGGGGCAGAAGCGTGACTTTGCCTGCCTTGGCGAGCCGGATGAGCTTTTGCGAGATCGCGGGCTCATGCTCGAAGACGTCGAGACCGGCGCCTGCGATCTCGCCCGCTTCGAGCATTTTTGTCAGTGCCTGCTCGTCGATGATTTCGCCGCGCGCCGTATTCACGATGATTGCATGCGGGCGCAGATATTTGAGTCTGCGCGCGGACAGCAGGTGATATGTCGCGGGCGTGTGCGGACAATTGACGGAGACGATGTCCATCCGCGCGAGCATCTGGTCGAGCGATTCCCAATAAGTTGCTTCCAGTGCCTCTTCGACACTGGCAGGCACCGGCCGCCGGTTGTGATAATGGATTTGCAGCCCGAACGCCTTCGCCCTGTGGGCCAGCGCCTGGCCGATGCGGCCCATGCCCACGATGCCGAGCCGCTTGCCCGTGATCCGGCGCCCGAGCATCCAAGTCGGCGACCAGCCGCTCCACTGTCCCGCGGGTATAATCTGCGCACCCTCGACGAGGCGCCGCGCAACGGCGAGAATGAGCGCCATGGTCATGTCGGCGGTGTCTTCGGTGAGCACGCCCGGCGTGTTGGTGACCGTTATGCCGCGTGCAAGAGCGGCCGTCACATCAATGTTATCAACGCCGGTGCCGAAGTTGGCGATGAGCCTCAACTGCGGCCCGGCCGCCGCGATAAGCTCGGCATCGAGCCTGTCCGTGACCGTCGGAACGATCACCTCGGCGCCCTGCACGGCCTCCAGGAGGGCGCTGCGCGGCATCGGCTTGTCATCGACATTGAGGCGGGTATCAAAGAGTTCACACATCCGCGTTTCAATTGCCTCGGGCAATTTGCGAGTAACGAGGACAAGCGGCTTCTTGCGGACCATCCTGTTCATGCCCTATGCGCTCGCGGCGCGCTAAACCCGCGGCCCCGATTCCCTTTTGCGGCGCAGCGCCAGGAGCCGGCCTCAGCGGTATTCACTGAGCGTTAACGGCAAATGCCGCATGAGAGTTAACGGTCCGTCTTTTTGCAGCCTCTCTAGCAGATGGCCAGTCAAAGACAACAAGATGCAAGGCTCGTACTTCCTGGAGTTTGACCGATGAACCGTCCTGCGCCACAGCCTGGCGCCGCCCAAGAGCCCGCCGTGATCGCCCCAACTGGGCCGCTCGCTCTTCCTCTGCAGCCACGGCCAGCCGTCTTTCAGCATTCCAATTCGGAGCCGCGCCGGTCCTAATCATGCGTATGAACAGCGCGGTCATCCGCATGCGCTGGCCCGCAACCGCCTTGCACCGGCTAGCAGACGTTAACCTGTTTGCTGTTGCTCTCTTCCTTGCGCTTGTCATGCAGAGCGCTCACGGAGAGCAAACCGGTTCCGCAAGCGGGCTGCCAGTTCCGCGCTTTGTCAGCCTCAAGTCCGACCGGGTGAACGTGCGCGAGGGCCCGTCCAAGGACCACCGCACGCTCTGGGTGTTCCAACGCGCGGGCCTTCCCGTCGAGATCACAGCCGAATTTGAGATTTGGCGCAAGATCCGCGACTCGGAGGGAGCCGAAGGCTGGGTCCTGCATTCCCTTCTTTCGGGACGCCGCACCGCGCTTATTATGCCTTGGAAGAAGGAGATTGACTCCATTCTCTACAGCAAAGCAAGCGCCGACTCTGCGCCAGCTGCAAAGTTACAGCCGAATGTGCTTGCAAATGTGAAGCGCTGCGATGGCACCTGGTGCCATGTCTGGGGCGAAGGTTTCGATGGATATATCCAGCAGTCGAAGCTGTGGGGGGTTTATCCGCACGAGAAGATCGAGTGAGCGCGCTCCACTGCGCGGATTCAACTCCTTGATTGCTTTGTGAGCCGGGCCAAAGCTGACCCGAGGTTGTCAAACAGCTTCCGGATCAGACGGCTGAGCACGTCCCAGTTAACTAGCGGGCGCTCAGCTTCCCCTTGCAAGCCGCTTGCGTGGCGGATCGAGTCGTAGACATAGGCTGCCCCGACCGTAAGCAGTATGCCGAGCACGATCCCGAAAAGCATTGGCCGCTCGCCCTCTCCTCTGAAATCCTAACGGTGAGAGGCCCACTCTACCGGCCGCCCTTATTGGCGGTCAAGCAAGCTTTCCAAGTTGGCCTTCATTAGCAAGAAAGCCCAGAGACCGGATTGGGCCTGGCTCTGCTTCTTGCCAAAATCACTGCGGCTTTGCCCAAACTGTAGGCTCACGGCGGCAGCTCAATCCAGCCGGCGCCCCGCCAGCCTGGCGCATCAGCTCTCGTGCGGCCTTATTGGAGCCCTCGCGCTTGCCCTTACTGAGCCGCAGTCAGCTTGCTTGCCGCGGAAACGACCGCCTGGCGGAACGCGCCTTCGATGGTGACGGCGAAGTTATAATTCGTGCGCGAAAAGGCCGATGCCCGGAACGGCTTGTTGCTCCGCCAGCCGACGAGGATAGCGCCGATTGCAGGCTTAACTCCCCCCATGACGAGCGCTCCGCCCGAAGCGCCGTCACCCGTCTCGCAATCAAAAGAAAACTCTCTCGTTCCTTCTTCGCCCGCGGAGAGTTGGTCATGCAGACGGCATTTCTCTATTGAGAGCTTGCGCCCGCCGCCCCAGTCGATATGGCCGCGCGCAACGAATTCGACGGGTGTATTTTGCCTTGCGCCATCGGCGAGCGCGTAAGGAGTTACGCCTTCGACCGGGCGCACCAAGCGCGCCACAGCCCAGTCATGAACGGCGGCGATGGAATAAGGATTGGTGCTGCCCGCAACAATCGAACTCGGGTCAATCGCGACCCGGATCTCTTTGCCGCGGTGCTCCATCGAGAAGAAGCAGGTCTTTGCCCGGGGGAATCCTCTCTCGTCAAACAGTACGTGGGCAGCGGTGGTGACGAGATCGTTGGTAAGCGTAAGCTGGCCAGCGCCATGCGCTTCGCCGCACTCAATAAGCCCTGAGCCCGCGAACTCGCTGCGCAGCTCGGACGCGTCAAGCTTTTGCTCGGCCGCGAAATCCTCCAAGGTGCGCCGGCTGTTCCTGCCAAAAGCTAGGATTTTTTCGATCTTGGGCGCCGCGGTTTCAACGGCTTCATGAGATAGAACGGAAAGCGGCGAGGCTTGAGCAACAAATCCGGAAAGGCAAACGCAAAGGGCTGCAAAGGGCACTTTAACCTTCTGCATTTATGTATTCCTCATACGTCATCCGCCGCTCCGGATCCTCAAGCTTAGCCTCGATGTTAAATTGGCAATGCGAAAACAAAAAGGCAGAATCCCGGCACAATTCATTCGCAGGACCGCGCCTTCTTCCGCCACCTCGTTTCCCATTCACATGCCCAGCTCAATTGCGCAACGGCCGCTCCAGCGGCCGCATGCCATCGCTCGCAAATGTGGCAATTCTTGGCAATGCGGCAAAACGCCTATTCTGCGCAATCAAATTTTCTCAATATGGGCGCAGTACGCTTTCTCGCTCCTTAATGGTAAGCCCGCCGGGGCCGCCTTGCTCATCCTCTAATCTGAACCAGCGGGACGCCTGCCGCTTGCCGCCGGGCAGGTTCACGCGAGCCCATCGAGCTGCTAGAGTGCAGGCTGTCCGCCGGGAGGCAGGATTGGCGGCGTCTTCTCGCCTGTCAGCTTTATTGTTCTGGGCAGGAGTTCCGGCTAGCTCAAAAGATTGAGATTGGCCGAGGCAAGCAAACGGAGATCGCATGGCGCGCAGCAAAATTGCACTCATCGGAGCGGGTCAAATCGGAGGGACTCTGGCTCATCTCGCGGCGCTCAAGGAGCTCGGCGATATTGTCCTCTTCGACATCGCCGAGGGGATGCCCCAGGGTAAAGCGCTCGATCTCGCCGAATCCGGGCCGGTCAACCGTTTCGATGCCGCGCTTACAGGCAGCAACAGCTACGAGGCGATCGAGGGCGCCCTCGTCGTGATTGTCACCGCCGGAGTGCCGCGCAAGCCCGGCATGAGCCGCGACGATCTGCTCGAGATCAATCTTAAGGTGATGGAGGCAGTCAGCGCCGGCATTAAGCGCTACGCGCCGAGCGCCTTCGTCATTTGCATTACCAATCCCCTCGACGCGATGGTCTGGGCCCTGCAGAAAACGACGAAGCTCCCGGCCAATATGGTTGTCGGCATGGCGGGCGTGCTCGACTCCGCGCGGTTCCGTTATTTTCTCGCCCAAGAACTTAATGTTTCGGTGGAGGACGTCACGGCTTTCGTCCTCGGCGGCCATGGAGACGACATGGTCCCTTCGCTACGCTATTCGACACTTGCGGGGATACCCTTGCCGGACATTGTCAAGATGGGCTGGACGACACAGGAACGGCTCGACGCGATTGTAAGCCGCACCAGAAAGGGCGGCGGCGAAATCGTCAATCTGCTCAAGACAGGCTCAGCCTTCTATGCCCCGGCCGCTTCGGCGATCGCGATGGCGGAGTCCTATCTTAAAGACAAGAGGCGTGTTTTTCCGTGCGCGGCCATGCTTAACGGGGAATATGGCCTGACCGATCTCTACGTCGGCGTTCCGGTTGTGATTGGGGCGGGCGGCGTCGAGAAAATCGTCGAAGTCGCGCTCGATCCCGCCGAGAAGCAGATGTTCGAAAAATCCGTTGCGTCGGTTCGCGAGCTTGTCGAGGCCTGCAAGAAGATCAACCCGGCGCTCGCGAGTTGACCGGCGGCAGGGTGCGCGAGCTTTGCCTTGCCGCCCCTTTGCTCCCGGGACCTCCAGCCCGGCATCGGCGCGCTCTGCTCCGCAACAAATCAGAAAAGCTTCATGGAGCTCTGCTAACGGCTAGGCCGCGGTCTGGCCCGGCGCCGCTCACGCCGCCAGCAGATGGTCTGAGTTCTGGCGCAAAACGTGCTAGAGGACGGCTGAGAAAGAGGTTTCTCAATGAATGTCCACGAATACCAGGCAAAAGCCGTCTTGAGGGATTATGGCGTGGCGGTCCCCCACGGGATCCTGGTCTTGCGCGCGGCCGATGCGCTTGCCGCGGCGAATGAGCTCGGCGGGTCGGTGTGGGTCGTCAAATCGCAAATCCACGCAGGCGGGCGCGGAAAAGGCATTTTCAAGGAGGAGGAAGCAGGCCGCGGGGGAGGCGTCAGGCTCGCGACATCGCCTGCCGAGGTGGAAAAATTTGTTTGCGAAATGCTCGGGCGCACTCTGATTACGGCGCAGACCGGGCCTGCCGGCAAGAAGGTCAACCGCATTTATCTCGAGCACGGCGTCCGGATCGCCAAGGAGTTTTACCTCTCGCTTGTCGTCGATCGCTCGGCAGGGCGCGTCGCCTTTCTGGTGTCGCCCGATGGAGGCATGGAAATCGAGGAAGTTGCTCGCCGCGCGCCCGGGAGGATCACGAGTTTTTCGATCGATCCCGCAACCGGCATCCTGCCGCATCATGGCCGCAGAGTTTCGAGCGCTCTTGGCCTTTCCGGCAGTCTTGCGGCAGAAGCCGAGGCGCTCACAAACCAGCTCTACGAGGCGTTCATCGGCAAAGACATGTCGGCCGCCGAAATCAATCCTCTCATCGTTGCAGCCGATGGCCGGCTGCTATGCCTAGACGCCAAAATATCCTTCGACGACAACGCGCTCTACCGTCATCCTGGCATTGCGGCTCTGCGCGATTTGAGCGAAGAAGATCCGAAGGAGATCGAAGCCGCAAAACACGAACTGAATTACATCGCGCTTGATGGTACGATCGGCTGCATGGTTAACGGCGCGGGCCTTGCGATGGCGACGATGGACATCATCAAGCTTTATGGCGGCGAGCCTGCGAATTTTCTCGACGTCGGCGGCGGCGCGACGAAACACAGGGTGATGGAGGGATTCAAGCTCATCACCTCCGATCAACGGGTCAGAGGAATCCTCGTCAATATCTTCGGCGGCATCATGAAATGCGATGTGATCGCCGAGGGGATTGTTGCGGCGGTTAAGGAGACCGGGCTTCGCGTGCCGCTGGTCGTGCGGCTCGAGGGAACCAACGTGGCTCTCGGCAAGAAAATTCTCGCCGGGTCCGGCCTTAATGTTATTCCGGCCGGCGATCTCGAGGATGCTGCCCGCAAGATTGTCGCAGCAGCTAAGGCCTGAGCCCATGGCAATTCTGATCGACAAGAATACCAAGGTCATCTGCCAGGGATTTACCGGCAAGAACGGGACCTTCCATTCCGAGCAGGCAATCGCCTACGGCACGAGGATTGTTGGAGGAGTAGTGCCGGGAAAGGGCGGCGCATCCCACCTGGGCCTGCCGGTCTTCGATACGGTCGTAGAAGCCCGCGCGGCGACAGGGGCAGACGCCAGCGTCATTTTCGTTCCCCCGCCTCACGCCGCCGACGCGATCTGCGAGGCCATCGATGCCGAAGTGCCCCTCATTGTCTGCATCACCGAGGGGATACCGGTCCTCGACATGGTCAAGGTCAAGCGGGCGCTCTCGGGCTCGAAATCGCGCCTGATTGGCCCAAACTGCCCGGGCATCATCAGCGCCGGGCAATGCAAGATCGGCATTATGCCGGGCAATATCTTCAAATCAGGCTCGGCGGGGATCGTCTCCCGCTCGGGAACTTTAACTTACGAAGCGGTGTTTCAAACAACGCGCCACGGCATTGGCCAGACGACGGCGGTCGGCATCGGCGGCGATCCAGTGAAAGGGGCTGAGTTCGTGGATATTCTTGAGCTGTTCCTTGCCGATGATTCAACGCAGTCCATCATTATGATCGGGGAGATCGGCGGATCGGCCGAAGAAGAAGCAGCACATTTCCTCGCCGCTGAAGCAAAACGCGGGCGCAAGAAGCCGGTCATCGCCTTTATTGCCGGGCGCACCGCCCCACCTGGACGGCGGATGGGTCATGCAGGGGCAATCATCTCTGGCGGCAAGGGCGGAGCTGATGACAAGATCGCTGCTCTCGAGGAAGCTGGAATCTGCATTGCTCCTTCGCCAGCCAGAATTGGCGAAACGCTAGCAGCGGTGCTGCGCGGTTGAGCGAGACCTTGAGAAAGCAGGCGCGCCGCCTCATCTTTAGTACCGAAAAAACCAATTCAGATATGAGCAATTCACTTCAAGCGAAGGCCCTGCGGAGGGCCGCGATAGCTGCCTGAAAGCGCTGGGTTGAGCGGCGGCCGGAGAGATCCGTAGATCGAATCTCGCCGCAAGACCCGGGTCTCAGGAGAAAGAGAATGGGGCAGAGAGGCATGGACGGAAACGGTGCAGCCGGCGGCCGGCAGAGCCGGCCGGTGAGCAACGCGGAATTTGCGCAAACGTCATTTCTTTTCGGCGCGAACGCGGCTTACATTGAGCAACTTGAGGATAGCTATCTGCATAATGGTGCTGCGCTCGACCCATCCTGGCGTGATTTCTTTGCCCAGCTCAGAGATGAAGAAGAGGCCGTTAGCAAGTCTGCCCGCGGGCCGGGCTGGAAGCCTCACGGGCGGCCGCCCGCCAGCGGCGGCGAGCTTATTTCAGCTCTCGGCGCTGGGTGGGCTGAAGCAGAAACCAGGTCTGCCGGAAAACTCGCCGAAAAAGCACGCGAAGCTGGCCTGACCTCCGCGCAGATCCTGCGCGCAACGCGCGACTCGGTGCGCGCGCTAATGATGATTCGCGCCTACCGGATGCGCGGACATCTTCATGCCAATCTTGACCCGCTTGGCCTTGAGCCGCCACGGGATCACGAAGAGCTGCATCCAGCGACTTATGGATTCACCGAAGCCGATTATGGCCGCAAAATCTTTATCGACGGTGTGCTCGGCCTGCAGTTCGCGACCATCCCTGAAATGCTGCAAATCCTGCGCCGCACCTATTGCGGCACGATCGGGTTCGAGTTCATGCATATCTCTGATCCGGCCGAGAAGAGCTGGCTGCAAGAGCGCATCGAGGGCCCCGGCAAGGAGATCACCTTTACCAGAGAAGGCAAGCGCGCCATTCTCAAGAAGCTCGTCGAGGCTGAAGGTTTCGAGCAATTCCTCGACATCAAATATACAGGCACGAAACGTTTCGGCATCGATGGTGCCGAAGCAATGATTCCCGCGCTTGAGCAAATCATCAAGCGCGGCGGCGCTCTCGGGGTGGAAGAGATCGTCATCGGCATGGCGCATCGCGGCCGCCTCAATGTCCTTGCGCAAGTGATGGGCAAGCCTCATCAGGCGATCTTTCATGAATTCAAAGGCGGCTCTTTTGCGCCCGATGATGTCGAGGGCTCCGGGGATGTCAAGTATCACCTCGGCGCCTCCTCCGACCGGGAATTCGACAACAATCGTGTGCACCTCTCGCTGACGGCGAACCCGTCACATCTTGAAAGTGTTGATCCCGTCGTGCTCGGCAAGGTCCGCGCCAAGCAAGATCAGCTCCATGATATCGTCGAGCGGAGAAAGGTGCTGCCCCTCCTCATTCACGGCGATGCCGCTTTCGCCGGTCAGGGTGTGGTCGCCGAATGTTTCGGCCTCTCTGGGCTCAGGGGCTACCGCACGGGCGGCTCACTCCATTTTATCATCAACAACCAGATCGGCTTTACGACCGCTCCGCGCCACGCGCGCTCCTCGCCCTATCCCTCGGATACCGCAAAGATGATCGAGGCTCCCATCTTTCATGTGAATGGCGATGACCCCGAGGCAGTCGTTTATTGCGCAAGGATCGCGATAGAGTTCCGGCAAAAATTCCATAAGCCGGTTGTCGTCGACATGTTTTGCTACCGGCGCTTTGGGCATAACGAAGCGGATGAGCCGGCGTTCACCCAGCCCATTATGTACAAAAAGATCCGCGCTCATAAGACAGCGCTGCAGATTTATACGGAGAGGCTCGTTGCCGAGGGCATTTTAACCGACGGCGAGGTGACAAAGCTTCAGGCGGATTGGCGCCACCATCTAGAGACTGCCTTCGCAGCGAGCCAATCCTATGTTCCCAACAAAGCAGACTGGCTTGATGGCCGGTGGGCGGGGGTGAGGCCCGCGCCGCTCGGCCTTATTGAGGACGCAAGGCGCGGGCGCACGGGGGTCGAGCGCGCACGTCTTATCGACATCGGCAAGCGTTTGACTACCCTGCCTGAGGGCTTTAATGCCCACCGGACCATCAAACGCATCCTCGAAAACCGGCGCAAAACGATCGAGTCGGGCGAAAGCATAGACTGGGCAACGGCAGAAGCGCTGGCGCTCGGAACGCTTGCCGGCGAAGGCTATCCGGTGCGCCTTTCGGGGCAAGATAGCGAGCGCGGCACCTTCTCGCAGCGTCATGCGGTTCTCATCGATCAGGAGACCGAGGCCCGTTATGTTCCCTTAAATAACCTTGGCAACAGCCAAGCGCGCTGCGAGGTCATCAATTCGATGTTGTCGGAGCAAGCTGTTCTCGGCTTTGAATACGGCTACTCGCTCGCCGAGCCAAACGCGCTCGTCTTGTGGGAGGCCCAGTTTGGCGACTTCGCCAATGGCGCGCAGGTGTTTTTTGACCAGTTCATCTCCTCAGGGGAGCGTAAATGGCTTCGCATGTCTGGGCTTGTGTGCCTCCTGCCGCATGGCTATGAGGGCCAGGGACCTGAGCATTCCTCGGCGCGGCTGGAGCGGTTCCTGCAGCTTTGCGCAGAAGACAACATGCAGGTCGCAAATTGCACGACGCCCGCAAATTACTTCCATATTTTGCGCCGCCAGCTCAAGCGCGACATCCGCAAGCCGCTCATTTTAATGACGCCGAAATCGCTGCTGCGCCACAAGCGCGCCGTCTCCAAACTCGATGAATTCGTGACTGGCTCGTCCTTTCACCGCCTCCTCCTCGACGATGCCGAAAACCCTTCTGGCGGCGGGATCCGTCTCGTAGAGGACAGCAAGATCCGCCGCCTGATCCTGTGTTCAGGCAAGGTTTATTATGATCTTTTTGACGAGCGCGAGAGGCGGGGTGTGAACGACGTTTATCTGTTGCGGGTGGAGCAGCTTTATCCCTTTCCGCTCAAAGCCCTCGTTGCGAATTTGGCGCGTTTCAAGAACGCGGATATCGTCTGGTGCCAAGAAGAGCCTAAGAATATGGGGGCCTGGCTGTTTCTCGGGCCCTATGTCGAATGGGTGCTGACGCAGGCAGGGTGCAGAGTCAAGAGACCGCGCTATGCGGGCAGGCCCGCATCTGCCGCCACCGCTGTTGGCGTCATGCCGAAGCATCTCGCCCAAATCAAGGCGTTCATGGAAGAAGCCTTCGCGGCTTGAGCATGATTCTTGCTTTTAAGATTGCATTTCAACCCAAGATGAGGCCGGACGGCTTAGGGCGCGACAAATGGCTATCGAAATCCGTGTGCCAGCCTTAGGCGAATCGATCACCGAGGCGGCGGTCGGACGCTGGCTCAAGAAACAGGGCGAGGCAGTCAAGGCCGACGAGCCCATTGTCGAGATCGAGACCGAGAAGGTCACGCTCGAAGTCAATGCTCCCGGCGCAGGCATTCTTTCCGCCATCGCCGCTAAGGAGGGCGATACGGTCGCGCCGGGGGCCCTCCTTGGCGAAATCAGCGAAGCGGCAGCCCCGGCCAGGCAGGAGCAGCACGCGCAGCCCAAAACTGCGGCCCAAGAGCCCTCGCCTGTACAAGCTGCGCCGCAACCAGCTGCGCGCGAAAAGGAGCCACCAGCGCCCGCCACAGCGGCAGCGCCCGCAATGCCGCCCTCGCCTGCCGCAGCCAAGATCGCGGCCGACCGCGGCATCGACGCTCGCGCCGTTGAAGGTTCGGGCAAGCGCGGTCAGGTGCTCAAGGGCGATATTCTTTCTTTTACCGCCAGGCCGGAGCCCGCTCCCTCTGCGCCGCTGCCCTCTCCCGCTCCACATCTCGAAGAGCGGCGGGAGGAGCGCATGCCCATGACGCGGCTGCGCCAGACGATCGCCAAGCGGCTTAAGGACGCGCAGAACACCGCCGCGATGCTGACGACGTTCAACGAGGCCGATATGTCAGCGGTGATTGACTTGCGCGCCCGCTACAAAGATTCCTTCGAGCAAAAGCACGGCGTCAAGCTCGGCTTCATGGGATTTTTTGTGAAAGCCTGCGTGAGCGCACTCAAGGAGATTCCCGCCGTCAATGCTGAGATAGACGGCACGGAGATTGTATATAAAAACTACTATCATCTCGGTGTTGCCGTCGGCACGGACAAGGGCCTCGTTGTGCCTGTTCTGCGCGATTGCGATAAGCAAAGCCTCGCTGACATTGAGAAGGCGATCGCCGGTTATGCGCGGCGCGCCCGCTCAGGCGAGCTCAAGATCGAGGAGATGCAGGGCGGAACATTCACGATCACCAATGGCGGCATTTATGGCTCGCTCATGTCGACGCCGATCCTCAATCCGCCACAGTCCGGCATCCTGGGCATGCACAAGATCCAAGACCGGCCTGTCGCCATTGCAGGTAAAATCGAAATCAAGCCGATGATGTATCTGGCGCTGACCTATGATCACCGCATTGTCGATGGCCGCGAAGCCGTGACGTTTTTGGTGCGGGTGAAAGAGGCTCTGGAGGATCCGGTACGGCTAACGCTGGAAATCTGAAGAAAGTTTTCGCTGCACGTCGCATTATAACGCGGGCGGGTAATGCCAACCGTGACAATTGTGCACGCGTCAAGATCCAGGTCGATTTTGATAAGCATCCGCCGCCGCATTTGCGCGCCATCTTCGCTGAATGAGCCGCAAATATCCAAATCGATCCACCACTGGGAAACGAGCGCTGCCTGGATCGAAAATTGAAATGGTGCTTACGTTCGCGTTAGAAAACCGTGACGAGCTAATGCGGCCGGAACGCAGCTAGAGAAGACCGCAAACCGGCGGAATTGTAATGAACGAGATCATTCCCATGTTCTCAGCCGATCCAGTTCTCTACGGAGCCGTGAAAATCATTTGCTCTGACGAGTACGAGGCCGTGGCCGATTTGCGCCCGGTAATCAATAAAGGGGAACCATTTTCCTTCCTGCCGAATGAGCCTAACCGATTCAAGGCAGTTAAACTGTCGAATTTGGGCAGGCAATCTATTGGCTCGACAATGAGGGGCCGCTCGACAATGAGGGGCGAAGTGATCAATCTCGGATCAGATTCGTTGCGCCGGCGGGCGGAGCGCAAGGCCGAGATTCTCCGTCAAGGGCTAAGGCGAAAACGCGATGCCTTATGATCTCATCGTCATCGGAACCGGCCCAGGCGGCTACGTCTGCGCGATCCGCGCGGCGCAGCTTGGCATGAAAGTCGCCGTTATTGAGAAGCGGAAGACATTTGGCGGCACCTGTCTCAATGTCGGCTGCATCCCCTCGAAGGCGCTCTTGCAGGCTTCTGATAAGTTCGCTGAGGCCGCGCATGAGCTTGCGGGCTTTGGCGTCATCACCGGGAAGCCGCAGCTCGATCTTGCGGCGATGATGAAGCACAAGGACGGCAACGTTGCGGCGAATGTCAATGGCGTCGCTTTCTTGTTGAAGAAGCATAAGATCGACGCGTTTTTCGGGGCCGGCACGATCACTGCGCCCGGAGCCGTCGAGGTGCGCGCAGGCGATGGCCCAACGCAAAAGTTAGACGCCAAAAACATCGTCATCGCGACCGGGTCGAATTCCGCAAAGCTCTCTGGAATTGAGATCGATGAAGACTCGATCGTCTCTTCGACCGGCGCGCTTTCGCTCAAAAAAGTGCCGGGAAAACTTCTTGTCATCGGCGCGGGCATCATAGGCCTTGAGCTTGGTTCAGTCTGGGGCCGCCTCGGCGCAGAGGTGACGTTTGTTGAGTTTTTGGACCGCATCCTGCCAGGTCTTGATGGCGAGGTTGCCAAGCAAGCTCAGCGAATCTTTGCAAAGCAGGGCTTTACCTTCCATTTGAGCCACAAGGTTGCAGCCGTTGCTAAACTAGAATCGGGCCTTAAGGTCAGCATAGAACCGGCCCAGGGAGGCGAACGGCGCGAGCTAGAAACTGACGTTGTGCTCGTTGCCGTGGGCAGGCGCCCTTACATTGAAGGGCTCGGTCTCGAAGCGCTTGGTGTTGCCTTGGACCACGGCCGAGTTGTCATTGACGATCACTTTGCGACCAATATCGAAGGAATCTACGCGATCGGTGATGCCGTGCGCGGGCCGATGCTCGCCCATAAGGCCGAGGACGAAGGAATCGCAGTCGCGGAAATTCTCGCGGGCCAGCATGGGCATGTCAATTATAACGTGATCCCCTCCGTCGTTTATACGAACCCGGAAATCGCCTCTGTGGGCGAAACGGAAGAGGACCTCCAGGCCAAAGGCATTGCCTATAAGGTTGGCAAGTTCCCCCTCAGCGCCAACGGGCGCGCACGCGCCATGCGGCAGACGCAAGGTTTTGTGAAGATCCTCGCGAACGCGGCGACCGACCAGGTGCTTGGCGCGCATATCATTGGCCCGTGGGCAGGCGAGCTCATTGCGGAATTCTGTGTTCTCATGGAATTCGGCGGCTCGGCCGAGGATCTCGCGCGAACTTGCCATGCGCATCCAACGCTATCGGAAGCCGTGCGCGAAGCCGCGCTCGCGGCGGACAAGAGAGCAATTCATATTTGAGCACGCGGGCTGCAACAGGCATCGAAGCCGTTCGCGAGCTCTTGCGCTCGCAGCCAAGGCCCGCAGGACTTGCCGAGCGGCGCGCGCGGCTTGATGCGATCGGCCAGGCTTTTCCCCCTGCGCCCGATATTTCGTTCAAAGAAGAAAATGCGGGAGGTGTTCCGGCCCAGTGGTCCCTGGCGCCGGGGAGCGACGCGTCGCGGGTGCTTCTTTTCTTTCACGGCGGCGGCTACTGCTCGGGCTCGATTGCAAGCCATCGCGGCATGGTTTCCGAGGCAGGCCGCGCGGCCTGCGTGCGCACGCTCGCAGCAGGCTACCGGCTTGCGCCCGAGCATCCTTTTCCGGCGGCATTAGAAGACGCCCGCGCGGCCTATCGCTTTCTCCTTGACCGGGGCATTGCGCCGCAACATATCGCGCTTGGCGGCGACAGTGCCGGCGGCGGACTTTCGCTTGCGCTTATGACAAGCCTGCGTGATGGCGGCGAGCCTCTGCCGGGTTGCGCCTGGCTCGTTTCCCCGTGGGCCGATTTGGCGATGACCGGCCAAAGTCTCGCGTCCAAAGCCGCCGTCGATCCGCTCATTCAAAAGCCTTATTTGGAAGAGCTTGCCTCCGCTTATCTTAGCGGCGCCGATCCGGCAGATCCGTTGATCTCGCCGCTTCACGCAGACCTCACCGGCTTGCCCCCTCTTTTGGTGCAGGTTGGCTCGGCCGAGACCTTGCTCGACGATGCCGTCCGGATCTCTGCCCGCGCGGGCGCCGCCGATGTGGCCGTAACACTGGAGATTTGGCCGCATATGATTCATGCTTGGCATCTTTGGGCCGCAGTGCTTTCCGAAGGCCGCCTTGCGCTTCATTCGGCTGGCCGTTTCATCAAGGCGTGGTTGTGAGCGCAGGTGTTGCGGCAAGGAGTCACTGGTGTGATCAGTTCGATTGATCAGGGGGTATCCTCCGGCGAACAGCTCCGAAGACCCAGCGCTGTGCGGTTCATCGTGCTGCTCGGGCTTGTGAGCCTTTTCGCGGACATGACCTATGAAGGCGCGCGCAGCGCCATCGGGCCCTATCTTGGGATTCTCGGAGCGGGCGGCGCCGTTGTCGGCTTTGTGGCCGGCTTTGGCGAGTTTCTCGGCTATGCCCTGCGGCTCCTCTCTGGCTATCTCAGCGATCGCACGGGAAGCTATTGGGCGATCACCATTGCCGGGTATGCTCTCAGCCTTTCGGCGGTCCCTTTGCTCGCGTTGGCGGGTCATTGGGAAATCGCGGCCCTCCTCATCGTCGCCGAGCGGGCGGGCAAGGCGCTGCGCAATCCCGCCCGCGATGCCATGCTCTCGCATGCCGCAAGTCAAACAGGGCTGGGATGGGGCTTTGGCCTCCACGGCGCGCTCGACCAGACGGGCGCGATTCTGGGCCCTTTCATCGTCAGCGCAATGTTTCTTTTCGACGGCGCTTATCAGAACGGATTTGCTGTCCTTGCCCTTCCGGCCGTCCTCGCGATGAGCCTGCTTGCAGGCGCGCGCCACGTTTACCCGCGCCCGCATGATCTCGGCGTTGCCCCCCCGCAACTTCTTGCGGGCCGTTTTCCACGCCTCTTCTGGATTTACGTAGCCGCCACCGGCCTCGTCGCGGCCGGATATGCCGACTTTCCTCTGATCGCCTTTCACTTCGGCAAGACGGGAGTCTTCTCACCGGTTTGGATTCCGGTCCTCTATTCGTTTGCGATGGCTGCCGATGCCGCCGCTTCCTTTTTCCTCGGCCGCCTTTTCGACCGGATTGGCATCGGCGCAATGGCTCTTGCCACGAGTCTCTCGGCGCTTTCCGCGCCTTTTGCGTTCTTCGGCGGACCCGCGCTTGCAATCTGCGGATTGGTCTTCTGGGGCATCGGCATGGGAGCCCAGTCCTCCGTCATGCGCGCGGCAATAGCGCCTTTTGCTCCGGCCTCAATGCGTGGAACTGCCTATGGAATTTTCAACGCGGTCTACGGCTTTTGCTGGTTTGCCGGCAGCAGCCTCCTCGGCATCCTCTATGAATGGTCCCTCGCGGCGCTCGCCGCCACCTCCTTGCTGCTGCAGATTGCTGCTGTGGGAATACTTTTGCTCGTTGCGCGCGCGAGAAGCGGAGGAACACCGGCTGGCGGGATCTGAACCCACCGAGTATCTTGCCGGCTGGCAAATTTTTGTTTAGGCAAATACAAATCGCAAGCGGGGATGAGATTCCCCAAAACCGCCGAAGAGGCTGATGACTCCTGCCGCCCGGAAGACAACGGGGGAAGATTGCTGCATGCCAGTCAGACCGCGCGGTTTAAACGCGCTGCGTCAGTTCCATCAGGCAGAGCCACCATTTCTTTCGCTTTTACCCTATCATAATCAGGATAATTCATGATAGGCATTTGGGCGCTTGCCTCGCTATGGTTTGCGCTCGCCCTCATTGCGAGTCTTGCCGCGATCTATTTCCGAGTTTCCATCGCGCTCGCCGAAATCATGGTGGGGGCCTGCGCCCAGCTCATCCTTGGGAGCGCGTTCGGCCCGGCTCTCCTAGGTACCGATGAACCCTGGGTCAAAACGCTTTCCGGGCTCGGCGCCATACTGCTTACCTTCTTAGCGGGCGCCGAGCTCGATCCCGATGTCTTCAAGCTCAAATGGAAAGAAGCTCTAGCGATTGGAATTGCGAGCTTTCTTCTCCCGTTCCTCGGCTGCGCGGCCGCTGCGGGCCTGCTCCTCAGCTGGGAGGTAAGGCCAAGCCTCCTTGCAGGCCTTGCCCTTGCGGCAACCTCGGTCGCCGTCGTCTACACGGTGATGATGGAGTTTGGCTTCAACAAAACGAGCTTTGGCAAAGTCATCCTTGCGGCCTGCTTCATTACCGATCTTGGCACGGTCATCGGCCTTGGCCTGATCTTCGCGCCGTTTACTGTGAAGACACTGATCTTTCTCGGGGTCTCGATACCCGCAGTTTTCGCCCTGCCCCGGGTCACGCCGCGCCTCTTTGAGGCCTGCGGCGGCAAGCCGTCCGAATTCGAAGCAAAGTTTTTGCTCTTTTGCTTGCTCGGCACCGGCGCGCTCGCGCTTTGGGCGGGGAGCGAAGCCGTCCTCCCCGCTTATCTTATCGGCATGTCGCTTGCGGGTTCGGTGGGGCGGGATCACTTCTTAATCAGGCGGATTCGCACGCTCACCATTGGGTTGCTCACGCCCTTTTATTTCACAAGGGCAGGCTATCTCGTCTCAATCCCCGTCATCATCGCAGCGCCTGCGGGGTTCCTGATTTTCCTTGCCGTTGAGGCAGCCGCCAAGATCGCGAGCGTCTATCCGGTTGCGCGGTATTTCGGCTCGGCCCACAAGGAAGCGATGTATATCACACTTATCATGGCGACCGGGCTTACCTTCGGCACGATTGCGTCTCTCTTCGGCTTGTCGAACGGGATTATCGACCGCAGCCAGTACTCGATTCTAGTGGCCTCCATCATTGGGACGGCGATCATTCCGGCACTGATTGCCAATAAATTTTTCTTGCCGCGCCATCTTCTGCCGCCTCCGGGGCCAGAGCAGCGGCAGGAAGCCAAACCCGCAAAGCCGGTTCTGGACAACGACAAATGACCGGGAGCAGCCAGGTCTTTGCCAAAATCCTCCACGCCAACGATGGCTCCGAATATGCCTTTCGCGCGCTTGATCTTGCGCTGGCGATCGCCAAGCAGAACCATTCGGAACTCCACATGGTTTGCGTCGAAGAAGTCAGCTATGCCCCAGAGCAGATCGAAGAGGTGAGAGAAGAAACCGGTGCCGCCGTCCGCCGCTTTCACGCCGTTCTCCAACGAGCCCGGAAAATGGCGGATGACGCGGGCGTGGGCCTGCAGATGCATGCCATCACCGGCCATCCTGTACGCACCATCGTCAATCTCGCATCAGAGCTTGGCGCTGGGCTTCTCGTGATCGGCGCACGGGGCCATTCGGCGCTCTATGAGCGCCTTGCGGGCAGCCGCGCTGACCGGATCATGCAGCTCGCATCCTGCCCGGTGCTCGTTGCGAAATGAGCCGAGGGCCGGGCCTCATCGATCCGGAAAGAGCCAGCGCCTGCACCTGTAAGGGGCGGGCCTGCAAAGCTTATGTTGGCCGCACTCCCTGGGATCGCAGAGAGCCGGCTTGCAGAGCACTTGCTCATTGCGTATCGGAAGTTGCGTCCTCGAGCGGCCAGCCAGCGGAAAATGGAGTCCAGTCTTCGTGTTTCTGAGCCATCTTCAACCAATTGTCGCGGAGCACGGCTACTGGATCGTCTTTCTCATCGTCATGCTCGAGAGTGCCGGAATCCCCCTGCCGGGAGAGACAGTACTCGTGCTCGCCTCGATCTACGCCGGAGCCACGGGCGAGCTGTGGCTTTCTCTGATCATCATCTGCGCGGCGGCGGGCGCGATCCTTGGCGATAACATCGGCTTTTGGGCCGGGCGCCATTGGGGGAGGACGTTTCTCCTCAACTACGGCAAATTCATCCACCTGCCAGAAGAGAGGCTGCGGCTTGGGCAATATCTCTTCGAGCGCCACGGCGCCAAGATCGTCTTCTTCGGGCGGTTCGTTGCCTTTTTGCGCGTTCTTGCGGCTCTCCTTGCGGGAGTGAACCAATACCGCTGGCCTCAATTCTTGTTCTTTAACGCCGCCGGAGGGATCGTCTGGTCGCTGGTGGTCGGCATCGGCGCTTATGTGTTCGGGGATTCAATCCACCGCGTGAGTGGACCGCTTGGCTTGATCGCGCTCGGCGCCGTCGTCGCGGGGGTCATCGCTTTCATGATCATCGTCCGCCGCGAGGAACGCAAGCTTGAGAAAAAGCTAGCAACGGAAGAGCCGGACCTTTCGGCTCTCTCCTAATCGCTTTGGAATGCAAAGGACGCAGCGCTATCGGATTAAAACGGCGCCGGAACGTTTGCCAGTGGCCTAGGTTAGGCGCGGCGGAAAGTGCCAAACTGAAAGTTTTGCACCGCTCCCCAGGGCGTCACATGCTCGTGGCGGCGGCTATCGATTAAGAGAAACTCTGGCCCAAGGAGCGCGCCAAGCGTTTCGGCGCTGTAGCGGGCAACGGCAAGCCCGCTGCATTTTTCGGGGCCGTCGAGGGCGAATGTCCCTATAATCGCATGCCCGCCGGGCCGTAAGGCTTGGCCAAGGTGCTGAACATAGGCCCTCTGCTCGCTGTCGCCGGTGAGGAAATGGAAGGCCGCGCGGTCGTGCCAAACGTCATAAAGCTTTGGCGGCTGCCATTCCGTCACGTCCGCCACGATCCAAGTGATCTTGCTGGCTTTTTCGCCAAGGCGCGCGCGGGCCGAGGCAAGCGCAGGGGAGGAGATATCGAGAACGGTGATGTCCTCGAACCCCTGCGCGAGAAGGCAATCAACGAGGCGCGACGCCCCGCCGCCAATATCGATGATGGCGGAGGATGGCTGAGCGCCAGTGAGCTTGATTAGCTCCAGGGACGGGACCGGCGTTTCTTCAAACCAGCTGACTTCGGTTTCGCCCTTGCTGGCATAAACACGCTCCCAATGATCCCGGCGGTCTTCGGTCTGCATGGTTTTGGGGCCCTGTGAGTTGGGGCGGGATTACATCGCCCTTTCTGGTAGCGGCACGCCGCGCTTTCAACGGTCAGGCAATTTCGTTTTGAAAGGGCCATTGGCCACGCCTGAGCCCGGGCAGGATCGCGGTCGATGCCAAACACAAGATGATCGTGCAGCAGGCGGTGACGAATGATGTTCTGGATATGGGCTTGCTGCAACAGACCGCCGAGCCTGCGCGCCAGATTCTTGACGTCAAGGCAATCGATG
>Ga0209581_1000528_pt1 | contig 77075 bp, 59 predicted proteins | sample Coa_R2_FD_187160 | JGI IMG/M metagenome (GOLD analysis project Ga0209581, IMG submission 187160) | Surface soil microbial communities from Centralia Pennsylvania, which are recovering from an underground coalmine fire - Coalmine... | ecosystem: Environmental > Terrestrial > Soil > Unclassified ...
CAATCGCACCAAGGCGCTGATGCGCCAGGCGTACGGTTTTCGCAACCTTCAGCACCTGCGCGTGCGCGTCCTCTTGGGGGTGGCCTGATGGATTTTTCACCAATTTCCCCCCGCAGGATGGAGACCCTGTGGAACACTTCTCTTGCGGGAGAGCGCCGGGGCTGTTATGCTAGAGCAGAAAAATCATCGCTGATTCTTTAAGAGCGGTTCCTCAAGTGATGTTGACGATAAGGAGGTTGAGAAGATAGATGCGTTCATTACATCATCTGCGTTTATCCTGGCGGCTGCTCTTGGCGCTGCTGATTGGGGCGTTTGCGGCGGCTGGATTGGGGAGTCCGGCGGCCAGGGCAGCATCGCCAGTTCGTGGTTACACGCCCGGCGGAGTTCGACCGGCTGATTGTCCGCCGTGTATTCTGGCGCCGGTTACACCCGCGCCTGGCAGCATGGTGACGCCCGATGCCAATGGGAAGGTGACGATTAGCGCGACCGCCCAGCTTGCCAACCAGTATACGAAATTCTTTTTTATTGTTGATGGCACAACCGTTGATACAACGCAAATTCAGATTACGGCGACTGACCCGACGCAGCCGACGGGAACCTATCAGGCGACGCTGGCGCCTGGTCAGCATACGGTGGAAGTGCAGGTGGATGATAGCATGAACGCGCCCGCGACCAGTTATCAATGGAGCTTCACGGTTGTTGCTCCACCACCCACAGCGACGGTCACTGCTACGGCGGTCGGCGGCTCGACCAATGGTTCGGGGGACAATAACGCTTCTGGCAATACCACCAGTTCCGGCGGGTTCTTCTCGCCCACGACGCTGAGCATTATTTTGTTCTCCATTGCGGGCATCGGGCTGCTGGTGATGACGTTTATCGCTGGAATGTGGTACGGCGGGCGCCGCTGGTTGAGTAAACATCCGTGAGTTGAGGCGGTGAGATTGCTGGCCGCCGGGCCGGTGGAATCCAACGGGGATGGTTCCTGATACAGAAGAGGCCCGCTCGCGGGCGGGCCTTTTGTCGCGGTGCCAGGGGTCGGAATCGAACCGACGACACCAGCATTTTCAGTGCTGTGCTCTACCAACTGAGCTACCCTGGCATGGCAAATTGCAGTTGCAGGGAAGAGTATACCATATCCAGCAGGGCAGGCGCAAGATTTTTTGCCCCCAATTTCTTCCTGCTTCTTGAAATTCTTGCCCTGCTATCCGCTTGCTGCTGGCCGTTGGGGGGCTGCGTCGGCGTCTGGTCAGGCAGAGAGGCTGGCGGTGGCCTGATTCAGCATGGGCATGACCTCCCTGGCGAAGAGGTCGAGAGAGCGCATTACCTGGGCGTGGGAGAGGCGTCCAAAGGCAAAGAGACCTACAAAGGTTTCCAGCTCGAGCGCTCGCGCCTGATCGAGCAGGCGGCTGGTAACGGTTTCGGGCGATCCAATAATGGTCAGGCCACTCTGGGCCAGTTCATCGTAGGTACGCGGGCCGATGATGGGCAGGTGGGCTGTAACCTGGCGGAAGACGGCATCGCTGATCGATGCAGGGGCTTCGAGCAGCCGGGCATCATAGGGCTGGTCGTAGGAGAGGCGCTCGTCGAGCAGGCGCCAGTGATCCCAGAGCGCGATTTCAGCATCGGCGCGGGCCTCTTGATCGGTGGGGGCCACGTAGATTTCGCGGAACAGGCGCGGGCGATGTTCTGGCCGGTCAGGGTGCCCGGCGGTTGCCTGAAGCTGGCGATAGAGCGCGAAATGCGCGCTGGCTTCGGCAGTGGTGGTGTAATGCTCGGCGATACCCAGACCCTGCTGCGCGGCCCAGACGACGGATGCCTGGTGGGCAACGGCAGTGAAGAGCGGCGGATGCGGCTGTTGCAGAACGCCAGGCCGCAGGCGCACGTCTTCAAGATGGAAGTGTTTGCCATGATAGGAAAACGGTTCCTGCGTCCAGAGGCCCTGCATGACGGCGATCTCTTCGTAGAAGCGCTCGTTGACTTGCTCTGGCGTCAGGCCCGCGCGCTTCCATTCCATGCGGCGCGACCCTTTGCCGATGCCGACGTTGAGCCGTCCATGTGTCAGGTGGTCAAGGACGGCCAGTTCAGCGGCAAGCTGCATGGGATCATGGAGGGGCAAGACGTTAATCATATTGCCCAGGCGCAGGCGTGTGGTGCGCTGCGCGAGGGCAGCCACGAAGAGATTGGGAGCAGGCGAGATGGCGCCGTTGGCATAATGATGCTCGGCAAACCAGACTTCATCAAAGCCCAGGTCTTCGGCGTGTATAATTTCGGCTAGCTGGTCATCAAAGAGATTGGTAAAGGGAGCGCCAGGGCGCTGCATGAGACAGAAGATACCAAATCGCATACGGTGCTGCTCCTCAAAAAAGTGTTTCCATGAAATGAAAAAAAGCCGTTTATAGCATAGCGCGGGCGGCCCAAAACGGCCACTGCGTCGCCAGAGATGGTACAATGCTGCTGAATGATCCCGGCAAGCGCCGGGATGGCATACCCTGAAAGGATAGCTTATCCATGAACGTGTTTTGGGTCTTTATCCCTGGCATTGTCTTGTTGGCGCTGGGGTTGATTATTTTTGAATGGCGCAATCGCAGGCAGCAGTTGATGGGTGATGCCGTGCTTTCGGAGCGCGTGAGCGAGGATTCCAAAAGCTAGCCTGAGAGAAGGATAGCTTTTCTGCCGGGCTGTGCAGGCAGGCGCGGTGCCGCTGGTGGGTGAGCAAGCGATGGAGGGGTGGGCGGCAAAGGATTTGAACCTTTGACCCCTTGTGTGTAAGACAAGTGCTCTAACCACTGAGCTAGCCGCCCTCGCGCGTCAGGAAATTGCTGGCGCCAGGTAGCAGTATTGTACCATATTTTCTGTGCTGATGCAATAAGCGCTGGTGCCTGCCGCCTGCTTTTACGGGCAGGAAGCGGTATATTGCTCCAGAAGAAGGCCCAGCGCCTGTAAGCAAAGCAGACGCTGGATGCTGTTTCCCAGGATAGTCCATTTGTGGATGCGCTTCAACGTATCGAGATACAACAGCTAAAGATTGCATATTGCACCAACAGGCAGGCAGCGCAGGCGGCAGGCAAGGGCGAAGAACAGGCTTTTGCCGCGCCGCAAAGCGCGCCAACAGGTGAGCAGTTGTCTGGGAGCGAGCCAGTTGTGCTGCTGCATGGCTGGGGCTGTTCGATTCAGACCATGCTGCCGATTTATCGGTATCTGGCTCCCAACTATGCTGTGTATGCTCTGGATTTTCCCGGCTGTGGTGGCAGCGATCAGCCGCCGGTCCCCTGGGGCGTTGGCGAGTATGTGCAGCTTGTGCTGGATTGGCTGGATGCGTTGCAGATTAAGAGGGCGACGTTCATCGGGCACTCGCACGGCGGGCGCGTCTCGCTGCTGCTGGCGGCGCGCCATCCAGAGCGGGTGAAGCGGCTGATTCTGGTGGACAGCGCGGGGATTCGCTCCCCGCGCAATTTCCGCTACTATCGGCGGGTGTATTTCTATAAGGTCGCCAAGCGGGTGATCGCGCTGCCAGGCATCCGGCGCTATCAGCCCGCGCTGCGCAAGGGCTTGATGCGCTTGCTGGGGGCAGAGGATTATGGGAACGTGCCGCCGGGCGTGATGCAGGCCACGTTTGTGAAGTTGGTGAATGAAGATTTGCGCCCGCTTCTGAAATCCATCAAGGCGCCGTCGCTCTTGATCTGGGGAGAGAACGATCAGGATACGCCGGTTAGCGATGGCAAGATCATGGAGCAGGAGATTCCCGACGCTGGGTTGGTGGTCTTCAAGGGCGCGGGCCATTTCTCCTATCTGGATTGCTTTCCGCAGTTTTGCGCGGTGATCTCCAGTTTCTTGCAGTCATAAGTCGAGGATTGGTATGTTGCTGCTGTTGGCCGGGCTGCCGCTGGCGCTGCTCTGGCAGGTCTATGTGGCGCGCCAACTGACGCGCCTGCTCAATATCCACCAGATCGAAGAATATCAGAATGGGCGTTTCTGGCGTTGGGTGCTGGCTGTGCCGCTGCGGCTGCTAGATGTGCGTCATACGCTTGCCTGCCTGACATTGATTATTCTCTGGTTGATTGCCTGGGCATTGGTTCCCCAGCCCGTGGCATTCGGGATATTGGTGTTGATTGCGATGGGGCTGCCAGTGGGGCTGCTGGCGCTTCTGTTGGAGCCGGTGCAGGCAAAGAAGCCGCTGGTTTATACGGCCCGCGCCAAACGGTTGCTGAGCGCGGCGCTGGTGATCTCGGCGCTGCTGGCGGTTGGCCTGGCGGCTGGCCTCTGGGGCATAGTGAGTCCACCGGCAGGCTTGCAGGTTACTTCGATAACGTTTGGCTGGGGCGCGGCGTTTCTGCTGGGCCTGGGCATTCTGACTGAGCGCGGCGTCATTGCGCTGGTGCTGATGCTGGCAAATGTGGTGATGTTTCCAGTCGAGTGGCAGGTGCGGCAGTATTATCTGCGGAAAGCGAAGGCGAAACTGGCGCGCCTTCATCCGCGCGTGATTGGCATTACGGGCAGCTATGGCAAGACCAGCACCAAGCAGATTTTGCGAACGATCCTCTCGGCGCGTTTTAAGACGCTGGCAACGCCGGGCAGCTCTAATACGCCAATGGGCGTGTGCCGGGTGATTAACAATGATCTGCTGCCGGAGCATGAGGTATTCATTGTGGAGATGGGCGCTTACAAGCGCGGTGAGATTGCTGAGTTGTGCCGGATTGCCCGTCCTGAGATGAGCATCCTTACGGCAGTTGGCCCGCAGCATCTGGAGCGCTTTGGCAGCATCGAGAATGTGATGCGCGGGAAGAATGAGATCATGGAGGCCCTGCCACCGGGAGCGCCCGCGATTTATAACGGTGATAATCCCTATTGTCAGCGATTGATGCGGGAGATGCGGGCTGCTGGGAAAGTGCGGGTATTTTCGTATAGCCTCGATCCGGCCAATCATGATGCTCAGGTGGTTGCCGATGAGATGCAGATTAGCCGACAGGGGCTGACGTTCAGAGTGACGTATCGGGGCGAGCAAGGCGAGGAACAGGCGGTCATGCGCAGCAGGCTGCTTGGGAAGCATAACGTCTCGAATATTCTGGCGGCAGTGACGGCGGCGCTGCTGTGCGGGATGCGCCTGGACGAGATTGCTAAGGCGGTTGAGTTGGTTGAGCCGGTGGAGCATCGGCTGCAACTGATCCAGGGGGCCGGTGGTGTGACGGTGATTGACGATGCCTACAACGCCAACCCGGAAGGGGTGCGTACCGCGCTGGAGGTGCTGGCGCAGTTCAACGACGGCAAGCGCGTGCTGGTGACGCCAGGGATGGTGGAATTGGGGCCAATTGAGGAGGAGGAAAATTATCGCTTCGGCCAGCGCGCGGCAGCCTCCTGCGATGTGGTGATTCTCGTTGGCCGAAGACGAACAGCGCCCATTGCGCGCGGGCTGCGCGACGCGGGTTTTCCTGAGCAGCAGATATTTGTGGTTGGTTCGCTGAACGAGGCAACGGAACAGATGAAGCGTGTGGTTGCGCCCGGCGCGGTGGTTCTCTTCGCCAACGATCTACCAGATACGTATAACGAAGCATGAGCGGCAGGCGTGGATAGTTTCTGGAGAAGAAGATGGATTTTTCACAATTTGATATTCGCCATCATCCAACGGTCTCTGTAGAGGAGGGGTATGGCGAGTGGGCGCGAACCTATGATGAGATCGACGTTGGTATGCTGGATAAGCAGTTGCTCGCTCGCATCAGGACGGTTCCCTGGGCGCAAATACGCCAGGCAGTGGACCTGGCCTGTGGCACCGGGCGCATTGGCGCCTGGCTTCAGCAGCAGGGCGTTGAGACGATTGATGGCATTGATCTGACGGCTGAAATGCTGGAGCAGGCACGGGCGCGCGGCATCTATCGCCAGCTTCATCTGGGAGACCTGCGCGCGACGCCGTTCGAGGCAGGGCAGTATGATTTGGTTACGGAGGTGCTGGCCGACGAGCATGTGCCGGAGCTGGCGCCGCTCTATCAAGAGGCTGCCCGGCTGGCACGTGTCGGGGGATATTTTATGCTGGTGGGCTTTCATCCCTATTTTCTCTTGCGCGGCATCCCCACCAGTTTTACACGTTCGCCTGATGAATCTATCGCCATAACCAGCTACGTGCATCTTTTGAGCGAGCATGTGCAGGCAGCGCTGGCGGAGCGCCTGGCCCTGCGAGAGATGTACGAGTGGGTGGTTGATGAGGAATGGATAAGCAAAAAGCCCAAGCGCCGCCAGTACCAGAACTGGCCGATGAGTTTTGCGCTGGTCTGGCAGAAGGAAGAGTAGTCCGCGCTTCTTATCTTATCTTACGCGCTCGTTCGCCAATGTATAGCGCGCCAGCACATCCTCGCGCAGCGTGACGCCAATGCCAGGGCCATTCTTGGGCACTTTGATTGTGCCATCAGGCTCTAGCACGGCGGGCGGGTCTACGATGTCTTCGTGATAATAGCGTTCGCTGGCGGAGACATCGCCGGGCAGCGTAAAGCCGGGAAGGCTGCTGAGCGCCAGGTTGTGCGCGCGGCCAATGCCGGATTCCAGCATGCCGCCGCACCAGACGGGGATGCCCCGGCTGAGGCAGAGGTCATGGATTGCTTTGGCCTCGGTGTAGCCGCCGACGCGCCCAACTTTCATGTTGATGATGCGCCCGCTGTCCATTTCCAGCGCGTGGCGCGCGTGCTGGAAGGTGTGGATGCTTTCATCGAGACAGATTGGGGTGGTGAGCTGGCGCTGAAGTTGGGCATGGTCAAAGATGTCGTCGTAATCGAGCGGCTGCTCAATCATCATCAGGTTGAGCGCGTCCAGCTTCTTCAATATGGGTGCATCTTCCAGCCGATAGGCGGAGTTGGCGTCGGCCATCATCTTGATGGTTGGGAATGCCTGACGCACAGCGCTCAGCGGCTCGAAGTCGTAGCCGGGTTTGATCTTGATTTTGATGCGCTGATAGCCGGAGGCGACGTGCTGGCCCACGACCTTGACCAGCCCGTCTATCGTGGGCTGGATGCCGATGCTGACACCAACGGGCACGCGCTCGCGCACACCGCCCAGTAGTTCGCGCAGTGAGATGCCCTGCGCCCTGGCGAAGAGATCCCAGCAGGCGAGTTCCAATCCTGCGCGCGCCATTGGATGGCCGCGCACAAAACGCATGCGTTCTGCCGCCTCTTCTGGCGCGCTGAGCGGCGCGCGCAGCACGGCGGGAATGGCGTAGTCGCGCAGGATATGCCAGGCAGTCTGGATGGTCTCGTAGCTGTAGAATGGCAGGGGCACGGATTCGCCATAGCCCACCAGCCCATCGGCAAAGGCTTTGATGAGAATCAGGTCGCGCTGGTCAGTGCGCCCAAAGCTGGTCTCGAAGGGGCTGACCAGGGGCAGCCGCGCGTGAATCAGTTCAACAGATTCTAGTTTGATGGTGGGCATGAGCGTGCCTCCAGGTTATTTTGGTGACTCGAAGCCGGTCTCCAGGATATAGACGTTGCGTCGGAGGCCGCCGCTCTGGTCGAAGACGCATTCGGTGGCGGTGTAGCCAGCCTCAAAGTAATGCTCGAAGAGGGCCTGCGTTGCCAGGCGCCAGCGCAAGGCCAGGGCGCTGTCGGCGGCTTTCAGGCTTTGGAAGTCGTTGGGTATTTCTATCGCCAGCGTTGGTTCGTGGGAGCGCAGGTCAATCTCTTCCGGGACCGGCAGGCCATCGGGGCGGCGTGTGACCTCAATAATAGGCGTGGCGTGGGTAAGCAAGCCGCTTGATGATTGACTCTGTGTAGCTCCCTGAGCGCTCTCTACGCGCTCTTGCACGCGCGGGCTGCGAATCCACCAGTCCACCGAGAGGCGGTCAGTGGGCAGACCCGCGTTGAGTTCACCAAGGGTATCGCCGTAGATGTTGCGGATATAGTGGTTGGAGACAACGCCCAGCTTCGTGAAATTGAGCGTGGCATTGCGGGCTTCGAGCGGGTCAAAGGTCCAGGTGATGAGGTCCAGCCCTTCGGCCAGGATGAGGCGCCGCTGTTCCAGCTTGAGCGCCTGGCCGATGCCGCGATCTCGCGCTTCGGGCAAGACGCCCATCATATGCGAGCAATGCTTCCAGCGCCCATCGTCGCTGCGACCATAGAAGCCGAGCAGAAACCCAAGCAGTGTAGTAGTTTGCTCGTCGAAGGCGCCCAAGACCAGGCCGCCGCTTTTGTGGATGGTCAGCAGGATGTGCAGCGGCGCGATGTCCAGATCGCTCAAGCCCCAGGCGCGGCGCTGGACCTCTTCCGCCGCTTTATAGTCTTCGACTGATTCAAGATGCCTGATGGTGAATCCACCCCTGGTCATGCAGCGCCTCCTTTCAAGCGTCTCGCCTCAAGCGTCTCGCCTCAAGCGTCTCGCCGATAAGTTCATGAGGTTTTAACAGTGCGAGGATGCGCCCCGCCCTCGCGTCTCAAGCGCGCACCTTGAGGCTGCGCCACAAAGGCCGCCTTCGCGGCCTGGGTCGAATATGTGGCCTGACGAAGATCACAACTTCCTGACGAAGATCACAACTTGATGAAACGTACCGATGGGTCACAGGCCCATTGGTGTTATTATATCAGGCATGTGGCGCCGCTACCGCTGTTTTGCTGCCCGTCGCGCCCATGTGCGCGAGCAGCGGCGAATCAACAGAATAGGTGGTGCGCTGGCGCTCCTGGTGTGCTTCAAAAGCGAGTTGAATCAATTTATCCACCAGGGCGCTGATGCTTATGCCCAGTGGCTCCCAGAGATAGAACGAGATGGAGCCGGGCAGCGTGTTGATCTCGTTGATATAGAGCGTCTCTGTTTGAGTATCAAGCAGGAAATCGACGCGGGCGACGCCCCGGCAGTCGAGTATCTCAAAGGCTTGCAGGGCAAGCTGCTGGATTCGCCTGGTCATCTCATCGGAGATGGGCGCGGGAATCTGGCGAGCCAGGCCCTTCATGCCGCTGGTTTTGCCGCCGCGCATATATTTATCTTCATAGCTCAGGAAGTCTTGCAGGGCGACGGGCTGCTCGCAGACGGACGCCTGCAATTGCTGGAAGCCAAGGACGGCGCAGTTGATGTCAACGGCGTTGGGTACGGCGGCTTCGATCAAGAAACGGCGATCATACTGCGCTGCGACCTCCAGCGCCTGATGCAGTTCCTGGCGGTTTTTGGCCTGGGCGATGCCTACGCTGGAGCCGAGGTTGGCGGGCTTGACAAAAACCGGATAGCCCAGCGCCTGCTCAATGGCGTGCATGGTTCCATCGGGATCGTTTTCCCAGGCGCGGCGGGTCGTGGCATAATAGTTCACCACCGGCATGCTGTGATCGCGGAAGACGGATTTCATGATGATCTTATCCATGCCGACGGCTGACCCCAGAACGCCGGAGCCGACATAGGGGATGCCCGCCAGTTCAAATAAGCCTTGAAGCGTGCCATCTTCGCCATAGGTGCCGTGAACGGTGGGGAAGAGGACATCCAGCGGCACGGTTTCCGGCTCGCGCGCGCGCTTGAAGAGGCCGCCTTTTTCTTCGCGGCGCAGGATTAATCCGCCGATGGAGGGATCGGGCGGGAGATAGACAGAATCGCAGCCGATCAGCAGCGCTTTTTCGTCCTTGAAATTGGCGACATCCAGCAGTTTTTCGCCGGTAAACCAGGCGCCCGTTTTGGTGATATAGATGGGGACAATTTCATATCTGGCTTTGTCTAGGGCGGCGATGACCTGCTGGCCGGTAATGACAGATACTTCATGCTCTACGGATCGGCTGCCAAATACGACGCCAACGCGGATTTTTCCCTGTTTCATCGGATGGCTCCTCTATACTCCAGTCGTTTTGTCGTGTTTTTGGGAGTGTGGTAAACAGGCTGTCAAGATGCCGGGTGGTGGGGTTGCAGCGTTCAGGTCTGCGCGAGCGCTGCCTGGCGAGATATTCGCTTCTGGCGCAGTATAGCAGGGATATGGAGAAGGCGTCAAATGGGGCGCTGCGCGTGAGCGGGGCAGAGCGTGGCCGGTGTGGCTGGTGCGATATAATAAGGCTGGCGTTCCTGCTCGATGAAGAGCGCTGTCCGAAGGCGGACAAAGAAGCCAGTAGAGCGTGGTTGATGCCTGCGCTGTGTACTGCCCCTTACTATTCCTGGCCCGGCTGATCTGCCAGACAAAGGAGTTCTCGATGGATTTTCGTTTGACCGAAGAGCAACAACTGATTCGTGATACAGCGAAGCGGATTGCCCAGGAGGTAGTTGCGCCGCGCGCCGCTGAGCTAGATGAAACAGGAGAGTACCCTGAAGATATTTTTCAGGTCTATAAAGAGGCCGGGCTGCTGGGGCTAGCCTTCCCAGAGCAGTACGGCGGCAGCGGCGCGGGTACGATGGGGCTGGCACTGGCGGTGGAGGAAGTTGCCAAGGTGGATAATTCTTGCTCGCTGATTCTGCTGCTGACCAAGCTCTCGACCTCGGCGATTTTGAAGTTTGGGAACGAAGAGCAGAAACAGAAATACTGCCGGGGCACGGCGTTGGGCGAACTGCGCGGAGCGTTCGGCCTGACAGAGCCGGGGGCCGGGTCCGATTCGGCCAATATCCAGACACGCGCCGAGCGGCACGGCGATGAATATATCCTGAACGGGACCAAGCATTATATCTCTGGCGCGAGTGTGGCCGATTTCTTTCTGGTTGCCACCAAGACTGATCTGAAAGCTGGGTCGAAGGGTTTTAGCGTGTTTATCGTCGACCGCGATACGCCGGGCTTTCGCGTGGGCAAAGCAGATCGCAAGATGGGCGTGCATGGCGTACCAACCTGCGAGTTGATCTTTGAAGATGCGCGCGTGCCCGCCACGCAGATGGTGGGTACAGAAAATCAAGGGTTCAAGTTGATTATGTGGAACCTGAACTCGGTCCGACCTGTTGTGGCGGCGCGTGGCCTGGGGACAGCAGAGGGGGCAATCCAATACGCGATTGAGTACGCGAAACAGCGCCGCACTTTTGGTCAGCCGGTGATTGAACATCAAGCCATTCAGATGATGATCGCCGATGTGGCGATGCGTATTGAGGCATCGCGCCTGTTGACCTATCAGGCAGCCATGCTGGTTGACGAGGGCAAGGCGGATAAAGATCACGCGCACTGGCTCTCGATGGCGAAGTGCTTTGCGACGGAGACGGCAGTAGAGGCGGCAGATAAAGCGCTTCAGATCATGGGCGGTATCGGGTATATGCAGGAATCAGCGACGGAGCGTTTCTACCGGGATGCGCGCCAGCTTACCATTGTTGAGGGCACCAGCCAGGTGCAGCGGCTTATCATTGCGCGGGCAGTGGCGGAGGATATGCTCAACTGGCGCTGAGCGGTTATCGCGCTGATGCGCCTTCAAGACATATGCAGAGCGGTTATCGGCTGCTTATGCGCTGGGGACAAGGGTGGAGAAGACGACCAGCCTCTGGTTATATTCGGTGCCAATCCAGGAGCCAGCGCAGGTAATCAGGTTGAGGTTGGCAGTCGCGGCGGGGCCAAAGACACGCTGGATGATGGGGTCGTTTGGGCCGCCATCGGGGTTGTCGAAAGCCTGGATGTGTGTGACCTGGAACGTGAATACCTGGCCCGACTGTTCGGTAATGCTGATGTCGTCGCCCGGCTGAATCTGGCGCAGGTTCCAGAAGACGGCGCGGCTGCCGTCGTTGCGATCCACATGCCCGGCCAGTACGGCGTTGCCCGGCTGGCCGGGCATGGCGCCGTACTTCCACCAGAAGGCGGTGCCCCAGATAGGGTCACTGGCCGGATGTCCAGCGCCGGGCGCTTCCATTGCTCCATATTGATCTTCCCCTACAGCGATGATAGGCGCGTCCATACCCAGGCTGGATATGCGTATCCTGATTGGCTGGCTGAAGTGGGAGGCTTCAGAAGGCTGCGGGGCGAGGCGCGCATTCCCGCTGCTGCTGGTGGCCGGAGCGCAGGATGTGGGGATGAGGAGTGCTATCATCAATCCGGCTATGCTTGAGATCGTTCGGGCGCGTGAAAAGGTCACACGGAGGGACATGGGGCGTTTCCACACTTTCCTGGTTTGTTAGAAAAACAGGCGCCAACGGGTCAATTGCCCATTGGCGCTTTCTTTTCTGGCAAGTGGTGTGCCAACGGCGGCAAGCTGAAGAAACGCTTGCCGCTCTCTTTGCTTGAGGGTTGTTCAGTGCAGGTGCGAGCGCACTATTTGCGCCTGGGTGGTGCCGCTGCGCAGATCGAGTGGATACTGCGCGGGGAGGGTGTCTGAATTGCCGGGGGTGGAGTTTGTGCCGGGGGTAGACTGCGCTGGCGGCGTTGGCGCCAGCGGCAAGAGCGCGCCGTCGATGCTGCTAATTTTCCAGGAGCCATCACCTTGTTTGGAGACGACCAGATTGGCGGTGGCTGTTGTCTGGTGGGTGGGATTTGTGCTGGAGCGTGTCACGCTGAATGTATACTGCACGGTAGCTGAGTCTAGTGTTTTGGAGTTTGTCTGGGTATAGGCTGTGATTTTGCCATTTTTATCTGCATCCTGTGCCTGCTGGATAAAGTCATCTTTCCCTTGAATCTGGCGGCTGCCGTTGCTGGATACCTCCTGGACGTTGCTGGCACAGTTGGCGTAGGCGTCAGTGTAGTTCTGACTTTGCATATCGTTCATAAATTGGGTGACTACATCTTGCCCGCCTGGGGCGAAGATGGTAGACCGTAATTGAAAGAAAGCAATCACTCCTGTGATGCAGAAGCCCAACATCACTGCCGACAAAATGACAGCCAGGAGGACGTTGCGGGGCTTTTGGGGCGCGATCTTGGTCTGCGCGTGATCCAGAAAGTCCTGGCGCATGCTGCGCAAGCGCTCGGTACGCTCATGCTGCGCTTCGCTAGTTTCCTGGGTGTGGGGCAGCACCGGGCGCCCTGCTGGTGGCTGCCTGGGGCCGAAGAGCGAGCGACCGCGCGGCGCGTGATCTGCTTGAGATGGCTCAGCGGGGCGTGGAGCTGGCCTGGGCGATCTGTTGGGTGCAGGGTGAGCATTGCGCCCTGGTGCGTTATAAGAGGCCGGGTCTGATTTTTGAACGGTGCGCTTTGGGTACGCTCCAGATTCATACTGCGAGTCGGGCATAGGGGTTCTGTTCTCCTCAGCTCTCAGATGGGTTCGGGAGGCAAAGTTGCTTTATCAGGAGGGGCTGTGTTTGCATTGGCAGGCAGCAAGGACATAGAGCGCTGTCTGCTGCGCCTCCTGAGTGCTGTGGCTACTATAGCGGTGCTGTTCACGACCTGTCAAGACGGGAGGATGGCTTTTGGCCTGAAGAAGCCGCTCAGAAGTTGGGCCGGGCTGGCAAAGACGTAGTGGCCTGGTGGTCGATGCGGGGATAGGTCTTCCGGCTATTGCGAGCGGCTATCAACTGGAGGAGCGCATGACGGCCAGCGCCGAAAGGTCAAGCAGTTCGCGGCGCAATTTTTTGATGCGCTCCCGATAGGCGTCTTCAGGCTGTTGGCGCCCGGCTTTGGGCTTGTCGCCCATGCTGACGTGCCATTTGCGGAAAGCCAGCCCGATCTGCGTCTGGTAGAGCGCTTTGGCTGTCAGCCAGGCCCGCCAGCCGAGCTTGAAGAAGTAATAGCGCTCCAGGCGTGTTCGCCGGAAGGATCGCTGGAGCAGCAGATATTCGTCTGGCGTGACGGTGCCACGAATTACCTCATCTGCCAGATATTCACGAATCACGGTGGCCTCATGGTTGAGCGAGCGCATCAGGAGATAGAGCAGTGTGCCCTGTGCGATGAAGGGAGGGATATAGTCGGCAATAATGGCGATCAGGACGATGGTGCCTACCAGATCGGAGTTGGAAGCGTCGTGGTTGGCGGCAGTGGCCTGAAAATCTACAAAATCGAAGAGGGTGTGCAGCAGCACCCCGATTCCAAAACCGAGCAGCGGCATTGCCCATTTTTGCCAGGGAATGCGTGTCTGGCGCGCGTAGCCCAGCCCTGCGCCCAGGCAGGCGGTGAATGTTGAATGCCCCAGCCAGCCCAGGACAATGCGGCCAACAATTAAAAACAACAGCGATTGACCGGCATACTGGGCGAAATAGACGAAGTTTTCTACCATTGCAAAGCCAGCGCCAATCAAGGCCCCATAGATGATGCCGTCGGTGACATTATCAAATTCATCGCGCAGGACGATCAACAAGACGACCAGCCCGGCGCCTTTGACGGTTTCCTCAGTGATGCCGGCATTGGCGCCAAGCAGAAAGGATCCCAACACTTCGGCAGAGGCCCGCGAGAGCCAGCCAAAATGAATGGCGGCAATGCCATCATCGATGGCGCGTTCGATGACGAGCGCGGGAGGAATGGCGATCAGCGCGCCCCAGAGGAAGACGCCGAGCCGGATCAACCAGGGTTCTCGCTCGTAGCGGTCGATAATGTTGACCAGCAGGATGATGCCCAGGGCAGGAACCAGCGGGATGGTAATGGCAGCCAGCACGTTGCTCAGGCCGCCATGTAAAAGCGCTTGTTGACCAACCTGGGCATTGTTGAGCAAGGTGATCGCGGCGCAGCCAATGCAAAGCAGCGAACTGAGCAGGACAAAGGCAATGGTGCCAATGGCCCAGAATCTGCCCCGGTCGACGCGCTGATGCCAGGCAAACTGCATGGTGACGCCAGGCCCCATGCTGAGGAGCCGCGCCGATTTTTTCTCGGTCTTGGCGAGCAGCGCCATCATCGCTGTTTCCATGCTTTTCGCGCTGTCATCGGAAGGAGCGTATGGTTGGGAGCCTGGGGATGGCTCTTGCTGCTGGTACAAGGCTGGCTTGCCAATGGCCGGTTGATCTGTAGCTGATTGGCCTGCTGTTTCTTCCGTTCTGGCGGGAGGAGCGGCTGGCTCAGTGCGTGGGGCCAGCAGTTGCAGGGTCGTCTGGCCCAGCACCAGCAGGGCACCAGGCTGAACACTCGTCTGGCTGCCAGGCGGGACATTGAGTTGATTGACATGCAGGGTATTATGGGCGCTGAGGTTCTCAATCAGCCAGGTTCCCTTGCGCCAGATGAGCCGGGCATGTTCGCGTGAAACCGTCGGGTCAATCAAGACCACATGATTATTGAGGCCACGCCCGATGGTGGTGCTGCGTTCGGTCAAGGGGTAGAGGGGGTCTGGAAGACCAACAGCATTGCCGGTGTATCCTGGAAGATCCCATGCGCCCAGTTTGGGGGTGGCTGTATCTGACCCCGATGATGTGTCTGTATCATCTTCCGCGTGGACGACACGCAGCACCCCATAGCTTGCATTCATAACAGACCTCTGAAAACAGGGGCTGTGCCCCTCCCCGTGTGCCCGTCATACCACTCCACTATAGCAGAAACTCGTGCATTGTGCCAGCATGGGGCGAGCGCGGCCCCAGGCGATGTAAAAAGGCGTACTGCATGCTCAGGGCCATCAGCCTGGAAGGCATGCTGCCCAGGGTCAGCAGCGCAGCACCTCGTTTTTCAAGAGTTGGCACACCAGTCTGGCGCAGAGGCGTTACTGTGTCAGGGGTTGCGCGTTAATCAGAATGAAAGGGAAGGTTCTGTAGTGCGGCTTCTGAAGCGCGTTTTCCTAGTGCGGATTCGTAGCGCATCCCTTGAGTGCGTTCGCGGAGTGCGGGCTTGTCGTGCGGTGCGTAGTGCGGATTTGTGGTATGCCTGTTGCCAGGCGGTCTCTGTGTAGTGCTTTGTTGGAGCGCGTTCGAGTAGGCTTGTTGCTGTAGTGCGTTTCTTTTCGTTGGTACCTCTCTTGTAGCGCATTGCGTTGTAGTGCGTTGCTGGAGTGCGTTACGTTTTTCTTATCTATCTTTTTGTCAGAGACGAGAAGGGGCTTTCCTCTTCTCGTCTCTGATTTTATGTGGGATCGGGAGGTATCCGCCACCCGGCGCCCTGGCGGGTTTACTCCCCTTTTGGGGTGGCATCCTGGCTCTCAGCAGCAGGTTGGTTCTGGCGGTGACGGGCAATGAGGCTCACAAGCCAGGCTTCGTCATGGATAGGCACGCCCAGCTTCTGCGCTTTCGGGAGTTTGGAGCCTGCATCCTCTCCAACAATGAGATGGTGAAGCCCCTTGCTGACGCCGCTGGCAATCGTCCCGCCAAGCTGCTGGATGGCATCTTCGGCCTGGGGACGAGTCATGCTTTGCAACCGTCCGGTGAGCAAGAATGTCTGCCCGGCGAGCGGTCCGGTTGCCATTGCGGCGGCGCTGCGGTCATTCTCCATACGCACGCCTGCTGCCTGGAGTTTCTCGATCACTTCGCGGTTGCGCGGCTGCTGAAGCCAGAGATAGAGGCTGTGGCCGATCTTGGGGCCGATGCCGGGCAGGGCGGTGATCTGCTCTTCGCTGGCGTCCAGCAGGCTGCTCATGGTTTCGAATGCCTGAGCGACGACCTGGGCGGCTTTCTCGCCGACGTAGCGGATGCCCAGGGCGAAGAGCAGGCGCGAGAGCGGCTGCTGCTTGCTGGCCTCGATGGCGCTCATGATGTTGTTGGCCTTCTTTTCGGCAAACCCTTCTAGTTTGAGCAAGTCCTCTCTGGTCAGGTGGTAGATGTCGGCGGGGTCTTTCACATAGCCGGCTTTTATGAGATCGTCGCAGAGTTCATCGCCCATGCCCTCTATGTCCATCGCGCCGCGCGAGACAAAGTGGCGGATCAGTTCGGTCAACTGGGCCTGGCAGTTTTCCGGCAGGTTGGAACAATAGGCCATCGCCTCGTCTTCATTACGGATAACAGGCGCGCCGCAGGATGGGCATGTCTCTGGCAATCGGTATTCTGGCGGCGGCGGGTCTGGCCGCTTTTCGAGAATCGGCTTGACGACTTGCGGAATGACATCGCCCGCGCGCTGGAGGACGACCCAATCGCCGACACGCAGGTCTTTGCGGCGGATGTCGTTCTCGTTATGCAGGGCGGCGGCGCGAATAATGGTGCCGCCGATGTTGACCGGCTCCAGCACGGCGTAGGGATTGAGCGAGCCGGTGCGGCCAACGTTAACGCGAATATCGAGCAGGCGAGTCGTCTGCTGGATGGGTGGGAACTTGAAGGCGATAGCCCAGCGCGGATCATGCGCGACGACGCCAAGCTCGTCTTGCTGGTGGCGGTCGTTGATCTTGACGACCACGCCATCAATCTCATAGGGAAGTTTGAAGCGGTCTTGCTGCCATTTCAGACAGTAGGCAATCACATCTTCCAGATTATCAAAGAGTTGGGCATTGGGGTTGACCGGAAAGCCCCAGGCGCGCAGCAGTTCGAGAAGCTGCCACTGGGTATCCACACGCAGCCCGTCATCCTGGATATACCCGATCTGATAGGCGAAATATTCCAGGTTGCGTTGTCTGGTGATAGAGGGGTCTTTCTGGCGCAGCGATCCGGCGGCGGCGTTGCGAGGGTTGGCAAAGAGTCGCGGTCCCTTCTGCTCGCCCATGACTGCGGCGGCAGCTTCAGGAAGGGCGGCCAGACTCGCATCGGAGGAACTTGCCGCGCCGTTCTCAGCGCTTGCTGCAACGGCTGCGCTTTCGGCAGCGGGCGCGGTGTTATTGCTGGCGCTGGCCTGGCGGGCGCGCTCGGCTGCCAGAGCGATTTGCTCATTGAGCTGCTCAAAACTCTTGGTGGGCATATAGACCTCGCCGCGTATCTCCACTTTGCGGGGGATAGGCGCGCCGCCTTCTGCCCGCAGGCGCTGGGGGATCGCGCGAATCGTGCGGATATTGGGGGTGATGTCTTCGCCGACAAAGCCATCGCCGCGCGTGGCGCCAAGCGCCAGGCGGCCATCTTCATAGGTGATGGCGGTTGCCAATCCATCAATTTTGAGTTCGCAGACATAGGCGAATGTGGCGTTGGGCAGGATGCTGCGCGCCCGTTTCTCCCAGGCGCGTAGTTCGTCGACGTTGCGGGCGTTTGCCAGGCTGAGCATCGGGACGGGATGCGTATGTTTCGCAAAATCGGTGGTCACAGCAGAAGCGCCCACGCGCTGCGTTGGCGAGTCGGGCGTCTGAAGTTCGGGATGCTCCTGTTCGATGGCCTGTAGCTCGCGCACGAGCATATCGTATTCAAAGTCGCTGATCGTTGGATTATCAAGGACGTGATAGTTATAGTTCGCTTCGTCGATCTGGCGCCGCAGTTCCTCGACGCGCTTGATGAGCGCATCGGCGCATGGCGGGCTGACCTGGCCCTCGGCAGTTGGCGTGGGTAGTGCTACCTCTTCAGAAGCAGTAGGATCAGAAGCCACAAAAATCTCCCTTCAAGGTGACGGCGGTTTCATCGACTTCTCTGACATGATACGCTTCTTTCCCCTGCCTGCAAAGTCGGCAATGGTTCCTGTGGGATGTCTCTGTACTTTAGATTACCTCATAATGATGGACGATGGGGCTGCCTTCTGCAAAGAGACCGTTGATATGGCTGCGATATTCGGCAAAGAGCGGCGATTTGCGGAAACCTTCGGTATGGGCTTCCAGGCTGTCCCACTGGATGACCAGCAGGAAGCGCGCGGGGTCTTCAATGCAGCGCTGGATGGTCACGGAGCGGCAGCCAGCATCGCGGCGGATCACTGCGGCGCCCCTCAAGATGCCCTGCGCGAAGGCGTCTTCTTTGCCAGGTACGGCTTGAAAGACAGCAACCTCTGTTACCATGTTTCACGTTCCTTTCTCGTCTTTTCTCTTCTGCCCTGCGCTCAAAGCTGCTTCAGCCTTTTGGTCGGCAGGCTTCATAAGGAAAGTATGTTCGCTAGGCTGAGGCCGCGTAATCCGTCATAAAGGTTGTCTCCAGCATCTGGATAATGTCAGGCGCGGCAATGATGAGGCCGAGTTCGCGGTTCTTGTCTAGCGAAGTGCTGGAGAAGTTTTCAGAGCCGACAAAGGCGCGCGTGTTGTCAACAATCATCAGCTTGGCATGAATATACAGTTTCTTATCCTCGCGCACGCTCACGTTGGCTTTGCGCAGAAAGGCGACACCAGCGGCGCTGCTGTCGCTGCTGCCGCTTGGAGCAGGGAGGACGACTTCTACCCTGACACCACGACTGGCTGCCTGAGCCAGCGCGTCTTCGGCCTGCTGATCGAGCATCTCCTCGTCTTCGATGGAGAGGCTGCTTTGCGCGCTGTTGATGAGCGCCAGGAGTTTGGCGCGGGAGTTCACCGGGCTAACGATGAGATTATCGTCGGTGAGCGTGGGTGTTGTGCGATTCCAATCGTTGGTGAAAATATCCTGAGCTTCTTGCACATCCTGACTTTCGGTATCTGCCAGCAGATATTCTCGATTGGCGCCCGATTTGCTGCCCCCAAGGGCCGACTGGCTGAAGTTGGCGGTCATGAGAAAAAGCGTGCTGCTGTCGATCACCATGAATTTGGCATGGGTAAATTCAAAGGCAGGATTTGATTCGTTGGTCTTGACTCCAGCGGCTTTCAGCTTTTCCAGGGTTTCTTGCACAGAGGTGGCGCTTATGCCAAGCGGGTGGGGATCAAGCATCACGCGCACATCTCTCCCCTGGTTGGCGGCGTCTTCCAGCGCGTTGATGACCGGGGTATCGGTGAGGAGATAGATTTCGAGCCAGATTGAATGCTGGGCAGCGCGGATGGCGTCAGTCACGGGTTGCACGCCATCGTCTGGCTCAATGAAAAGCTGAAGCTTGTTTGCGCCGGAGCCGACAGCGCAGCCGGAGCCACTTGTTGAGGTGCAACTGGTGGGACTGCTGCTGCCGCTGTTGCCGGGTAAAGAGCAGCCAATCAGAATCAGCGCCAGTATGAGTAAGAAGGCGGCGCTTACACGCAGCCAGCCAGTGACCAGAAGACGCATAGGGCTTCCCTCTTATCAGCGCGAGACAAAAAAATATCAGCGGCCCGCTGATCTGTTTTTCAAGAGGCCAGCAGGTCGCTGATAGCGTATGCCTTGCAGGGTGTGTTGTCAACACCCTGCGGGAGCGATGACGCCCTAGGAATGGAGGGCGATGAAGAGCGGAGCCAGCACCAGGGTGATGGTACTGAGTAACTTGATGACGATATGCAGGGATGGGCCAGCCGTGTCTTTGAAGGGGTCGCCAACGGTATCACCCACAACGGCGGCCTGGTGCGCCGGAGTTTTCTTGGCGAGGATATTACCCTGGTCGTCTTTGAGGAAACCGGCCTCGATGTATTTCTTGGCGTTATCCCAGGCACCGCCGCCGTTATTCATGACCAGCGCCATCAGAATACCGCCAATGGTGCCAACCATGAGGAAGCCTGCGGCTGCCTCCGGGCCGAGGGCTACCCCAACAATAATCGGGCTGGCAACCACCAGAATGCCAGGGATGACCATCTGCTTGAGCGCGGCCCTGGTGCTGATGTCTACGCAGCTTGCGTAATCCGGCTCGGACTCGCCGGTCATGATCTTGGGGTTGGCCTTAAACTGGCGGCGCACTTCCTCGATCATGCTCTGGGCCGCTGTGCCAACGGCGCGGATGGCAAAGGAGCTAAAGAGGAAGATCAGCATCGCTCCAAGCAGGGCAGCGATAAAGATGGGCGGGTTGGCAAGATTGACGCTGTAGGCGCTTGGGGCTGATGGCACTTTGCTGCGCTGGAGGACATCGAGATAGGCGCTGAAGAGCAGAAATGCCGCCAGCGCGGCAGAGCCGATGCCATAGCCTTTGGTCAGCGCTTTGGTGGTGTTGCCAACGCTGTCGAGCGCGTCAGTGACTACACGTACCTCATCAGGCGCGCCGCTCATTTCAACGATCCCACCAGCGTTGTCGGTGATGGGGCCAAAGCTATCCATTGCCAAAATATAGGCGGCGCTCATCAGCATGCCCATTGTCGCTACGGCGGTGGCGTAAATGCCGCCAGTGCTGATGAGGTTCCCCGTCTGGCTGGGGATGTGAGCCAGCGTGCCGAGCCAGTAGGCCAGGCCAAGCGACGCGCAGATGGCAAGCACTGGCAGCGCCGTATTTTCAAAGCCGATAGCCAGGCCGGAGATGATATTTGTTCCTGGGCCGGTCTTGCTGGCCTCGGCGATGGCCCGCACCGGGCGCCACTTGCCAGAGGTGTAGTATTGGGTGATGTAGACAAAGGCAATGCTGTTCAGGATGCCAACCACCCCGGCGGCTGCAAAATAATACCAGTTGTTCTGATCCAGGAGCAGGTAGCTTGCAGCAACGATCCCAACCAACGAGAGGGCGGCAGTGACGTAATAGCCCACATTCAGGCGGCCCATCGCAATCACACCAGCATCCCTCTCGGCGCCCGCGCTCGGCTCGCGCAAGCCGGTAGAGCGGACGGCCAGGAGACCAATGACGGATGCAATGATACCCAGGCCAACGACGACGAGCGGGAAGATGATCCACCCAACATTCTGCTTGCCGAGACTCTCGTAGACGGCGGCGCCCAGGATCATGGCGCCGATATTTTCGGCAGCGGTAGACTCAAAGAGGTCTGCACCACGTCCGGCGCAGTCGCCCACGTTGTCGCCCACCAGATCGGCGATTACAGCGGGGTTGCGCGGATCATCTTCAGGGATACCCGCTTCAACCTTGCCGACCAGATCGGCGCCCACATCGGCAGCTTTGGTATAGATGCCGCCGCCAAGCTGGGCAAAGAGGGCTACGAAACTGGCGCCAAAGCCAAAGCCAACGATCAAGACAGGGGTATCCTGTACTGACGAGCCGATGGCGTGATAGATGACGTAGACCAGCGAGACACCCAGCAAGCTGAGCGCGATGACCAGGAAGCCAGTGACGGCGCCGCCGCGCAGCCCGACCAGCAGTGCCTGGCCCAGCCCTTTGTTGGCTGCGCTGGCGACACGGCTGTTGGAGCGCACGGCCACGTTCATGCCAACCAGGCCGGAGAGGATGGAGCAGCCCGCGCCAATCACGAAGGCGATAGCAGCGCGCCAGGCAATGTCGAAAGCAGAAAAGCCGCTCAGGGTGCTGCTTCCGCCCAGCGCGGCGAGCAGGATGCCCACGAGGATGGCTGCTCCAATACCGAGCAGCGCAATGGTGATGTACTGGCGCTTGATAAATGCCTGCGCGCCCTGGAAGATGGCGCGCGCGACTTTTTGCATGCCCTCATTCCCTTGATCCAGCTTGAGTACCCAACTGATCAGGTAAAGGGCGAGCAGGATCGCCACGACGCTGGCGACAAAAGGGACAACAATCCAGATGAAATTGTTCACGTAATCTTTGCCCTCCTAAATGCTATCAGCAACGCTGCGCTGCGTTGAGCAGGGCCGCGCGAACATGTGTCCATACCATGTCGCCACCGCCAGATGCCGGGGGGAGAGTGCTTGCGGTGTCGCCTGGGGGACGTGCGGCCATGTAGAAGCCACCCACATGCCTTGCGGTTCTCTCAGACGTTGGATGTTGACTTTACTATAACATAGTGTTTGCGAATTTGACAAGTTCCTTGCGCACATGGTTTCGGTACCGCGTTCAGGCTGCTCGTCATCTGGGCTTACGAGTACAGCAGGCTCCATTGCTATCCGGCCATGACGACTGGCTGAGTTCGCAAGAAACGTACCTGAGAGCAAGCGGGTATATAGCAACGCCAATAGCTGACCAGGCGTGTTGGCGAAGGCAACCGGCGTGCCTCTCTAGCAAGGGGTATGCCATGAGCGGTTGGATGGCCGGTTCAGCCGCGCGCCTCGCGTGCCAGAAAGCCAAGCAGGGTGTGGAGTTCGTGTCGTGCCTGCGCGCCGGTCTCGCTCCAGGTGATGGCCTCAAGCGCCTGCTCTGCGGTGGTGATGGCCGCAGCAAGCTGCTCCTGGCAGCGGCGCCGTATGTCGCTGCTGGCAAAGAGGGAGAGCGTTTCGGCTACCTGCGCGTCACTGGCCGGGCCTTCTTCAGCGTAAATTGCCTGAAGCCTGGCCCGATGTTCAGGTGAGGCATGCTCCAGCGCGGTGATGATCGGCAGGCTCATCTTCTTGCGGCGGATGTCTCCGGCAGGCGCTTTGCCGAGTTCCGTTTCGGTGGCCCAGACGCCGAGTAGATCATCCCGAAGCTGGAAGGCAATCCCCAGCGAACGACCAAATGCCGCAAGCTGCGCGATCTGGTTGGCATTCGCGGTGGCGAGCCGCGCGCCCATCTCGGTGGCGCACTGCATCAAAGCAGCGGTCTTGCGACCGATCATCGCCAGGTAGAGTTCCACGCTGATCTGGCGCTGGCGTTCAAAGCTCATGTCTAGATGCTGGCCTTCGCAGAGCGCCAGGCAGGCGTTGTCAAAGAGGTGGGCCAACGTCAGGATGGTCTGGGCATCAACGCCAGTGCGCCCCAGTTCCAGAAGAGCCAGGCGAGCGATACAGAAGAGGCCGTCGCCAGTGTTGATTGCCTGGGGCTGGCCCCACAGCTTCCAGAGCGTGGGGCGATGATGCCGGAGTGGGTCGCCGTCTTCGATGTCGTCATGGATGAGCGAGAAATTATGGACCAACTCAACGGCAGCGGCTGCTGGAAGGATTTGCTCCAGTTGATAGGGGACGTGCCTGGCAGGTGCAGCGGGCGGTTGGGCCGGAAGGCAGACCTGATGGGCGAGGAGCAGCAGCGTGGGGCGTAGGAACTTGCCCAGAAACTTGCTGGGATGCCCTTCAATCGGGCTGAGGTCAGCATGTGCCCAGCCCAGATGGTAGCGCATCTGCCCATAAAAGCTGCCGAGCAAATCAAGCTCAGCGTTGTGCTGTGCCCGGTCCAAAAAGCCCAGGAGTTCGTTCGCTACCAGCGAGCGATATTTATTCAGAACGGTTTCAACAGTCAGGCCAACGGCCATGATACCACCCACTCTCTGCTCTCCCGGCGCCTCGATGCTGGCCCGTATTGAGCGCGCCAGACACGGGGATCGATGAATGTTGCCTCTGCCACCTTAGTGATGAAACCAGAAAAAAGCAACCAGTATGATAGCGAGGCCAGCGACAATCCAGTTTGCCAGGCCGATCAGCCCGCTGAAATGGCGAATTGGCGAACACAGATCGCAATAGCGCAGGATGTAGTGATAGCGGTGGCTGGACATGCCATCGCGCTCGATCACCATGCGCTCGACCCTGCGCCTGGTGTGCTGCTCGTCACAAATGGGGCGTTTGCATCCGGCGCATTGAAACGAATCAAAGTAGTGCGCGACAAGATTAGATGACCATTGGGTCGGGCGCACAGGCTCACCACACACATAGCAGACGGAGCGCTCAGCATTGCGCTCCAGGGTGTGGCTGCATGGCTGGTGTTGATCGAGGGGAAAATGTTCGATGCAAAGCCGCTGGCGGCAGTCAGGGCAGCGTCCGGCAGCCACTTGTTCACAGACCTGGCAGGTTTGCTCAGAATATTGCTGAAACATCACAATGTACCGCCTGCATAGAAAATCTGGATGCTCAGGCGCGCTGGGCGGCGCGCCCCGGATATTATAAGACAGATACCCTGGAGCGCGCCAGTAGCCAGTCTCCCGCATCACGAGAGGCGATGAAGCGTGACAACGACCTGATGGCCGCCCAACTTTGCCGGAGCAATGGTGTCGCTGAAGGCGCCTGCTGCGTTTGCGGCGGGCTGTCCATCGGCCACCACGACCAGTTCGCGCGCCAGTATTTCCTCTTTGATGTAGCGCTCGTAGCGCTGGAGAACTGCCACGAGTTCTGCGTCTGTAACTAGCCGAGCGCTGATAGTTTCCTCAATCAGAAAATCGGCTTTTTTGCGCATATCCTGGAGATAATGCGTCAGATCGCGCACCAATCCTTCTTCGACGAGTTCAGGCGTCAGGCGCGTCTCGATGGCGGTGATGTAGCCCGCCTCTTCGGCGGCAACAAACCCCTCCCTGGCGGTGGCAAACGCTTCTAGCTCCTCAGCAGTCAATATCACCAGTTGGCCTTCAACGTCGAGCGCAATCTGGCCGTCGGCGCGCAGACGGCGCACGGTCTCGCCGACATCCAGCCGATTGATGGCCGCCAGCAGCGCTTTCATACGCGCGCCGTATTTTGGACCCAGCAGGCTGATGCGCGGCTTGAGGGTATAGACCAGCATATCGCTCTCTTCTGGCAAAAACTCCAGCCGCTTGATGTTGAGTTCTTCCAGCACTTGATCGGCAAGGCGAGCCAGGCTGGCACGCTCCTCGGCAGTCGTGACGCGGGCATAGAGCGTCGAGAGCGGCTGGCGGACGCGAATCGAGGCTTTTTCCCGCGCAGCCCGTCCCAGATTCACCATCCGCATGACCAGTCTGGTTTCGCGTCCCAGGCGCTCGTCTACCAGCGTGGCATCGGCAACCGGCCAATCGGTCAGATGAACGCTTTCTGGCGCGTGCTGATTCACCCGGCGCACCAGATTTTGATAGAGCGCTTCAGCCAGGAATGGCGTGAAGGGCGCGAGCAGCTTTACCACCGTCACCAGCGACTCGTAGAGCGTCAGATAGGCGGCCACTTTATCAGTATCTTCCTCACTTTTCCAGAAGCGCCGTCGGCTGCGCCGCACGTACCAGTTAGAGAGGTTTTCAAGGAATGCTCCGATAGCTGCCGCTGGTCCTCTGGTCTCGAAGAGATCAAGTCCACTGGTGACTTGGGTGATGGTTTCCTGTAATTCAGAGAGTATCCAGCGGTCCAGATCGCTTCGCTGGCTGATGGGCAGCGCGTGGCGCGTCGGGTCGAACTGGTCGATATTGGCGTAGGTTACGAAGAAGGAGTAGACGTTCCAGAGCTTATCCAGCGCCGTGCGGGCATTCAGCCAGAGATCGCTCAAACGCACAGGCTGGCCCTTCGCCTGGGCCTCCTGGGCGTCCTTTTCCGTTGGGATACGTGGGAAGCGCAGGTCTTGCTCCGGCGGATGATTGGCATAGAGCCAGCGCATGGTGTCAGCGCCCACCAGTTCGGCGGCTTCGTCGAAGGCGATAGAGTTGCCCTTGCTTTTGTGCATCTCTTCGCCTTTTTCGTCCAGCAGCGTCGCATAGCCCAGCACTGTCTTGAACGGTTCGGTGTTTTCCAGCGCCGCGCTCATGACCAGCATCGAGTAGAACCAGTTGCGGAACTGCCCCGGGAAACTTTCGGTGATGAACTCGGCGGGAAACCACTCGCGCCAGTAGTCGCGGTTGTGGCGATAATCCAGCGTGGAATAGGGCACAATGCCCGCATCCAGCCAGGGATTGCCTACATCTTTGATACGCGAGACGGCAGCGCCGCAGTGTGTACAAGCGATCTTGACCGCATCGATCCAGGGACGGTGCGGCGTGTGGCCCTCAAAGGTTTGCCAACCTTCGACGGCCCGCGCTTTTAATTCGGTTTCGCTGCCGATGACCTCAAAGGTGCCGCAGGACAGGCATTCGTAGATCGGCAGCGCCAGACCCCAGTAGCGCTTCTTGGAGATCATCCAATCTTCCATGTTGCGCAGCCAGTCTAGCTCGCGCTCCAGCCCAAAGGCTGGTATCCAGCGGATATGTTGGACGATCTCCATCATCTGGTGGCGCAGCTCGCGCATGGAGATGAACCACTCATCCACCAGCCGGAAGATGAGTTCGGTCTTGCAGCGCCAGCAGTGCGGGTAGACGTGTTTATAGGACTCGGTTTGATAGAACAGGCCCTTCTTTTTGAGGTCATCGAACACAAAGCGGGCAACCACGTTTGTTTTCTCATCCTCGGCAACCTCCGTCACGCCATGCCCCGTTAGCCAGCCGTAGCCATCGAGGTAGACGCCAGACTCGTCTACTGGCGCCAGCACCGCCAGATGATGTTCTTTGGAGAGGGCAAAGTCCTCGCGGCCACACCCTGGCGCGATATGCACAATGCCGGTGCCCTCGGTCGCGCTGACTTCGCTCCAGGAGATGACGGTATGGGTCACGGCCTGCGCGGCGGGCAGATCATCGAAGGGTCCACGATAGCGCCAGCCCAGCAGATCGCGTCCCGCCAGCAGTTCAACGACCTGCGCTTCGCCTTTGTCGCGCCCACGCAGCTTTTGCAGCCTGGGCAAGACATCCTGCGAGAGATAGTAATAGGCGCCATCCTGTTTGACTTTGGCATAGGTCAGGTCAGGGTTGACGGCGGCGGCTACGTTGGCGGGAAGCGTCCAGGGCGTGGTGGTCCAGATGAGCAGGTACTCGTTCTCGCGGCCCTCCAATGGCAGGCGCACATAGACGCTGGTATGCGTGACCTCCTGGCGCCCCTCGTTGATCTCCATATCGGAGATGCCAGTAGCGCAGCGTGGGCACCAGGGCATCACATCGGTGCCTTTGTAGATGTAGCCCTTTTCGTTGCAGCGCTTCAAAAAGTGCCAGATGGTGTAGTTGTTTTCATCTGACATGGTGTAGTAGGAGTTGTTCCAGTCTACCCAGTGGCCCAGGCGGATGGACTGCTCGGTGATGCGTTGGGCGAAGCGCAGGACGCGCTCCTTGCAGCGCTCGACAAATCTATCGATGCCGTAGGATTCGATCTCGCGCTTGGTTTGCAGGCCAAGTTCTTTTTCGACTTCGACCTCGACCCAGAGACCTTGACAGTCAAAGCCATTCTGGTAGCGCTGGCGGTAGCCCTGCAAGGTCTTGTAGCGCTGAAAGAGGTCTTTGTAGGTTCGGCCCCAGGCATGATGAACGCCCATCGGGTTATTGGCCGTGATTGGTCCATCGATAAACGAGAAGCGTTTCTCGCTGTGGGCGTTGCGCTGAAGGTATTTTTGCAGCGTGCCGTGTTCGTTCCACCACTGCTGCACTTCGCGCTCCAGCGCGGGATAATCGACTCGATTCGCCGGGGGCGCTCCTTGAAAGAGGGTTGTTTTTGTTTGTGCCATCTGCCACCTCGCAAAGATACTGGCGGTTGAAACCGCGTCTAGGGGCCTTCGGCCAGTGAGCCTCGCCTGCGCGGGCTAAGACCGGGCATCTCTGATTACGATATGTTTCCTTTTCAATCTACCAAGCCGATCTCCAACCGCTTGTTAATTTTGCCTTTATTTTCCGTTTTTAGCACCTTGATGCCCTTGACTTCGGATGTGTTGTGAACGTGTGTGCCGCCATCGGCCTGAAGGTCCAATCCCACGATCTCGACAATGCGCACGACGGCAATATCTGGGGGCAGCAGGTTGATCTTCGTGCGAATCAAGTCCGGTATCTGGAACGCTTCCTCGCGCGGCAGCACATAGACCTTAATGGGCAGCGCCGCTTGGATGGCTGCGTTGGCGCTCTCCTCAATAGCCTGGACGGTACCCTGGTCAAACTGCTCCAGGGCGAAATCCATGCGGGCGCGGTCAGGATACATCTGGCCGCCTGTTACCTGGGCGCCATAATTGCGGAAGATCAGGCCGCACAGGATGTGCAGCGCCGTGTGAGTGCGCATCATCCGGTAGCGAAACTCCCAATCCAGCACGCCTTCCACCTCGGCACCAACTGGCGGGAGTGGGCCATCGAGTTCGTGCCAGACGAGGCCGTCCTCTTTATGGAGCAGCTTGACGGTACTTTCCTGGTCTTGCCAGCGCAGCAGCCCCCGGTCTGCCATCTGCCCACCCCCGCCGGGGTAGAAGGCGGTCCGGTCCAGTGCGACCATCTGCGCTTGCTGGGTGATTACTCTGGCATTGAAATTGCGAGTATAGCTGTCGGTGTGATACAAGAGATCGGTATTCATGAGTATATCCTTTGCTTGAATCAGACCTAAATAAAAAACCCACCCCAGACAGGGGCGGGCTTTGATTCCCACGTTACCACCCTGATTCACGCCAATGCCGCGCTGCCAAAGAGTTGTTCTGCACTTGAGCGGCGGACGCAGTTGAGCGCACTCAGCGCAGGCGCGTGTTCACGCCTGCCCCGCGAGGTAACGGGCGGGGATACCGGCCAGGTCTACTTGCATCACCCTGCGAATGAGGCGTTCGATTGGCAGCTCAGGAAAGATTTTCGGCCAATTGCTCGCATCCGGTCACACCAGCCCCGGACTCTCTGAGCGAGCCAACGGACCTACTCGTTCCATCAGCGCTTTTCTTGAAAAGCCAGGTTTACACGACGCGGCTCATCGCGTGTGCTTTGTGTACAGGATACCACATCTCCAAACGATTGTCAAGTGATTGGCTGCTTGCCATATTGATTGCGCGCCCTCATTCCCTGGAGTTGAGGCGCTGTGTGCCAGGGAGGGATGATCAATGGCTGGACTGCGTGATTCCGCCCAGCATTCACGAGAGTTGTATTTGCCAGAGTTACAGGAGGGGCGCGAGGCCGCGCAATGGTCCCCTGGCCGCACGCGCTCGCTGCCACAGCGCGGACGCGATGTTGGCTTTAGCATACGCGGCGCAGACGGCCAGAGCGCCTGGAAACGGCGCGCTGCTCATCGAACAACCGCGCCAACAGAGACTACTCTTCGCGCCGCGCTGCTGCTGCGCTGCACGCTGCTGCATGGCCTGGGTGGCGTTGTGCTGGCCGGGGTATTGACGGTGGTGTTTCTAGAGAGTGGTGTCCGGGGCTGGCTCTGGCTGATTCTGCTCTCCATGCTCGTTGTCGTCTATGGAGTGGCGGCCTACTGGTGTGTTGAGAGCCTTGAGCGGCTGAGCATCGCGCGCTGGCTGATTTTAGGCGGCGATCTGGTGGCGATGGCCCTCTGGTGGCTGCTTTCTGGGCCATCGCCTGTTCTCTATCTACTTCTGCCAGGGCTTGTGCTGCTGGCCGCTTCCCTGGTGAGTCGTCGGGGTCTGCTCCTGGTTATCTGGCTTGAGGCAGGCGTGCTGGTTATGCTAGAACTTGCTGATGTGATGGGTGTGCCTCACCTGCGCTTAGGAGTTGCTGCGCCAGTCTCCGCAGTGTTCAATCTGGTTGGGGCGTTGGCCTGCCTGGCCTGGATAGCGCTGGCCCTGCTGGGACCTTTCATCTGGAGTCAACAGCCCGGCAGAACCGATTACAGGAACAGCGCCGAGATAGCACGGCTGCGCATCGGGTCTGACTTGCATCTGCGCCAGTTGCAGGATGGTCTGGCAGCGCTGCAAGGCGTGCTGCGGCAGGTAGAGAGCGGCAATTTACACGCGCGGGCAGCGATCAAAGAGGGTGAGCTAGCACAGCTAGCGGCAATAGTTAATAGTTTTCTGGACCGCCAGGAGCGTATGTTTGATGAAGCTCGCCAGCATCGACAGTTGGAGACGGCAGTGAGCGAGCTGCTGGCGCTGCTGGAGGCGCTCCATCGTGGTGAGCGTGTGGGTTGGCCGGCCCCCACTGGGACGCCAGTTGACCGCATTCTGGCGCTGATGCGCGCTCCATTCACGCCGCGCACGACGGCAAAGCTGCCCGCGACGACTTCGCCCCAGATGCCTGTGCCAGCAGATGCTTCCATACCAGATGCCCGTCGTTTCGGGCTGAGATAGAGCGGAATATCCCTGGCCCTCTGTCACCGAGATGTGGTACAGCTTGGTGGGAAGCCATGCGGTTTGAAGTGTGATCCAGGCGACTGTCATGGAGCTTTACCTGTGGTATAATAATCAGGGCTGCTCCTCAAGGGATGTCGTCATTCCAACATGCCGGATGATCTGGGTAGATAGGCCCATCTTTCCATCCAGGCTGTTTTCCTTCCACTGCGGCCCACTATCTCAACATTTGTTGGGTAGCATGCAATGCTTGTTTCGGTTTGAGAGGGGGTCTTGCGGATGAGTGCGCTTGTCGGCAAGAAGTTAGGGTCGCTTGAAGTGGTGGAACAGATTGGGCAAGGCGGGATGGCAACCGTCTATAAAGCCTATCAGCCCGCCCTTGATCGTTTTGTGGCGATCAAGGTCTTGCCTGCTGCCTATGCCAAAGACCATACGTTCATGGAGCGGTTTGTCCGTGAGGCGCGGTCGATTGCCAAGCTGTATCACCCCCATATTCTGCCAGTCCATGATTTTGGCGAGCAAGATGGCACGACCTATATCGTGATGGAGTATGTGGCTGGGGGTACCCTCAAGCGCCGCTTGAAGCCGAATCAGCCCATGCCCTTGCAGGATGCGATTGATTTGATTTTGCAAGCCTGTCAGGCGCTGGACTGCGCGCATCAAAACGGGATTGTTCACCGCGATGTGAAGCCTGGCAATATGCTGCTGCGCAATGATAGTTTCTTGCTGCTCTCCGATTTTGGGATTGTCAAGATTCTGGAATCGAACACGGTGCTTACCCGCACGGGGGTGGGGATCGGGACGCCGCAGTATATGTCGCCAGAGCAAGGCACTGGATCGCCCAATGTGGGGCCACGCAGCGATCTGTATTCTTTGGGGATTGTGCTGTATCAGGCGGTAACGGGGCGGGTGCCCTATGGTTCGCCTGGAGACGCGCCGCTGACGATTAGCCTGAAGCATGTCAATGAACCGCTGCCGCCCCCCCGGCAGTTTGCGCCGGACCTGCCGCCGATGGTGGAGCAGGTGATTGTGAAGGCGTTGGAGAAAGACCCCGACCGCCGTTTTCAGTCGGCAGCGGAGATGGTGGATGCGCTGGAGAATATCAGTATGGCGCTGCGCGGCGCCTCGCGGGGCATCTCCGAGTTTTTGAAACCGCTGCTGCCCCCGGTAGCCGCTTCGCATGCAGACCTGCCGCAAGTGCCCCACATGCCTCCGTCGCCAGTAACGCCCATATCACCGCCGCAGCGTGGCGTGACGTGCTTCCGCTGTGGCAGCGAGAACCTGCCCGGCAAGCTGTTCTGCACCTCCTGCGGTTATGATCTTTCTGGGCGACGGGCGCAGAATGATCGTTTCTTGGGGCCGCTGGGGCGACCTTACTACGCGCAGCTTTCCATGATGAACGGTCCCCTCACCGGGCGACGCTTCACGCTGCATCAAGATACGACCTCCATTGGACGCACTACAGGTAATGATATTATCATCCCTGATCTCACGGTCTCGCGCCAGCATGCAATCTTACGGTTCGAGAACGGGCACTGGCTGGTGGAGGATAGGGAGAGCGCCAATGGCACGTTTGTCAACGGCGTGCGCATCCGCTGGCCCCAACCATTGAATGAAGGCGATCAGATACGCTTTGGGGATGAGATCGTTATTTTCAATGTGGTTCAGTAGCTCCGGGGCGGCTGATCGCTCCTGGCAAGAGAGGTTGTCTTTCTATGAATGTGGTGTCACAGGTATCGCAGCAGGTGCTGCTGGGCAGCGCAGTGCGACAAAATCATGCGTTGGAGCATGCAACGATAGTGTTGCTGAGCAAAGCCTTTCCCGATGTTCGGCTGGCAGGCGTCTCGTTTGCAGCGGGCTTTTTTGTCTTTGGCGATGTCCCAACTGAGGCTATTAAGCCAGCGGCAGAGCAGGCGCTGCATCGGCTGCGCAACGGCGAGCCGGATATGGCGATTCACGAGCGCTGCGGGACCAATCTGGCAGTGGCGGGTATTCTGACCGGGCTGTCGGCAATGAGCGTGGCAAAGCTGCGCAGACCCTATAACACCTTCAATAATGTGGTTCTGGCGTCGACAGCGGCGCTGGTGTTGGCGCGCCCGCTGGGGTTGCTGGTCCAGAAGTATGTGACCACGCGCACACCCAACGGCAGCATGCGTGTGACGGGCGTGCGTCCGATGACCCTCTTTGGCGTACCCGCCCATTTTGTCTCTACTGATAACCCTGAGTCTTCCGGGCTGTTGTAACGGGTGAAGGCTTCGTAGAGAAACAGGCTGGAGGCGATAGTGGTATCCCTCCGGCCTGTTTCTCCAGGTGATATTTCTCTGGCATGTGCTTTTCCACCTGAACGCTTGCTGACGAGCAATCGTTGTTGTGATACTATAGGCGAGCAGCAAGACAGGAGATGTGCTGGCCGCCTGGCCTGCACAGCCGGCAGGAGAAGGATTTGCTGCTGCTTCAGGAGGAAATGCACGCTGGCATGGCAACGCAACAACGGCAAGCGACTTTAAAGCTGCGGCAGCGCCGTCGCCCATTGATGGCTCGGATGTTGGCCCCCATCTCGCTGGCGCGTCGTCGCTTTGCGCGTCACGCGCTGCTGCTGGCGAGTCTGGGTCTGGGCATCCTGGCTGCGACTGTGCTGTTCTGCATGGCGCCGGTCTTTGCGGATACTGTTTCGGATGTTGGTTTGCAGCAAGACCTGCGTACCAGCGCTGTGGTGGTGCGCAACCTGGAGGTGAGTGTCCAGCTTGCCCCGGTGGAAGCTGGGGCAGTGCAGACAGCGGAATCGATGCAGGCCGGGCTGGTCAGCCAGTATCTTGGCGCACTTATTGATACCGGCCATCGCTCGCTGGTCAGCGATCCACTGCTGCTTCAGTCTGCCGGGAGCGAGCAGTTTGACATTGGAGCGGCTCTGCCGGTTGAGGCGCGTTATCTGGCCTACGACTATCAAACTGCCGGGCCGCATATCCACCTGGAGGCGGGCACATTGCCCGATCAAAGCGCTGCGCCCACTGTGCTGGTGACAGATGAGATGGCGCAGCTCTATCACCTTCACGTTGATGATGCGCTCGTGATTGTGCCCTTTGGCGATCACACGCGCCAGCTTTCCCTAAATATTGCAGGCATCTGGACGCCAAACGATCCGAATGATGCGTATTGGTTTGGGCGGTCGTTTACCAGCGATCAGGGGCCAAATCAGCCGCTGATCTTTCCGCTGCTGGTCAGCAGCGCCACTTTTTTTGCCCAACTCACAGCCCTGCCTAACCTTCAAATGCAGGCGCTGTGGGATTACTATATCCAGCCGGAGCAAATTCACATTGCACAGCTTAGCGATGTGCTGGATCACGTCACTCGCTTTGTCTCGGAGGCAACCAATCATCTGACGCCGATTCCTGGGGTGCGCCAGGCAGCAGTCCATACCGGCCTGGATCAACTGCTCAGCAGCTATCAACAAAAGCTGAACTTATTGGCCTTGCCGCTGTATGTTGTGATGGCGCAGGTGTTGGGGCTGATCCTGTTTTATATCGTCGTGGTGGCAGGCTTGCTGGTGGAACGCCAGGCGGGAGAGATTGCGACGTTCAAGAGCCGGGGGGCGAGCGGATGGCAGATATTGGGGGTGTATCTGGCACAGGGCGCAGCGCTGGCAGTGCTGGCGGCGCTGCTTGGTCCCTGGCTGGCGGCCTTGCTGACGCGAGGGCTGGTCTTCTGGCTGCTGCCCAATACAGCAGGGCTGGTCAGTGCTGGCTACCTGGGAGCGGTACTCTTTCCTGGCTCTATCTTCGTGACCTCGGCGTTGGCAGCAGCCCTGTGCCTGGCTGCGCTGGCGCTGTCGACACTGCGCGCAGCACGGCTGGATGTGCTGGCACTCCGGCGCGAACAGGCTCGCTCGCTGCGTCAGCCGTTCTGGCAGCGTTTTTACCTGGATGTGGGGCTGGCTGTGCTGTGCGCGGTGGGTTATGTGGAACTCAATTATTTTGGCGGAGCCGATGTGCGCGGCCTGCTAGGCGGAGGCGCGGCATCTGACCCCTTGCTCTTGCTGGCGCCCGGATTGCTCCTGCTGGCGGGGGCGCTGCTGGCGCTGCGTTTCTTCCCCTTGATTATACGCGGAGCGGCGCGACTGGCGGCACGTGGTCGTGGGGCTACCGGGCTACTTGCGCTGGTTCACATCGCGCGCCGTCCACTCCATTATGGCCGCCTGGTATTGCTGCTGACGCTGGCAGTGGGCCTGGGCCTCTTCACGCTCGCGTTTTCGGCCTCGCTGAGCCAGAGCCAGGCCGACCAGGCGGGGTATCAGGCGGGAGCCGATCTGCGCGCGACCGAGAGTGCTTCCAATGCGACACCTGCTGCCTTCGATCAGCAGGGGATGTTGAGATCACTGCCTGGCGTTCAGGCAATTAGCGCCGCCCGGCGAACAAGCGCCAATACCCCAGGAGCTACTTCCGCAGCGGTTGGGGTGCTGGCTGTCGATCCGGCGTCCTTTGCCGGTGTAGCCTACTGGCGCGCTGATTTTGCTGATCAGTCTCTGGATGCACTGATGGCGTCGCTGGCTCAGCACGCGCTTTCGCCCGGCCAGCTTGAGGCGCTGCCATCTCCCTCGCCCGTCATCTGGGCCATCGTCAGCCAGTCGTTCCTTAACGGGAATAAGTTGTCGCCAGGCGATACGTTTACGCTCGCGCCTTCAGAGAGCGCGTTTGGGCAGATACAATTTCGCGTTGGGGCGGTTGTGCAGGATTTTCCAACGATGTATGATCGCAATGGGCATGGGTATATCATTGTCGATCTGAATGATTATCTGGGGGCCGTGAACGGTGCGAGCGGCGGCGATTTGTTTGGCCCTAGCGAGTTCTGGATACGCACCGTTGATGACGCCGGGACACTCAATCAACTGCGAGCGGTGCTGGCAGAGCCTGAAATGAATTTCCAGCAAATCTGGGACCGCCGGGCGCTGCTGGATGCAGCAGCACAGAATCCCCTGGAAGCTGGTTTGCGTGGGGTGCTGCTGCTGGGGGTGATTGCAGCGGGAGGACTGGCTGTGCTGGGCAGCCTCTTGTACAGCGGGATAACGGCGCGCCAGCGTACCACGCAGTTTGCCGTCCTGCGCACGCTGGGCGCCAGCGGCAGCCAACTGGTGCGTCTGCTGCTGGGTGAGCAGTTGGCGATCTATCTGTTTGGCATCGTGGCCGGAACTGGACTTGGCGCGATATTGGCGACGGCGACACTGCCATATCTTCAATTTAGCGCTGGGCAGAATGATGCAGCGACCCAGGGCGTGCCGCCTGCTGTGCTGGCGATTCAGTGGCCGCTGGTAGGAGTATTCTATGCCTGTCTAGTGCTGGCATTGGTGCTGGCGCTGGGATGGATGGCGCGCTACGCAGCCCGGCTTGGTCTGGGGCGCACTCTGCGACTCGGAGAAGATTAATGCAGACAGCATTCATTACCTGTGATACGCTGGTCAAGATTTACAAGGTAGCCGATCTGGAGGTCGTCGCTCTCCAGGGGTTGGATTTGCATGTCCAGCGTGGGGAGATGCTTGCGCTGGTGGGAGCCTCTGGGTCGGGGAAGACGACGTTGCTCAACATTCTGGGTGGCCTGGATAACCCCAGCGCCGGGCGCTGCGAGGTAGCAGGCTATGACCTGACGCGGCTGAGCGCTCGCCAGCGCAACCACTATCGCCGTATGATCATCGGGCATATCTGGCAGCAAACCAGCCGCAATCTGCTGGCAGACCTGACGCTTCAAGAGAATGTGGAGGTGCCGCTTACCCTGGCGGGTTGGCCGCGCGCTCGTCGCGCCCGCCGCGCTCGTGTGCTGCTGGAATTAGTAGAGCTGGGGCACAAAGCTGGCCGAAAGCCTGCACAACTTTCCGGCGGCGAACAGCAGCGTGCGGCTATTGCCGTGGCGCTTGCCAATCAGCCGCCGCTGCTGCTGGCAGACGAGCCAACCGGCGAACTGGATAGCCAGACGGCGGGCATGATTTTTGATCTGCTGCGGCGCCTGAATCGTGAACTGGGTCTGACGATGGTGATTGTGACGCACGATGCGGCGGTGGCGCAGTCGGTTGATCGGACTATCGCTATTCGAGATGGGCGCACCAGCACGGAGACCGTGAGGCAGGTGGTGCAGCGTGGCTGGGGCGACGCAGGCGAAGCTGAGCAAGCCGACCTGGCGCCAGTATTGGAAGTGACGCATCGAGAAGCGGTGATTATCGATAAGGTGGGGCGCCTGCAAATTCCGGCCCATTTTCTGGAGGCGCTGCCCTTTGAGGGCCGCGCCGAGATACGATTGGCCGAGGGCCATCTGGAGCTATGGCCTGCCAGTAGCCGCGCCATCAATCAAGACGAGGCGTAGATTGGTGCAACGAGAGCCGATGGACAGAGGTGGCTTGCCCCTGGTCGAAGCCAGAGAACTGGAACGCATCTATGTGGCAGGCGGTGAGCGTGTAGCGGCCCTGCGCGGTGTTTCGCTGGCGCTCTGGCCTGGGCGCGTGGCAGTCCTGCGCGGGCGGTCGGGCGCGGGCAAGACCACGCTGCTCAACCTGATTGCCGGTCTGGATGAACCGACGGCAGGCACCATTTTGCTCTTCGGCCAGGAACTGGCGACCCTGAGCGAGCGAGAGCGCACAGTCTTGCGGCGCGAGTCGCTGGGCTTTGTCTTTCAGGCGGCGCATCTCTTCCCAAGTCTGACCGCATTGGAGAATGTAGAGGTGCCACTGCGCTTGGCGCGCGCCGACACGAACGAACGTCGGCAGCGCGCTGCTGAGGCGCTGGCGCTGGTTGGGCTAGCCGGGCGCGCCCGGCATCGCGCGCTGGAGCTTTCTGGCGGCGAGCAGCAGCGCGTGGCGATTGCGCGCGCCCTGGCGCACGCGCCCAAACTCGTGCTGGCCGATGAGCCAACCGGGAATCTGGACTCACAAACAGGCAAAATGATCCTCCAATTGATGCGCCGCATAGCTGTCGAGCAGAACATCGCATTTTTGGTCGCTACTCACGATCCCCAGGCGACGGAGATTGCCGACGACGTGTATAACCTTCATGATGGAATATTGATCCCAGCCGAGCGCTGAAGCCCGACATTTTCATGCCTTGCTGATTGAAGAGGGCCAGCATATGCTGAAAAAGATTGATTGCGTTATGATCCAGGTAGATGATGTGGAAACAGCCAAGACCTATTATGCTGATGTCTTTGGGCTGCGCCCACTCTGGCGGCATGAGAGATCGGTTGGCCTTGCCTTCCCTGAAACGGATGCAGAGATCGTCCTGCATAACGAGCCGGATATACCATCGCGCGTTGAGGTGTATTATCTGGTGGATGATGTGGCGGCAGCAGTGCAAGCGTTCTCAGCCAGAGGGTGCCGGGTGCTGGTCGCGCCATTTGAGATTGCTATCGGCAAGTGCGCCGTGATCCAAGACCCTTTTGGGATCAGGCTGTGTATTCTGGATATGACCAAAGGACCACTGAAGCTCAATCTGCTTGATGAGCAGAATGCTGAATGATCCAAATAATCCTCTTTCCTCAAGAGCCTCTGATGTGCGTTATGCTATACTGTTGGGTGGCGTTCTCGCCGGAACTCTTGCAGAAAGCATAAATGTGAAAGCGGTTATCTATCATCGCTACGATGATGTGCGCGTTGAGGATGTGCCCATTCCTGAGATTGGGCCGGATGAGTTATTGCTGCGGCCTGCTGGCTGCGGCCTGTGCGGCTCGGACATTGCCAAGATCACCGGGCGAGCTATGCCCCCCGTAACGCTGGGCCATGAACTGGCCGGGCGCATCGTAGCGATTGGGGCAACGGTAACAACGTTTCATGTTGGTGATCGCGTGGTCGTGGCGCATCATGTGCCCTGCGGTACCTGCCACTATTGCCTGCATGGGCATCCCTCGATGTGCGCCGCTTTCAAGGCCAGCAATATCGCGCCCGCTGGTTTTGCTGAATATGTGCGCGTTCCTGCTGAAAACGTTCGCCAGACGACGCTGCTCCTTCCAGATCATCTCGGCGATGAGGAAGCCTCGTTCACCGAGCCGTTGGCATGCTGCGTGCGCGCCGTGCGCCGCTCGGCGCTGCTGCCAGGCGATACCGCGCTGGTAGTTGGCCTGGGGTCTATTGGCCTCCAGATGGTCCAGGCGCTGAAGGCGCTGATCGAGGGTGTGCGGGTCATCGGCATTGATCGGCTGGAGGATCGGCTGGCATTGGGGCGCGCGCTGGGCGTTGATCTGGCGCTGCCTGCTGAGACTAGTGCCCTGGCAGAGCAGGTGCGCGCCTGGATAGATGGGCGCGGCGTCGATGTTGCCATCCTGACGGCTGGGGGCGCTCAAGCGATTCAGCAGGCGCTGGACCTGCTGCGCGATGGCGGCATGCTCAACCTCTTCGCCTGCCCGCCTGGCCTGCTGGCGACGTTTGACCTCTCAGCCGTCTATCATCGGGAATTGACTTTGACCGCAAGCTACTCATCTTCACCGGCTGATCTGCGGCAAGCATTGGAACTGCTGTCCGCCGGGCAGGTGTGCGTGGCCGGGCTGGTGAGCCACCGGCTGCCGCTGGAGCAGTTCCATGAGGGGTTAGAGTTGGCGCGCACTCAGCAGGCGCTCAAGGTATTTTTTATCAATCGGAGTGAAACGCCATTGAGCGCATCACATCCATAGATACGTGTCACGCACCTGTAACATCACACCTGAATAACAAGGAGCAAGTTGTGGCTACAGAGCAGAATCAATTTGATGTCCTGGTGTTGGGGGCCGGCGTTGGCGGCTATCCTGCCGCCATTCGCGCCGCGCAGCTTGGGGCCAGGGTGGCGATTATCGAGAAAGAGTATCTAGGGGGCACCTGCCTGAATGTTGGCTGCATCCCCTCCAAGGCGCTGATCCATGTTGCCGATACGCTGCGCACGTTCGAGCATCACGAGGAGTTTGGCATTCACACCAGTAAGCCAACCTTTGAGATGCGCGAGGCCGTCGCCTTCAAAGAAAAAGTGGTCAAACAGCTTACCAGCGGCGTTGGTCAACTACTCAAGGCGAACGGTGTCACGGTTTTTGAAGGGCTGGGAACGCCGCTGGCGCCGGATCGCGTGCGTGTGGAAGGGAAAAATGGAACGCAGGAGATCAGAACAAAAAAGCTGATTCTGGCGAATGGCTCAGTTACCATCAAGCCGCCCTTCCCCGGCATTGATGGCAGGCAGGTCATCTTCAGCGACGACGCGCTGAGTCTGAAAGAGACACCTCAATCCATGATCTGCATTGGCGGCGGCGTCATTGCGGTTGAATTGGCCTGTGCCTTTGCGGCCTTTGGCACGAAGGTGACGGTCATTGAGATGCTGCCCTCGATTATTCCTAATGAAGACCCGGAGGTGAGCGCTCTGCTGGCGCGTGAGATGAAGCGGCAAGGCATCGAGATTTTCGTCAATTCGCCGGTACAGGCTATTGAAGACAGCGGGAAGCAGAAGAAGGTGATCGCCAGGACGAGCAGTGGTGAGCAGGCATTTACTGCCGATTCTGTGCTGGTGGCGGTTGGGCGGCGCGCCAATCACGCTGGGCTGGATATGCTCAAGCAGCAGGGGCTGGCGCTGGAGCGCAACGTGGTCAAGACCAATGAGCGGATGGAAACGAATCTGCCAGGAGTCTATGCGGTTGGCGATCTGGTGGGCCGCACCTGGCTGGCGCATGTGGCTTCGACAGAGGGGGAGGTTGCGGCGGAGAACGCGATGGGCCATACGGTGACGATGGATTACAGCGCTTATCCACGCCCCATCTATACGCACCCGGAGATTGCCTCAGTAGGGCTGACCGAGGCACAGGCGAAGGAGCGCGATCCCAAGGCTCACGCGGAAAAGTTTCCTTTCCGCGCCAATGGGAAGGCGCTCTCGATGGATGAAGCTGATGGCTTTGTGAAAGTGATTTTGGGGCAGTATGGTGAGGTGCTGGGCGCAACCATCATTGGCCCCGACGCGACCAACCTGATTACTGAGTACACGCTGGCGATGCGCGCTGAACTCACCAGCGACGAGATTTTGGCGACGATTCACCCGCACCCGACGCTGAGCGAGGCACTGCGCGAGGCGGTGCTGGCGGCAGAAGGACGACCCATCCATATTGCCCTTCGCCAGCCAGCCGCGCGGCGCTCATAATTATTCGAATTGCCAGTAGCGCTCGATTTGAATGCCTGGATAGGTGCGGCGCAGCGACCCCATATAGTCTTCCAGAGTTCGCTGCATCCGCTCGGCGCTGCCAAAGAGGTGGGGAATCTGGCTCTTATAGCAGGCGACAGCCTCTTCTTTCAGACGCAGGGTGCCAGAAACCTCCACCAGCTCAGGCTCTAGATTGCCGCCCAGTTCGCGCTTGCGTGTCTCCAATGCGCCGGGCGTGGCAACATAGGGGAAATCTTCGTAAAATTTCACATTCGCGCCTCCTTGCGCCAGACGATCAGCCGCCGAACAGCAAAGCTGGTGATCGACATGATGGCCGATGCCCATTGGGGCATAGAAGGTTGCCAGTGGCGCACGCTCGTAGACTGCCAGCAGGAAGGTGGCAAGCTGCTCGTCAAGCGAGAAATCATTGGGGTTTACCTCACCGAAGAGCGCCTCATCGTTCTGGTAGTAGGGAGGATCGCCCCGGTAGATGGCATCCAGGTGATCCAGCCAGAAGATGTCTGCGTTCAAGGTGGAGATTGCTTCCTTATCTTCTTTGCGGCGGGTTTGGACGGCGGCCTGCGGGCTGGCCGGCAGGCCCATATATTGATGGTTCTGACTGGCGAAAGCGCTGGGCTGCTGTTCTGCCGATGGGATGCCTGCAAAAGCTGTGATGACCAGCACTTTCAGCCCACAGGCTGTCTGAAGGCCAATGGAACCTCCACACGAGAGCGCAGCATCGTCGAAATGCGGGGAGAGATAGATATGGCGATAGCGTCGATCAATCTGCTCAAGGCTGGTGATTTCCAAAGTTGTACCCTTTCTCTTTATGCTCGTATGTCTGGGGGATGGATGTCCGTTCTTGTGCAAGGCCAGAAGTATGCCAATCGGGCAAGTGATAATGGGCCTGTGTTTGCACTATCTGCTTGTCGCCGGATGCCTCCTCACTGGGTATGCCTGATGCAAGGATGCTCTGCATGTCGTCGGGGAGCGGTGCTATCACGCTTACCCACTCGCCGCTGGCAGGATGCTGAAATAGGAGCTGCCGGGCGTGGAGACAGAGGCGTGCCGGAGCGAGGGGTGTCCAGCGATCTGAAGCGGCGTACAGGCTGTCTCCAACGACGGGTGTGTTCAGGGCGGCCAGATGGACGCGAAGCTGGTGCATGCGCCCGGTGATGGGATGGAGTTCGACCAGCGAGAAGCGCCCATCGGAGCAGACCTTCAGCGTTTGATACTCCGTTTGGGCGTGATCGCCCAGCGGGTTCACGTGCATTCGTCGGCGGTCGGCAGGATCACGGCAGAGCGGTGCGTCGATCCGTCCATCGGGTGGAGTCAGCCGTCCACAGACGAGGGCAAGATAGGTTTTGCGGATGGTGTGCTGCTCAAACTGGCGAACCAGGTGACGCCTGGCCCGCTCTGTTTTTGCCAGCATGACGGCGCCAGAAGTCTCTTTGTCTAGCCGGTGCAGCAGACAGGGCCTGGTTTCCCCGCGCTCCTGGAGATAGGCACTGACCACATCGAAGAGCGTGCCGTCAGGATGCTTGTACGCAGGATGAACGACCAGGCCCGCTGGTTTGTCAACAATCAGCAGGTCTGCGTCTTCGTGCAGGATAGAGATAGTGAGGGCAGTTGTCTGGGTTTCGCTGGACACGATGGTATGATCCTTTGGGCGCCGCTCCTGGAATTGCCGGGAGTGGAGACGCCGGGAGTTTCATGATCAGGTGTTCTGGTCTGTCTCTGGCAGCGACGGGGTGACGCGGGTTGGATACTACTGATGCTGCGCGTGTTGTTCGCCCCCGCATCAGTAGTCTAGTACAAACCGGGGGCCATTTTCAAGTTTATTGTAGTCCGGTTGGTGGGCTGGGGAAAAGTGGAGAGCCTGTTCTACTCGTGAACTGTGGGCACTGTGCCTGGACGCGGCTCAGAAAGAAGTGCTACACTTCAGGGAGAGATGTGGTTTTATCGTAGTTTCTTCCAGGAGCAGCCTCGTGCGTGAGCTACCAAATCTGTTGAGTCTGGGGCGTTTGCTGACAGCAGCGCCGCTGGTGGTGCTGGTGTTGGTGGATGCCCCCTGGGCCTATCTGGTGGCATTGGGGCTGTTTATATTAGGGGCAATCTCCGATTTGCTGGATGGTCGCCTGGCGCGCCGCTATAAGCTCGTTTCGCCGCTTGGGGTGTTTCTCGACTTGACGGCTGATAAGGTCTATGTCAGCGCGTTGTTGATCGCGCTTGTTCAGGTTGCTGTCGTGCCCGCCTGGCTTGTGGTGGTGATTGTCAGCCGCGAGTTTATTGTTTCAGGGCTGCGCTCGCTGGCGGCTTCAGCGGGTGTGGTGATTCCGGCGGGGCGCTGGGGCAAGCAGAAAACAGCGATTACTATGGTGGGGTTGGGTGGCTTGTTGCTGGGGCAGGGCCTGGGAGGCGCGGCTCTATTTCCCTGGGGTGTGGCGTCTGCATCTGGTCTCTCTTTTTCGGTCAATAATGCTGCGGGCTATGTCCTCGTTGCCGCAGATATCGTTATGCTGCTTGCCGTCATCTGGACGCTTTTCTCTGCGGTTGAATATCTCGCCAGCGGCTGGCCTTTACTGAAGCGTCGTGCCCCCCAGGGATAAAATCATCGGCTTCCCGATGCAGAAAAAGGCTCTTCTAAAAAAAGATGAAAAAGGCTTGACAGTCCGTAAGGCTTGCTCTATAATCCCGCCTACCAGAAGAGAGTTGATCGCTTCCACTGCTCATCTCAGCAATGATGCCCAAAAAATGCTCATGCTTGCGCCCGTATATTGGGAATGGGAAAGAGGGCAAGGGTATCTTGCGTAAGCAAAGGGGCGATGCCTGCTCTTGATGGTGTGAGATTCTGGCTGCTCATGACGTAGTACAGATATGTGGGTTCCTTGGCAGTTTCCTCTGCCAGGGATTGGCTCTCGCCTGGTTGGTGCGGCCAGGTTGCTGCTGTGCTGCGCTTATCTGGCCTGGCCTGCGCCCATGTTGCTCTTGGGCAGAGCAGAACCCTAAATACGTGTTTATTCAGGAGGGCAAGAGGTTCATGCGGAACTGGTCTCGTAGCATTTTCTATGCCTTGGGCGTTGCCACGCTTGCCATCGTAATGGTGGCGTGCGGCAACAGCACACCTACCACTGGCTCATCAGGTCTGAACCCCAGGACGCTGTGTATTGCCACCGATTTTCCCATATCGGGCACAGATGGCAGTTCGGGCCAGCCAGCGGAGAACGGGGCTGATCTGGCCGTCAGGGAGAATTTGAACCTGGGACACGGTTATACCCTGCAAGTACGCAACTTCGATGATGTCTCACCATCGACGGGTGAACATGATCCGACAACCGGCGCGCAAAATGTGCAGGCGATGATTGCTCAGTCCTGCATCATGGCAATGGTTGGTCCCTTCAACAGCAACGTCGCTGGCGCCGAGATTCCAGTTGCAGTAAACGCCGGGCTGGCGATGATTAGCCCTGCCAACACGAATCCGGGCCTGACCTTGAAGCAGTACGCGGCTGCCAACAACTTTAACTTCAACAACCTGCACCCGGCAGGCAAGCCCAATGTCTACTTCCGCATCCCGGCCAATGATGTGGTGCAGGGCAAGGTGGATGCAGACCTGACGATTAACCCGACCTCTCAGGGTGGACTCGGCGCAAGCAAGGTCTATGTGGTTGATGACACCGAGGTGTATGGCAAGGGTCTGGCTGACTTCTTCGTTCAGGAATTCACGGCGAAGGGTGGTACCGTCCTGGGTCGTGATGAGATCACCTCTAACAGTGGTTCGCAATTGCCACAGTTGGCGGCCAAGATTATCTCGATGCACCCTGATGCGGTCTTCTATGGTGGTGTCACTGCCAACGACGGTGGACTGCTGAAGGCGGCATTGGTCACGGCTGGGTTCACTGGCCCGATGGTCGGCGGCGATGGGATTGCGGGAGACCCCGGCTACCTGACGCAAGCTGGTGCAGCGGCCAATAACACCTATGGCACGGTGGCTGCGCCCGATCTCTCGACCTTCACCAGCGGCCCGCAGAAGCAGTTCGTCGCCGATTACAAGAATGCGTTCGGCACTGATCCCATCACCTACAGCGCGAACTCGTTTGACGCGGCCATGATCGAGATTCAGGCAATCAAGAACCTCATCAACGCTGGCACGGATCCCAGCCGTTCGGGTGTGGTTGCTCAGATTGCGAAGATTCAGTATGATGGCGTGACCGGCCATATCAACTTCGACCAGAATGGTGATAATGCTGGTAACAAGGTGTTCAGCATCTATCAGGTGGTGAACGGCGAGTGGAAGTTTGTGACCTCGGTGAATGCTTAACCATGCGACGTTTCCTTAGCCCCTGGTTGAAGGCTTGATCGCCAGCGGGAGAGCAGGTAGTCATCAGAGCCTGCTCTCCCGCCTTGTATCCGACAGTGCGGTGCCTGGAGAGCGGGCTAAGACCTTTGCCGCTAAACAAGGGAGTACCAGAGGATGATTCTTGCTGATAGTGCTGCTGCCTTCTCCAAGCTGCTGCAAGCCATTGAGATTGGCATCACTACGGGGGCGATTTATGCCCTGATTGCAATCGGGTACACGCTCGTTTATGGCATTATTGAATTAATCAATTTTGCGCATGGTGACGTGTTCATGTGGGGCACAGCGATCACCTACTTTGTGCTGGTTGGTGGCTTGCATATGAATGGGGCAGTGGGGAATGTATTGGAGCTGGGGGGACTCATCCTGGGGTTGATGCTGCTCTGCATGGTGTCCTGCGCGCTGATCGCGGTTGTTCTGGAACGAGTGGCCTACAAGCCCTTGCGTAATGCGCCGCGCCTGGCCCCATTGATCTCTGCTATTGGAGCCTCATTTATCCTCGAAAATATTGCCCTGTTCTTCCTCGGCCCTGCACAGGACCCTGTACCCCATCTCTTCCCGAATGAGGGGTGGACGGTGTTTGGCGCCTCGGTAAAATATCTTGATTTGTTCATTATCATTCTTGCCGTGATTTTGATGTACGCGCTGGCGATGCTGATTAACCGAACGCGCATTGGCCGCGCCATGCGTTCGGTTGCCCAGGACCGCGAGGCGGCCTCGCTGATGGGGGTAAATATTGATCAGATCATTCTGATAACCTTCATTTTAGGTGGGGTGCTGGCCGGGGCAGCCAGCGTTGTGTATGTCATGTATTTCCCTGGGACCAGCTACATCACCGGTTTTAAGGTTGGGCTGACGGCGTTTACGGCGGCTGTGGTTGGCGGGATAGGCAATATTTATGGCGCAATGTTTGGCGGCTTGTTTGTCGGATTGGTAGAAGGCTTTGTCATCCAGTATATTGGTTCTACCTGGGCCGATGCAATGGTTTTTGCAGTCCTGGCGCTGGTACTGGTTTTCCGGCCTTCGGGCTTTTTCGGACGATTGACGCCTGAAAAGGTATAGCGGCTGAGGCCAGGAAGGGAATGGAACGCTGATGCAGTTGCCTCTCAAGAAAGGCTTATTTGAGCGCCTCGATTGGCGCCGGGGGGTCTTTCGTGGCTGGGCGGTGGGCCTGATCGCATTTTTGTTCTTCTTGTTTTTGCCCCAGGTGTTTGCGCCGCTTATCTCTCAGGCGCTCAATCCCATCTTCCCAATAGGCTCGTTTGATCTGGTGCTTGTCCTGGGGTCTGCCGGTATCTTTGTGCTGATGGCGTTGGGCTTAAATGTAGTGGTTGGGTTTGCCGGGCTGCTCGACCTGGGCTATGCCGCTTTCTTTGCTATCGGGGCCTACTCTTATGGTCTGGCGAACCTCGGCACCGCGCAGGTGGGCGATCACACGCTGAAATTTGCCATCTGGCCTTTGCTGCTCGCTGCTCCGGTGATCGCTGCCATGTTTGGGATTATCCTGGGCGCCCCAACACTCCGGCTGCGCGGCGATTACCTGGCTATCGTCACGCTGGGTTTTGGTGAAATCGTGCCGATAGTTTTTCAGAATATCTCCCAGGTATCGTGGAACCTGCCGCTGGTTGGTCCGGTTAGCTTTAACCTGGGGGGCGCCAATGGCTTTCTTGGGTTGGATCGGCCCGCCACTTTGAATCTGCCCTTTCAGACGATCATGTTCACTCTGAATGACTCCGCCAATTTTTATTATCTGGTCTTTGCGTTGGTCATCATTGCAACGATTGGGTTGGTGATGCTGCGCAAATCACGCATCGGGCGCGCCTGGGTGGCAATCCGCGAAGATGAGACGGCGGCGGCTTGCTCTGGGGTCAATCTGGTGGCGACGAAGTTGACCGCTTTTGCGATTGGCGCCTCAGTCTCCGGTTTCGCAGGGGTGCTGTATGGGTCTCAGTATGGGGTCATTTCGCCAGAGTCTTTCATGTTCGTTGTTTCCATTACGATCCTGGTGATGATTGTGCTGGGCGGTATGGGCAGCATCCCTGGCGTCATTACCGGCGCGCTCATTCTGGGTTTGATTAACCGCTTGATTGTTGTTGTCCCTACGCTTTTTCAAAACCCGGATAGTCTCCTCTATGTCTCTTCCCGCTCCCTTCAGGAGCAGATTCCCAGATACTTGAATGATTCGCAGTCGTTAATCTATGGAATCATTCTGCTGCTGGTCATCCTCTTGCGCCCGCAGGGGTTGATCCCCAGCGCCATTCGCAAGCGTGAATTGAAGGGAGAGTCGCTGGCAGTGGTGGAAAAAGAGGGGAGCAAGGTGCTGATGGAAGTGCCTAGCGAAACCCCGGAGAGCAGCGCTGAGATCGGGGCGTTCGAGGAACTTGAGCTTGCTCAGGCAGAGGTAGTGGTTGAATCGTTAGATCGGTCAGGAGAGGGCAGCGGCTACGATGCTTCTCCTGGCCTGGGAGGAACGAGTGGAGGAGCTTCCAAATGAGTATTGAGATAGAGCAGGTTCCCCATCCTGCTTCTGACCATCCTGCGCCACCCACAGCTACTGATGAGGTATTGCTGGACGTTATTGGCCTCAATAAGAGTTTTGGCGGTCTGGCAGCAGTAGCTGACCTGAGCCTCCAGGTCAAGCGCGGCCAGATTTACAGCATCATTGGCCCCAATGGCGCAGGCAAGACCACCGTTTTTAATGTGATTACCGGCCTGTATCGCCCCAATCGAGTCGCGGCCAGTTTCCTGCGAGATACTTATGGCTACCTGGCAATGCTGCTCATCAACACCATTTTGGGGGTGATTATTCGCTATTTGTTGGGCCTGGCGATAGGAGCGTTCCTGGGGTATCTGGCCGCCCGCCTTATTGGTGTCGTGTTGGGTACGGGGGAAATTGATGACCCAGATCTGCCGGTCTTTGTGCTTGGGGGGGTGGTCGCTGCGGCAAGCCTGGGAGCCTTCCTGATGTCTGGGTGGTCTCGTGTCTATGGACGCAAGCGAGGGGCGATCATCGCTTTCGCTCAGGGGGCCATTTGGGGCTGCCTCTTCTTTCTCCTGGCGCTGGAGGCAGATGATGTCTATAGTGGTGTCTTGTTGAATCTCCTTGGGGGCCTCACCATTGCAGCGGGTGTGGCAACTTATCTGATTCCAAGATGGTGGCGTTCACGTGGAAACGGCAGAAAAGCGCTTGTGACGTTCGGCTGGATTGTGGGGGCCGGGGTCATGTGTTTTGTTGTCGCTTCCCTGCTAAATCTGGGCATTGGCAACAGCTATAACCTCTGGATAGGCACGGTTGGCGGCTTGTTGGTGGCATCTGCTGTAGCGGCCTATTTGCTGCCGCGCTGGCTGCAACTGCGTGGCACTTCTTCAGGAGCGGCGATAGCGCTCGGCAATGCGCTCGTCCTCGGTTTCCTGGTGTTTTGCTTGCTCAGTGCCCAGCTAAATGATGTTGCTGCGGCTGCGGTCTTTCTCATTGCTATGACGCTGATCGGCGGCATCTGGATTCGGTCCGTCAATCCGCTGATCGAGCCGCTGCTGGTGAACGCTGAGAATTACTTCCGCCCCTATGAAGGCAAGATTTTGCTGCACGGGCGTGAGCTGATTGGATTATCGCCGGATCAGGTGCTGCGGCAGGGTGTCGCGCGTACCTTCCAGAATATTCGGCTTTTTAGCAATCTTACGGTATTGGAGAATGTGCTGGTCGGGCAGCACGCGCGGATGAAGTCTGGTCTGCTTGCTTCGACGGTTCGCCTTCCAGGAATGGTTGCTGAGGAGCAGCGTGCCCGTGAGAAAGCTATCGAATTGCTGAGGTTCTTTGGCGAGGATTTGGTACAGCGCATGGATGAGCCAGCCTCCAGCCTTTCTTATGCGGATAAACGTCGAGTGGAGATTGCGCGGGCGCTTTCTTCGGACCCAGTGCTGCTGCTGTTGGATGAGCCAACTGCCGGGATGAATGAAGCCGAGACCATTGAGGCCACACGCTATATCCGGCGTCTGCGCGATGAACGCGGCATCACCATCCTGTTGATCGAACACAAGCTAACGGTTACAATGGGCATTTCTGATTGGATCTCGGTGCTGGACTATGGACGCAAAATTGCGGAAGGATTGCCTGATGACATCCGCCGCAATGAGAGCGTCATTGAAGCCTATCTTGGGCGGAAGGCGGCAGTCCCCGATGCTTGAACTGCGAGATATAGATACCTTCTACGGCCCCAGCCGAGTGCTGCAAAATGTCTCTATTCGGGTAAATCAGGGCGAAATTGTCTGCCTGCTTGGGGCCAACGCTGCGGGCAAAACCACGACTATGAAGACCATTTTTGGGATTGTACGCCCGGTGCGGGGAGCGGTGCTCTTCGAGGGTGAACACATCGAGCGGGCGCCAACGGCCAGTATTGTAAGGTCGGGGCTGGCGATGGTCCCCGAAGGCCGCCGGGTCTTCCCGCGGATGAGCGTCTATGAAAATTTGGAAATGGGCGCCTATATCCATGAGGACCGCCAGCAGATTCAGGAGGATATGGAGCGTGTCTTAACGCTCTTTCCTCGCCTGAAGGAGCGTTTGAAACAGGTGGCAGGTACGTTGTCGGGTGGTGAACAGCAAATGTTGGCGATGGGGCGGGCACTGATGGCGCGACCACGTTTGCTGTGCATGGATGAGCCGTCGATGGGCCTCTCACCCATTCTGGTGGAGCGCGTCTTCGACATTATTCAAGAGATTCGCAAGCAGGGCGTGACCATCTTTCTGGTGGAGCAGAACGCGAATATGGCTTTGAATGTGGCGGATCGTGGTTATGTGTTGCAGACAGGCAAAATAGTGCTGAGTGACACCGCGCAAAATCTGCTGACGAATGATCTGGTTCGCCAGGCATATCTTGGCGGCGGTTGATCTCCATATGTACCCCTCGCCTGCTGGGAGCCACAACACTCATGCCCAGCAAGGAGGGAGGCATTGGGAGCCATCGGGCGGCGTGTGGGCCTGATTTAAGACTCGTCAGCATCCAGTTGTTGATGCAGCGCGGCGATGCGCGCCTCAATCTCCGCCCGGCTCGATACGCCCAGTTCTTCCATCTCCTCTAGCAGACTTTCTAATTGTTCTAGCAAGAGCAGCGCTTGGTAGTCGGAAGCATCAGATGTAGCTTCTTCTGCATCCCGGCGGTGTTTTGGTTTTTTGCGATGAACAGCTCTCATCCGCTCGTTCCTTTCGCCTGTTTCTCTTGTGGTCCGGTATCTCATAAGAATTATGGATTTCTGACTTTATACGATCAAGAAGGCGCAGTTAGGGTCGAGCGTCGTCCAGGCGATGCTTTGATGTTCCCCCCAGTCGACCAGGGTGGGGAACTGCGGAGCGCCGGACGAGTTTATCCCAACAAGATATAGGCCATCACCGCTGCCGCTGGCAGTTGGCAAGGATTGCTCTGGTTTAAGACTCCAGGTACTTTGCTTATTGCCAGTAAGCAAAAAAGCGGTGCTATCGGCGCGCCAGGGGCTGCTGGTGGCCGGTCGCAGGAATTCAGCCATTTGCCCCGAAGTTGGCGCCGGGGGCAGTACGAATGTCCCTTGCAGCAGCGTGGCTTCTTGCTGGGTGGCTACATTGACAAGCGTGGCCTGATCTGGCTCCAGAATGAGCAGAAAACGGCTATTGGGCGACCAGAAAGGCAGTGACGAAGCGCTGCTATCGCTCCAGGCGAAGCGTTCCCTGCCCGAAGCGCTGTAGAGCCGATATTCGCTGGCCGTGCGCACCAGGAGGGTTTGCCCGTCGGGCGACCAGGCGTACTGCTGGAGATTCTCAATGGTCAGGAGCGGTTGCACGATGCCGTTGCTGGTCCTGAGTACGAGGGTTGTGACATCAGGGGTGGGGCCAGCCGAGGCGACGGCATAGAGCAGCGCCCCAGTGCCGGGCTGCCAGAGCGGGCGCGCTGGATAAGCAGGCGTACCTGGCAGCAAGGTAAGCGTGTTTGTTGCCATGATCTGTGTGGCCCCGCCGGGTGGGCCGACCAGCACCTGGCCGTTGGCAGTAATGCTGGCGACCAGGCTGCCATCGCTGTTTATGGCTGGCAATGTGATGCTGGCGGGCAGGTCTTTGCGCGCAATGCCTGCCGGTTGATCGTCCTGCGAGAGTTTCCATTGTGGTGTGGCTGGTTTATTGTTTGCTCCTGCCTGCTCTTCGCGGTAGAGCAGGCGGTTGCTGTTGGCGTCCCACCAGGCGTCGCTGCGCAGCAGGCCGCTGTTCGGCGGCGTAATCTGGATAATGTTACCACCGTCGATGCTGGTCACACCGAGATCGCTTTTGAGATCGCCGAAACCGAATGGCTGCGGGCTGGTGGGTGAGGCCCCATCTGGCATGCGCAGCACCACCTGATGGTGGTCCGGCGACCAGGAGAAGCCGATGATCTGGCCTCCAGCAATTTGATGCAGGTTGCTGCCGTCCGGGTCAATGGCCCAGAGGGCGCCTCCACGCAGGAAGCCAATCTCGTTGCCGCCGATGTGCCCAGGGCTGCACGCGCCGAGCATCAGGCTTATGAGCGCGACCAGCAAGAGCAGAGTTGTCCAGCGCAAGGCCGTTGTATTGAGGAAAACGGGCTGTTCATTCATGGCATCTGGATTGTATGAGGAGTTGCGGGGCAAATCAAGGGCAATTTTCAGGTAGACGCCCATCTCTTGAACATATGTGCTATTATCATGAGGTGAGACCCTATCTTTGAGAAAATGAGAGGCGCGCATGAAAACGTTTGCGATAGAAACGCTCGAGCAGTTTATTATTCGCGCAAAACAGCATACCTATGCTGGAGGCGGGAAAAAGCTGCTCCCTTATCGGTTAGGATCGAAAGATTTGCAATTTTCGGAGGGCGATTGGGCGTACCACGATAGTTATCTTGGGGAGAGCGATTTTATCGGACAGGAAATTGTCTATTACCAGATGGAACCCATCTGGGGCATGAATTATTTTGGGAGAATTCTCAAACCTGAGAAAGTAACTTCTGCCCAGGCGGGTGCCATGATTATGAAGAGTCTCACCCTCTTGTATGCTGAAGGCAGGTTTTTGGGAAGATTTGAGCATCGAGAAGGGTTGCTTACCTATAGAGATGAGAATGATGGGGATGTTACCTCGTTTCGAGGCAAAGAGCAGATATATCATGGCGACGAAGTGGTCTATGAACTGCTCTATCATGGAGGGATGCTGCGAAACGTGTAGGTATCTGGCGAGGCACTGCTGGCAGGAGTGTTTTGAAGGCAGGTGGCACTGCATTTCAGAACTATGCTAAGATATAGGGGAGCTTACCCCATGCTTATGGAAGGGCACGGGCCTGGTGAGGCTGTTGAAAGCGTAGGGCCTCCACCACACCTCCTGATGAGAAACACAGCACCAACGCCCCATACTCTGAGCGAGCAAGCTCCTTCAAAGAGAAGGTCAAATGATTATGGAACAGCAAGAACCCAATGAACAGCGAGAATACCCTGAACAGCAAACTCATGGAACCTCCCATCAGCACGCCCAGGCTCAGAAACCTGACCCCTCAGCGCCTGCTCCCAGGCGGCGCCAGTTTACGCGCTTTGCGTTTTTTAAGGTGGCCCCGGAATGGCGGCGTCTTCCAGAGGAAGAACGCGAGCAGCAGAAACGTGAATTTGCGGCGGTGGTTGAGCGTTTGCGCGAACACATGATGGTGGAGTCGTATAGCACGTTCGGCACCCGCGCCGATGCCGATTTTCTGCTCTGGTTTGCGACGCCCGAATTGGATATGCTTCAGGTGGCGGCGACAAACCTCTTCTCAACAGCGCTTGGTCAGTATTTGAGCGTCGCACACTCGTTTCTGGCGATGACGAAGCGTTCGATCTATATCGAGAATCATAGCCATCCTGGGCAGGAGGGTGCCCGGCTTCAACTCCGGCCAACGAAAGCAAAGTACCTGTTTGTCTATCCTTTTGTGAAGCAGCGTCGCTGGTATGAACTGTCTAAGGCGGTACGCCAGGCGATGATGGATGAACATATTGAGATCGGCCACCGCTTCCCTTCGGTGCGCCTCAATACGACGTATTCCTTCGGGCTGGACGATCAGGAATTTGTTGTGGCCTTTGAGACGAATATGCCTGAAGACTTTCTGCAACTGGTTATGGATCTGCGAGAGTCGCAGGCCAGCGCCTATACCGAGCGCGATACACCTATCTTTACCTGCCAGCGTATGGAGATCAGAACAGCCCTGGATGCGCTCGGTGGTGTCTCCTCGCGCGTAGCATTGGGCGCGCTTTCATAGGCTGTCTGGTGCGGCGCTGTCACTGGCGCTGTTGACTCACCTGGCGATTATTCAGGCCCTCTTTCCTCGGAAGAGGGCCTTTGTTTTGCTATAATAGCAGCATCTTGTGTGCAGCAAATCTTGAGGTATGCAGGCTGGGAGCCAGGCATGCCATCATGAAGTGGAATCAGGTGGATTCTCTGGAGGATATGATGAAAGAGCCGTTTCTGGAGCGTTTGCAGCAGGGGCCATTGCTGGCGGATGGCGCAATGGGCACACTGCTCTATTCACGGTTGCCTGGCGCGGCGGCGCGGGCACGCTGCTTTGATGAGGTGACGCTTTCGAGGCCAGAGTTGGTGCGGGCCATTCACCAGGAGTATATCCGTGCAGGCGCGCAGGTGATTGAGACGAATACTTTTGGGGCCAATCGCGCGAAGTTGGCAAATTATGATCTGGCCGATAAAGTCCATGAGATGAATGTCCGCGCGGGCAAGCTTGCCCGTGAAGCGCGCGAGATTACTGGCGAGAACGTTTTTCTGGCCGGGGCTGTTGGGCCATCGGGGCGCCCGCTGCAAGCGCCTCTGACGGGCGAGCGCGATGAGCATCGCCTGCTGGAACTACGCTCGATTTTTCGGGAGCAGGTGGAGGCGCTGTTGGAAGGCGGCGTTGATCTGATTATTCTGGAGACCTTCTCTGATCTCACAGAACTACGCCAGGCGGTGCTGGCAGTACGAGAGAGCTGTGATCTGCCAGTAGTAGCGCAGATGAGTTTTGGCGAGGATGGCCGCACGCTGGCAGGGCAGCCGCCTGCGCGAGTGGCGCAGGTGCTGGCGGAGCTTGGCGCAAATGTTGTTGGCGCCAATTGCAGCGTTGGTCCTTCAGGCACGCTGGATGTAGTGGAAGAGATGGCGGTTGCCGTGCGGCATCTGCCAGATGTTGTGCTTTCGGCTCAGCCCAATGCTGGCCTGCCCAGCCGGATTGAGCAGCGTTTTTTGTATGTCTCCACGCCGGAGTATTTTGCCGACTACGCGCAGCGTTTTGCGGCAGCCGGTGTGCGCCTGATTGGTGGCTGCTGTGGAACGACGCCGCGCCATACTGCGGCAATGCGCCAGGCACTGGGAGATAAGGCGCGTACAGCGACAACGTTTAGCGCTGTGGCTCCGGCCACCATCGTGCCAACACGCGAATCAACCAATGGAGCGTTGTTAGAAGAAGAGGAAGTTGCGCCGAAAGCGGGAACGCCGACACGCCTGCAACAAAAGCTGGAGGCAGGCGAGTTTGTGGTGATGGTGGAACTTGATCCACCCAAGGGGTTGAACCCGACGAAGATTCTGGAGGGAGCGCGGATTCTCAAAGGGGTGGGTGTAGAGTTTATCAATATTGCTGATAGCCCGATGGCGCGGGTGCGTATGAGCTGCCTTTCAATGGCGCGGTTGATTCGTGACCACCTGGACCTGGAGCCGATTATTCACTTTACCACTCGTGATCGCAACCTGATGGCCTTGCAAGCAGACTTGTTGGGGGCGCACGCGCTGGGCATTCGCAATATTCTGGCGCTGACAGGCGACCCGCACCATGCCGGGGATTATCCCAATCTGACGGGCATCTGGAACGTTGATTCGGTGGGGTTGATTCGCATCCTCAAGGGGATGAATGAGGGGCATGACGCGGCGGGTGCTTCTATTGGCGGCGCTGCATCATTTTACGTGGGTGCAGGGCTGAATTTGAATATGAGCGAGGACATTATTGACCTGGATCGAGAGCGCTCGCGGCGCAAGCTGAGGGATGCCGCTGAGGTGGTTGAGGAGTCACCCATGAGCGAGATCGAATTGGAACTGGAACGCTATGACCGCAAGCTCGCAGCGGGTGCTGACTATATTATGACGCAGCCTATCTATGATATAGCGGTCTTAGAGCGTTTTTTGGAGCGCAAAGGGAAACCCCCTGTTCCCATTATTCTGGGAATGATCCCGCTGCATAGCTTCAGACATGCTGAGCGGCTGCATAATGAGGTGGCAGGGATCACGATTTCTGATGCTGTGCGCGAGCATATGCGTGAGGCCGGGGAGCGCGGGCGCGAGGTAGGTATGGAACTGGCCCGCCAGATTCTCCTGGAGGCAAAGGCGCGGGGATATATCCAGGGCTGCTATCTGGTGCCTTCGTTTGGGCGCTACGATGTGGTGAGTTCTGTTGCACAGTCGCTGCTGGAATGATGGAAAGGGCGCCGCAGCAGAATGCGGCGCCTCTCTTGCTCTGATGGAGAAACCATGCGTTGTCGTTCACTGCTCCTTATTGGGCCGAGGCAGGTGGCGTGGAAGGTTGAAGAGCTGGCACCACTCCAGCCTGATGAAGTTTTGATCGAGACGAGCGCCGGAGCTATCAGCATTGGCAGCGAGTTACCGCTGTATTGTGGGACGGCGCGAAGCAGCACTCCCGCGCGTTATCCACGCATGACCGGCTATGAGAGCGTTGGAACGGTACTCGCCTGTGGCTCATCTGTGCAGCGCTTCCAGAGAGGTGATCGAGTGGTGGCCTTTTACGGCCATCGCACGCATGGGGTTCTCTCTGAGAAAAAAGCCATCAAAGTTCCAGAAGATATTTCCGATCCGCTGGCTTTGCTGGCGATTTTGACGTGTGATGTGGCGAAGGGCATCCGCAAGCTGGCTCCCCAGGAGGATGAGCGCGTTGTCATTACCGGAGCAGGCGCCATTGGCCTCCTGACCCTTTTTGTCCTGAGAGCCTATGGTGTGGAAACCGTTGATGTGGTTGAACCTCGCCCGGAGCGGCGCAATCAGGCACTACAGCTAGGGGCACATGCCGCATTGACGCCAGAAGCGACGAAGGACATGCACCAGGTCTACCCTGTTGGCCTGGAATGTTCCAGCAGGAATGCAGCCTTTGAGCTGTTGCAGGCGCAGATGGCACCAGGTGGGCGCATCTGTGTGCTTGCCGATGGGAATGTTGAGCCGCTTGTCTTGACCCCGGCTTTTCATGAGAAGGAGTTGCTGATTGTGGGGTCAAGCGATGGCTGGGACTATCAGACGCACGCAGCCTGGTATTTCGATGTGGTGCGCGAAAACTCGCGTGGCCTGGAGCGGGTGTTTGATTACCAGACCACCGCTGGTGATCTGATCGCTACTTTTGTTGGCCTGGCAAGTGGGGCCATCGCGCCAACAAAGGTGCTGGTCCGCTATGGCCCCGATCATCGCTAGGTTGAATGATCTTGGAAGAAGGTTGTCAGAAGAAAGCGCGCCAACTGCCGCTGGCAGTTGGCGCGATGCGTTGTCAGGAGTAGTCGGGGTGTCGGGTATCAAATGGACGCAGGAAGACAGTTGGCTCAAAGTGGATAAACGCGGATGGGGCAGTGTTGAGAGTTGGGCCGAGCGCTGTCGCCTCCTGATTGAGCAGACCTGCATCAGTGGAGTTACCCCACTCGCCCGTGTTCAGACGGTTAATGAGCGTATTGAAGGCAGTGACGGTCTCTGCCGGGGTGAAGGCGCAGTGGCCCGCGCGATCCACGAAAATCTGGCGCAGCAGGTTAGCGTCGCCTCGCGCATTGACAACACTCTTGTACGCCTGCTCGTCCTGGTTGACTACCAGACCGTCGCCAGTGGTGTGCATGGTGAGAACTGGGAAATGCAGGTCTCCATTGAAGGTAATGAACTGGCTCAGGTAGTTCACAGCGCCGGGATCAGCCGCGATACGTGGCGCGCTATTGAGCGCGTTGAGGTCCTGGTCCAGACTTAAACCAGCTTGCTTATAAAGATTTTCGACCTCGCGCTTGTCAGCGGATTTCGCCAGTTGCGTGCGATAGTCCACGCCAGTGTTCCACGAAGGGTTGCCACCAGCGCGCGCTTCCAGTTCGGCCCGGCCAGCGAACAAGAAGGGGAAATCGACCTGGCTGGCCCAGAGGAACTGATTCTGCTCCTGGCTGGCGAAGTCGTTGCTGGCAGGTTCCGGTGAACCGGTAGTGAACCAACCGGGCGTATCTCCCAATGCTGAGAGCAACGCGATACGCGCCCGGCCCTGGGCTGTTTGTTGTGCCGCACTCAGGATGCCTTCGGCCTGGAAGAATTCACTCTGGACTACCGCCGGATTGCTGGACAGGTGGACGAGCGGCAGCGAGTTTCCTGCCAGGAGAACGTCAAACGCAAAAGCTCCATCCAGCGCCTGATTCCAGGTGGCAACACCACCAGCGAGGACGCCACACATCGGGAGGGCGCCGTTGAAGCGGTCAGGGAAGAGTTGGACTAGCCCAGCGGTGATGATGCCGCCTAGCGAATGCCCCCAGGCGATAGTTCGTCTGGGCTGGCCGAACAGAGCATCAAAGGTGTCGAGGGTAGCGATCTGATCCTGGAACGCCTGCTGAAGCGCCCAGCCATTCTGGCTGTATGAAGAGCCAGCAAGCGCATAGCCTGCGCCAAGCAGTGCCGCCGCTGTCAACGGATCACCAGCATCTGGTGCCTGGACAAGCGGGACAGGTTGTAAGGTGATGGGGTTGATGGAGAACACATAGCCATGACTATAGAGGGCCAGCGTGCCGTTCCAATTTGCAGGCACTTGAATAAGATAGTTCGCTCCGTCTGCAAATGTTCCTGTGCAGGTATTTACGCCCGTTTGTGAGTTCACTGCGCAGTTGCTGCTGGCAGCGCGTGCAGGCTGGCTGCCTGTAACTGCCAGGCCGCTCATCAGCACCAGCAGGGCCAGCAGTAAGAGAGAGCGCAACTTCATAGTCGCAAAACCTCGTTTCTCAACCACATAGCATGAGCAGCGCTGCAAACGGCTGGATCGATACCTCGACTCTCGCCGTCTGCGGACCTTCCGCCGGTTCTATACTGCCGGGCGGAATGGGGTACACCCCAGGCACAAACATGCCTGGAGGATGCAGCAGGCTACTATTCTGCTCTGCCGTCAGAACTGCGCCAGATGCGGACACGGTTGGGAAATGAAGGAGTGCCGGAAATTACGATGGGGGCGCGAGGTCCGACGACTTCAATCACCTCCTCCGCTTGAAAAGGCTGCATGCCTGGGAACGCGGCATCATGTGTCGGCGAAGCGACAGCGCTCCTCACGAAGCTGAGCCTCTGATAGAGAGTGTACCAGGCATCCACCTTGAGATGCAAGGAGGCATGACTTTTGGGTGATGCTGGCAAGGGCTTCTAGAAGCCATTACGAGCGGGCGTTACGCGGGGCTAATCTCTGGGTGAGGGGTCGGAAGCGCGACGCCGACCAGAGATTGGAGGGTGGGAATGTTGTGCTGGCGCAGGTACGTTTCGATGCCTGAGATGATTTCCAGCCCGGCGTGTGGATTAACGAAGTTGATGGTGCCAAGCTGGATAGCGGTGGCGCCAGCCATGATGAATTCCAGCGCATCTTCGAGGGTGGAGATGCCGCCGATGCCGATGATGGGGATAGGCCGACCATTGATCCCGTCGCGCAGCTCCTGGGCGACTTCATAGACCATGCGCAGGGCGATGGGCTTGATAGCCGGACCGGAGAGGCCACCTGTGACGTTTGCCAGGAGAGGGCGGCGGGTATGAATATCGATTTTCATGCCTGTCAGGGTGTTGATAAGGGAGATGGCGTTGGCACCTGCCTCGGCCACTGCCCTGGCGATAGGGCGCAGATCAGGAACGTTGGGTGAGAGTTTGACGATCAGTGGAAGACTGCTCACCTGGCGCACCGCAGCGGTCGTCTGAGCAGCGATTTCCGCATCGCTGCCATAGACGCTGCCACCCGCGCGCAGATTGGGGCAGGAGATATTGAGTTCAATGCCCGCGATGCCTGCGACTCCTTCCAACTTGCTGGCGAGCGTGACGAACTCTGCGAGCGTTTCTCCGGCGATGTTTACGATGACTGGAACAGTCCAAAGCGCCCAAATGGGAGCGTGCTGGCTGATAAGCTCATCAATGCCTGGATTTTGGAGGCCAATCGCGTTGAGCATGCCAGCGGGCGTTTCAACGACGCGCAGCGCGGGATTGCCTGCACGCGGGTGCAGCGTAGTGCCCTTGCTGATAATGGCTCCCAAGCGCTGGATGTCAGCGATCTGCGCGTATTCTATGCCATAGCCAAACGTTCCAGAGGCGGTAAGCACCGGATTACGCAGGCGCAGGCCGCGTTGATGGCCTGGGGCCAGTTCGACACTCAGGTCGGAGGTTGTCATATGGGCACTCCCTGGCTAGAGATGGCATGCAAACGATGGCGCACAGCCTTGCGCTGCCAATTATTGTATCTCACTACTGGCTATGCCTGCTCTGCCGGGTTGTGAATGTATGAGTGACGGTAGCAGCGCAAAGAGTCATTTCGAAAGAGTCATCTCGAAGGAAGGGGAATGGCGCCGCTGGCGGCGCGCTGCTCGCGTCCGACAAAGCGGCTGCCCCAGATGCCCATAATCCCCGCAATTACCAGGACGCCTGGCCCAATGATGAGCAGGGCCTCGGCGAGTTTCGACTGGTTATGGGGGTCGAGCCAGTAGGAGATGAGGCCAATGATCGATGGAGCGGGGAGGTCGCCCAGGAGATGGGAGAGCATGAAGGCGAGCGCTATGGCTGAGGCCCGGATGGCTGGCGGGACGGTATCTTGCATGGCGGCATTCAGCGGCCCGCTATAGACGTTGAGCAGCGCGCCAGCGAGCAGGAAGAAAGGTAAAAAGACCCAGATGTTGGGGCTGACCAAAGCCAGGGTAAAGGCGGGCGCAGCTAATAAGAATCCGATCCCGGCAGCCATCAATCGTCCACCAGCGTATCGTTTGGTGAGGCGGTCTGCCAGATAGCCTCCACCCAATGCACCGGCGATGCTTGCCAGGGCCAATAACAGAGCAACGCCGCCAATGGCTGGGAGCGAGAGGTGATAGTCGCGCCGGAGCAGCGGCGACAGGAAGATGGCGGCAGGGGTAATCACAAAGAAGCCCAGTGCCTGGATGATGATGCACAGCACCAGCGTGCGGATGCGCAGAAGCGCTTGCAGATGTCCCAGCAGACCACGCAGACCCCCCTCACCCCGGTATGGCTGATGGATGTCTTCAGCCTCGTCCTCGGCGTGTCGGGCCGGTTCGCGTGTCTTCCACATCAAGAAGGCGAAGAATAGGCCCGGTGGGCCGATAAAGAGGAAAGCCAGGCGCCAGTTATTGGTTAGTTGAGCGACAGCCCCGCCCACCACGATGCCGAGCGCGAAGCCAACCAGTGCCCCCGCTGCCCATCGGCTGAGGACTTTGGCGCGCTGCTTGCCAGGAAAATAGGAACTGAGGAGTGAGATGCCCGCAGGAGTATAGCTGGCTTCGCCGATGCCTAGCCAGGCGCGCGTCATCAGCAGGCCAAAGAAGCTGTGGACAAAAGCGGTCAGGGCAGTGGCAGCGCTCCAGAGGGCGACACCAGCGGCAATCACATCTTTGCGCTTGATGCGATCAGCGAGCAGGCCCAGAGGCAATGCACCGATCGCATAGATCAGCAGGAACGAACTGCCCAGCAGCCCGGTCTTGAAATCGTTGATGCAGTAGATAGCATGACTGCCTGATCGACAGAATGTTCGATCTGTCTGGATCAAAGGGAGCAAGAGACTGAAGACCCAGCGGTCCAGATAATTCATCAGGTTGATGCAAAACATCAGCCAGAAGACATAGCCGGCATAGCTCCGCGAAAAAGGCTTTGCCGAAGCAGTCGGCCCCAATTGAGCAGGCGTCTCCGGCAGGTCTTGTATCTTGTGTCCTCCGATCAACGCTGCTTCCATGCCTCCTTCCATCTCTGGCATTTCATCCCTGGAGCTGCTCATGATATGTTTCCCCTTGCCAGCGGCTACGAAATCTCTCTTCCTTCAGGATACATGCCATACCTGATCTATGTCTATGGCCTGTTCCACTCTGGGCGTGTGGATTGGCACAATCCCTTCAGGATGAGAGCGCTACTCAATACAACGGGCTGACAGGGCACTTTGCCACATCTTCAAACTTTAGCGCGGCGTCTTCTTTATACTGCTATCTGAATGCGCTCCTGCCGCTTGCTCTCGACGGCTTTCAGGTCATTACGGACGAACCGACTGCCGATGATGCCAACCAGCCCGGCCAGAGCCAGGATAGCAGGCATGGTAATGAGCATGGCCGCAGCGGTATGGGCGCCTCCTGGGTCCTGGGCACTCAGGTTGCTGCCGCTCTGAGAGAGGAGGTCAAAGAGCGGATGCCCGTTCAGCCCGTTAATCAATACTCCAAGCTGGAAAGGGGCTGTTGCGTCGCCCAGCAGGTGCCCAATGAGCAAGGTAATAGCAACTGACATGGCGCGCAGTTCTGGCCGGACAACATCCTGCGAGATCGCGCTCAGCGGACCATTATAGACGTTGAGGAGCATGCCGGTCAGGAAAAAGAACGGGAGAAAGATGATAAGGCTGGGGCTTATGAGCGCCAGTACCATCAATGGTGCGCCGATGAGGAATCCCGCGCTCCCGACAATGACGCGCCCGCTGACCCAGCGGCGGGTGAAGAGATCAGCGGCCCAGCCGCCCAGGAGCGCGCCAAGAATCCCTGCTACGACCAGTACACCGCCTGAGATAATTCCTGCGGTCCCCTCTGAAACTTTATAGCGGAGTTGAAGAAAGACGGGGAGCCAGTTGGCGGCTGAACCAAGCACCCAGAAGCCAAGAATCTGTACCAGGATGGTGACAACAATCGTGCGGATACTGAGGAGTTCTTTGAAGGCACGGCCCAGCGGGACGCTATGGCTGGTGGTGGGTTGAGCTTCTGGAGATGTTTGCTCTCCTGCGATCCATCCATCGGCGTGGCCGCGTTTTGGCTCTCTGAGCCGGAAAGCCAGATAGGTGAAGAAGAGACCGGGAACACCAGCGATGAAGAAGGCAAAGCGCCAGGCGCTGATGCCTCCAATAGTTCCGATCCCTGCGATCTCACCGCCGATCAGAAACCCCAGCGCCAATCCGATGAGTGATCCGGCGGTCCAGCGGCTGAGGATTTGCGCGCGTTTTTTGCTGGGAAAATAATCGCTGAGCAGCGAGGTGCCCGCCGGGTAGTAACCTGCTTCGCCCACCCCCACTGCGGCGCGTCCTACGAAGAGCGTTGCGATATTGACTGCAAGGCCAGAGAAAAAGGTAGCGATGCTCCAGAGGCCCACGCCAAGGGCGATCACGTTTTTGCGAATGCCCCGGTCGGCCCAGTAGCCCAGGGGCAGTGCGCAGACGGCGTAAACGATGAGGAAGGCTGAGGCGAGCAACCCTGCGCCACCAAAGCTCAGCCTAAGGTCAGCAGAGATCGAACTTAAAGCACCTGGCAGAATGTAGCGGTCGAGGTAGTTAAAGAAGTTGATGGCGAACATAACCCAGAAGACGTAGGAGGCGTAGCGCGCGCTTTTCTTGCCGACATCCACCAGGGATGTCTGGCTCGCGCTGCCCTCACTCTCGGCTGGTAGTGGCATATCGCTCATACCCGCTCCTTTTGCGCCTTGCTCTGGCCGCTTTTCATTGCGCGGTTCTGTGGCCGGGCGCTGATGATGGCCGTATCATATCATAAGGCTGCCAGCAGGACAATTGAGGTAGTCGCTCGTCTGCCTATTGACGAGGAGGCTCTTTTTGCCGATAATGGAGCGGGCCAGGCTGTGAGGGTGGCGCAGATGTTGAAGGGATAGGGAATTCTTTATAAGATGCCTCAGGGACACAGCCGTTTTTTGGAAAGTCAGGTGAGACATGAGGGGTTTTTCCGCTGCGATTGATCGGGCTACCCATTGGCGAAGGATGCCATTGGTATTGATGCCAGCGCTGCTGGGGATGCTGGCCCTTTCAGCGTGTGGGGGAGGTGGCGAGCCTGCGGCGGCCACGCTCATTCAGCAGGCTAAGCAGGCCATCAGTAAGGATACGGCGTATCATTTCAAGATGACGATGGATCACCCTGGTACAGGTGGCTCGTCAAGCATCAGTATCACTCAGGCTGAAGGTGATGTGGTGCCACCCGATAAAATCCAGGGGAGCGCTGAGGTAGCAACGGGCTTCGGGTCGCTCACCGTACAGTTTATCGGTATCGGGACTCAACAATGGGTGCAGAATCCACAGAACCAACAGTGGACTACGCCAAGCAGCCTGGGTTTTGATATTGGGCCGCTGCCTAATCCCAGCACCATTATTACGATGGTGCTGAACGATATGCAGAACCCGCAGGGTACGGGTGATGATTCGGTGGACAGTGGGGATTGCTGGTTGCTAGAGGGGATGGTACCTGCTGGCGATCTGGCCGCCATTACCGGCGGCGATCCAACCTCAAAGACGCCCATAGATACCAGGGTGTGTGTCGCCAAGAACGCTGATGGGCAGGGCCTTTACCAGCCCTATGAGTTTATTCTCAAGGGGATTGCCGCCGCTGGCGATACCGCTCAGACGACGCGCACCTTTCAGCTCTCCAAATTCGATGAAAATGTGAATATTGAGCCGCCTCCTCAATAGTAAGGGGAAGGTATGAGCGAGAAGAGAGAGTCAGGGAGCGCGCCAACGGCCATGCTGGCGCTGGTGGTGGTGTGTGCTGCCGTTTTTGTGACGGCGCTCGATCAGACAGTGGTGGTGACAGCGCTTCAGCCGATCATGAATGACCTGGACATCTCAACGGAGCATATTGACCAGGCGGCCTGGATTGTGAGCGGCTACCTGCTGGGTTATGTGATCGTAATGCCGCTGATGGGGCGTGTCTCAGATATGTATGGGCGACGACGCATCTTCTTGTTGTGTCTCTCCATCTTTGGCCTGGCTTCGCTGGTCTGCGCGCTGGCAAATCCGGTGATTCTGGTAGATTCTTTTGGCGCCTCACTCGCGTTTTATCACCAGTTTGCCCATGCCCAGGATCAGTTTGCCCTCTGGCTCAGCCACCTTGGCCTGCACCCCTGTGCTGCTGATAATGCTGACCCCCAGACGTGTGTGCCGTCTGGTCTGGTCTGGCTGGTGCCTGCACGCTTTATTCAGGCGATAGGCGGCGGTGCGATAGTGCCTGTGGCAATGGCGGTTGCTGGTGATTATTTTGGGATCGGTCGGCGTGGCCTGGTATTGGGCGTCATTGGTGCAGTGACAGAGGCTGGTGGCGCGCTGGGGCCGCTCTATGGGGCTACGATTATTCAACTCTTTGGCGGATGGGCATGGATTTTCTTGCTGAATGTGCCGCTGGTGGTCATTTTGTTAGTTGCCGGTTGGTTTCTTGTGCCCAAAGGCGGGCATGTGCAGGCGCGGATTGACTGGTTGGGGGCACTTTTGCTGGGCGCGTCGCTCACCTGTTTGAGCCTGGGCCTCTCGCAGAATGCTGGACAGACAGGGTATTCGCTTACGGCAACAGCCGAGAATAATCCAGTGTTGTTGGGGGCTGCGCTGCTGTTGCTGGCGCTGTTTATTATGCGCGAGGTCTTTGCTCGTTCGGCAATGGTCGAAATAGCCCTTTTCAGGCAGCGCGCGTTCTCCGCTTCAATTGTAAGTAGTTTGCTTGTTGGGGCTGCGCTGATTATTGCGCTGGTGGATATTCCGATTTTTTATTTGACGGTTGTGAATGGAACTATCTTCCAGACGGGGTTATCCCTGCTCTGCATGACGATCTGGATTCCTCTGAGCGCAGTAGCTGGCGGATGGCTTTGTCAGCGGATTGGCTGCCACCTGACTGCTGTGCTGGCGCTGGCGCTAGGTGGGCTGGGTTTCTTGTTGATGCACTTCTGGCCTGTGAATTTGGGGTGGTTGCAACTGATTGGCGATACCTTTCTGGTGGGTGTTGGCTTTGGGCTGGTGGTAGCGCCGCTGGGCACCTCAACGCTCAACGCGGCGGGCGCCGAGCGCGGCGGTGTGGCCTCGGCGGTGGTCACTGCGGCGCGGATGATTGGTATGATTCTGGGGTTGGCAGCTTTGACCTCCTGGGGGTTGGCGCGTTTCAAGCAGTTGAGTGCAGCTTATACGTTCCAGCAACTCAATGCGCCAGGGGTTCTCAACAATGTGCTGCATCAGGTGTATACCGAGATTTTTCTGGGAGCTGCCATCCTCTGCCTGCTGGCTATCATCCCGGCAGCGCTCCTCTGGCGAAGAGATGAACGCTCCCGCTCGCCCGTGTTGGCGCATCCAGCAGCCGGGACAGCGATGGCTCAGAAGCGTGGGGAGCAGCCGATAGAACTGGAAGGACCGGTGGACGCAAACACGCAGAGCGACCTCCTCTCTGGTGGCTCCTAGCCAGATAACAATGCTGCGGATGCGTGTTGTGCGGCTGTTGAGCCATCGGCCAGCGGTCGCGCGTTATATGAAGGGGGATGGCGTACCAGGCGTCAGAACATGCCTGACGCCTGGCTGGCGTTTGTGGAAGTTTGGGTTTCTGCTGAGCTGAGGGGAAAATCGGGCGTTCTGGCTCTTGCGCTGGTGAGACGAGCATGTTAGGATGGGGCCGGTTGCTCAGTTTTAGAGTGCGAGGTGTGTATGCTGGTCACAAAAAGCGATGGAGCAGAATATCACGCGACTGTGCGAGAGATGCCGGTGGATGATCGCCCGCGCGAACGCCTGCAATATTATGGCCCAGAGGCGCTTCAGACGGCTGAATTGCTCGCTATTATCTTGCGTACCGGAACAACGAAAGATAACGTCATTGAACTGGCAACAAAATTGCTTCAGAAGTATGGCGGTCTGGCCGGGCTGCTGCGTATGGATTTTGGGGAACTCTGCAATGAGTATGGGGTTGGCGCGGCGAAGGCGGCGCAGATTAAGGCGGCCCTGGAGTTAGGGCGGCGGCTGGCAGTGCTGCAACCAGAGGAGCGCGCGCAGGTCCGTTCTCCCGCGGATGCGGCCAAGTTGGTGATGTTGGATATGGCGTATTTGCAGCAAGAGCATCTACGGGTGATCTTAATGGCAAAATTTAACGTTTTTTGATTCCTTCCGTTAGGAATCTCCCCTCCTTCTAATAAGCTCTTGCTCCCCCTCTTGACAAATAAGATTAAATAATTAAAATTAAACTTAAATAGTTCCTCACTAACTTTGTCGGGAGGTAAGACATGAGCTATTCCCATCTGGCCCTTGTTCGATCTGTTTCCTCTCTTCCTCAGCAAATTTCTTTTTCAGAGAAGCTTGCCGATCATCATGCCATTCTTCAAGGGTTCTTAACTACCCATATTACCCAAAATCACAGCGAATGGACCTACGATGCTGAACGGCGCTTCCTAACTGGTTGGTTCGCAGGGCAAATAATAGAGGATAACGCTCATCCGGATGGGGAACGACAACTTCTTATCTGGGAGGCTATGACTCCTGTGATAGGACGGGAACGTATTCAAGCGTTCACCACAGATCTTATCAAAGATAGAAAGCTCAAAGTGCGCACGGTGACAGGCTATCTTGGTGCGCTTCGCCGATTATTTGAATATGTTCTTGAATTTCCCTATATTCCTGGGAGCGGCGGAAAACCTATCGTTGCCAAATATGGTCCCATTGATCAACCTGTTCTTGAATTTGACTATCCAGCACATGTCCTTGATCGAGAGGACGAGGACTTTGTTCTAACTGGTGAGCAACTCCAGCAATTTTATACCTTTATCCGCGAGAAATTCATGCCTTCTAAACAAAAGCAAGCTCCCATTGCACGCGACTACACTATGATCGTTATAGCAGGAGAGTGTGGTTTGCGTGCGGATGAAATTCGTCATCTCGATACTCGTGATTTGTTTTATGAACACAATTTGCTGCAAACTCGATATGGCAAAGGTACCAAGGGATCGGGTAAGCGGGTGCGGAAGACCATCTTTCTTGAAGGAGCGCAGAAGACCTTGCGCTATTATGAAGACCAAGTCCGGCCTTTGTTTCGCAATGCTCCACAAAGTTCTGCTCTGTTTCTCTCTGAGACAGGGGAGCGCATCAGCTACGGTGCTATGTATCGCGGGCTACAGAACATCGCAATGGCGGTAATCAATGCCAAAGTCGGTATTGAGTTGCCGCCGAAGTTTGGGTGGCATAATCTCCGCAAATCCTTTGCAACCAATTTCATGATGCAACATCCTGATCAGATTTGGCATCTCATGCATTGGATGGGCCATAGCCACTTAGGCACGCTCTACCGCTATATTCTCCCCGGTCCACAATACTACGAGCAGGCTGTAGAGGAGTATTCAAAAGAATGGGGTCCTAAATTAACCGAGAGATGAGGATTTGCTTGTGCCAATTAATTGGAATCTGAGAGAGTGGCTCGCTGTTAATCGTAAGATTTACCGTGCTACTGATTTGCAGGCATTAATTGTAGAAAAAACAGGGGTCTATCTATCCATACCTACTCTCTCGGCCTTAATGACTGAAACCCCTGGTGCTATTCGTTTCAAGACCATGCTAGTGCTGTGTACTGCGCTTGAGTGCAAACTCAGTGATTTCTGTGATATTGAGCCTGAAAGTATCAGCAGTCAGCAAAAAAAACGAAAAGCTGTAGGTGAGGGACCCCTGCATTTGTATAAGCATAAGCCAAGCCAGCCTGCAACCGGTCCAGGAGGGAAATTCAATTTTCCTGACCTGCGTCAATCTGACCAAGAAAAGAAAGATATAGAAGAAACGGATAAGAGCTAGCAACTCTGAGTCTCAAGGGCCGTACTTTTCGGCAGGAGGATATCCTATTCATTTCTCCACCATAGTATAAACCTGCTTAAGCTCTGCCTTACATTATATACAGTTGAGAAACGGACAGGGTATTATGGTTAAATCACTGTTGCCAGAACATCACTACGTGTATCTTGTCAATTGTGCAAATGACACTCTGTACACGGGATACACCCAAAATGTCGAACGACGCCTTGCACAACATAATGCTGGACAGGGAGGACGTTACACACGCATAAATGGCCCAGTGTCGCTCCTAGCTGTCTGGTCTTTTAACAATAGGCGTGAAGCTCGTAGAGCTGAGTGTACACTCAAGCGGTGTTCGCCTGACCGCAAACTTCTTTTAGCAACGTCAGCTAATTCCTGGAAGGAGGCCACTCATATTCATTAGCCTCAATCCAAAGCAGCAATATAAGTGTGAGATTTGCGGTCGCCAGGCCCGTAGCGCACTGAGAACGCGTGCGATTTGCTCTCTCTGTTATAAACAGGAGTATATCATTGCTGATTGCGAGATTTGCGGTCGCCAGGCTCGTAGTGCACTAAGAACGCGTGCGATTTGTTCGCCCTGTTATAAACAGGAGCGTAGTGTTACCTGCGAGTTTTGTGGCCGCCAAGCACCAAGCATGCTTAAAGATCGTCCTGTCTGTGCTAACTGTTATACGAGACGACTTTCACCCCCTTGTGTGCGATGCGGCATTAGAAATCGGTTTCGTAGCCGGATTTCCCCTGTAACAGGCTTGTGCCCTCGCTGCGCAGCTCATCCTGAAGCTATCTGTGCTGGTTGTTCCCTCCTCAAAATCATTTTTAACGTAGAAGCGGGACTCTGCAAATCCTGTCACCAAAAGCAATTGCAGCGTCAAGCTCTACAAAGCTATAGAGCCAGAAAAAGGTCCAAAAAAGTAACGTGTACTGTTTGTGGGAAAAGATGTTTTTCCATCACAGCGCGTCAAGCCATTTGTCGCAGATGTTGGCGCGAAGCCCATTATGAACGTAAACTCTGCCAGGGCTGCCAACGGCTTAAACTGATTCCAGATCAAAAGCGTTCCCTTTGCGCAGAATGCGTAGAGCATCGGCATGCTCCGGAACGCTTGAAGCGGTTTCTTGCAGACTACTCAACAGCTTATCCTTATAATCGTTTGCTCTTTGAACTCCTCGCCAGCAATATAGACTGGAAGGCTCTCACCCATGAGCGGTATAACCGGTATCGGAGATTGGGGATTTTCCTTCAGGAGCACCAACTCAGAGAGCCATTAACTTGGGAGACCATCTATGCTCTGCTTGCCGACCTGAAACCAACGCGCAATCCAATTATACAGGATATACGAGAAGCCTTACTTGAGCTTGGAGATCTCCTGAGCGCTTCAAGCAAGCTGGAGAGTCGATCTTCTTACCTTGCCAAGCGCCATGCATTGCTACCAATCAACAATGCTCCTGCTCCTTTTCAGCCAGTCCTTCATCGTTACGCTTCTTATCTCTTATCCCGGCGAGGTATCACCACGGGCGCATCGCATGAGATTCTGGACGTTCTTGTCGGCTTTTATAACTGGTGTCAAGCGCGAGGTATTCAATCCCCTTTCATGGTCACACGCTCCCTTATTGGGGAGTATTTCGTCACCCTTCGTTGGCAGTGGGAATGCCGTGACTGCCACGGCAAGATGGCTCTTGATTTGAGTGTCTCACAACCGCCTGGCTATTGTGTCCACTGCGGTGCGATGGAGACCTTGATCAAGGTCAGGCGTTATGCGCAAAGCACCATATACAATCATTGGGTGTATCTACGACGCTTTTTTAGTTGGGCAAAAGCAAACCGCCTCGTCTTCGCCAATCCTGTTCACGAGCTTCGGGAGAAACGACTACAGACCATTAAACAATACCCCCCAGAGGTTATCAAACAACTGATTGATTATGTGGCTGCTCCCGATGCGGACCCGATAGAAGCTATGGCGTTATATTTGATTCTTTTCCATGCTTTTTCCATCTGGGAACTCCGGCACGCTCTGATGCCTGATTTATCCCTCACGGATGGGCATATTCAGCGGGCGCCATTAAGAGAAGTCTACTATATCCGTCTTCCAAAACGGTTTCCTAGTAAGCGCAGCCGTTTATATAAGCGTCCGCGCAGATGGCTAGGTGCAGTAACCCGTATTGACTTTCCATCCAACGCTGCTCCTTGGCTCAAACCGCTCTTAGAGAGATTTGACCAGGTACGCCAGCGGAGGGTCAAGCATTTGAAGCTAAAGTCACCCTATCTCTTTGTTGCTCTCCAAGGAAGAACGAGAACTGCTGTGCCGATTTCAAAGACCTTGATTGATGATATAGTCCGTCGGGCTTCATTCCGCGTGCTTCACGCTGCTTGTGCACCCAACCGTCTCAGAGAGACAGTTGGTGCCCAGTACACTGATCTGTTGGGCCCTCAGACTCTCCGTGACCTCGGATGGGGGGCCAGCCGGGCATTCAGTTATAAATCGTTAGAACGAGAGATTATTCATCCCCAACCTCGTAAGAACGCTTGAACTTTTGATGGACTGTTGGGTTACATATCTTAGCCTGGTTCTCGTCGGCAACAAGCAAAAGGAGGCTTATTGTGCCAGCCTCTCATGTACAGTCGTTTGCACCTTGCGCGCGTTGCTCTCAAGAAAAGCCGATTTACGAGCCCTCCTCTGGGCTTTGCCGAGCTTGCTATGGCATTCGCTCCAATAATCTTCGCATGAGCAAGGCTAAACAGGTTAAAGTACCCTGCTCTGTTTGTGGCAACGTGCGCTCTTCCCATTTACTTGGTCGAGCCATCTGTCAAGCATGTTGGTTAGAGGAGCAGAATGGTCGTGACCTCTGCAAAGGATGCGGGAAGGTCAAGGTAATCTATGTCCGTTCCCAGTCTTTGTGCAAACATTGTTACGAAGACCACCTCGCGCCAGAGCGCTTGCGCCGATATGTCCAGACCTTTGCTACCACGTACCCCTATAATCAGATCCTCTTTGATTCACTGGCGGCTACTATTCGCTGGGATACCGTCCATATTAGAACGCTGGAACAATTCCGCGTTTTTGGGCGATTCTTGCAAGCCCATGCTCTCAGCAACCCATTGACGTGGGACTGTATCGAGGAGATCCTCGCCCGTCTCGGCTCACCGAAACGCCCAACCGTCCTCCACCTCCGTACCTGCTTGTTCGACCTTGGGCATCTGCTCTCCGCTCAACGGATCATCGAAAGCTACGAAACGTATTCTGCAAGACGTCGGGCCTTGCTTCCTATTAAAGACGCTCCGGCACCAATGCAGCCACTCCTTCAGCGATTTGCTGCTGATCTCTGGAAACGAGGAGAATCTCCTTGGAATGTTCGCCAATGTATGGATGTGCTTCAGACCTTTTGGGTGTGGTGCCAGGGACAAGGCATCACGTCTCCTGAGATGGTCTCAACGCCTCTGATAAAAGCGTACCTGCTTGCGCTTCATTGGCATTGGGTGTGTTCGTTTTGCCATGAGCAGATGCCCTTCGAAACTGACGAGCGCACGCCTCCTCCAGCGTGTCTTCATTGTGGGACTCTTCGCTCATTGTCTAAAAAGCGGCGCTATTCGCAAAATACGGTGCGCCAATATCGTTCCAAGCTGCGAACGTTCTTTGCTTGGGCCAAGAGTCAGCGCTTGGTAACGGCCAACCCTGTCCAGGGTTCCCCGATTCAGCCTACCCAGCGCATTCAGCAGTATTCCCCTGACGTCATCAGAAAACTGTGCGATTATGTCGCCTCACCGGATGCTGATCCGGTTGAAGCGTTTGTCCTCTATCTCATCCTCTTTCACGCTTTCAGTACCTGGGAATTGCGGCATGCTCAACTGCCTGATTTGCCCCTGGTGAATGGGGCGGTTCAGCAAATGCCACTCGCAGACGCCTATTATGTTCGGATTCCACGACCCCCACCGAGTCGAGGAAGACGGACACCAGGCAGAATTCGGCTCAGGCAACATTTCCCCGAAGCTGCTGCTTCCTGGCTCAAGCCGCTCTTAGCGCGCTTTGAGCAAGCCAGACAACCTCTTCTGGAACACAGCCAGAACACCTACCTGCTTCTCGCTCATAAAAGGGCACATCATTGTGCCCCTGTTTCTGAATGGGTGGTGACGGAGATTGTCCGTCGCGCCTCCTTAAAGGTGCTGGGGAGCGTCTGTTCTCCACACATCCTGCGGAAAACGGTTGCTACGCTCTTTGCCGACCAGTCCGGCCCTGGGATCTTGCACTTTCTTGGCTGGGGTCAGCAACAAGCCTATGCCTATGCGTGGGTTTCCCGCGAGATCGTCCAGCCCCACGCCGTCGTTTTGCCTCAGATGAGCGAGCCGCTACCCGCTAGCGAGTCATTTGTCTTTCCCGCGTTGGATAAGCCTGAGCCGTTGAGTCGTCCTTCGTCCCCTTCGTTGAGCGAGGAGGATCATGCGCATGGCCCTCTCACCCGAAACCACTGAAATCTTGGAAGGAATTGTCGAGCGGATTACCTTTCACTCCGACGAGTCCGGGTACACGGTAGCCCGGCTCAAAACCACCAGCGCTCGTGACCTGTTGACCATCATCGGTTCGTTTGCTAGCATCGATGCCGGACAAACGCTGCGGCTTACCGGGTTCTGGCGCGAGCATCCCAAATTTGGGCAACAATTCGAGGTCCAGTATTACGAGGAGATCAGACCAGCCACCCTGACCGGCATTGAGAAATACTTGGGGAGCGGGTTGATCAAAGGCATTGGGCCGGTCACTGCGCGTCGGATTGTCACCGAGTTTGGCTTGGACACTCTGGAAGTTATTGAATCTCAGAGTGAGCGATTGCTCGAAATTCCTGGCATCTCGCATGGGCGGGTGAAGCGCATCCAGGCGGCCTGGGAGGCGCAAAAAGCCATCAAAGAGGTGATGGTCTTTCTGCAAGGTCATGGTGTCTCCACTACCTATGCGGCCAAGATTTTCAAGCAGTACGGCCAGGAGGTAATTGCCACCGTCACCCACAATCCCTACCAGCTCGCTGCTGATATTTATGGGATTGGCTTTCTGACCGCCGACAAAATTGCCCGCAAACTTGGCATTGCTCCTGACTCCGACTTTCGCTATCGCGCGGGAATACTCTATGTCCTCAGCGAGGCGGCTGAAGAGGGCCATTGCTATCTTCCGCAGCAAGAACTTCTTGAACGAGTCGTCCAGCAATTATCGTTGCCAGACGCTCCTGTTGATCCGACACGCATCCAAGACCTCCTTGATCACATGGCGCTTCAAGGGGAGTTGATGATTCAGCCTGGAGCGCCAGATCAACCAGAGGATCAGCGCTGCTATCAGCCGTCCTTCTTTCACACTGAGCAGCATTTGGCGAAGCTGTTGATTCAGCTTGCTCGCTGCCCCGTCGAAGTCGATCTCCAGCGCGTCCAGCGCTGGGTTGATCGCTATACCGAACACCACCACATCACGCTCTCAGCTCAACAGCGGGAAGCAGTCGAATTGGCTGCCCAATCACGGGTAGTGATTCTCACCGGGGGACCAGGCTGCGGAAAGACCTTTACGACCCGCACCATTGTCGCGTTGTGGAAGGCGATGGGCAAAACGCTGGCGTTGGCTGCGCCGACAGGCCGCGCTGCTCAACGCTTGAGCGAGTTGACTGGGCAGGAAGCCAAAACGCTCCATCGGCTCCTTGAGTTTGATCCTGCGAGCCTGCACTTCCGACACAATGCGGAGAATCCGCTCCAGGTCCAAGCGCTGGTAGTTGACGAAGCTTCCATGCTTGATCTGTTCCTCGCCCACGCGCTCGTCAGAGCCGTACCGCTAGAGGCCCAACTGCTGTTGGTTGGGGATAGTGATCAGCTTCCCAGCGTTGGGCCAGGGAATGTCTTGCGCGATATGATTGCTTCAGGATGTGTGCCAGTCGTTCGGCTCACTGAGGTCTTCCGCCAAGCACAGGCGAGCCAGATTGTGACGACTGCTCATCAGGTTCAACAGGGACATATCCCCAAGCTCCAGCACATTGCTTCTGGGACCGACTCTGATTGCCTGTGGGTCAATGTCCCGGATCCCGAAGAGGCGTTACCTGCGATAGGGCACCTCATTACTACTGAACTTCCGCAGCGAGGCTTTGATCCCCAGCAGGAGATGCAGGTGCTGAGTCCCACTGTACGAGGAAGCGTCGGGACTCGCGCGCTCAATGGTGCCCTTCAAAAGACTCTCAATCCGCCGCGCTCAGGAATCACCGAGTTGACTCGCGGGGGTACAACGTTCCGCGTAGGTGATCGCGTGATCCAGCAGGTCAATGATTATGACCGGGAAGTCTTTAATGGTGACTTGGGGACGATTACCAAGATCGATCTGGAAGAGCAAGAAGTGCGCGTGCGTTTTGCGGAGCGGCAGGTGACTTACGACTATGCTGATTTGTCAGAGTTGACGCTGGCTTGGGCGGTAACAATCCACAAGTCCCAGGGGAGTGAGTACCCGGCTGTGATTATTCTGCTTTATCCGCTGCACTATCTCCTCCTGAGCCGCAACTTGCTCTACACGGCTTTGACACGAGCGAAACGGTTAGCAATTTTGGTTGGCCCTATGAAGGCTGTGGCAATGGCCGTGAATCGTGTCCAAGTCCAGGAACGTTACACAACACTTGCAGGGCGGTTGCAGATACCTCTCAAGTGAGAAGATGATGCCTTCTTCTCCCTTAGTTCTACAAGCGGTTTTGCTGAGTTAGGTGCTGCCCAGCAAGGGATTGTTGGAATAACTCATGCAATTAAGAGGCATAGCAATCAGCCTTGCCAATAATAATCAGATAAGCTGGTTCTTATTTGGTATAATCCGCACGAGCTAACTGATAGATCAGCAATGTGGGTTAGCTGTAGCAGCACCAATGAAACATCGAATATCAGTCAGGGCTTCCGCTCATATGTCTATAATTTAGAATTAATCACATAGTGACAGCAAAGGAAGGCTTTGGCAATCCTACAACTGTCTTCTTAATCCATTGTCCTACTGGCAAGCACTCTCACCCAGGGTAAACACGCGGAACGGAGTTTCCCCTTGAATCAAAATATACAACGCTCGCTTTTTGATGATCCTAGCCCAGCACCAGAAGGGGTTGATAATGAGATCAGCCTTTTAGCGCTTAGTGATCTTCGTGGTGTGGGCTTCGCAACGGTACGGACCTTGTTTGATGCCTATCGGGGTGATCTTTCCGCAGTGTGGAGCGCCAGTTTTGATGAACTTCAACAGCACCTTCGCCTTGCGAGCATCCCTCAATATGAAGTAGTCGCTCATCAGATACAGAACCATTCTAAAAAGCTCTTTGATCATGCAAGGGAAAAAGCCGCATTTCTCCAAAATCGACGTAAGATTTCAATCCTATTCAAGGACACAGCGGCCTACCCGAAGGCTTTAAATGCGCTTCGCGATCCTCCAGCCTGGCTTTTTGTACAGGGGAATACCAGTATCTTACATGATCCAGCCATTATTGCTGTTATCGGGACGCGCACTCCTTCAGAGTCTGGGCTAGAGGCTGCGCGACGAGCCTCTTCCTCTCTCGCACGGGCTGGGTATGTAATTCTTTCCGGGTTGGCTGAAGGGATTGATGTGATTGGACATCAAGCGGCCATTGATTTTGGGGCACCAACGATTGCCATATTAGGGCATGGGACTGATGTTGCTATGTCTGCTGCCGCAACACGGTTACGCCAGCAGATTGTAGAGTTAGGCGGCGCGGTAGTGAGTGAATATCTACCTAAAGACACGTACAACCGTGAACGGTTTGTTGCTCGTGACCGCATTCAGGCAGCTTTATCTCAAGTAATCATTGTGGCTGAGGGGCGGGTAAAGAGTGGGACCGCCCATACCGTGCGCTTTGCCCGTCAGATAGAGAGAACAGTGGTTGGGGTCCACTTGCGTCAAAGACCTCTACCGTCAGAAATTGATCTTATCGAAGAGTTGCGAAAGCAATCTGCACCTATTTTTGATTTAGAAGCTTCAGATGGTCCTGAACAGTTCTTGCGCTATATGCTGAAGACCCTTCCTGTTGGGGAAGTGTCACTGAGGAGAACCCCCCCTCGATTATTTCTCACTGCCTATAGTGAAATCGAAAGATTGGTCAGGAAATACGGCGCCCACCCGGAAGATTTTGAGTGGTTGATGAGACAGATTCAGGCATTGTCATCCGCAGGAGGAAGTCGAGATGGCGATTCGGGCGGTCATTCTTGATGTCAGTGGAACCCTGATAAATGAGGTTACGAGAAAGGTTGTTCCTGGCGTCCCAGGAATGCTAGCTCGTTTGCGTGCGCAAAATATTACTATTTTTGCCGCGTCAAATGAAGTTGGCTCCACTACCCTTGCTGGTAGGGAGTTTGGCATCGATAATGACCATCTGCTAAACCCCATTAATACGGGAGGGAAAAAAGGGACCAAAAAATATATTGGGGCAGTGCGCGCCCGTTTTGGAATACGAGAGAATGAATTGCTCTACTTGGGGGATACAATGAACGACTGTCGTGAGGCAGTCAATAGTGATATTGCATTCTTTCAAGCAACGTGGTCATCTGCGGCTGTGTTACCGTATGGGATACGAATCGCAAGTCCCAGCGAATTTGCTGACATCGTTGAGACATATTTTCTAAAGCAAGCGCTCTGGTATTATAAAGTTGATGATCGTGATACCCTTAATCGCCCAGTTATCGTGAGAGCGCTTATTGATATTAGGAAAGCTGAGGAACGTGGTATCAAAAACTTGCTAAAGGGCATTAACCAAAGTAAAGCGGAACAGCAGCAGCGAACAAGACTTGTTCAGCATCTTTCCATGCACCTATTTGCAAGTTTGTATCTGGAAGGCTTACATCTTCCCCCACTCCACAGTAGAGTAATGTGGGCACTCTATCCAGGCCATGATGGGCCACAAACTGGGGTGCTTGATGAGTTTGCTTCAATGGCCTCTCGACTCTTTCGAGATAGTTATCAAGATATTATTCTGAGGCACACAGTAGCTCAAAAACTCGCGTTTCTTAGGAAGAACAAGGAAGATGCTCCGATAGACATTCAACTTCAATCTATTTGCCTTAATCCTGCCTGGCGTAACAAGATTGTAGGTGCGACCATCCTGCTCTTTGATGATTTTACAACTTATGCACATGGTTTTGAGACAGCGCGCAACTTCTTGTTCAACGCAGGTGCAGATCATGTGATCTCCATTGCTGTTGGAAAGTATCCACCTCCCTACTTTGCACTCTCTCCAGAACCTACAACGAAATGGGACAGCTTTACTGCTGTGAAGCTGACGCAGGATGATTTTATTAGCAAACAAGTAAACGAGATAATTGCTCCAGCCGCACTGGAAGTCTTTGATGGCTTGATCTAGAGTTCATCTGAGGGCGTTTCCCAACCGAAGAACTAAAGTGGACCCCAAAGTCAAGACAGCGCGGTGGACGGGTCTCCATCCTGCGGGGGGAAATTGGGGAAAAATCCATCAGGCCACCCCCAAGAGGACGCGCACGCGCAGGTGCTGAAGGTTGCGAAAACCGTACGCCTGGCGCATCAGCGCTTTGGTGCGATTGTTCTTGCCTTCGACAAAGCCGTTGCTGATGCGAATGGGTAAGAAGGCAAAGAAGTTGAGGATTTCGCTGCGCCAGGCGTGAAAGGCGGAGAGCGCCTGGACCAATTCGGCTGGCC
>Ga0209581_1000530_pt1 | contig 76854 bp, 54 predicted proteins | sample Coa_R2_FD_187160 | JGI IMG/M metagenome (GOLD analysis project Ga0209581, IMG submission 187160) | Surface soil microbial communities from Centralia Pennsylvania, which are recovering from an underground coalmine fire - Coalmine... | ecosystem: Environmental > Terrestrial > Soil > Unclassified ...
CAATGTCTCAACCGGACGCGTGGTCATTCTTTTCATTCATCTGGTCAATACTTTTCTGCTGATTGCGTCGCTCGCACTCACGGCCTGGGCGAGCGGACAGCCTGGGGCGAAATCCGCCGAATCAGCGCCCGCGCCATCCGCTGCAGGCAAGGGTCTTTCCATAGCGTTCGTGGTCGGATTGCTTGGGGCTGTCGCGATCGCCATCACCGGTACGATCGCTGCTCTTGCGGACACGCTTTTCCCCGCAAAATCGCTGGCGGAGGCGTTCCAGTGGGATTTTTCCGGCGCGTCAGCGCCCATCCTCCATCTGCGGATCATCCATCCGGTGGTTGCCGTTCTAGTCGGTGGATATCTGCTGGTGCTTGCCGTAATGACGCTCAGTTCGAATGGCACGGCAGCGACCAGGCGATGGGCGCGGCGACTCGCGGGTCTTGTGGTCCTGCAATTCTGCCTGGGTGCGGCGAACATCGTACTGCTCGCACCACTGTGGATGCAGGTGACGCACCTCCTCACCGCTGACCTCATCTGGATTGTGCTGGTGCTGCTCACAGCGGAAACATTTAGCTGGCGCTCGGAAGCTGTCGCGACGCTCCCCGGCCACGCACGTTCGCAGGTTGCCGCGAAGCACATCCGTAATCTTCCTGTTTCAGGATGAATTGGAAAAGACTTCGGCTGAAACAGCTTCCCCGTGACAGAAGTCGACTTTGCGGCTCCGCTCGTTCGCGCCAGCAATCCTGATGCTGTGGCTGCCTTTTTTCAGCAAAAAAGTCCGTGGGCACTGCATAGTCGCGCCTGTTTGGCCTGTGCCAACTGATGGAACAAATGGCGTGGACCATTTGCCCCAACCGCACCTCAGCACATTTTTGACGTCAAGTTTTCCCTCAACCTCAGAATTCAAGCCCTGCGGTGCGCAGATCATGTTCGAGCTGCGTGGCATTTTTGAAATGCAAAGCCTGCAAACCGCAGCGGGTGGCGCACTCGATGTTCAGCTCGCGGTCATCGATAAAGAGGCACTCTTCCGGCCTCCGCTGGCTCAGATCGAGCGCCAGTCGGAAGATTTCATCTTCCGGCTTCTTGACTCCCAGGAAGCAGGAACTCAGGAAGATGCTGAAATACTTCCGCAGACCAAAACGTTCGATTCGAAATAGATTGAGTTCGCGCGATTCATTGTTGAGCGTGGCAAGCAGGTATCGTCCGGTGCGGGCAAGCCGTTCCACGATTTCGAGCGTCCCGTCGATTGGCATTGACTGTGCAAACATGTAGTTGCGAAAATCATCCCTGCTAAAATCACGTGCGCAGTAGAAGATCGTGCGGTCAAGATAGTGGTCAAGGCCCATCCGGCCCGTTTCAAAGCGGCTGACGACCAGCTCATGCCGATCTTCAAAATCTTCCCAATCCAGTCTGAATTCCTCTGCAGCCCGCTGTCGAGCGTGCCGGTCCCAACCGTTTGTCAGCACCACTCCCCCAACGTCCCAGAAAATTGCAGTGATCTCTGCCATTCACGCCCTCCAACTCTCAGCCCTTCTGGCAGTTCCGACGAAGTTCCGGCGCGGTTTGCATTCGCTGTTTGAAATACGCGCCCAGGGTCTCAATGTTACGAAATGTTCATCTTGGCATAATTCATTCCTCTTCGCAGCAAAGCGGGAATTTTCCTCCTTCTGCGCCGCACGAGGATGCATTCGTGGTTTAATGTTAGCGGTACCCCTGTACAATACTATGAAGGGCCGGGGGCGATTGGACCCCAATCATCGGCCTCGGGAGCGGACCCATCGTGAAGCGAAGAGCGAGATTCCTTTCAATCATTCTGGCTGCGACTGCGATTGTGTGCTCAGTACCCCGCTTGACGGCTGGGCAGCAAACGGCCGCATCGCCTGACCAGCAAACCGCGCAGCCTTCTCAGCCGGTGAGCGGATCTGACCTCGAAGACCTGAAGAACCCAAGTCCGAAAGTCAGAGCGAAGGCGGCGAGTGAAATCGGGCAGACGGGCGACCCTGCCACAGTGCCGGCACTGATCGCAGCGCTCAACGATCAAAATACGAATGTCCGCAAGCAGGTAGTGGTGGCGCTGGCTTCCATCCGCGTTTCTCAATCGCTCCAGGGGCTGATCCAGGCAACGAGCGACAGCAATTCCGAAGTCCGATGGCTTGCCGTGAAAGGAATTGAAGGATATTACACGGGGGAAACACCAAAGACCGGCTTCTTCGGCTATCTGGAGCGCCAATATCGCGCCGCCAAGCGCAAATTCGTGGGTGGAACGGTACAAATCCCGCCAGGAACAGCCGTCGATCCGAAGGCTGTGTCTGCGCTTGACCGCGTGATGATGGACTCGCAGCACGAACGGGCTGCACAGGAGGCCGCGCGGGCGCTTGGGATTCTGCTGGCCCGACAGGCCGTTCCCGACCTCGTTATCACGGCACACTCTCCCAAGCAAGACCTGGCCCGAGAGGCCCTCAACTCTCTTGCCAAGATCCAGGACACCTCCGCCGGCCCAAAGCTGGTGGACCTGCTGAACTCCTCCTTTCAAAGCGTGAAGCAGGATGCCGCTGTCACAGTTGGAATTCTGCGCACGCGTTCGGCCGTGCCCAAACTTCAGGCCTTGTATGAAAACGACCCCAACAAGGAGACACGCCAGAAGGCGCTGCAAGGTCTGGCATACATCGGCGATCCTGTTTCTGCGCCGCTTTTCCTCAAGGCCCTTTATAGCCAGGATGCTTCCATTCGCGCCTATGCAGCAGAGGGTCTTGGCCGCGCCAATGACCAGAAGGCCCTTTCTGATCTGCTGCGAATTGCGCCCGCGGAAAAGAATCCAGGGGCCCGGCTGGCCATGGAGTTCGCTATCACTTTACTCGGACGGAATGATTACATCAGCGCAATTGTCGGCGCGCTCAATTCAGGAGAGGGAGATGCGGCGCAGGCATACCTGATTGAGCTGGCCCGCAAACCGGGCTTTCTCTCCCAACTCTATCCCTACACGAACAGCCGCGATGATGAGGTCAGGCGGCGGCTCTGCAACGTCTTGATGTTCGCGGGCGACGGAACGAGCATCCGTCCACTCGAGCAGCTTTCGCATGACCGCAATTCCGATGTGGCGGCCGCGGCGCTTCGTGCTCTGAGCGCCGTGCGCTTACGGACCGGCACTTCTTCCCCCACGGTCAACTGACAGAGCGGAGTCCCGGACGTTGATCGTCCAAGTGGCGCATTCCTTGTGGCGCACGGAATCGTTGTATAACTGGCCAAAATCTGTGTGCGGACCCTCGCGCCCTTCCCGGAGGGGTGCCGGCCTGCGGTATACTGATACGTTGGAAACGGGGAGCGGTTGAACATCAGGCGACAGCGAAATGGACTTATTTTCTTTGCAGGGCTCCTGCTCCTGGCTCCTGCCTGTGCCTTTTCCCAATCGGCACCCAATGATCCCGTCACCCAGGAAAGCCTGAAATTCGCAAAGATTTACGGCCTGCTGGAGGAGCACTACGCCGTACCAATTGATCCAGACCACGCCATCTTTGACGGCGCCATCCGCCAGATGCTCACCACGCTTGATCCGTTTTCAGCATTCTTCGACCGGCAGCAATTCGAGCAACTCCAGGCGCAGACACGCGGTGAAGAACTGGGATTTGGCTCGATCCTCTACGTTACACCCGGTAAAGTCCTGGTTTTGCAGGCAGCTGAGGGTTCGCCCTCGTGGAGAGCGGGCCTGGGACCAGGCGATCAAATCGTTGAGATCAACGGCCAGAGGGTTGACCGCCTTGGTTTTCAGGACCTGATTGCTCTGCTGCAAAAGTCGCGTTCGCGTCCGGTGCAACTGGGTGTTATCCACCCCGGGAAGGTTGTCCCTCAGGACGTTCGCCTTGTTCCGAAGGAAATTGAGCTCCCCACAGTGGATAATGTCTTTGAATTCTCAACCCAGCAGATCGGGTATCTCCACATTTCCGGATTTGATGCAAAGACGGGAGGAGAAGTCCAGAAGGCCATCGAAAAGCTGGGCGGTGATAAATTGAAGGGACTCTTGCTCGATCTCCGCAACAATCACGGAGGCATAGTGGCAACGGCCGTTGACGTGGCAAGCCAGTTCCTCGGGCCCGGCCTTCCAGTCCTGACCATGCGCGGGCGTGGCGTGCCGGAAAAGACGTACAGCACCGTGCCGGCAGAGGTCCATTTCAACATGCCGCTTGTCGTGCTGGTGAACGGAGAAACGGCCAGCGCGGCTGAACTCCTGGCGGCGGCGCTGGAAGAACACGACCGTGCGGTCATCGCGGGTGAAGATTCCTACGGAAAGGGCGTCGTAGAAAATGTCATGCCGCTATCCGATGGCACCGGGCTTGCGCTCACGGTGGCACAGTACTTCACGCCGAGCGGACGTTCCATCCAGCGTAAACTGCCCGGCACCGCGCTTGCCGACGCCGAATCAGGAATCGGTAAGAACAACCATTTCCACACGGACGATGGCAGACCTCTGTCAGCGGGCGGCGGGATCACCCCGGACGTTCCGATCCCGCCCCGGAAGATCGATCCGTGGGTCGAGTTTCTCAACGAGCGGGGCGCGTTCACAGATTTCGCCTCCCAGTACCTGACATATCATCCCGGCGTCGATAAATCCTTTGAGCCGGACAAGGACGTGCTTTCCGAATTCCGGAGCTTCCTCTCAGACCAGCAAATCCGGGTACCGCTTGAATATTGGGTCCAGGACCAGGACTACCTGAAGCTCCGGATCAAGGTTGAAGTATTCAACCTTCTATTCGGACTTACGGCCGGAAACGAAGTTGACATCAGAAGCGATCCCCAGGTGCAAAAGGCGTTAGAAATATTCCCCAGGATCGCTGAAATTCTGGAAGGTCCCCTTCCCGAGGGAACCAGGCACGTTAAAAAAGCTACCGGTCAGAAAAACCACAGCAGCATTACGCTGCGCGCCGGGAATACGGAATAATCCCGGGAATCGCACAGGTTATAAGCGCCCAAATGGGCCCTGATTCAGTCCTACGCGACGGCCACTGCTTCAATCTCAACCAGCATTTCCGGGTCAACCAGGCGGGTGACACCCACAAAGCTGGTAGCGGGGTGCACCTCGCCGAAACATTCCAAATGACCTTTAGCCACTTCTTCCCAGCGGTCCATATCGGTAAGATAAACACGGGTGCGCACAACGTGCTCGAGCCCCAGCCCGAGACGCTTCAAGGCATTTTCAATATTCCGCGCAGCCTGAACCGTCTGGGCGTACGCGTCGCCGGGCGCAAGGACCTTCCCTGAAGGGTCCGTCGCCGTGGTGCCCGAGACAAAAACCGTGTCACCAACCTGCACGGCGCGGGCGTAGCCGACCTTTGGCTCCCACGGAGTTCCGGTGAAAATCTTAGTGCGCTTATTCTTCATCAGTCCCTCCTTAATGCTCTCGGGTGAACCGGCACCCGTTATGTAAATAAACCCGCCGGCATGATCTGGTCTTCGCCTAATCGAAACTATTTTGGCATCTGTTTTTCGAAATACCGTCGGTGGGCTCTCGCGGCCGCAGCCAGGCGGTGACGACGGCGGACCAGGGCCTGGCGGTATTCGTACTTTTCATCCGGGGTCACCGGAATCACCTGAGGGACCTCGACCGGACGTCCTTCGCTGTCCAGGGCAACGTATGTAACAAAAGCCGAACTCGTCTGGCGACGCTCGCCGGTCAGCAGGTCTTCAAGATAAACCTTGACCGCCACCTCAACCGAAGTCCGAAAGGCGCGCGTAATCTGGGCGCGCAGGATGATGAGTTGTCCAACGCGAATCGGATGGAGAAAATCCAGGTTGTCCACAGAAACCGTCACGACGACTTTCCGGGTGTGGCGATGGGCCACAATCGCTCCCGCGATATCGATCAGATGCATCACCTTACCACCCAGAATGTTGCCAAGAGGGTTGGCGTCGTTCGGCAAAACGACTTCCACCATTTCCACATTGGATTCGCTGACAGTCTTCCCGCTCCGATTTCGCACGGTCTTCTTCAATTTTTCAACAGCTCCATGAAAACTGGATTAGCCGGCCAGGGGCGCATAACGAACATCCAGCATACTCTCGGGTGGTCAGGCATTCCCTCCGCCCCAGCGCCGCGCTGACATTCCGGTTGCCGCAACTCACCCCTGGCCGATTCCGCAACGAAGTTGCGTCTTCAGCAACAACGCGCTATGAGTATCCTGTTGTCTGCCTGCTTATAGTACGTCACTCGCAGACCCAAAACAACCCGGTTCTGTGCCGCTCCCAGAATGCGCTTGCGCCGGTGGCCTGTTCGTGCTACAGTCGGTTCAAGTCAACCGGCTAAAGGGGTCCTAGCCTTAAACACGGCGGGTTGGTCGCAAGGATTTGCCTCCGGCAGAGGATGCGTTGTGCGATCTGCTGATGTCGCGTAAGGAAAACGCATCAACGCAGTGCCCGGATGGCACGACCGCCCATAGGGGAGCGTATGGCCTTGCAAGCTCCGCCGGCAAGTCCCCGCCAGACCGTTGCCACTCCGGTCCGAAGTTATCTTGCCGCAAAACTGTCATTAGGACCACCGAAACCACCGTGGTGGGCACTGATTGAATTGTTCATGAGTGGCTTTGTACCTTACATACACTGTCCCCAAGAACCCGAACCTTTCCGACGTCTGGATCAAATTTCCAACACAATTCAAGGAGGTCATCACCATGCGCAGGAAAATCGCAGCATTTCTATTGGGTGCCTTCTGTGTAGCTGTAATTATTGTGTTGCTTTCGCCTTCAGGAGTGCTGGACGCTCGTGGGCGAGCACCGAACTCACTTCAACCTGACCCTACGGCTGTTTTTTTCACAATGGTCCTCCAACGCAACCAGCCTGTGTCACGTGGCAACCTGATGGTCCTGCCAAGGCCTGACGGGCGAGTGTCTCAAAACTCACATGGTAAAGGCGGCGGGGGCGGCGGAGGCACGGGCGGTGGAGGGGGCGGAACCGGTTCCTGCTGTGGCGCTCTGACGCTTTCCCCCGGATCTACCCCATATGCCCTGGTCGGGCCGGTAGAACAGCCAACGACAACCCAGCCGGAAGCGGAGGAAGAAATTGCCGCGGACCCAACGAACCCGGATAACCTTGTTGCGGCCATCAGCGACTTCTCCAATGCCAGCGGCTACAACAACACGAAGTGGGCCCTTTCCACTGACAGCGGTAGCACTTGGCTTGAAAGCTTTGTGCCGATCGATTCAAGCACCGGCTTGCTCACGACCAGCGACAACCAGGAATGGCAAGCCAACAGCGATCCTGTCGTGGCCTTTGACCGCAGTGGAAACGTTTTCCTCTCCGACCTCTATCTCAAGCTGGACGCTTATGGGCGGATCACCGGCGAAGGGCTCTATGTAAGTTCGGGCAAGTTCAGCAGCATCGGCGCCAGTAATTTCGCCGGAACCTACCCCGTCTATTCAAATCCCAATGATGGAAAGATTTTCACCATTGAGGACAAACCGTGGATCGCCGTGGATAACAGCGGCGGGAGTACGGACGGGTACGTTTACGCTTCATGGAGCCATTTCACGGGTTGCCAGAACCAGTATTCTCCACTCTATGGAGGCTACGTGCTGACGTGCAGCAGCGACTCGATTTATCTCTCGTACTCGACAAACCATGGCGTAAGCTGGTCTGCTCCGGTGCAGATCAGCCCAAGCACGCAGAATGGCGCAGTGCAGGGCTCACAACCGGCCGTAGGCCCCGACGGCAAGGTTTATGTAACTTACGAATTTTTCGGCTCGAACAATCAGCGCCAGCAGTATCTTGCCGTCGGAACGTGGAGCAGCGGCAGCCTTGGCTTTTCATCTTCCGGACCGTTTGTCGTATCGCCGGTATTCAGCGAGTTGACTTTTGCCGGGTGCAGCACGTGCACGGCAAGCTATCGCGTCAACAGTTTTCCCAACATTGCGGTGGGACCTCCCACGAATGCCAACGCCAGTGGAAACGTCTATCTGGTGTACGGCGCGCAGACAAGCAGCACGAGCACCGCGCAGGTTAACTTCGTTGCCTGCACAAGCAGTTGCACAGGATCGAGTTCTTTTTACGGTCCGGCCATTGTCAACGATGTTGCCGCCGGAGATCATTTTTTCCCGGCGATCTCCGTGGATTCCGGCGGCACGATCAACACGAGTTGGTTCGATTCCCGATACAATCCTTCTAATCCCGATCTTCTTGACGTTTTTGCCGCGTTTCTGACTTATGATAGCACGACAAACTCACTGACCGTATCGTCGAACACCAGGGTTACGCCGACAACAATCAATGTGGGTTTTACCGCGTCTGGATTCAATTTCGGAGACACCAGTTTTATTGGCGATTACATTGGAATCGCAGCCACCGCGGCGACGGGAACAGCGTCTGCCACGGCGCATCCCGTCTGGACCGATGTCTCAGGCGCCTTTGGGATTCCGTTGTATGGTTTCTTGCAAACCAGTTCGCTTACGCTTCCCGCCGGCACACCTTGAGCTTCAGGTGAAACCGCACGGAATCGGCGAAACGAATCGGGTGGGTCAGGAGCGTTGAGGTTGTCCGGGCCACCATCATCCCTTGGACACCGGTCACGGAACGGATCATTGAATGAGGGGGGAACACCGATCAGAATCGCGTTTCAGCAGGCAGTCCAGACTCGTGAAAGGAAAATACAAAGCCCCTGCCGCACCGTCGCAGTCTGAAAACGGCTGCGATTGCACGAGGGGCCGGTTCCCGAGCTTCACGCGTTCAGTGTGCGAACAGGAAGTGTCACACCCTGTCCGCGGCAGGCAGGTGCGGCCGGATTACTGCTTGGGCGTGGTCTTTTGCGGGGAAGCAGGCTGACTCTGCGAGGTGCCGCCCGAACTGTCCGTGGACGCGGAAGCAGCCTGAACAGGATACGTCGAATTATACAGCTTGACGATGTCCTGAGTAATGTCAACACCCTGGGCCGCGTAATAGACCGGGACCTGGCTGCCATCGATCACCAGGGCGTAACCGTGCGTTGATGCATACTGGTCGATCACCTTCATCATCTTCTTGCCCAGGTCCCGCATCAGCGTGTCGCGGTCATACTGGAAAGAGGACTGCGCATCCTGCTCCAGGCGCTGAAGGACGGTCTGCTTGTCCTGAAGTTCGTGGCTCATGCGCCGTTGTTCGTCCTGGCTCAAGGTCGTCATCTGCTTTTGCAATTGCTGCTGCAACTGCTGAACATCCTGCTGCCGCTGGTTGATCTCTTCCTCGCGGGGCTGGTATTTCTTCTGAAGGTCCTGAAAAGCCTGCTTCCCTTCCGCGGTTTCCAGGATGGCCTGCTGGATGTCGATGACGCCGACCTTTGACCCCGCGGTTGCCGCCGGGGTCTGCGCTCTCAGACAAAAGGGAAATACCGTGAAGCCGACGGCCATCAACATTGCCAATAATCGATTCCTCATTCTTACTTGCTCCTTTGAAATCAATAAAACTCCGTCTTATCTTGCCATTCCACCCTGAATGTCTGTCAAGTTAAAAAGAACTTGCCACCGTGAACCCAAACCGCGTCTTGCGCTCAGAATAGCGGAAGCTCTGGAAGTAAGGCAGAGCGCTGTTATACGTCGCCGCGTTGGGGAATAGCCCCTGAAGGTCCGCAGAAGCGGGTGGTGGCGCAACCACTTCATCCAGCCGAAGGATGTTGTAGCCGTAATACAGCCGGAACGGAATATTAAAGTGCGGAACAATGACCTGCAATTGGACTCCAACAGAACTTCGGGGCTGATAGTTGGTTCCCTTCGCAATCTGAAGCTGGTCCGGCGCTTTGAAGAACGGAAACTCGGTGGTCAGAGACGATAGCGCGTTCGGTCGCAGGTTGAGTTCGCCTTTGTGCCATACAAAGTCCATTCCCGCATCGATAAATGGAGCAAACGTCACAGGACCCACAATGGGGATTCGATACTCCAGGCTGCTGATCCACTCCGTGTCGCCCCCGGGGAAAATAACGGTGTTGACAGGAAAGTTGGTCGAAGACCCGCATGCCCCGGTCGAGGCGCCGGTGGAATCAAGCGCCGGGATGATGTTGCCTGCACTGTCGCGATTGCAAACGGAGGCCACCGTCGGGAAGAAGGCGACCGGGCTGATCGAATAAATGTCGAAGCCGCGAATGTCGTTTTCGCCACCCATGTAAAACCGCGAATACGGAGGCGGCACGCGGCCCCCATAACCGCTGATCGTCGTGGCAAGCGCGTGGAGGGCCAGCGTGTTCCGCCCTTTGTTGATGGGATGGTAATATTTGAATTCAACCGTCGGACTGATCGAGTTTACGTTGCCGCCCAGCACGCTGCCAGCAAATTGAACACCTCCGTAGAGGTATTTCCCATAATGCGGCTCCAAGTAGTTCGGCCCCACCGTATTGTAGGTGTATGTCGGCATGATCGAACTGGAACGGATTCCCGTCAGTGTATTCGGACCTTGTGTAACGTTGTAAAAGTTGAGCGCGCGGAAGTATATGTCTGACGCCAGGCTGAACGTCTGGAGGCTGCTGGTCGAAAAGCTGTAGGTTAAACCTACACGCGCGAAATGGCGCTTGAGCGGGTAGCTGAGAAACGCCGTGAAGCCGGTGGAATTCTGCGCAAAGTTCTGGAACGAAGTGGCACCGAATGCGGAAGCCAGGGCCGTCTGGCTGATACCGGAAAAGATGCTCGTTTGCTGCAGTTGGTTAAAGTTGATATCGCTTTTGAAAACGGTAAACCCGGTCGTTATGGGACGGTCCATCAGGTAGGGTTCCGTAAACCCGAGCGTGTAGAACTTTTCGTACTGCCCCGTCTGAACACCCACGCTTAAAGTTTCACCCAATCCCATGAAGTTGTTGGTTGCGTAATTGAATCCGAAGAAATCGCCCGCCAGACCGCTGATGCCCCCGGAAAAACCGATGGAGTTCCGCCCTTTTTCATGGACCTTGAGGTTAATATCCACCGTATGGTCTTTGGCGTTCTGAGTGATTGTGTAATCTTCTTTTTTGATCGGCTGGAAGAATCCCAACTGGTTCACGCGCAGAATGCTCAGGTCCCACCAGCGCGTATTGAACATTTCCCCTTCATTCACCAGGAGTTCGCGGCGGATCACCTTGTCGCGCGTTTTCGTATTGCCTGAAAATTCTATGCGGTGGACGGTGAACTGATGGCCTTCATCAAAATCGAAGGTCAGGTTAATCACGTGTTTCGCCCGGTTCGGCTCGGGATCAGGAGTAGCGACGAAGTTGATGTAGCCAAACTCACCGTAAAGTTTGGTGAGATTATCGATCGCCTTGCGCATCTTTGAGAGGTCGAACACGTCGCCCGGCTTCATTCCCAGAATAGGTTCCAATTGTTGCGTCTTGAAGAGCTTGTTGCCGCGGATATTGAACTTGCCGAGGCGGTACTGGTCGCCTTCATCGATCGGGATTGTGACATCAACTGCCTTGCCGTGTCCCCAACTCCAGAAAAAGAATGGCCAGCGATGCGCCGTGTCCCGCATCTTCACTTTTGGTTCTTCCGGCAAAGCGTAGAAGTAGCCGTGGTTCTGGTACAACTCGCGCACCTTCTCAAGGTCGTACATGACCTTGTCATGATCGTAAGTCTTGTGAAACCAGTAGAACCACGGCGGCGCGCCGACGGGCCGGGACAGCTTCATCTGCCGAACCAGTGTATTGTTCGGGAAAACCGTATTGCCCGTAAACTGGATATGCCCAACCTTGACCTTTGGCCCTTCCGTCACAATAAACGTGAGGGCCACGGAGTTTGGCGGGATGTTGCGCGTCCGGTGCCGGACGGTCGCAAACTGGCGTCCGTGCGCCGCCAGCATCTCCTTGAGGACCACTTCGGCACGCTTAATCACAACGGGGTCGTACTGCGAATCCATTGTCAGGCCGACCTTCTGTTTCTGGAAGGCATCGAGGACGTCGGATTGCTCGATGGAGTGCAGCCCCTTGTAGGTAATGGCGCGGACCAGTTTCTTCTCACGAACAAAGAAAATCAGGATCTTGCCGGTTTTGCCATCCTGGGCTTCAAGGCGAATGTCATCGAAGTACCCCGTGTTCCAAAGCGCCATAAAATCACGTTCAAGCGCGTTCACATCGTACGCGTCTCCCGGCCGCGTAAAGATTGTCGCCATAAGCGTGGATGACGGAATCCGGCGATTGCCACGAAACTCAATTCCTTCAACCAATTCGCGCTTCGGCTTGGCAACCTGGGCCTCACCCTTTGGACCAGGCTTTGCAGGAGCCGCGGGCGTAGGCGTCGTAAGCTGCGGAGTCGTTAACTGGGGCGTCGTAAGCTGGGGTGTCGAGAGTGCGGGTTGCTCCTGTTTTGCTGGCGCTTGTTCGGGAGCAGGCTGTTTCTGCTGATTTTGCTGTTTCTCCTGATTCTGCTGGTTTTGGGCCTGGGCAGGTTGAGCAGGCGGCTTCTCCTGGGACTGCTGAGAAGAGCTCTGGGCCCGGAGCACGGACCCAACCATCAAGAGAATCAGAATTGCGGCAGCCAACTGCTCCCAAGCCGACTGATCCTGCCTTATACCCCTACCTGTCAAAAGCCTCAAGAAACAGCCTTTCTTCCGCACCCTGATATGTAAGCTTAAGCATCCGATGCAGCCAACTCACGCGGAGTTGGCTGGCGTCCCCCACTCAAGACAGGCCGGCTTCCAAGCGGAGCGTTGTGAAGATGCGTTGGATATTCAGGTTATTCGCGGATTTCCCAGCCCCCCAAGGTGTCCCATCAGTGAGAAAGTGGCGTGGCCGCAACCAGCTTATCATTTACAGGGCGATAATAGAGCGATTCGTTTTCAACAACCACCTCCAACACCGCAGGAGGCTGTATCTCACCCTGGATCAGCGCTTCCGAAAGCGGGTCCTCTATGTACTTCTGCAAGGCACGCCGCAACGGCCGGGCCCCGTACGAACGGTCTGTACAGGTCTTTTCCAAAATCCACTTCCCAGCTTCGGGGGAAAGCGTTAAAGAAATATTCTTGTGCGCCAGGTGCTGATTCATCGTATTCACAAGCAGATCCAGTATCTGGATCAGGTCATTGTCATTCAGCGCATTGAAGATGATGATCTCATCGAGCCGATTCAGAAACTCAGGATTGAACAACCGCTTGACCTCGCCCATAACCAGGTCGCTCATCTTCTTTTCGGTGGCACCTTCGGTCGCTGACTGGAACCCCAGATTGGAACGCCGTTCCAGGTACCTGGCGCCGATATTCGACGTCATTATGATGATTGTGTTCTTGAAATCGACGGTGTTTCCCAAGCCATCCGTCAACTGTCCGTCTTCAAAAACCTGAAGCAGAATATTGAAAATGTCCGGGTGGGCCTTTTCGATCTCGTCCAGCAGAATCAAAGAATACGGCGAACGTCTCACCCGCTCCGTCAGTTGCCCGCCTTCCTCGTAACCCACGTAGCCCGGAGGCGAGCCAATCAGCTTGGAGACGGAATGCTTTTCCATGAACTCCGACATGTCAAAACGGATCAACGCACGCTCGCTGTTGAACAAGATTGCTGCCAGTGAACGCGCCATTTCCGTCTTGCCTACGCCGGTCGGCCCAAGGAAAAGAAACGAACCTACCGGGCGGCCCGGAGGCTTCAATCCAGCCCTTGAACGGCGAATGGCCCGGGCCAAGGCCGAAATCGCTGAATCCTGGCTGATGATCCGCTTGTGCAGTTCTTCTTCCAGGCGGAGCAGCTTGGACATTTCTTCTTCTTTGATGGAGCTCACCGGGATTCCCGTCCAGCGTGAGACTACATCTTCGATGTCTGCGCGAGAAACAGACCCGATGGCGGTTTCGTCAATGTTGTACTTTTCACGGAGGAGACGGAGGTTTTCGCGCTCTTTGCGCTCTTCATCGGAGTAAAAGCGTGCCTTCTCAAATTCGTGGTTGGCGATGGCGTTTTCCATCCTGTGGACCACAAACTTGATCCTTTTCTGGACGTCAATCATCTCTTCGGGCAACGAGCTCTGGCGCAGCTTGGCTCGCGCACCGGCTTCGTCAATCAGGTCAACCGCCTTGTCGGGGAGGAACCGGTCCGGGATGTAGCGACTCGAGAGATAGACAGCATGCGTAATGGCGTCGTCCGAATAAGTTACGGCATGGAACTTCTCGTACCGCTCCTTAATGCCAAACAGGATCTTGATCGTCTGCGCCTCGTCCGGAGGAGGAACTTTGACCGCCTGGAAGCGCCTTTCCAGGGAGCGGTCGCGTTCAATCGATTTGCGGAATTCCGAGGGCGTCGTCGCACCAATGCACTGGATCTCACCGCGCGAAAGGGCCGGCTTCAGAATGTTCGCCGCATCGAGTGAACCCTCCGCGGAGCCGGCGCCCACAAGAGTGTGAAGCTCATCGATAAAGATGATGGCGTTCTGCGCCTCCATCAACTCTTTCATGATCGTCTTCAGGCGTTCCTCGAACTGCCCGCGATATTTCGTTCCCGCAACGATCAGGGAAAGGTCAAGGGCAAGAATTCGCTTGTCGGCGAGGAATGACGGAACGTCGCCTTCTGCAATCCGCTCCGCCAGTCCCTCAACGATGGCGGTCTTGCCAACGCCCGGCTCGCCGATCAGCACCGGGTTGTTCTTGGTGCGGCGGCAGAGAATCTGAATCACGCGCTCGACCTCATTCTCCCGCCCGATCAGGGGATCGAGCTGGTTTTCGAGCGCAGCCTGAGTCAGATCACGGCTGAATTCAGAAAGCAATGAAGTCTCTTTAGCGCGATTTGCAGACACTTTTTCACTCTGTGAACGGCTAAGTTCTTCCCGGAGGGTCGACAGTCGCAGTCCGCGCTCGTGAAGAATTTCCGCTGCAAACGATTTGTCCTCGCGGAGAAGGCCAAGTAAAAGGTGTTCCGTTCCAATGTGTTTGTGTGCCAGCCGCTCGGCCTCTTCGGCGGCATAAGCGAGCACCCGCTTGCACTCCTGGCTGAGAGGCAGTTCAACCGATGTAGAAACTTTTTCCCTGACAGGGATGTGCCCTTCCACCTGCTTGCGGATGGATTCGATGGAAGCGTGAGAACGCAGGAACCTGTTCGTAAGGGCCTTGTCTTCTCTAAGAAGACCGAGCAGCAGGTGCTCGGTCTCGATGTAGGGGCTCCCGAACTGGCTGGCTTCGTATCGGGCAAAGAAGATGACACGCCTGGCTTTTTCTGTGTATCTCTCGAACATAGCTCCTCAGTTCTTCCTTAGACCCTGCCCCGGCACCCTTATTATGCCAAAAGCAGGTTGTCAGTTAAACCGTGGAACTACTACCTCGGTCAGTTGGCCGTCTTCCAGGCGCAACGTCCGGGCCGCGCGCTGCGCGAGTTCCAAATTGTGCGTGGCCAGCACCGAAGTCAACCCGTGGACCCGGTGCAACCGTTCGAGCAAGTCCATGACCAGCTCTGCAGTCCGGTGGTCCAAGTTTCCGGTCGGCTCATCTGCCAGCAGCAACGCTGGATTGTTAACTAGCGCTCTTGCCAATGCCACTCGCTGCTGCTCTCCCCCGGAGAGTTCCCCCGTCCGGCGTGCCAAGGCATTTTCCAGGCCCACCTCCGCCAGAAGTTCTCTGGCGCGACCCTGTGCCTTTTCGAAATCACTTCCTGCAATAAGCTGCGGCAGCATCACGTTTTCAAGCGCAGTAAATTCGGGCAGCAAATGGTGCATCTGCCAGACAAAACCGATCCGCTGATTTCTGTACTCAGCCTGCGCGTCGAGACTCAGCTCACTCAACCTCTGCCCACCAAAGTATAACTCACCTTTTGTAGGAGTGTCTAGCGCGGCCAGCAGGTGCAGCAGCGTCGTCTTGCCTGAACCTGACCTTCCCACCAGCGCCAGCAATTCCCCTTCCTCAATTTCGAAATTAAGGCCGTCAAACACCACGACTTCCTGATCGCCGGAGCGGAAAACCTTCGTCAGATTTTCAGCGCGTAGCATCAAACCTCTTTCCATTCCTCAAGAATGTACCTTAACACAAAAACAGACTGCACCAGTGAAAGTCAATCCGGTTTTCACTCGTAGCGCAGAATTTCCGCCGAATCCACCCGGGCCGCCGAAGACGAAGGATAAAAGGAGGCCAGAAAGCTGATCGCCAGCACCGCCAAACTTATCCACAGGCCGTCCCAGGGACGCGGAATAAACGGAACGAACGAAAGCCCGTACACGTCAGCCGGCAACGGAACAAGGCGGTAAGCCTCTCCGAGCCACGAACCACCGTAACCCAGAACCAGCCCCAAAACCGTTCCGACGCACGCAATCAGGATGCCGTGCAGCGTAAAGACCCTCCAGATCTGTCGGTTCCTGGCCCCCATCGACTTCAAGATCGCAATGTCGCGGTTCTTGTCCATCACCATCATTGCCAGAGTGATGAAGATGTTGAGCGCCGCCACCAGTACAATCAGCCCGATCGTCAAAATTGTGACCAGCCTCTCCAGTTTCAAAGCGCTGAACAGCGCGTGGTTCTGGTCCATCCATGTTGTCGTCGAAAACCCGTGGCCTGCCGCCTCAAGAATGGTCTCCGCGACAGCGTCCGCCTTGTAAACATCGTCAAGCTTGAACTCGATCACCGAGGCGACGTTCTGCAAATCAAACAAGCGCTGTGCGGCGTTCAAATTCGTGAAAACCCAACTTGCGTCAAAGTCGTAGAAACCGGAGTCGAACACTCCAACCACGCGGAAATGCCGATACTTCGGGACTACTTCGAACGGTGTCAGCGTCCCCTGCGGGCTGACGATCATCACCGTGTCGCCAACCGTCACGCCCAGGGATTTCGCCAGACCCTTGCCCACGATAATTGGGTCGGCGTCAGGGAACGTTTGATTGAGTCCTTCAATGGAGCCTTCGGTCAGGTGATGAAGCAGGTCGCAGACCCTCAGTTCGCGATCGGGATCAATTCCTTTGATCACAACGCCGCTTGAGCGCTGCCGGTTCGCGATCAGAGCCTGTTCGTAAAGTGCAGGAGCGTCGGCCACCACATGCGGTACTTTCGCAAGACGATCCGCCAGCGCATCGTAGTGCCGTATCCCGTCATTCTCGGTGCGGATCAGATTGACATTTGCCGTCGCGCCCAGCAGCTTGTCCTGCAATTCGCGCCGGAAACCATTGTTGATTGCGAGCGCAATCACCAGCGCTGCCACGCCAGCCATGACTCCGATAACGGAAATCGCCGTAACCACGGAAAGGGCCGCCTGCCGGCGCTTGGCTTTCAAATACCGTAGCGCGACGAAAAACTCAAAGCGCATGTTCAACCTTTTTCATTATCCGATGAGTTGACTCATGAGGGAAAGTTCTTTCGTTTGAGGCAAGAAGAGTCATCGGCAGGACAAATTCCCGGCAGGGGGTTGGAAGGTCGCCTTGATGCTGATCAGCGGCAAGCTCAGGACCGGGGCTTTTCGGGCCGCAGAAGCGGAAACAGGATCACGTCGCGGATGGAATGGGAATTGGTCAGCAGCATGGCCAGCCGGTCGATGCCGATGCCCTCGCCGCCGGTCGGGGGCATGCCATAGCTGAGCGCGCGGATATAGTCCTCATCGATGGCATGCGCTGTCAAATCCCCGCGTTCCCGCATGAGCTGCTGATACTCAAACCGGTCGCGCTGCTCGACGGGATCGTTTAACTCACTGAAGGCATTGGCAATCTCCATGCCGGCCACGTACAATTCGAACCGCTCAACGAAGTTGGGATCCTCAGGCTTCTGCTTTGCAAGGGGCGATACTTCCAGCGGGAAATCCAGAATGAACGTCGGCTGCACGAGGTGCTCCTCCGCCACGGCCTCAAATAACTCCTGGAGCGCCATGCCCGCCGCAGTTCCCTCAGGGAGTGTAATAGGCAGCCGAAGCCCGCCGGATTTCTCCGCATGGGCGTTATAGGTCCTGATCCATTCAAAGACTGCCTTCGGCTCGGCGAAATCCTCAACCTTGGGCCCCGGAGCGGCCTCTTGCGGCCAAAACCGGGCGATGGCCTCTTTCATCGTAAACCGCTGAAACTTCTCAAACGAAATGTGGTGTTTGCCGTATTCAAATTCAAGTGAACCCACGACCGCCTGAGCAACGTGCCGCATCATGTGCTCGCTCAGGTCCATCATGTCCTGATAATCCGCGTAGGCCTGATAAAACTCCAGCATCGTGAATTCAGGATTATGCTGTGTTGAAATGCCCTCGTTGCGAAAGTTGCGATTGATTTCATAAACGCGATCCATGCCGCCCACAACCAGCCGCTTCAGATAGAGCTCCGGCGCGATGCGCAAATAGAGGTCCATGTCAAGCGTGTTGTGATGAGTCACAAAAGGGCGCGCCATTGCGCCGCCGGCCATCGGCTGCATCATCGGCGTCTCAACTTCAACGTAGCCATGCGACTCGAGGAACTCCCGCAGAGCCTTGATCAACTGCGCTCGCCGCTCAAATACCCTCCGAGCCTCCTCGTTGACCATCAGGTCAAGGTAGCGCTGCCGGTAACGGATCTCAACGTCAGTAAGGCCATGCCACTTCTCAGGCAGGGGCAGAAGGGCTTTGGCCAGAAAATACAGATGTTCGGCATGCACCGTCAGTTCGCCGGTCCGCGTGCGAAACAGATATCCTTCCACTCCAATTAAGTCCCCGAGGTCAAGCAGCTTGTATAGTTCAAACTCGCGTTCGCCCACGGCGTCCAGGCGGACGTAAACCTGGAGCCTGACGCCCTCTCCCTGAAGGTGCGCAAACCCCGCCTTCCCGTGCGGTCGGATGGTCATGACTCGCCCGCCAACCCGCACAGCAACTTTGTTTTCTGTCAATTCCTCGGCGCTCGCGTTGGAAAATTGCTTTACGATCTGCGGAATGGTGTGAGTGAAGTCAAACTTTCGCGGATAGAGCTCAAAGCCAAGACCCGCAATGGCCTTAAGCTTCTTTGCCCTTTGCTGGACCAGTTCCTGATTCTCGCTGCTGGATATTGACAAGTTTATAAACTCCCGCCTCTATTCCATTTGCCCTGCTTCACCGTGCGCTTTCATGTGTCCTCCGGCGGAAAGTGCAAGACCCTCAATCTAAAACTCTTACGCAGACCGAGCCGAATCAGTTGGGCCAACAGGGTTAGCCCTGCCGCCGGATTGGGTTGCGCAAAACAAAAGAGGCATTATAGGTATTCGTGCAAAAAAGTGTCAAGAAAACCGCTGATCACGCATCCGGCCAGTTTCCCTGGCCGGGTGTTAATTCGATCAGCAATAGTTATTTTGGCAAGGATTTCGCCGCCAAAAAATAAAAAATAGGCTACTTTCCTCTTGCAAACCGGCAATCGTTCGCGTATATTGAATGAGCGCCTATGGTATGGGCCCTCCAAGCCGGTGTGCTCCTGGTGGTCGCCGTCGTCCTGCGTCGCGTGCTGCGCATGGGCCAGACTGCCTCTCGGGAGAAGGTCTCACGCCAGCCAAAGCCCAACAGTCCGGTGTATTTGTCCCTGACCTCCGAAATTGAAGCTCACACTACGATCCTCGGCGTGCTGCTTAACGACGCCATTGAAGAACAGAACTCCGGCAATACGGAACTGGCACGCCACACACTCAATCTTTTCGACAGCGAGCGGCAGCGCGTTGTTGATCTGGTGATCAATCTCCAGAACCTTGCTCTCAAGTATCTGCCCGCCGCGCTCAACACCATCGTCACGCGGACCCTCAGCGACCGCTCGTTCCGATCGGAGCCCGTCAGCGATCTGATCCGGCGACAGGGCAATCTGGAACAATTTGTTTTTCGCTCCAAGCTGAGGTTCCAGTTGCAACTGCGACTCCTGCGCAGGGCCACAGCAATCCTGAACGAAAGTTTTGAAGAGATAAAGCACGACGCGGAAGTCAACAGCAAGTTGTTCGATTGGGCCCTGAGCCAGATCGATCTGCATTTGCACGATCTTGATTTGCTCGCCAGGGAGACCCTTCTCGGGTTCAGCGCGGAACTCGCGTCCATGCCGCGAGGCGTGTTGCAGGAACTTGCCGACGAGGTCATCGCGCTGACCAGCCGCTCGAGCGTCCTCAAAACCCTGGTTCCGGCAGCCCACCAACAGGTTCGGTAAGCCCTCTCAAATAGTTTCCCTGCTGCACGAAATCCCCATTTGCTGGCGGCCTGTTGCTACTGCCCCGCACGAATACAAGGAATCACGCCGCCCTCGCAACTTTTTGCGAAGACGGAGATGGCCCACCGGACACCGGGTCATCAATTTCTATCCGTAGAAAATTTCCGCCGTCTGAATCAGTTCCGGGTCCACAACCTTGAGCTTCGTCATGGCGTCTTTGATGGGGATATCAGTAATCTTGTTCCCCCTCAGGCATACCATGGTCCCAAATTTACCTTCGTGGATCAGGTCAACCGCTTTGACGCCGTAGCGCGTGCCCAGCACACGATCAAATGCCGTAGGCGAGCCTCCACGCTGCGTATGCCCAAGTACGGTTACTCGCGTTTCAAAACCCGTCTTCTTCTCGATCTCGTTGGCGATCACTTCTCCAATGCCGCCCAGGTGGACGTGGCCGAACTGGTCAAGTTTCTGGTCCTTGGTAACAACCTCCTCCACGCCCTTCAGCTTAAAGCCTTCGGCGACAACCACGATTGAGAACAGCCGGCCTCGCGAGTGCCGTTTCTCGATGATCGAACAGATCTCGTCGATCGTCATGGGGTTCTCAGGAATCAGGATGCAATCCGCTCCGCCGGCAAGCCCTCCGGTGACAGCGATCCAGCCCGTATGTCGACCCATGACTTCCACGACCATGACGCGCTGATGCGATTCGGCGGTTGTGTGAAGACGGTCAATGGCTTCGGTGACGATCGAGACCGCTGTATCAAAGCCGAAAGTCTGGTCCGTGCCTTCGACGTCGTTATCGATCGTCTTTGGCACGCCGACCACTTTGACTCCCTCAGCGGCAAGCTGGCGAGCCACACCGAGCGTGTCCTCGCCGCCGATAGCGATCAGGTAATCAAGCTTGAATTGCTGCATATTGGCCAGCAGGGCCTTCTTGTCTTCTTCTTTCTTCAGCGGGTTCGTTCTCGATGTCCCCAAAATAGTCCCACCACGCGGCAGGATGCCCGAAACTTTCATCAGGTCGAGGGGCTCGATCAAACCTTTCACCAGACCCAGCCAGCCATTCTTGATTCCGTACACTTCGTATCCCAGCATCAGGGCGCGACGAACAACGGCGCGGATCACCGCGTTCAGTCCCGGACAGTCCCCTCCGCCCGTCAATATACCAATCCTTCCAAGACCATCTGTAGTCATCTGTCTGATTTCTCCTAATAATCTAAAAGGTGGAGACCGTGGGCGGCAAAACCAGGCGACGCAATTTACAGGACCTGACTCCGCCGCGAGCAGGAGTCCCAGCTAAAACATTCAAATCTATCAGGAAAATGATTCGCGGGTCAAATTTTACTTCAGTTTGTTTCGAAGCACGCGCGTAATCAAAGCGCCCACTACAGCAAAGGCTCGCTATCCGACAAAGTACGCTCGCACGATATAAAGCGCTCCCAGGGCGATCAGCAAACTGTTGGCGGCAAGAAAGAGTACCCGCCTGAAACGCCTGTGCGCGCCTGCGCCCCAGGCCAGCAGCCAGACGGAAAGGAACGAAGCTCCGTAATAGCCCGCCAGGCTGCCGGCAAAAAAGGGAACGATTCGCCAATAGCCGTGAGTTCGCCCTTCGGCGATAATCGGGCCGGCGATGGTAAGCCAGTAAACCCAGGTGCCCGGCGCTCCGGCCTCAACGATGGTTGCGAGCGTAAGGTTTCTATAAGTCAGCTTCCAGGAATATTCCCTTTTCTCGGCTCCTTTCACCGGTCTCTCCCGCATCAGATAGGCGCCAAAACCGACGAGCGCAGCCCCGCCGACATACGCCATGTCATGACCAATGTGGGGCGGTATCAGTTGATAAAAGAAAAAGGTGATGAGCAGAAAGACGGCGTCAATAACTGCCGGAGGCGCTACCAGAACCCACGCGGCGCGCACCCACCGCTGGAGCGTCATCTGTGTCAGCGCAATCAGATGCAAGGGGGTTGGAAGAACGCCGCCGGCAACGCCCATCCCGAACCCTAATAGCAATAGTTCCATTTGATTTTCGCCGGGCTGTTAACGGCGGCAGAGTCCGTGCAGAAGGTCGCGCGAGGTCGCGTGCTTTTTCAATGAGGTTTTCACGACAATTCTCAACTGAAGAACTCCCGCCCCGCCGGTTTGTAGTCCCTGCCGAAAGAAGCGGACAAACATCGTTTTCAAACCAGCACAAGGTCCGGGTGATAGATGCTTCCGGATACGTGACGGGCGACGGCAATCAGGCGGCGCTCCGGGTTCATGATTTTCAACACGGAAACCGCCTGCACGCGGCCGGTCCCCCGCCCGAAGCGTTCGGTCTGCGCCAGTTCGAATTTGTGTCCGTGCCGGACGCTCTTTTCCTCCCGCCCGCGCACCACCAGTTCCGGGCAGTCCGGCAGCAAAGACTCGAGGGAAACCATGCAGTCTGCAACCCTCTGCTCGCGTGCAGCCTCTTCGAGCTGTTCGAGCGTGAACGCGCGCTCGAGCGTAAATTCCGCGACGCCGGTCCGCCGCAAGCCCTCCAAATGCGCGCCGCATCCGAGTTTTTGTCCAATGTCATGCGCGAGCGAGCGGACGTATGTACCACCCGAGCACTCCGCCGCAAAACGGGCGCGGGTCCCGTCAAACGAGAGGAGTTCGAGCGCATAAATCTCCACTTCCACGGGGGCCAGTTTCACAGGCTTGTTCTGCCGTGCCAGTTCGTAGGCCCGCGTTCCACCCACGCGCTTGGCGGAGTAAGGGGGCGGGGTCTGCATGAGGCGTCCGGTGAATTCTCGAAACAGTCTTTCAAGGGTTTCCGCTTCAACGGAGACTGCAACTTCCTCAGACGTCGGCGTGCCAGTGGCGTCGTAGGTATCGGTTGAAAATCCCAGCCGGATTGTTCCTTCGTAGGCCTTGCGCGATTTCAGATAGAACTGGGCAAAGCGCGTGGCCTTGCCCACAGAGACAGGCAACACTCCCGTGGCGAATGGGTCAAGCGTCCCGAAGTGCCCGACCTGCCGGGTCCCAAGCAGCCGCCGTACACACGCCACCACATCGTGCGACGTCATGCCCGCAGGCTTGTCGATAATCAAAACTCCTGATGTTTCCTGCATCACAAAAACAGTGGTCCTGCCCCGATTCAATTACCGATGGCTGATGCGCGCGGGCGATTTCCGGGAAACCAGGCTGTCGCAGCGCTTATTTGTTCTTGTTAGCCTTGTGCAGCAGGGAATCGATTCTGAGCGCCTCTTCGGCGGTATGGTCCAGAACGAAACTCAACTCCGGAACGCGCCGTACGTTCAGCCGCTGGCTGAGTTCATGCCGAAGATATCCGGCGGCCGAGGCAAGCCCTTTGAGGGTCCCCTCCTCAGCACCCCTTTCCGCCACTGCAATCCAGACGCGCGCCGACCGCAGATCGGGCGTCAATTCCACCTGAGTCACGGTTGCGGATCCAATTCGCGGGTCCCGCAGTTCAAGCTCAATCATTTCGGTGAGTTCAGTCCGGATCTGGTCCTGCAGGCGCAACTGGCGGCGTCCGGGAACAGTCATGGCTTTCCCTCAATGCACAACCCGCCTTCAGAAGAAGTCGATGTTGTGGTGGGCCACGTCTTCTCCCAGAATCCTTTCAGACTCACGAAGAACGTCCTGAAATACGGCTTCCAGGAGCGGCTGGCTGTCTGAAATGGAAACGACTCCGAGCGTCGCCACCTGCCACACATCACGGTGGTCCAGCTCCGCGACGGCGACGTTGAACCTGGACCGAAGCCGGTCGCGGACCTTGCGCAGAACCGCACGCTTCTCCTTCAGGGAGTGTGAGTACGGCAGATGAATTTCAAGGGTAAGGAGGCCGACTGGCATTCTGGGCCGTCACCTCATCAGGCTATGGCGGGTTCCATCACGCGCTCGACCGTATAAGCTTCGAGCACGTCCCCGACTTTGATATCGTTGAAATTCTCGATCGAAATTCCGCATTCCGTTCCCGATTTGACCTCTGGCACGTCTTCCTTGAACCGCCTGACGGAGCGCACGCGGCCCTCGTGGACCACAATATTGTCCCGCAGCACACGGACCCTGGCGTCGCGGGTAACTTTTCCTTCCTGAACGTAACATCCCGCAACTGTCCCGACCTTGGAAATGCGGAACGTGTCGCGCACCTCCGCCCGGCCGAGGGTGACTTCCTTGAAGACCGGCGAAAGAAGCCCGGCCATGGCCTTCTTTATTTCTTCCACGACCTCGTAAATAATCGTGTGAAGGCGAATATCTACGTGCTCAAGCTGTGCAAGGTCATTGGCCTTACGCTCCGGCCGGACGTTGAACCCGACAATCACAGCGTTCGATGCCGATGCCAGCAGAACGTCGGTCTCCGTGATGGCGCCGACTCCGGCATGGATCACCTTGGTCTTGACTCTTTCGTTGCCCAGCTTGCTCAGCGTATCGGCAAGGACCTCGACCGACCCTTGCACGTCGGCCTTGATAATCAGAGGCAGTTCTTTGACCTCACCCGCCGCCATCTGTTCATGCAATTGCTCGAGCGTAAGGCGGGCGGTTTTGGCAAGCGCGGCTTCCCGGAGCTTGGTCTGCCGGTAAGCAGCAATTTGCCGGGCCTTGGCTGTGTCCTCGATCGCCTGGAAGCGGTCGCCGGCCTGGGGGACATCTTCCAGCCCGAGGATTTCGACCGGCGTGCTCGGCGGCGCTTCGGCGATGGGTTGCCCGCGGTCATTGAACATGGCTCGCACTTTCCCATAGATGGCGCCGACGATGAGCGAATCTCCGGTTCGCAGGGTCCCATTCTGCACAATAACCGTCGCCACCGGGCCGCGGCCTCGATCCAGCTTGGCTTCGAGCACAGTCCCCGATGCCAGCCGCCTGGGGTTGGCCTTGAGCGTCTGCATATCGGCGACAAGAAGGATCATCTCGAGCAGGAGGTCCAGGTTCTTGCGCTGCTTTGCTGAAACCTCCACAGTAACCGTATCGCCACCCCATTCTTCAGGCGTAAGCCCGCGGTCAGCCAATTGCTTTTTTACGCGCTCAGGCATGGCATCGGGCTTATCGATCTTGTTGATGGCCACCACGATCGGCACCTGGGCGGCTCGCGCGTGATTGATGGCTTCGAGCGTCTGGGGCATGACTCCGTCATCGGCCGCGACCACCAGCACCACAATGTCCGTCACCTTGGCGCCGCGGGCGCGCATGAGGGTAAAGGCTTCGTGGCCCGGCGTGTCAAGGAAAACCACTTTCCTGCCCTGCGCCTCCACCTGGTACGCGCCGATGTGCTGTGTGATGCCCCCGGCCTCGCCGGACGCCACCTTCGTTTCCCGGATAGCATCCAGCAGCGACGTCTTGCCATGGTCGACGTGGCCCATCACTGTGACAACAGGCGCACGCGGCATGAGGTCTTCCGGACGGTCTTCTTCTTCGTGCTCGCGGAAGACTTCCTCTTCGAAACTGATGACTTTTACTTCGGCGCCGAAAGCGCGTGCGATCTCTTTGGCGGTTTCGCTGTCGAGAGTCTGGTTGATCGTGGCGAAAATCCCTTTTTCAAGCAATCTCTTCAGGACGTCTTTCGCGCGGACTTCCAGTTTTTCAGACAGTTCCTTAACACTCACTCCCTCGCTGATCGTAATCGTCCGGGTGATCTGGACTTCTTCCGGCGCCGCAGGATGCGCGGCGGGCACAGGCGGCCGCTCCACCTTCGGCGGCACGATGACTTTCTTTCGCACGGCCGCGGCCCCCGGGGCGGCAGCCACAGGTCGCGCGGTCGGGTGCATTGGCCGTGGCTCGCCGGGCCGCCTGATGACGTGTGTTCGCGGCGGCACCGCTTTCGGGAGACCTGCCGCAGGATAAATCGGCTGCTTTGAAACCGGCAATTTCGACGGAACGGCGGTTTTGGCTGGTTTGGCTTCTACAACGGGCGGCGCTGCCTTTGCCACAGGCTGGGGTGCTGGCTTGACCTTGGCAGCGACGGCTTCAGGGACCTTCGCAATCGGTCGAACAACCTCCGGCTTTACGGGAGCAGGCTGAGGCGGCACAGCGACGGCATGCCGTGGCGCGACGCGTTCAGGCGGCGGTGCGGGAACCACGGGCTCTTTCACGGGCCTCGGCGGGGGCGGAGGGGCAACGGTCTTTCGCGCGGCGGCCTTGATTTCTTCTATCGATCTCGTAAACGACGGCCGGGCCACAGATGGCTCCAGATGCTTCGCGTGCTCTTCATGCGCCGCCGCTGCCGACTCTTCAGGCTTGGGCGTAGCTGGCGGCTTCTCCGCGGGCACGGGTTCGGAGGGCTTCGCCGCGACTGCAGCCGATGCGCCGTTTCCGCCGGCGCCTCGAAAGTACGCCCGCACCTTATCGGCCACATCGTCATCGAGCGAACTGGAGTGCGATTTCTTTTCCGTGATGCCGATCTCCGGAAGGCAATCCAGGATTGCCCGGCTTTTCACTTCCAGTTCGCGTGCCAACTCATTGATTCGGATACTGCCCATTTCACCTCTTTAAAAAACCCTTGCCGCCGCTTCCCAGCGAAGTATTTTAACTCTTCTGACCACAGAGCGGTCTCGTCGCCGGATTAGTTTTTATCCTCCGGGTCTTCTTCGATCTTCTCCTCCCCCGCAGCTTCTTCGGCGGCTTCACCTTCCTCCACGGGACGGGTCTCCTCAACTTCCTCGGCGGCTTCAACGGCCGGGGCTTCTTCTTCCGCCTCCGTTTCCTCTTCGACAGGCGCGCCGGCCCCGGCAGTCTCAGCGCCAGCCTCTACAGCTGTTTCCTCCGCTTCGGGAGCTTCCGTCGCGGCTTCTTCTTCAACCGACGCCTGCTCGATGGCCTGCTGGCCCTTTTCAAAGTAATCCGTCACGACGCGCCGGATGCGCTCGATTGTCTTGTCGCCGATGCCCGGAATCTGCATCAGCTCTTCAGGCGTCATTTGCGCCAACTGCTCTACGGTTTCGATGTTTGCGCTTTGCAACCGTTCAAGCGTCTTCTCTCCCAGCCCCTCGAGACTCGTGATCGGTGCCCCGCGCAGGGCCATGGCCGCCATTTGCGATTCGATCTCCTGCCGCTTCTCTTCTTCGCTCTTGATGTCGATCTGCCAGCCCAGCAGCTTGGCGGCCAGGCGAACGTTCTGCCCTTTCTTCCCGATGGCCAGTGAAAGTTGGGAGTCCTCGACAATCACCTCCAGGTGTTTCTGCTCGAGGTCCACAATAGAAACGTGGCTGATCTTCGCCGGGCTCAGCGCATTGGCGGCAAACACCACCGGATCTTCGTTATATTCGATGATATCGATTTTTTCTCCCCGCAACTCGCGGATCACCGACTGTACGCGCATGCCCTTCATTCCGACGCAGGCACCCACGCAGTCCACGTCCGGATCGCGCGAATATACGGCGACTTTCGTCCGCTCGCCGGCTTCGCGCGCAATGGCCTTAATCACCACGGTGCCGTCATAGATTTCCGGCACTTCCATTTCAAAAAGTTTCCGGACCAGGTTCGCGTCCGCTCGGGAAACAATCACCTGCGGCCCGCGCGCTGCGCGGTCCACTTGCGTGATGACGGCGCGCACGCGGTCCCCCACCTGGTAGGTTTCGAGCTTCGATTGTTCACGGCGCGGCATACGGGCTTCCGTCCGCCCCAGGTCCAGAATAACGTCCGGCCCTTCCATGCGCTTCACCGTGCAGTTGATGAGTTCCCCGATGCGCTGGCTGTATTCCGCGTAAACCGTGTCACGCTCCGCCTCGCGCACCTTCTGGAAGATCACCTGCTTCGCCGTCTGAGCAGCGATGCGGCCCAGCACGTCCGTGGCTTTGGGGACCCTCACTGTGCCGTCAATCACGGCTTCAGGATCGATCTTGCGCGCTTCTTCCAGAGAAATTTCATGGTCCGGGTCGGCAACCTGCTCCACAACCTTCTTGACCGCATACACTTCAACCGCGCCCGATTCCTTGTTGAAGTGCGATTCCAGGTCCTCGGAACTCTTATAATATTTCCGCGTCGCCACCAGGATGGCGTCTTCGACAGCGGCGACGACAATCGCCGGGTCGATGCCTTTTTCGCGGCTCAACTGATCAATTGTTTGGTACAAAAGACTGGTTGTCACCATTTTCCTCCGGCCAGCCGGCCCCTCATTCGATCGACTTCCCACAAGGGTCCGACCCAACCGCCAATCCGACCCATCCTTCGGCTACAATTCGGGGAGCAGCCTGGCTTTCGAGATGTTTGAAAGGTCCAGTTCAACGGTCCTGCCGTCATCCAGGGCCAATTTGACGCGGCTTTCTTCGTATCCTGCCAGCCTGCCTTCAAAAACTTTCTGTTCTTCAAGCGGTTCGCGCAGCGCAACTCTCGCCCGGCGGCCTGTAAAATACTTAAACTCGCGCGGCTTCACCAGCGTCCGATCCAGGCCGGGCGAAGAGACTTCCAACACGTAACTTCCCGGAAAGGGGTCCTCTACATCAAGGATAGCACCGATTTGCTCACTGACCAGCGCGCAATCCTCGTGTGAAACTCCCCCGGGCTTGTCGATGTATATCCTCAGCAGCGGGTTCGATCTTCCACCTTTCAGTTCGACATCAATAAGCGTCAAACCCTCGCCGCTCACCACCCGATCAGCGATGGCTTCGATCTTTTCAAGATCAACAATCATTACGTAAAGATGCGAGATGCGCCGCTGCTCGTTGAGGACCCGGCACCCCACGTGGGGACTCCGCCCCAACAAAAAAGTGGGCTTGCGCCCACCGCAACTGCCCTCCAATAAAGTATAGACTGTCAGCTAGTCCCGCGCAAGTTGCGGGCCATGACGCACCTTTAGCAAACTGCGTCACAAGTTGCAGATCACTCAAGACCTTTACCCTGGGTAGTCAGGACGAGCTTGCCGTGTTTGACCCCACGAAGGCTCAGGATCTGGTCGGCAACCCGCCTTACTTCTGAGCTTCGGCCTTTTATGATGATCACTTCCAGACAGTTGCTCTCATCCAGATGGACATGCGTGGCGGCGATCACCTTTCCGCGCGAATGGTGCTGGATATCAATCAGGTGCTCTGACAACCTGGGACGGTGGTGGTCATAGACCACGGTCAGGCTGCCCACGACGGTCCTGTCTTCCTCGATGTCTTCCGCGACGGCGTAGTCGCGCACGAGGTCGCGGATCGCCTCCGACCGGTTCTGGTAGCCTTTCTTGCGGATGGCCCGGTCAAAGCGATCGAGCAAGCCGCGCTCCAATGAAATTCCAGTCCTGACCAGATCGGGCATCTGAACTCCTTTACTCTCTCCGGAAAGCCTCACGCCCCGGAGGAAAATGAGTAACACGAATTAATAAATCGTGCTACTATTGCCGGCATGGCAGACCGCACCGCCCATCCCTTCGATCTCGACCGACGCGACATCCGGTCCCGTGCGTGCGGGGTTTCCAACAGGGCCGGACTCGCTCGCGCTTCCCGCACGTCACGATGCTGCTCCCGGCCTTCACGCGTCGCGCGGACGTTCCTCTTGCAGGGACTCCTGCTCATTCTACTGGTTCCAGCCGGCGGGCTGCCAGCAGACCAAATAGGAAGCGTTTCGGGCCGGATTACTGACCCGCAGGGAGCCGTTGTCGCGCACGCCCTGGTACGGCTGACCGACGCAGGCGGCGCAATCGTCTGCCAACGGGTCACAGATGACGACGGCAACTTCAATTGCGGTCCCGTCCATGCGGGCCGAATGCGCATAACAGCCGAAGCCCCATCATTTCTCTCAATCAATGCCGACATCCAGGTTGTTGCAGGCAAACCAACCGAAGTGAACTTGCAGTTCCGCGCGATGGTTCCCCAGCGGCAGTCCGTTACCGTAGTGGCCTCGGTCCCATCCGTTCTTACTCCCGACCCCTCAGAGCGTGTTGTCATCCACAATCAGGTGCTCGACGCAAACCCTGGGCGTCCAGGGGCTCCTGTCTCGATTCCCGGCCTTCCGACCGAAACGGCTTCCGGCGGCATCAAAGCTCCGCAATACTTTGCACCGGGCGTGGCCGGCGATCATGGCGAACCTGTTGCCCAATACTTTCAAATCGGAGACTTTCTATTCCCTAACAACCTGCCGGCCAACGCGCATGGCAATGGGTATGCGGACCCGAATTTTCTGATCCCGCCGGTCATCAATGCGGTTGCCGTTGACGGCGGCGCTTTTGACGTTCGCGAAGGTAATAATGCAGTCGATCTCGCTGCAACCTACGAACCGAAAACCCGCTTGAATTCTTTTGCACAACTCACGGGGGACAACCACGATTTCGACGTGGTCACAGGGTGGAGCCCCGGCAACCCCGCAACCAGAGCATGGATTTCGCTCGAGGGTTCCTTCGGTAACGGCTTTCTGAAGCGTCCTGAGCACCGTCGGCAATACAAGCTCAACGCCTATCGGGCAATCAAGAGGGGAAGACATGATCTGACCCTGTTCGGCATCGGGTATTACGGATTCTCATGGATTCCGGGTCTGATTCCCATCGACGTTTCGGTGCCTGGTGACACGATCGACAACCGGCAGCTTGACAGGACTCACACTTCTATTGTCGTAGCCTCGGATACGTGGCAGCTTTCTCCGTCCAGGCAGTTTTTGTTTTCCGGCTTCTTTCGTACTTACAGCCTCACGTTAAGGTCAAACTTTGGCGACGGACTGATCCAACAAAGTGAATTCAGGACAGTCGCAGGCGGCGAAGCGGCTTACGTTCAGAAGTTTCATCCGTGGCTTTCGCTTCTCGCAGGGATTGACCTCCGCCGGGACGCTCCGCGAGGACTGGACCTGAGGCATCTCGACCAGCAGGGGAATTTCCAGCTTGTCACAAGCAACGACCTGACGTTCGATTTTGCCGAACCCTTCGCTTCTCTCGATGGTGATCTGGGCAGGCACTTCCACTACGATCTGGGCGTCCGGCAGGAAGAAGTAAACGTGGACAATCAGGATAGAATTAACCCGGCACATTCCTTCAATAAACTCGCATCCCTTTCCCTGCCGAAAGCCACGTTCAGCGTCCTGGGGCCTGCGGAAACGCCATTGCCTTCCGTCTCCCTCAGCTACGGCGAAGCATTCCATACGAATGACCCGCGCATCGGGAACGGAACAAGCGAGGGGACCCTTCTTGCGACTGCCCGTGCATTTCAGATCGTTTTGAGGAAGGAACTTGAAAACACCGACTTCAAGATCAAACTGACGCGGGTAGCGAATTCGCAGGAATTGGCAAAAATCGACCCTGACACGGGCCTGCAGGAAAATGTCGGGCCGTCGTTAGTCCGGGCAATAACACTGTCGGCCCATCGGTACTTCCCGTGGGGGTCGCTCTATGCTTCATTTGCCAGAGCCAATGCGCAAAATCGATTGACCGGTGAAGATATTCCTGAAGCTCCACGGCTTATCTGGGACGCCGAGGGAGCCGTCGATCGACTTCCTTTTAATCTCCACGCACGGGGTGAAATTGAATACGTCGGGCGCAAACCGCTCGGCGACGGATTCACGGCGGTCCCTGTCCGGGAAATTCGAGGCGCTGTGCTCCGGTCGTTTGGCGGTGGCCGAATGAGCGCGGGCGTAGATTTTCTTCTTGCGAGCGGCTTTACCGGACAGACACTTGAAACACTCGCCCTCGCCGACGAAACGGCCCCGTTCGAGCGCATCGTCGGCGTACCGCTCAAATCCTATGTCAGCTTCACGTGGACCTGCTACTTTGGGTCGGCCCCACGGTCGGGGCGTTGACGCGATGCTTGTCTCAACTTTGTGACTTCACGCCGAACCTCCCGCGGAAGCCACAAAAATCTCTTGTGTCTGACCATGGAATCATTGCGCATTACTCGCACAGACATCCAACAAAAGAAGCAAAAGGTTTCAAACTGCAATCGCAGGCCGGCTGAGCCATCGGTCAAACCGGGCGTGGAATCCATTTCACAAATCAACTGGCCCCAAATGAGGTCAGCGGATATAATTGCCTATCTTCGCGATGATGATGAAATGGAAACGCGGCCCGCTCCTGACTGCACTGATCTTCTCCGCAATTGCCCTTCCTGTTTGCGGACAGGATTATTCGGCGGAGTCGGCCCGGCTCGCCCAACTGGTCAACTGGCATAACGGGAGCGTCGTGGCGGAGATCGGCGCAGGAGCCGGCGAGATGACGGAAGACGCCGCCGAGCGCGTCACTGCGGCGGGGCACGTTTATACGACGGAAATCAGCGCTCCCAAGCTGGCACACTTGAAGGAGCTCGCGGCCAGGTCAAAGTTCCACAACATCACTGTGATCGAAGGCTCGCAATCCGGAACGAACCTGCCGCCGGAGTGCTGCGATTCCATCTTCATGCGGCGCGTCTATCATCACTTTACGGAGCCTGAAAAGATGGACGCCAGCCTCTTCCAGTCGCTCAAGCCCGGGGGTCTGCTGGCCGTGATCGATTTTCCGCCGCGCTCGTGGCTGCCGCCGGTCGAAGGCGTTCCCGCCAACCGCGGCGGGCACGGAATCCCGAAGAAAATCCTGATTGAAGAATTGACCCGCGCCGGGTTTGTCGTTGCTTCTGAGCCTGCCGACTGGCCCAATGACAATTACTGCGTCATCTTCCGCAAGCCGGAAAAGTGAGAATCCGTGCGGCGAGATTTTCCAGCGAAGAGACCGCCTGCGCTATTTCCGGGCAGGTTGCGACTGAGGCAAAACGCGGTCCAAGGGAATATTCACTGATCCCAGGTTCTCTGTGGGATCATCACGCACCACAACGCGAACTCTCTCGGCGCCGGGTGCAACCTCCAGCATCTGCGTGAAACGCAGCCCCGCCTCAAGAAATTGCTTTTCGCGCGCCGGATCAAGATCGAAATCAAAATTCCGCGAAAGGCCTTTCAGGGCTTCGCCGCGCGGGCCGAACTCTTCGAGGACCACCGTGACGCGCCCAGCCCACTTGTTCCCGTTCGGAACAAGAGTGACATCGCGAGGATTGATCCAGTACTGGACCGTGAGTTGCCGTGAAGACGATGCGGATTTTTCAGGTACGGTTTTGACGGCAAAAGCCACGCCCGTTGCATCCAGCGGACTGAAAACCGCAGATTCAAGCCTTTTTTCGCCCGAGGGAGACGCGGCCGGCGGTTCAGCCACAGCGGCGTAACCGTCCCGATACTGGAGATGCAATCCCGGCCGGTCCACCTTAACTTTGATCTTGTGGAACTGGCCGTTCCATACGGTGTTGGTCGGGTAGTAGGACAGCAGATAGGTCAGCTGCGAATCATCAATCACCTGGCGAATGGCGCCCTGAATGTCATTGGTGTTGTAAAACGCTCGCCCTCCGGTCCGTTTGGCGATTTCATCCATGGTCGGGAAATTGTCCGCTAAATGTTGAGGAAGCTTCAACCGCTGCATGCGCCGGTATGCCGCCATGCTGGGGGGCCGGGAGTTGACTTCAAAGCTCGGGTCCACCATCAATCCGCGCGCATCCACCGGGTAGATGGCAAGGTTTACGTCATTCAGCGCTTCGGCGGCGCGCTTGATCTCCTCACCGTAAGTGTTGCCCCTGGAAAAATCTCCCGTCTGTTCGAACTGATCCATCCCTTCGAGGAGCGGAAACCCGCTGGACACCCAGACCAGATTTTTCCTTCCAGGAACACCCTGCAGATGGTCCGCAATTGCCACCAGCGCGTTGACGGTCATGGCCACACGCTGGTTCATGTAGTAATTTGCTTCCGCCGCCACCGCATTCGCCAGCCATTGCGCAATCCCGTTCGACACGGCGGCGCTCGATAGGGCCCCGGACATTCCCTGCAAATCCTGCACGGAATCAACCCACTGTGGAGGGTTTTCCGCGTTGTCGGCTTCGGAGTCTTTGACCTCATTGCCGCTTCGCCCGCTGTAGGAATTCAGGGCCTTAACCAGTGACTCCGAGTCGCTGGTAAAGTCATGCAGCATCACCAGCCGCGTATCCAGAGTGTAGAGGCCGACGCGGTCAGCGGGCTGGAGTTGCTTCAGGAACTTGAGGATCTGCACGCGTACCCGCGCCTGGTCCTCCCAGCGCGTATTCAGGCCGTCGAAAAGTATGACTGTCACTGCCGGCGAGCCTCCAGACTGCCGGTCAGGGATATTGGTGAAAATGTCGGGTGGCACAGGCGGAATAGACACGGGCGGCCGCGTCTGCTCGACAGCGAAACTACTGATCTCTTGCGGCTTGCCATCATCGAAAATCGTAAAATCACTCTGACTGAGGCCAGGCACGGGATGGCCGTGATCGTCTTTGACAATTACATTCACCTGGACCATATGTGTGGTTACGTGGAGAATGTCAGGAGCTTTCGGGCTTTGGCCCGCCTCGCTTTGGCCAGGTGCACAGAAGGTTGGGAGCACGACAAGCAGCGCCAGACAGATCGCTTTTTGCACGAACTGCAACGGCTCCATGATGCGGAATTATAGCCGCCGGGAGGCACGGGTTCAATCAGGCGCTTGCCTCAAGCCCTTCAGGGCCGTTTGCGCGCTTGCCGGGAGGGCAATTCCAGAAGCGAGATTTAAAAGTCCATTAAGCCAGCCGCCTGTGAAGGCGAGCCCGCGGCTGCCGCGAAGATTTTTCTTGACAATCCGTGGCTACTATGCTAGCCTTTTGTCATCGCTCCGGGCATGGAGCGAGGCAAGCGAGACCGGAAGATGGGGAACAAGCGTTGAAAGCCCCGGCGGACTGTGATCATGGGCTTAAGTTGTTGGAAATAATAGTGATTCTTATTCTGGAATGAAAATTGTGGGACAAAAAACATCGATTTTGCAAAAACGAACCGGAGAAGTTATTGAAAAAAAAGGACTGGCAATTCAAAATGGGACAAAACGAACCGGAAAACGAACCGGAGAAGTCCTTTAGATTCAGCACCTGTGGAAAAACAAACAGGGACGGAGTGAAAAACAAACTTGCCGATCTTCCGGAATACGAAGGGGCAGAAGTCTTCGTTTCCGCGTAGCCGGCTGGATCAGCATTTCTGCCTGCTCAACCTGCTGTCAAAATTGCCGGCCTGATGGTTCCCGGGACAATACCCTCGCAATGTTCCGGGGGCATATCGAAAATTCAGTTGACGGATGCGGAATTTGGATGCTATTCTACCTACCGACTGGTCGGTATCTGAGATAGCCGCCTTTGGTGGCCCGTTGCGGCCAATTTGCTGATAAGGAATTAACGCTCATATGGCTAAGACTTTTTCAGGTTCAGAAATCCTTCTTGAAAGTTTGGTTCAGCAGAAAGTGGAGATGATTTTCGGCCTTCCAGGCGGGGCCGTCCTGCCGCTTTACGACGCGCTTTACAGTGCGGGAATTCGCCATTTGCTGGTGCGTCACGAGCAGGCCGCTGCTTTTGCCGCCGATGGCTACGCGCGCGTCACGGGTAAGCCGGGCGTGTGCCTCTCAACCTCCGGCCCCGGCGCCACCAACATGATCACGGCCCTGACTTCCTCGATGATGGATTCGATCCCCGTCGTGGCGCTGACCGGCCAGGTGCCCGCGAACCTGATCGGCAAGGACGCCTTCCAGGAAGCGGACACGATCGGAATAGCCCTGCCGATCACGAAGCGCGCTTTTATGGTTCGGAAAGCGGCGGATATTCCCTATGTAATCCAGGAGGCGTTTGAGATCGCTTCTTCCGGCCGCCCCGGTCCCGTTCTCGTGGACCTTCCAAAGAGCGTGCTTCTTGAAAAGTCTGAGGCGTCTTTTCCTGCGCCGAGCGGGTCACGATCGCCGAAGAAATTCAGCGAGTGGACGCCCGATCAGATGCGCAAGGCCTGCGAGATGATTCGCGCAAGCCGCCAGCCGCTGCTCTACGTGGGCGGAGGAGTCATTGCTGCGAATGCGTCCGATCTGGTTCGCGAACTGGCTGAACTGGCGCAGATTCCTGTGGCCACGACGCTGATGGGTATGGGCAGCTTCCCTTCGAAGCACCCTCTCTCTCTTGGCATGCTGGGCATGCACGGATCGTATGCCACGAACACCGCCGTCTCAAACTGCGACCTGCTGATTGCCGTGGGCGCGCGCTTTGACGACCGTGTTACCGGGCGCATCAGCGGCTTTGCGACCAATGCCAGGAAAATCCATTTTGATATTGATCCATCCGAAGTGAACAAGAACGTCGCTGTGGACCTTGCGCTGGTGGGCGATGCGCGGGAAACGCTTCGGGCGCTGATCGATGAACTCAGGCGATCCGGGATGGAATCTGCTCCGCCCGATCACAGCCATTGGCTGCGTCGCATCGAAGCCTGGCGCGCCGAGCATCCCCTTGCCTACGACAAATACACGAACATCGTCAAGCCGCAATACGTCGTCGAAACGATTTCGAGATTTGCGGACGATGATGCCATTGTCGCGGTGGATGTCGGCCAGCACCAGATGTGGACGGCGCAGTTTTATAATTTCCGCAAGCCGCGCACCTGGCTTTCATCCAGCGGGCTCGGGACGATGGGCTATGGCTTCCCGGCGGCCCTGGGAGCGCAGATGGCTTTTCCGGACCGCCAGGTCATCGCAATTGCGGGCGACGGCGGCTTCCAGATGACGCTCAACGACCTTGCTACGATGGTGCAGTATCGCGTTCCGGTCAAGATCGCCATCATCAACAACCGGTCGCTCGGCATGGTGAGGCAGTGGCAGGAAATCTTCTTTGAAAAGCGCTACTGTGATATTGACCTGAACTTTTCGCCCGACTTTGCCAAACTCGCCGAATCTTACGGGATTCGGGCTTCGCGCGTGGAGCATGCGGCGGATGTGGAAGACGCCGTCCGCGACTTCCTGAGCGACCGGGAGCCGCGGTTGATCGACTTCTGGGTCGATCCGGCTGAAAACTGTTATCCGATTGTTCCGCCGGGCGCGAGTCTGGCGGAGATGGTCGTGGAACCGCCACGGGCCCTGGTCGAGGAAGAAGTGCTTGACGACCTCTGGGCGGTATAGCAGAAAAAGGTTGAATTGTCATGCTGAGCGCAGCATCACTGTATTTCTCCGAAGATAAGCGCATGGATCGCTCGCTGCGCCCGCGATGACAGGCGTAAAATCCGCTTTTCACCCTGTCAGGTACCTGCGGAAGACGTCGCGCGAGTTTTAAAGATCAAGGAAGGTGGACAGATTCTTAAAAGCGTTTCTGACCGAACGCAACAGTGCAAGGACTTAACAGAAGGCTGTATACTTCTTTTTTGGAGTTCCCAATGCAATGGCTGCTGACTCTTGAAAGCGATCGCGATGCAATCGTGCTCTGCCGGCTGATGAATGTTTTCCGCCGGAAGGGACTTGAGATTGAAACCATGGCTTTGAACGCAAAGCCGGAATCCTACTCCCTGATGGCCGTCGTGGATACGCCGGAGGCCGATGTGGACCATATTTTCCATTTCCTCCGTCGGACGGACGGCGTGCGAGGGGTCACGTTCTATCAGCATGAACCTTCCCAGGCGGCGACGTTTATATTCGTCGAGTCGGGCGAAAACACGGACAGCCTCCGACGCATTCAGGAAGCATTTCCAGAATGTAAGGTAGTCTTTGCCAGCCACGGGAAATATCTGCTGGAGGTCCCATCGGGACTTCCAAAGGGAATGCGAATCCCGGGTCTGGATGAACCGGATTTCCTTCCGCTTGCGCGGGTCAGGTCGAGCCTGCGGCATTCGCAAATGGAACTGGTGGGCGCAGCTTCTAATTAGCAAAAGCGCGAAATACAATTTCGCAGCGCGAGGCATTTCAGTCCTGCACATGCGGACTGAACAATGCCTGTTATTTCACAAGGCGGTCCCTGCACCAGGCGCCGGATTGTAATAACAATATCTTTTCGATCTGCGGCCCTTCCAAACACAAAGCAGGATTTCAAAAGTCAAAGAGAATAGAGGTGACGTTATGGCCAAAGCGTATTATGAGAACGACGGCGATGTAAAGCATCTGGCGGGCAAAACGGTAGCCGTAATCGGTTACGGCAGCCAGGGACATGCCCACGCGCTGAATCTGCGCGACAGCGGCGTGAAAGTCATTGTGGGCCTGCCGGCAACCAGCCAGTCCCGGGCCAAAGCCCAGGCGCAAAAGCTGGAAGTATATGATCCGGCGGAAGCGGCGAAGCGCGGAGACCTGATCTCCATTCTCGTGCCTGACCCTCCGATGGCGAAGCTTTACAAAGAAGCCATTGAGCCGAACCTTGCGTCCGGAAAAACGTTGCTGTTCGCCCACGGCTTCAACATCCACTATAAGTTCATCCAGCCTCCAAAGAACGTGGATGTCGTAATGATCGCTCCCAAGTGCCCGGGCCACCGTCTGCGCGAATTGTACACGGAGGGCATCGGGGTTCCAGCGCTGCTGGCCGTCGAGCAGGACGCTTCCGGCCGCGCCGAACAGACTGCTCTGGCTTATGCAAAGGGTCTCGGCAGCCTCAAGGCGGGCGTCATCCGCACGACTTTTAAGGAAGAGACCGAAACCGACCTCTTCGGCGAGCAAACCGTGCTTTGCGGCGGCGTTTCGGAGCTCATTAATGCCGGTTTTGAAACGCTGGTCCAGGCCGGTTACCAGCCGGAGATTGCCTACTTCGAATGCCTCCACGAATTGAAACTCATCGTTGACCTGATTTACCAGGGCGGCATCAAGTACATGCGCTATTCGGTCAGCGACACGGCAGAATACGGCGACTACACGCGAGGCCCTCGGGTCATCGACGGCCACGTCCGAGAATCCATGAAAAAAGTGCTGGAAGAAATCCAGAACGGTACGTTCGCGAAGGAGTGGATGGCCGAAAACGAATCAGGAAGAAAGAAGTTTAATGCCATGCGCGCTGAGGCTTCCGCAAAGTTGATTGAAAAAGTCGGAAGTGAATTGCGCAAGATGATGCCCTGGATCCAGACGGCCAGGGAAGAAGCCACGGCAGCCCAAGCACAGGCGCGAAGTTAATCTTCCTTTACTGCGCGCCCGGGAAGGCCAAGGATTGTCCGGTGCGCAGGCCGAAAGCGCGTCACACGATTTTTGCCTCCGGCCGGCGCTTCGGAGTTGGCGCAAGGCAACGCGCAAGCCAAGCGCCTTGCTCCAATGGCGGGCCAGGATCCTTCGGTAATTGAGAGGAATCTGTATGAAACAAGCTGCGGAAGAAGTTGCCGCACTTTCATCGACGGCCAAAAGGTCGAGAGACGAAATCAAGAAACTGGCCCTGATCGGCACGGGCAAGCTCGGCGAGGGTCTGCTCTCCGCCATGCTGCAATCGCAGGTGGTCCCCACCGGACGGGTTGAATGCACCGTGGCCCATCAGCCTCGCGCGGATTATCTTTGCGCCAAGTACGGCGTCAAGGCGCATACGAACAACCTGCAAGCCGTCAAGGGAGCCAGCCTGGTGCTGGTAGCGTTGAAGCCACAGCAGGTGAAGGGTTTTCTCCATGAGGTCCGCAGGACACTGTCCAGGGATGCCTTGATTGTTTCCGCAGCGGCCTCTGTCACTACGGAACTGATTGAGCGCGAGTTGGGCTATCAGGCGCGCGTAGTCCGTGCAATGCCCAACACGCCCTGCCTGATTCGCCAGGGAATGACGGCGATTGCCGGCGGCAGGTACGCAACGAAGCACGATCTCGAAATCGCCCAGAACATCTTCTCCGCCATGGGCCGCGCCGTCGTGGTCGATGAAAAGCACATGGACGCCATTACGGCCCTCTCGGCTTCCGGCCCTGCGTATGTTTACGTGATGATCGAGTCGCTTGCCGAAGCGGGGGTGAAGCTCGGGGTGCCGCGCGACCTTTCCACCGAACTCTCCGCGCAAACGCTGTTGGGCGCTTCCGCGATGGTGCTCCACACAGGCGAGCATCCCGCCAAGCTGAAAGACGTGGTCACCACTCCGGCCGGCTGCACAATTGATGGCCTGATGGAACTCGAAGAAGGCCGGCTGCGCGTCACGCTGATCAAGGCCGTTGTACGCGCCGCCGCGCGCGCCCGCCAGCTTGTCGAGAGCACAAATTCATGATCGGCTGCCGGCGAAGATTTCTCTTTGTTTCCCGGCCTGCTGTTACGCTGTTCTCTGCGGTGCGTCAATTAACTCGCCCCGCAGCACAGTTACGGCCTGTCCTCCGAGCTTGACACGATCGCCATTAACGCGCACACGGACAACCCCGCCTCGCGGCGAGGCCTGATAAGCCGTAAACTCGCTCCGTTGAAGCTGCTTCTCCCAATACGGGCCCAGCGCGCAGTGCGCCGACCCGGTTACAGGGTCTTCGTCGATTCCCGACCCGGGAGCGAAAAACCGGGAGACAAAATCGAATTGCTTCGAAGCTGACCGGCTGGTGACGATGACGCCGCGCACCTGAATCTGACGCAGGCGCGCGTGGTCAGGAGCCAGGCTGCGCACCGTCTCTTCAGTTTCGATCTCAACAAGGTAGTCGAACTTGTTTTTTCCCACGTACCGCGCTGTTTTGATGCCGAGCGATTCCAGCAGGCCCACCGGCGGATTCGCAGCTTCCACTCGAACCGTTGGAAAATCAAGTTCGATCCAATCGCCTCTGAGTTCGGCGGTCAGCGCACCGCTCAGCGTTTGGAACCGCGCCTGCTCGGTCGGCTTGAGTCGCTTCTCTTCCCATAACACGTGTGCGCTGGCAAGCGTCGCATGTCCGCAAAGCGCCACTTCCACTGCTGGAGTAAACCAACGCAGGTTGAATGCGTTCTCGCGAGGAAAAAGAAAGGCGGTCTCCGAAAGGTTCATTTCCCGCGCTACACCCTGCATCCAACACGCGTCTGCCGGTTCGTCCAATACACAAACGGCCGCCGGGTTTCCGGCAAACGGCTTGTCAGTGAAAGCATCTACCTGTGTAATCATCTTTTTCATCAAGGTTCCCCCGGTCGCGGCCGGAATTATCCCGTGCTTTTCATCCCGAAGGCGACGCCGCCCACGGTGATTTGAAGCAAGCGCTGGAGTTCAGGCGAGGGCTGGCGCTCGTGGCGCCATTTTTCAAGGAAGCGGATCTGAAGGAAGTTCAACGGATCGACGTAAGGATTACGCAGCCGGATGGATTCCTGCAGGACGGGCTGATGGTCGAGCAGTTGTTTCGACTCGGTGATTTCAAGGACGCATCGAACGGTTCGCTCATACTCTTCTTCAATGCGGCTGGAAATCTGCTGCCGAAGGCTTGGAGGATGGCACAGCGCTTCATAGCGGCGCGCGATGTAGAGGTCGGTCTTGGCCAGCGAAGCCTCCGCATTGTCGATAATGACCGCGAAGAACGGCCAATGGCGGTACATCTGCCGCAGCACGTCGAGGCCGTCAGGCAGGTGCGAAGCCAGGAATTTCTCAAGCCCGTGGCCCAGGCCGTACCAGGCAGGAACGAAATGTCGCGACTGCGTCCACGCAAACGTCCACGGGATCGCGCGAAGCTGGCTGATGTCGCGGGTATTTGTCCGGCGGCTGGGCCGCGAGCCGAGGCGCAAATTTTCGATCAGGTCGATGGGCGTTGCCTGGCGAAAGAATTCGACGAAACCCGGTGTTTCATAGACCAGGTTGCGATAGAAATCGCGGCTGGAATCGGCTATCTCCTGCGCGTATTCTTCCCAACGCGCAACCTGATTTTCATTCGGCTGGTGTTTGGGCGCGAGCAGGTGCGTATCCAGAACGGATGTGACCAGTTGCTCCATGTTTCGCTCGGCGATTTCCAGGTTGGCATATTTCAGTGAAATCACCTCACCCTGCTCTGTGATGCGCATGCGGCCGCCCGGCGCCGCGTAGGGCTGAGCCTGAATGCTTCGATGCGACTGACCCCCGCCGCGACCGATGGTCCCACCCTTGCCATGAAACAAACCCAGCTTCACTTTATGCCGGTCCGCCACGTCCCAAAGGCGCTTCTGCGCACGGAAGAGGGCCCAGTTGGCGGCAAAATATCCGCCGTCTTTCACAGAATCGGAATACCCCAGCATGACTTCCTGGAAGTTGCCGCGCGACTGGAGCAGTTTTCGGTAAACAGGATCCTTCAGAAGTTGATCCAAAATGCCGGGGCCGGCCTCCAGGTCGTCGATGGTTTCAAACAGCGGGATGGCGTCGAAACTCGACTTGAGCCCGCCGCGACCGTCGGATTTCACCAGCCCTGCCTGCCAGCCCAGCAATATCACGTCCCAGATGTCCGCAGCGCGGGCCGTCATGCTGAGAATGTAACGGTGCGAGGCCGCCTCGCCGTGAAGCTCCTGGATTTTCCGGAGAGTCTCAAACTCTTCGAGTGTTCGCCGGCCGGCATCAGAAAGGCTGATCCTGCCCGGGCGGCGCGCCAGCAGAGTCTGGATGGCCTTGATCAGCGCCTCTTCGGGTTCGGTCGGCAGGCCGGAGGCCTTGAGGACCTCTTCCGCCGCCGCGCGCACCGGCGAAGAATGCTGCCGGAAGTCGAGGCTGACGGCGTGAAAGCCGAAGACCTGCACGGCCGAAAGCAGACGACCCGGTGCGAGACGGGCCACGCGCGGGCTCGGATGATCGAGCAGTAACCGTTCGATTAATTCGACATCGCGTTTGAACTCTTCTGCGTCAGCGTAGGCTCCGGGTGCTCTTTCACGCGTCCTCTCCAGCCGCCAGCGCATGATGCGGATTTTGCGCCGGTAATATTCGTGCGGCTGGTCCACATTCTCAAACATACGCGTCACCGGAAAGCGTCCCATGTCCCGCTCGATCTCCTTCTGAATTCTCTTTTCGAGCGCTGGGCGCGAGCACGGATAGGAGATCAGACTGAGGAAATCGTCCAGCCGGCGAATGTAGTAATCAAGTATGCTCCGACGAAGGCGTTCCGCGGCATTCAGACTGGTTTCAGGAGTCACGTTGGGATTGCCGTCACGGTCCGTTCCGACCCACGATCCAAAGCGGATGCAAGGGACCTCCCTTGCCAGTCGCGGCGCGTATCGGCACATCTCCTCCACGAACCGTTCCCAGAAGATCCCGGCCAAATCGTAGATTGTCCGTTCGAGAAAAACCAGGGAGTTCTCGACTTCGAGTTCCGGCGTCACGGGGCGTTCGCGTGTTTCCTCCGTGAGCCACAAAGCCTCAATCCAGGGGTCCACCGATTTCTCGACCGAGTGCTCGGGAGACTGGCCCAGAGTTTCGAGCGAACGTCCGATGCGCAGAACGTGATTGAACACGCTGCGGCGCTTGGCCTCTGTGGGATGTGCCGTCAGGACCGGCTCAATGTGCATCGAGCGCACCAGGCGGGTGAATTCCGTTACGGGAACATTCTGTTTCTTAAGGCGGCTGAAAGTCCGGCGAAGCGACATCGGCGCGCCGTCCTCTTCCAATTCGTACTGGCGCAGCCGACGGATGCGTTGCCGCTCTTCGCAAAGGTTGACCAGATGGAAAAAAAGGCTGAAGGCGTGGGCAACGTCCGCCGCACGGTCGAGAGGCAAACTCCTCACGGCGCGGTCTCCGGCAGCCACCAGATCAGGATTGGAACCCTGCCGCAGTTGCTTGGCGAGGCGGCGCAATGTCTCCACAGCCTCAAATGTTTTGCGGCCGCACTGCTCCTCGATCAGCGCGCCCAGGCGCGTCGTCAGCAGGCGGACTTCACGGCGAAGGTTCTCATCCATAGCTCTTGATCGCTTCCCGAGATGGTCAAAGCCCTCACGCAGGCACAGCCAGAATGGTCTCGAGCGCCTTCCGCAAGGCTTCCGGATTAGCGTCCACGCGCAACCGCTGTCGCGAGTCCTCCGCTGCCGAGCGATGGCGTATGACGTAGTCCGTATCTTTCAACTGGTGGCCCGTGAGGACAGCGATAATGTCTGCGTGTCGCTCGATCTTCCCCGCGCGCACGAGCTTCCGTATTCCGGCAACTGTTGCAGCGGAAGCAGGCTCGCAACCGACACCATCCTCAGCCAGCGCGGCCTTCGCTTCAAAAATCTCCTCGTCGGTCACGGATTCGCAGAGACCCCCCGTCCATTCGAGAACGCGGCGCGCCTTTTTCCAGTTGGCGGGACAACCGATGCGAATGGCCGTCGCCTCGGTGTCCGGTTTATCCACCGGAATCAATTCCCGTGAGCCGGACTGAATCGTGCGAAAAAACGGATTAGCCCCAGCAGCCTGAACCACGACAACCTTCGGAACTTTTTCGATGAAGCCCATCTCTTTCAATTCCCGCAGCCCTTTGCCGATTGCGGAAGCGTTCCCCAGATTTCCACCCGGCACCACGATGTAATCCGGCGGCCGCCAGGCGCGCTGTTCCATCATTTCAGCCACAATGGTTTTCTGCCCCTCAATTCGAAACGGATTGATGGAATTCACAAGGTACAGGTCCATTTCAGAAGCGACCTGCCGCAGCAACTGGAACGCTTCGTCAAAAGTATCGCCGACTTCAATGACCGTCGCGCCGAAATCCAGTGCCTGGGCCAGCTTCGCGGCGGAAATCTGACGATAAGGGACGAAGATGATGGCTTTCATTCCCGCCCGGCCTGCGTAAGCCGCCATGGATGAAGAAGTGTTTCCGGTAGAAGCACAGGCCACGATGCGCACTCCGAGTGAAGCCGCGCGCGTCATGCAGGCGGTCATACCGAGGTCTTTGAACGAGCCTGTCGGGTTGATGCCCTGGTGCTTGATGGTCAGATGCACCGGCCCGGCCCACCAGCCGGCGCGGCGCGTCCCAACCAGCGGCGTGGAACCTTCCGATAATGAAATGATGCGGTCGTTTGGCCCGACGAAAGGAAGCAATTCCCGGAAGCGCCAGACGCCGCTGCGGTCAACAGGTTCGCCGCTCAGCCGGCGCTGGTGCCACGCTGCGCGCAAGGCATCGGGATCCGTGATATCGAATTCGTACTTAACATCAAGCAATCCGCCGCAGTAAGCGCACTGGTGCAGTTCTTTCCCGGGGTCCTGCTTCCGGCCGCAGGCTTCTTCGATGCATTGGAGAAAAGTAAATGCCATTTGAGTGTTGCCGGTAGAGTCATTCTCTGCCCGAGGAGGGGCGGGAGCAATCGCTATTTACATTGGCGCTTGTCCCATCCCTCAATCGACTCCGATGACGGTCACGCACGGTCAAAGTTGGAATTCCTCATGAATGGCCTGGACGGCTTCCTTCATGTCCGAGGACTTGATCGCAAATGAAATGCTCAACTCTGAAGAGCCTTGAGCAATCGCAATGATGTTTATTCCTTTGCGTCCGAGCGCTCCAAAGGCCCGCCCGCTGATGCCTGGGGTCCCTTTCATGTTCTCGCCCACTGTCACCACGATAGCGATATTCCGCATCACTTCAAGTCCGCCAACATAATCGTGAAGCATTTCCAACTCGAAAGCCTTTTCCAGCTCCGCCTTCACCCGGGCAAGGTCCGTCTGATGAATCGCGAAACACAGGACGTTGTCCGCCGAGGACTGCGTGACCATCAGCGTAGAAACATTCTCCAAATGAAGACAGTTGAAAACCCGCGCTGCAAGTTGTGGAAAGGAGACAGAATTCCTGCCGTTCATGGTGATCAGAACGGCGTCCTTTACCGAGGTGATGGCCTTGACCCCGGCCCGGCCGTTTTTCGCCGCGGGTACGATCTTAGTTCCGGGGCAAGATGGGTTGAAACTGTTCTTGATCCAAACCGGAATTTTCTTGTGCATCACCGGCTGGATCGTCCTCGGGTGAAGGACTTTGGCACCGAAGTACGAGAGCTCAATTGCTTCCCGATAGGAAATTTCCGGGAGGATGCGGGCTTCCGGTACCAGGCGTGGGTCCGCCGTCATCACGCCGTCCACGTCGGTCCAGATCCAGACTTCGTCGGCATCGAGGGTCGCACCCAGAATAGTGGCGCTGAAATCGGACCCTCCGCGCCCAAGTGTTGTGCATACACCTTCACGCGTAGCCCCGCGAAAACCCGTCACCACAGGAATAACCCCGTCTTTCAGCAGCGGCCCAAGCCGTTGCCGGGTCTTAGCCGTCGTTTCGTCGAACAACGGGCTGGCGTTCCCGAAATTATCATCGGTCACGATGCACTCAACGGCGTCAACAGCCTCGGATTTCATGCCTCGCGAGCGCAGGATGGATGAAACCAGGGTCGCCGACATCACTTCACCAAGACTGGAAAGAGTATCCATGCCCCGTGGAGTGATCTCGCGCAGCAGTGTAAATCCCGAACAAAGGTCTTCAAAATGTTTCACCTGTTCGGCCAGGCGAGGCAGCACGACCGCCTGCTCCGCTGCGGAGAGCAGCTTGTCCGCCACTTCTCGGTGTCTTCGCGCAAGTTCCTGGCGGGACCCTTTCCACGGCTCCTCCATTCCCTGGCTGGCTTGTGTGGCAGCCCGAATCAACATGTCGGTTGCGCCGCCCATCGCCGAGACCACGGCAACGACATCGGCATCTCTAATGTGCTTTTCCAGGATTTCCGCCACGCCCTGCATGCGCTCCGGACTGCCGACGGACGTTCCGCCGAACTTCATCACAATGAGCGGCCTTTTGGCCTTACCCGAACTTTCCTTCACTTTCACCATTTCTCTACCACAGACAAATAAGTGCACGCTCAACCATGCGAGCGGAGCCTCACGAGTCTCCGCCCTCAGCGCGTCTTAGGCTTCGTACTGCTTGTGGCTTTGGGTTGCGCGGCTTTGGCTGCTTCCTGGACAGCCTGCAAAAATGCCTTGGCTGGCAGTGACAGGTAGCGGTCACGACGGTAGATCAATCCAAGCTCCCTATAAATCTTCTGGCCTTCAAGCGGAATCAGCTTGAGCACCCCGGCGGCAACTTCCGGCTCTGCATAGGCCCGGTTGATCAGCGAAATGCCCAGTCCCGCGCCGACAAACTTCTTCTGCGTCTCCACGCTGGCCAGTTCCATCGAAATCTGGAGATGATCACGGAAATCACGCAGCAGGCGGTCAATCACCACGCGCGTGTGGCCGGTCTTGGGAAGAATCAGCGGGTGCTGGGCTATCTCTTCAACCGTCACGCTGCGGTTTTTGGCGAGCGGATGGTTCTTCGGGACCACGACCTGGACTTCATCGCGGAAGACCGGAATAACTTCAATGTTGTTTGCTGTTTGCGGAAGTGTCACAATGCCAAGATCGATGGCGCCTTCCTGGACTTTTTGCAGAATTTTGTGGCTGAAATTCCGATAGATGCTGATCTGAACCAGCGGATAAAGCTCGCGGAAATGGGCAAACGTCTGCGGCAAGACGTACAGGCATGTGGCCTCATTGGCCCCGATGTAAAGTTTGCCGCGCGGTGTCTGGTTGAGTTCGGCGATCGCCTGGAGGGCCTCTTTCTGAAGCGCCAGAATCTGCTCCGCATAGCGCAAAAGGATTTCGCCCGCCGGCGTCAATTGCACCTTCTTGCCGCTGCGATCAAAGAGCTTCTCACCACACTCCTGTTCAAGAAGGCGTACCTGCGCGCTGATGGCCGGCTGCGTCCGGTAAATCTTCTCAGCGGCGCGAGAGAAACTTTGCAGCTTCGCGACCTGGATAAAACTGGCTAACTGGTCGTAATCCATGACAGAAAACACACTGAGTTTACAAGTGATACATTTTACTTCATTTTAGCTCAGGCGTGGGAAGCAAATTGGGCAATCAGTATCGCGAACCGCGATTCCTTCAGCACCCGGAAAGCAGGGCCTGCATCCAGAACCTGGATTTCGACTCTTGCAGGGCATTGCCTCTGCCGTTGACCGGTGGGCTAAGCATTGCAGAAGAAAATGGCCCACTTACCAGCTTTGTTCTTGGCATGGGACAAGCGCATTCTTGCGGCTTATTGGAGTTTATGGGTTTCTGCCTTGCGGGTGTCAGGAGGATAATGATGAGGGGCAGAAAATCGAATAGTTGTCTGCGGGTAAAGGGCGGGAACACTGAGGTTTCACCAGAGGATTTGTGGAGGTTCGATTCCCTGCCCCTCATTCATCCTGACGACTCTGTTTTACCTATTTAGTTAATGGCTGTCAAGGTACGGAGGTACTAGTACTCTGGTACCACCCGCGCCTTTACAGTCATAATCAACAGAAAACACAGACGTTAGATGGCCATGATGGCTTTGCCACGCTGATAAAACAATGGTAAATACGCAAATTTCTGATTGTTACTGGCGACAGGGATGTCTCTTAAAAACAGGGCAGGAATTTCAACCACGGGACGGAACCTGCAGAAAAAGGAAAAGTCTGGTCTTACCTGCACCGGTCAAAGTTTGTCAGCGTGCAGAAGCGAAGGCGGACCGAAATATGGGGGCCGGGAACCGTGTTAGAACCACACACGGGGGTATTGGAAGGTAAGATTCCCGTGCCCCCCTCCCTACTGTTGCTGGAAAATATGTCACAGTGCGTTAATACCTGTCAAGCTATTCGTGAGTCGGTTTTTCGCCAATAGTTGTGCTGCCCACCGGGAAACTTCCAGCGGGTGCTGTGACGCTCCGTCAAGCTGCAAGCTGCCCCGAACGTCATCCACTTCCCCGTTAACTGACTTGATGAAATCTCCGCAACCTGACGCTGTGACGCCTGACCTCCCTGGCCTTGGCGCGACTTGCGATAAGCGTGCTAAATTGGTTCCGGCGGAGCTTGTGCGATGGCCGAAGAGCGCCGGATCAAATTTGCGTGGATGGACGTCCTGCTGCTGGTGTTTCTTGCCAGTCTTGCTGTACTTTACCCGATCGACGAGATTCACGCCCAGCTTGTTTTGCTTTCCATCGGGTTCTTCCAGGTCTTCGAGCGCAGCTTCATCGATGTAGCCGGCCCGCGAGGCGAGGCGTACAGCATTCTCATCAAGATTGCCCTTGCATCGCTGCTGATGGCCCATACCGGCGGGATCAACTCGAGCTATTACCTGATTTACTACATTCCTGTCGTGACGGCTGCCATGTACTCAGGTCCGTGGGGGACGCTGGGATGGACGGTGCTCTCGTCAGCCGCCTATTGCTCTTTTCTGATTCCGGCGCTGCAGGTGTATCGCTTCACGGCGAGCTCCGCCAAAGAACTCGCCATCCGCAACCTGTTTTTCTTCCTGGCCGGCATGCTCGTGAACCGCTTCGTCGTAGAAAGCCGACAGCAGGCAGAGCGCTATCGGCAGGTAGCCGAACAATTGAGGGAAGCCAACCGCCGGCTCGAGCAGGCACAGGCGGAGGCACGGCGGTCCGAACGGCTGGCGGCGCTTGGCCAACTGACCGCCGGATTGGCCCATGAGATCCGCAACCCCCTTGGCGTCATCAAAGGTTCGGCGGAGACGCTGGGACAGAGGATCCCGAGTAATGACTCCATCGCCAAGGAGCTTGCCGGTTATATCTCCAGCGAAGTCAACCGTCTGAACTCGCTGGTGAGCCGGTTTCTCAGCTTTGCCAGGCCTTTAGAACTGAAGAAGCAGCCAGAAAACATCACCCGGATCGTCGAGACCGCAATCAAGTCGGCCCAGGAGCGCTGGCCGGAATCGCGGATCGAGGTGCAACGCAACTACACGGACGATGTACCACCCATCCCGGTGGACGCGGAACTTGCTGAGCAGGTCTTTAAAAACATCGTCTTCAATGCCTACGAAGCCATGGGGAACGATGGGGGAAGGTTGCAGGTCTCGATTACCCGGGAGTTCAGCAACGGCCGTAGCGGAATTGAAATCGCATTCACAGACACCGGACCGGGCGTGCCTCCGGAATTGCGCGAACAGATTTTCAATCCTTTTTTCACAACCAAGAACGGCGGCGTGGGTTTGGGGCTTTCTATTGTTTCAAAGATCGTAGATGATCACGGCGGATGGATTCGGGTCGATCCTGATGCCGGAAGAGGCGCATGTTTTCGCGTATTTTTCCCGGCGGAATGACGGCAGCCATCGGGACGGATCCGCAAACCTGTGTAACAGCAAATGGCAACGATCCTGATTGTCGAAGACGAACCGAAGATGCTCCGCCTGCTGGAGCTGAATCTCGCTGACGCCGGCTATACAACGCGCACAGCCAGCACCGCCGAGGCAGGACTGAAAGTTCTCTCCAGCGACAAAGTTGATCTGGTCCTGAGCGATGTCAAGCTGCCCGGCATGAACGGTCTGGAATTTCTCCAGGCGGTGAAGCGCGCCAACGCCTCAATCCCTGTGGTGATGATGACGGCCTACGGCACGGTCGAGAGCGCCGTCGAAGCCATGAAAGAAGGCGCCAGCGATTACGTGCTGAAGCCGTTTTCTATTGAAGAAATCAAGTTGATCATCCGCAAGGAGCTTGAGGTCAGGCGCCTGCACGAAGAAAACCGCCAGTTGCGGGAGGCGCTGGGCCATCGCTATGAGTTTCATAACATCATTGCCAAAAGCACCGCGATGCAGGAGGTTCTGGCGACAGTCATGCAGGTTGCACCAACCAACGCCACCGTGTTGTTGGGAGGTGAGAGCGGCGTCGGCAAAGACATGATCGCGCGGGCGATCCATCAGCACTCACGGCGTGTGAACGGGCCATTCATCAAAATCAATTGCACGGCGATTCCGGAAAACCTTCTTGAAAGTGAGCTTTTCGGTTATGAGAAGGGCGCCTTCACCGGCGCCAACACGGCGAAGCCGGGCAAATTCGAACTGGCCGACAAGGGTACGATTTTCCTCGATGAAATCGGCGATATGCCCGGAGCGCTGCAAGCCAAGCTGCTGCGCGTCCTTCAGGAACGGGAATTCGAGCGGCTGGGGGGAACAAAAACCATCAAAGTGGATGTTCGCGTCGTGGCCGCCACCAACCAGGACCTCCGCGCAGCCCTCGAACAGGGAACGTTCCGCGAAGACCTTTATTACCGGCTGAACGTTGTACCTATCTCGATTCCTCCACTTCGGGAGCACAAGGAAGACATCCCTTACCTGGTGGACCATTTCATCGCCCGTTTTGCGGAAAGTTCCGGGAAGAAGATCGAGGGCATCACACCGGCTGCCATGAATGTGCTGGTTGATTTCCACTGGCCGGGAAATGTCCGCGAACTGGAAAACATCATCGAGCGCGCCGTCGTAATGGCCACTGGACCGAAAATCGATGTGGGGGACATTCGCCTGGATATCAGTCCACGCCCCGGGGATCACGTGGACTTCTCCGCCGCAAGCGCGGATGGCTCTTTATTGTCACTTCTTCCTCAGGGCATGACGCTCGAACAACTCGAAGACAGGCTGGTCAAGGAAGCCTTGCAGCGCGCTGGAGGCAACAAGAGCCAGGCCGCGCGTCTGCTTGGCCTTACGCGCAACGCACTCCGGTATCGCCTTTCAAAACTGGGTATGAGGGATGACAGCGAAGGATAAAAATCCTGGAGGCGGCGAGCCGATCACGATTTCAGCAAAAACTCTTGGCCAGCTTGCCCTGCCTGAATTTTGCCCGCGGTGCTTCTGGATTTCGGTGAAGGCCGAAAGGCTGCCTTTCCAGATTTTTCCCGGCATTTTCAGCGTGATCGACAGCTACAGCAAAAACCTCGTCCACAGATGGTTTGACCGGCATGGAGGGCCGCCGGATTGGCTCCGGCCGCTGGGGGAAATCAAAGCGTACAAGAACCCGCCGCATTATTCGAAGTTCGGCGTAATCGACGGCGCGACATCCATACTGCTGCGAGGAACTCCGGATGGCATTTTCATTATGAACGACAACTCCTACGCCATCATCGATTACAAGACTGCAAAGTTCACCGAGTATCAGGATGGTTTGTTCCCCCTGTATGAGGCACAGTTGAATTCATACGCATTCATCGGCGAAAGCGTTGGATTCAAACCCATCTCAAAGTTAGCGCTCGTTTACACCGAACCCGTCACGACCAAAGCCTGCTTCGCCGACGGTTCGAAGCTGACGACTGAGGGATTTCGGATGGACTTCACGGCACGAATTCTCCCTGTCGAGATCAAGCCCCAGCTTGTCCCGAAACTGCTGCAATCCGCCAAATCGATTCTGGAATCGCCTGCTCCGCCAGCAGGAATCCCCGGTTGTGAAAACTGCATGGCGCTTGCCGGCCTTTTGGCTTTAGCCTCCAGTTAAGTCTCTCGCTTACTCCATGCGGTCGGCTCCGGGGACCGGTGGCTGAAATCAACCACAATTGGCCGATATCAACCATGCATTTCCGTCTCCGACAGTCTCCAAAGCTGCGTCAGTTGCAATCTCTTGTGGAATGTGCAAGTTGCAGTTTCACGGTTGCGCGGTTTGGCAACAGTCTTGCCTATCTCGAGAGTGGAATTGGCTCGCTGACAGCGACGACTGAGCCAGGAGGTGGCCAATGAAAGCACAACAGTTCAAATGGATGGCAGGCATGGTCATGGCAGCGATAGTTCTGGCCGGTCTCCCGCTGTTCGCACAGGTGGAGACTTCAACGGGAGTTGCACGCGTGAGCCTGATCAAAGGCGATGTTTCGACGGAACGCGGAGACTCAAACGAGTGGATTGCGGCGACGGTGAACACTCCCCTGGTTCCCGGCGATACGATTGCCACGGGCGCCGGTTCACGTGCTGAAGTACAACTCGATTACTCCAACGTGGTGCGTCTTGCCGGGAACTCTGAAGTCAAAATTGCCGATCTGACCGATTCGCATATCCAACTCCAAGTGGCGCGAGGGACGGTGGATTTCGTCATGTTCAGCGGCAGTCAGGCAAGTTCTGAGGTGGATACGCCGAACGTGGCCGTTCAGCCCTTGCGCGAAGGAACTTATCGCATCGATGTCAACTCGAACAGTCTCACGCTTGTAACCGCACGCGACGGGCAGGCGCAGATTTCGACGCCCCAGGGCTCAACCACGATCAACGCAGGCCAGCAGATTACGGTCGAGGGCGAACAGAATCCTCAGTATCAGATCGTCGATGCCCGCCCGCTGGACGATTGGGACTACTGGAACCGTGAACGCAACAATATCATCAACAAAGCCCAAAGCTATGCTCACGTCAATCGGTATTACACGGGTGCGCAGGATTTGGACGCCTACGGTCACTGGGTCTATGTCCCGAATTACGACTGGTGCTGGGTGCCGTACGTGTCCGCCGGCTGGGTCCCATACAGCTATGGTCGTTGGGTATGGGAACCGTTCTTCGGCTGGACCTGGGTTTCATATGATCCGTGGGGATGGGCGCCGTTTCACTATGGCCGCTGGTTCTTCTACGCCGGCAGTTGGTGCTGGTGGCCCGGCTATGTGACGGCTTTCTACAGGCCGCTCTGGGCGCCGGCTTACGTTTCTTTCATCGGTTTCAATTACGGCTATTACCACTTTTCATTCGGGTTTGCGTATGGATACAGGTCAATCGGCTGGTGCCCGCTCGGCCCGCGCGATGAATTCCACCCATGGTGGGGACCTGGCCGCTCATTCACCGTCATCAACATCAACAATTACTATAACTACTATGGACGGGGCGGCTTCGATCATGGGCGCGGCTATGGTGGGTCGAACCTCGCTGTTCTGGCAACTGACTTCCATGTCCGCCGGGCCATTGTCACGATGCCGGCAGACCGCTTTGGCCGCGAGGCAGTGCCGCGCAATTTCCGCCCAGTGGATGCAGCCACGCTCCGCCAGGCGGAATTTGTCCGGGGCACGTTGCCGGTCGTGCCCACGCGCGACAGCCTGCGCGTGACCAATCGCCCGGCGATAGTGCCTGCTTTTGCGCGGAGCAACGCCAACAACGTGCATTTCTTCTCACGCCGACCGACAGCGACTCCCGCTATCAATTATTCGTTCAATACTCAGGCGGCCTCGATTCGACAGATGGTTGAGAATCGTAATTCCAGAGCAGGTGAAATGCGCCGCACCGTGGAAAGCCCCGCTGCGAATCGCGGATTCCAGGCTTCCAGGCCGGCAAGAGTGGAGACGAGGAGCAATTCAGCCCGTCAGGCCCCTGCTCCAGTGGTCCGAGAAACTCCCAATGGGCGTACGAATGGGAATTCCGGGTTTGAACGCAATGCCCAGGCGAACCAACCGAATTGGCGCCGGTTCGGGACGGGATCTCCGGTGGCTCAATCGCGAGGCAACGCCGTCCGGCAAGGGCAAGCTCCGGTAATCCGCGAGACGCCTCAGGGACGTGCCAACGGAAACTCGGGCTTCGAACATAATGTCCAGACAAGCCAGCCGAACTGGCGGCGGTTTGGGACTGGAACACCGGCAAGCCAGCCGCGCGGAAACGGCGTCCGGCAGACCCCGGCTCCTGTTGTCAGGCAGAACCCGCAGCCGCGACAGGACTTTCAGCCTCAGCGTGGACAGCCGCAATCAAACCAGCGCAACTGGCAACGGTTTTCCGGCAACGCTCCGACCGCGACACGCGAACTTCCGTCCCGCAATTCGCAGCCTTTCGGCGCGGGTACCGATCCGTCGTTTCGAGGACAGCAGAACAACGGCGGTTTTCGCCGATTCACGCCTCAACCGGCGCCACAGGCTCCGCCACGAAACGAAGGCCGCACCTTCGAAAATTCCGGCGGGGCGCCGCAACCTTACAATGAGGGCCGAGGTGGATGGACGCGCTTTCGGCCACAGCCCGCGCCACAAAGTGAAGGCGGCTTTTACAACGGGGGCGAGCGAGCGCAAGGCTACTCCCAACCGCGATTCGAAGGCCAGCGGCCGGGCTTTGGTTCAAGCGAACCTCGTTCCTATTCCCGCCCGCCTCTCGAGCTCAACAAGCCTATCATGAGCGAGCCCCGTTACCGGTCGTTTGGAGGATACCGCTCCGCGCCGGCTCCCAGCTATCACGGCGGATCTCGCGGAGGGCCGGCGCCGAGCTATCACGGAGGCGGAAGCTCTCGCGGCTCGTATTCCGCTCCATCACATAACTCGGGTGGCGGAGGTGAGGGCGGCGGACGTCATCGGCGCTAATCAGGTGGATTATCCCGTGAGTAACAACAGCAGGGACCCGCGGCGTGGGGTGCGGGTCCTTCCGTTCTTCCCGCAGGCTGCTGAAAAACGGATTTTACGCTCGTCATCATGAGGGCAGCGAACGATCCTGGAATTTTCAAAGAAACACAGCGCGGCGGAGCCGCAGCCAAACGTGGCACGGCCGTCCCCGGCCGTGTTCATGGGCGAGACGCCGATGCCACGCCGTGCGAAAATCTGTCCAAGACTCAAGCATTTTGGCGGTCAGTAGTACAGAGACGCCTTGCCTCGCTCAGCATGACAATTTAGCTTGTTTCAGCCACCGGTTAAGCCTTGACTTCGGCCCTGGAGAAGTGCGCCTCAATCTCCTCCAGCGTTTTCCCTTTAGTTTCCGGCAGGAAGAACGCCACCGTGATGAAATAGAAAACGGTAAAGCCCGCAAAAAGCAGAAACATCGTTGTGTAGCCGTATCGGCCCACTGTCGGCAGGAAGATCGCAGCCAGAAACGTGGCGACCGCTTCGTTAATGACCAGCGCAATGCTCATGCCGTTCGAGCGGATTCGCGTCGGCATCAGTTCCGAAAGCGCCAGCCAGACGCAAATGCCGGGACCCATGGCGTAGAATGCGACAAACAGGAAGAGGCTTAGCGCTACCAGCCAGCCGTTTTTCGAGCTTGGCAGCGGTGTGATCAGCGCATGCTGGATGTGCAGCGGGGCTGTGCGCGCCGCGTCGAGATCGCCAAAAGGATTTGAGAAGAAGGCCAGGACTTTATTGGCCGGCACACAGTTTGTCCTGCTGAGTTCCACCGGCGTTGCCAACGGATGGTTGGAGAGCGCCGCCGGCGTTACGGCACTGAAATCTCCGTAAGAATAAATGATTGTCAGCGTGGCAGGCTCTTCAGCCATGGTGGGATGCCCCGCTGCCGTCAGCCATTGGCGTTCAAGCTCGGGGGTGAAATTCAGCTTCAAACCCGCCTGATCGCCCACCATTGCCTGCACAGCATCGCGAGCGTCCACGCGATAACGTTCATTCCGATGGAAGAGGAACGCCGTCATCAGCAGCGACGCCACAATTCCCGCGGTCCCAAGGGAGAGCAGGAATTTGCGCCCCTTCCGGTCAACCAGAAGCATGCCCACGACGGTCGCAAGCGCCTGCACCACGGTAAAAAGAATGTAACCCCAGTGGGCATGCACGTCGGACAAGCCGCTCTGGATGAGAATCGACGTGTTATATCCGATGATTGAATTGATTCCCGTGGTCTGGTTCAGCGCCAGAATTACGCAGGCAATGATGAACGGAATGACGTATTTCCGTTGCAGCAGGCTTTCAGCGACGCGCCTTCCGGCAGCCTTTACCCGTTCCTCAGCCTGCGTGCTTTCCATTTCCTCGAGTTCGAGGCGCGCCTGCTCCGGCGAACGGGAGCGCAACAGAGCATCCAGCGCAAGCTGCTTCTTTCCCCGCCGGAACAGCCACCGCGGCGATTCAGCCACCACCAGTCCGCCCAGCACAAAAAGAAGTCCGGGCGGCAGCGAGACCCAGAAAATGCTGCGCCATGCATGGTCTTTGTAGGCAAACAGCAGCTTTGCGTCCCCCAGCCTGGCCACTTCATCGACGCGCAGACTGAAATACATGCCCACGCCAGCCGCCGCTACGATGCCGATAGTGAGCAGCCACTGGAACATCGCTGTTCCCTGCCCGCGATCTTCAGGCGAGAGGCACTCAGCCAGATAGAGCGGCACGACCACGCCGATCAGGCCGGCGCTGATGCCCTGGCACAACCGGCCCAGGATAAGCGGCTCATAGCCATGCGCGAGAGCGATAATCGGAATGCTGATTGCGAACAGCAGCCCGCTCAGGATCATCAGCCGTTTCCGCCCCATACGGTCAGCGAGCAAGCCGGCAAACAGCGTGGAAATCACCGTGCCCAGAAGGACCGCGGCAACAACGAAAGAGATCTGTCCCGCGTTGAGCCCGGAGGTGGCTTCCAGGTAAGGCAAAGCTCCCGCAATGATGCCCACATCGATGCCGTACAGAAGTCCGCCCAGGCCGGCCACAAATTTCAGGAAACGGTTGTACGTTGCCGGCTGGATTTTGAAGACCGTGGAGGTTTGCATTTGGACCTCTTCTTTCTCTTATGCCTGGCTGCCTTCGGGATTCCTCTATCAGGATGCCTTCCCTGAACGCGCAAGCAGGCTGAGTTCTGCACGAGCACCGGCCGGGCGCGACTGCTATGCCAGGGCTGAAACCATACGTTCGCCTGTGATATAACCATCAGCCATGCTGGGCGTTAGATTATATCGAATGGGGACTTGCTGTGTGAAATTTTTCGGGAGTGTCTGAAAATGCTCTTCAAATATTTTCCAGGAGCCCGCCTCCCGCTGCAAGCCGGCGCACGACGGACATTTGACACAGGCCCGTTCAAGGCTTTAACTTGAGGGGAAGCCTTCAGTCGAGAGGTCCGTATTCTCGCGCAAGCGTCCTCCTGAAGGGGGCGGCCGAATAAATCCATTGAAAAGGGTGGAGGCATGTCCTTTGTATCTCTGTTTTCGCTGCCGACGTTCATTCATCTGGACGTCATCCTGGACCACTTCATTCGGATCGTTACAATCCTCGCCGCCGCCTACGTGGCAGCCAAGATCGCAAAAAAGTCCATCCGCACGGTCAGGATCCACATCATCGAAACGATGAAGCGCCGCGGCAAGGCCGACATCGAAATGGAAAAACGCGCCACGACGCTGACAGGAATTCTGCGGAAAATGGTCGTGATTGGCATCTGGGTTCTGGCAGGCGTCATGGTGCTGAAGGAGGCGGGCTTCGACATCGGCCCCATCCTGGCAGGCGCCGGCGTCGTCGGTCTGGCAGTCGGTTTCGGTGCGCAGAACCTTGTACGGGACCTTGTTGCAGGCATGTTCATCCTGCTTGAAAATCAGGTCCGGGTCAACGATGTAGCCATTATCAACGGAACAGGCGGCCTGGTCGAGCAGATCAATCTGCGCACGATTGTTCTTCGCGGGTTGGATGGAACGGTCCACATATTTCCCAACGGAGCTATCAACACTTTATCGAATATGACGCACGAATTCTCGTATTATGTATTCGATGTCGGTGTTGCGTACAAAGAAGACACCGACCGCGTTGTCGAAGTTCTCAAGGAACTCGGAGATGGGATGATGCAGGACGAAAAATACAAGCCGCTCATCCTGGCCCCGCTGGAAATCCTTGGCGTGGATAAGTTCGGCGACTCGGCGGTCATCATCAAGGCCCGCTTCAAGACCCTTCCCGTCCAGCAATGGACCGTGGGGCGCGAAATGAACCGCCGAATTAAGAAGAAATTCGACGAACTGGGCATAGAGATGCCGTTCCCTCATCGAAGCATCTATTGGGGAGAAGCAAGCAAGCCATTCGCCATCCGCTCCGAACAGGACCGAAACGAATTGAAGGCCCTGATCCGCGAAGTCCTCGCGGAGCAATCCTGGCAGGCCAAATCAACGGAATCAACGGCATCACGCGCGGAAAATCAGGAGAGAAAATAACCGAAGGCCGGCCTGATCGAGGCGTCCGCCGTTCATCACCCTCTGGACAGCAGCGCCTTTAAGAGAAGAAATGGGTTCGCAATGAAAACAACGATGCCTGACTTTACAGAATTCCGCCGCCTGGCGCACCAGGGGACAGTCGTCCCCGTCTATCGCACTGTTGTAGCCGACCTGTTGAGTCCCGTGTCCGCTTTCCTCAAGCTGGCCCCTCAGGCGTTCAGAAGTCCCGGGCCGCGCGGGCGTGAAAACTGTCATCACTGCTTTCTCCTCGAAAGCGTTGAAGGCGGCGAGCGTGTCGGCCGCTACACCTATTTCGGCGTTGACCCCTTCCAGGTTGTGAGGTGCCGCGGAAATCAGATCACTCTGGTTCGCGGCCGCGAACGAATTCAAGAGTCGGGCAACATTTTCGAGTTTCTCAGGCGCGTCGGGTCGAAATACAGTTCGGTTAAACTTCCGGAGCTTCCGCCCTTCAGCGCAGGCGCCGTGGGATATCTCTCTTATGAAGCCGTCCGCCAGATCGAGCGTCTGCCGGCGCGCGTGGAACCTGATGTTGACGTGGATGACGCCGTCTTTATGTATTTCAGGACGCTCGTCGCGTTTGATCACGTCCGCCATCGCCTGTTTTTGATTTCGAATGTACTGACAGAAGAAGGGCCGGGAAACCTTCGCGCGAAATACGAGCAGGCCGTTCGCGAACTTGACGGGCTCGAGCGCAGGCTCGCACGGCCGTTGCGCCTGCCCTACATCCGACCGCCGCGCGGGCCGCTTCGCGTCCGACCCAATATGACGCGAAAGCGTTATGAGGAAATGGTCGAGCGCGGCAAAGAGTACATTCGCGCGGGCGATGTTTTCCAGGTCGTCTTGTCGCAGCGGCTGACGGTCCCTGTGCGCGTGCCGCCCTTCCAGGTTTATCGCGCGCTGCGCGTCGTCAATCCCTCGCCTTATATGTATTACTTGCAACTGGGCGATGCCACGGTGCTGGGATCGTCGCCGGAGATGCTGGTCAAGGTATCCGGAAGGGACGTGGAATATCGCCCGATTGCCGGCACGCGCCCGCGCGGGAAGACGGAAGAAGAAGATAAGAAGCTCGAGCAGGACCTGCTCTCCGACGAGAAGGAGCGCGCCGAGCACATCATGCTGGTCGATCTGGGCCGCAATGATGTCGGCCGCGTCTCAGAATTTTCCTCCGTGCGTCCGGAGCAGATCATGTTTGTCGAGCGCTACTCGCACGTCATGCATCTGGTCTCGCTGATCAAAGGCAAGCTCAGACCGGACGCCGACAGCTATGCCGCTCTCGCCGCCTGTTTCCCCGCCGGGACCCTGACCGGAGCGCCCAAGGTTCGCGCCATGGAAATCATCGATGAACTGGAACCCACGCGCCGCGGCCTTTATGGCGGCGCCGTTCTCTACGCGGACTTTTCCGGCAACCTGAATTCCTGCATCGTGATTCGCACGGTTCTCATCAAGGACGCCAAAGCCTACCTTCAGGCTGGCGCCGGCATCGTGGCCGATTCTGTCCCCGCGCTGGAGTACGAGGAATCCATGAATAAAGCCCGCGCCATGCTCCGCGCCTTCGCCATGGCAGAAAAGGGATTGTAAGGGGAGTTTCTCAATTCCCGCCTGACCGAGGTTATGGCACTGTCGGTTGCACCGACGAGGATTTTTTCCCCTTGAAGCCGGCGGCCTTGGAGTGCAGCCGCCTTGGAGTGCGGCCGCGAAGCTGCCGCCTTCATCAAGATGGGAGACAATTCCCGTACCCCACTGTTTGCATCCAAGTGCCACGGCCGTCTCGGCCGTGCTCATGGGCGGAACGCCCCTGCCACACAAAGGAATTCTGCGCAACCCACAAACATTTTGTCACGGCCGCGCTCATGGCTTGCGTCGAGGTGCCACGGCGGTCTCGGCCGTGCTCACGGGCGGGACGCCCCTGCCACGCGGTGGAGAAAAAGCTTGACTTTTAGCGTCCAATAGTATAGAGTTGTAGCGTATATCGACCCGGGCCGGAAGGCCAGTATGATGGCCTACTGAAAGAAGAAGGGGCCGGTCAGAGCAGCGAGGGGCGGTTTCTGGTCACGAGGGGGCTTCTTATGCTGCAATCTTTAGAAAACAGATATGTTATTTATATTTTGGCCTTGGAACTCTGGGAAAATGGGACAAAAAGATGCGTTTTTGCCAAAACGAACCGGAGAATTGATTGAAAACAAAGGACCGGCCCTTCAAAATGGGACAAAACGAACCGAAAAACGAACCGGAGAAGTTCTTTAAAATCAGTTCCTGCGGAAAAAACGAACCGGCGCCAACCGAAAAACGAAGCGGGCCATCCTGTTGAAAACATTCAGGAGCAAAAATCAGGAAACAGCATCCAGGAAGCTAGAAATGTAATCTTTGCTTCCGAAGGAGTTTCGGCTTTCCCCGCCAGTGGCGCCCTCGATGAAGCGCACTGCAGTCTCGGAATAATTCACGACGGCGCTGCCAATCCAATTGACAATTCTCAGGTTCGAGCAGAGACTTTCCGGCAGTTCAACCTGAAGACTCGTGCGAATTGGAGGTTGTCGAATGCCCTCGCGTCGAAAGTTCATCCAGACCAACTTGTTCAGCCTGGCAATGTCCATGACGGCAGGGAATGCGCTTGCCGCCGGTCGGCCTTCGACGGGAAGACCTGCTCAACCGCAGATCGATACGGCGCGCGATTACTGGAACGACTGGCCGCGATACATGACGGCGCAGATGAGCGAAGCGCGTGCACGACGGCTGGCGGAATTGCGTGCGATGCGAAGCGAGGGCGACGTACTCGCTCGAATTGAGAAAGTCCGCTCGATTATGTGGAAACTTCTCGGCGGGAAGTTCGAAAAAACTCCGCTCAATCCGAGAATCGTCGGGACCATCGACCGCGGCGACTATCGCATCGAGAAGATCATTTTTGAAAGCCGGCCCCTGGTTTTTGTCACGGCCAACCTTTACATCCCGAAGAAGACGAACCCGCCGCATCCCGGTGTTATTGTGCCGCTCGGCCACTCCGACAACGGGAAATCTTTCTACTACTACCAATACGTCTGCCAGTCGCTTGCGAGGAAAGGTTACATGACACTGGCGTTCGACCCATTCGGGCAGGGCGAGCGGCTGCAGTTTCTTGACCCGCGAACCGGCAAGGGACTTTATGGGCCGACGGAAGAGCACGATCAGGCCGGGCGGCCGATGCTGCTGCTCGGTTCGCAGTTCGCGCAGTATCGCGTCTGGGACGGCATTCGGGCCGTCGATTATCTTCTTTCCCGACCGGAGATTGACCCCGAGCGCATCGGCTGCACGGGACAGTCCGGCGGAGGGACGATGACGATGTATCTGGCCGCGCTCGATCCGCGCATCAAAGCGGCAGCGGCTTCCGATGGCCAGTCTGAAAATGTTGCCGGGCCATCCTATGCTCCGCCGGGCGCGGTCGACGATGCCGAGCAGAACGTGGCCGGCAGCCTGCCGGCGGGCATCGATCGCGGCGATTTATACCTGGCCTTTGCGCCCAAGCCGATGCTGATTCTCTATTCCACCATCGATTCCGGCTTCACCTATTCGCCGACTTACGTCGAAGGAACGAAAGAAATTTACGACGAGGTCCGGGCCGCCTATATGCTGATGAACGCGACTGAAAAGGTGAAGCTTTTCGGTTCTCCGTTGCCGCACGCGTTTGATTTCTTCAATCGCCGCGAAGTGTACCGATGGTTCAATCGGTGGATTGGAAAGGAAGAATGGGGCGATGGCGAAGGAGAGTTTGAAAATTCGCCGCCGGGGACATTGAACTGCACAAGCACCGGCCAGGTCCTGACTTCGCTCGGCGGACGTTCGGTCGTGCAACTGAATACAGAACGTCTTCGCGAAATCACCCGGCCGAGGCCCACAATCCGTACGGCGGATGACCTGAAATCCGCGCGCCGGCGCGCTCAAACTGCGCTCAGAAACCTTCTCGGCCTGCCGGCTCAGCGTACGCCCTTAAATCCTGAAATTATTTCATCGAACGTGTGGAAGGATGACATCGCTGTCGATGGTTTCACGTTTAATTCCGAGCCGCTCGTACGGGTGACAGGGTGGTTCCTCAGGCCGGCAAAAGGCGGTCCTTTCCCCACCGTTCTTTATGTTGCCGAGGGAAACAAGAACCACATTCTTTACGAGACATCAGAGATCAGCGGCCTGGCGCGCAAGGGCGTAGCCGTCTGTGCGATTGATCTGCGCGGACTGGGCGTTTCCACACCTCGCTCACCCTCTGCGGGGCCGGTTTTCTACAATGACGTTCCGCTGCGCGAGCGTTATGCGTGGGCGAGCTTCTGTCTGGGCAAGCCTGTCCTGGGGCAACGGGTTTGGGATTTTCTTCGCTGTCTTGATTATCTCGAGACCAGGCGAGAAGTGGACCCGCACCGCATCCTTGGGCTTGGCGAAAAGGGTGCGGCGCTGGCCGTACTGCTTTGCGGAGTGCTGGATGAGCGCCTGCGCTCGATGCTCCTCGACGGCCCAATCGCTTCGTATCAGTCGATTGTCGAGTCGCAAGCGTACTCGCTGGATCTCTCCTGGTTTCTGTTTGGCATCCTCGAGCACTTTGACCTTCCGGAACTCGCGGCGCTCCTTGCACCCCGTCCGTGCTGGCTGCTGAACGCCGCGAACGCGACGGATGAATCGCTTCCTGAATCAGAAGTCACTTCGATCTACGAATACGCTGTTGGTGCGTTCAAAGTGTCCAATGCAGAAGGGGAAATCAGGTTTGCGGTCCGGCCCGAACACGCGAAAGCCGATGTCTTTAACGAATGGCTGAAAACGGCGTAAGCGACGCGGTCATGCTTGATAAGATTTCTTGTGCTGCAATTCCGGGCAATCGGGCGCTCTTACGCTGTTTTTGCGGCGCGGTCCAGCTTTTCTTCCAGCCGCTTTTTTACTTCCGGCCATTCGGAATCGATGATGCTGTAATAGACGGTGTGGCGGATGCGGCCCGTCCAGGTCAGCATATGGTTGCGCAGCGTTCCTTCTTCTTTAGCACCGAGCCGCAGGATCGCTTCGCGCGACGGCTGGTTCAGCGAATCCGTTTTGAACTCCACCCGAATGCATCCCAATTCTTCAAAAGCGTGGCGCAGCATCAAATACTTGGCTTCCGTATTGGCCCCCGTCCGCTGCCACTTCTTTGTCACCCAGGTGGCGCCGATTTCCACTCGCAGATTGGCAACATCGATGTTCAGATATCGCGTGCTGCCGATGGCCCCGCCGCCGGCGCGATCAATCGTGGCGAAAGGCAGCGAGGTACCCTTTGCCTGTTCTTCCAGGGCTTTCTCGATAAACGCGCGCATGTCCTCAGGGGTTCGCACATTGATTGGGGTCCAGCGCCACAACTCAAAGTCAAGGCCGGCTTCACACAATTGCGCGTGGCGCGAAAGGCTGAGAGGTTCAAGGCGGACAATCCTGCCTTCCAGCGTGACAGGACGGATTTCCATGGGCATATCTATTTCCAGTAAGTCGGTTCGATTCCCGGCACCTCCGGTCGTAATCCATTGGTCGGAGCAGCCCGAACCTTTCCAGGGTCAGCGCGAACCTCATGCGATTTTATCAGACATTCCGCCGGCCGGATTTTTCCATTGTGCTGATCCTCTTCATTGTCACAGCGTATAATGAATCGTCCGGAAGGGCATGGCGAACTGATGATATTAGTCATCGATAATTACGATTCGTTCACATACAACCTGGTTCAGTATCTCGGCGAACTCGGCGCGCAACTCGAAGTACGCCGCAACGATCAGGTAACAATTGACGAGATTGAGGGGATGGCGCCGGAGCGCATCGTGATTTCTCCCGGCCCTAAAACGCCCTCCGAAGCCGGTGTCTGTCTCGATACCATCCTCCATTTTTCCGACCGGGTGCCCATTCTGGGAGTTTGCCTTGGGCACCAGGCCATCGGGCAGGCGTTTGGCGGCAAGGTGGTCCGCGCGCCTGAAATCATGCACGGCAAGACCAGCCTGATCTCCCATGACGGAAAGACCATTTTTTGCGGCCTGCCCAATCCTTTTCCGGCGACGCGCTATCATTCGCTCATTGTCGAGCGTGAAAGCTTGCCGGACTGTCTGGCCGTTTCCGCCACATCGTCTGACGGCCTCATCATGGGCCTTCGTCACAAGAACCTGAAGGTGGAGGGCGTGCAGTTCCATCCCGAATCTGTCCTAACAGACGCCGGTAAACAACTGCTGGCAAATTTCCTGAAGCTGTAGGGTTGATTCATGGATCGACATCGGGGCGCTTTGGGTTGGGAACCGCTGGCTTCTTGTGCACAAAGGGTTCGGAAATCGCGCGTCGGAAAAGTTTACAACCCGATTTAAAAGCGGTAATGTGAACTGCTTGAAGCAGACGGCAACACCACCGCAAACCGAGCGCGAACTGGTGATCTGGAATGGGCCGCACGCGTGGAGGCAGCAATGGCTTCACAACCCGTTTATGACGTGATCGTCGTGGGTTCCGGGGCGGCCGGCGGAATCGCCTGCCATGTGCTGGCGACGCAGGGGCTGAAAGTTTTATGTCTCGAAGCCGGCCGCAGAATTGAATCCGCCAAAGATTTTCACACACACACTTTTCCTTACGGCTGGACTTACCGCGGGAATGGAAAGCCGGGCCAGTACGGCAAGCTTCCGCAGGGCATGGAGTGGAAGATCAAGGAGTGGACCGATCACCTGTACACCATTCCTGACGAGGACCCTTACGCGCTCGCCCCGGGAGCAAAATTCACCTGGACGCGCATGCGCGTTCTCGGCGGGCGCACGAACTGCTGGGGACGCGGCTGCGATCGCTTTGGTCCGCTGGATTTCAAGGCAAAGAGTCTGCAAGACGGCTGGGGCGAAGACTGGCCGATCACTTACGATGATGTGGCGCCTTACTATGACAAGGTCGAACAGTTTATTGGCGTGGCGGGCAGCCCGGAAGGCGTCTACAACACGCCCGGCGGCAAATACCTCCTTCCACCCTTCAACCCTCGCTGCGGAGAATGGCTGATCAAGAAGGGCGCAGAAAAACTCGGCATCAAAGTCCGGCCCAAACCTCTGGCCGTTTTGAGCAAACCTTACCACGGCCGCCCCGCCTGCCATTATTGCGGCGGCTGCAACTGGGGATGCGAAGTCGCGGCGCGTTACGGCAGCGTGGATTCCGTTTTTCCCCATCTCGAGGGGCTTCCAAATTTCACTCTCCGAACAAACGCCGCCGTACACACCGTGCTGATGGACCGCAACACCGGCAAAGCCCGTGGCGTTACCTATATCGATGCGAGGAACAAACAGGAGTACGAAGCCTACGGCAAGGCCGTTGTTCTGGCCGCCTCGATGGTGGAATCGATCCGCATTCTGTTCAATTCCCGCAACCGGGAATATCCCAACGGGCTTGCAAACTCCAGCGGCACGCTTGGCCGATATTTGATGGAGCACGTGGCTTTCAACGATATCCAGGGCTTCTTCCCGCAACTCGCCGGCCGCCCCACAACCAATGACGACGGGCCGGGCGAATCCTGTCTCTATATCCCGCGTTACAACTACGGGCACAAAGATACGAAGAAGTATCTTCGTGGTTGGCGATTTGATTTCTACACGGGCTGCGGAATGGGACCCGGACCCGGCGCTGAACTGCCCGGTTTTGGCTCGGCGTATAAGAAAAAGATCAAGGAACTGTATCCCGCGGCTTTTTCCATTGGCGGTTATGGCGAGGGTCTGGCCTTCGATTGGAACTATGTCGAAATCGATCCAGACGGCTTGCGCGACAGACTGGGGATACCTCAGGTGCGGTTCCACACGTTTGCCGAATATCCGCACGCCTTCGCAATCCGCGACGAAATGTATGCGCAAATGGAAGAAATTATGAGGGCGGCAGGAGCCGAGATTTTCCCGTACAAGAAAGTGGCCCCGTATCCTTTGGGCAGCGTGACGCATGAAGCCGGAGGAGCAAGAATGGGCGACGACCCGAAGACATCCGTCCTGGACAAATGGAACCGCTGCCACGACGTCAAGAATATTATCGTCGCGGATGCCGCCTGCTTTGTGACGCACCCCGAGAAGCAGATTACCCATACCATCATGGCACTGGCGTGGCGGGCGTGCGACCACCTTGCTGAAGAGTTCCGTCGGGGGAACGTGTAATTAATTTCAAGCGCCAAAGGGTTAGCTTCATGAGTGGAAAACTGATTGGAAGACGGCACGCGCTGAAATATTTCGGGCTGCTCAGCAGCAGTGCGGCAGGAATTGAATTTCTGGAAAACTGGCTGCCACAGAGGCCGGCTCTTGCCTCTTCGATGCCGGGGATGCAGGGGCCCACGAATGCAGACGAGTCAGTCCCCACCCCTTCTCCGGCGGATACGGAATCGCCTTACGTGCTGCGCTTCTTCAAGCCGGACGAGTTCCGCACCGTGGAGATCCTCACGGAAATGATCATCCCCACGGACGACCAGCCCGGGGCGAAAGAAGCCAAAGTGGCCAACTACATCGATTTCGTTGTCTATTCGGCGGCGGAATTTGAGCCGTCTTTGCAAAAGCAGTGGATCGACGGACTACACCTGATCAACAAATTAAGCGCTGAAAAATATGGAAGTGCCTTTTCAGATCTCCCGGGCGCGCAGCGGGAAGATTTGCTGACGGAAATGAGCGCGCCGGAGCACGACCCAAATGCTGAACATCCGGGATATGCCTTCTATAAACTCTTAAAGAGCATGACGCTCGAAGCTTTCTTTACGTCCAAGGTGGGCTTGATCGATTTTCTCGAATACAAGGGGCTGACTTTCCTGACGAGTTTTCCAGGCTGCACCCATCCGGAACATCAGACGTGACGGGTTGCCGTCTTTCAAGTCAATGACAATTTCACAGACCATTGCGCCATCCGGGAGGACCGTTGTGCCTCAACCATCAAAATTGTTCACTGTCCGACTTTTGAACGCCATTATCTTTCTTACAATCCTTTCCGCGATAGCTACTCCAGTCCAGGCAGTCAAGAAGCCGCTCACTCCGGCTCTGGTCACGCAGGAAAGTCAAATTGTCGCCCCATCGATCAGCCGCATTATGTGGCGGCCGGGACACGAACAGGTCAGTTACATCCGTGACCAGGACCCGGGTTCAACGCTTTGGCTCTACGACGTGAGCACGCGCGAGGCGCGCCGCCTCGAGATTCCCGGCAGCGTGAATCTCAGCACATATCAGTGGTCGCCCGACGGCAACGAAATTCTATTCGAGGGCGGAAATGATCTCTGGCTGTTTGATGTTCGCACAAGCCAGACAAAGCGGCTGACAAACGACCCTGAGCGCGAAGAAGAGCCGACATTTTCTCCCACGGGCAACAGCGTCGCCTTTGTGAAGAAGAACAACATTTACACGCTGGCGCTCCGTACGGGGAAAATCACACAACTCACTGCCGACGGAACCGACCTTATTCTCAACGGAACGTTTGACTGGGTTTACAAGGAGGAACTGGCAGACCGCTCCACCGGACGTTCGTATGAATGGTCGCCCGACGGGAAGTGGATTGCTTATCTCCGGCTCGACGACCATCCGGTGCCGCAGTATCCGCTGATCAACTTTCTCTCCCGGCACGTCGAACTGTCAATGCAACGGTTTCCGCAATCCGGAGATCCGAACCCCAAAGCCTCTTTCCACGTTGTTTCGGTTGATGGCAAAACGAGCAAGTCCTGGGAGTCGAGTTCGATTGAATACTTCGGCCCGAGGTTCGCCTGGACGCCGGATTCGCAATCGGTCTCGTTCCTTACGTTAACCCGTGATCAGACCGTAGAAACCGCGCATCTCTGGAATATCGAATCGGGCGCTGACCGCACGCTGGTCGTTGAACGCGACAAGTACTGGATCAACTCGCTGAATCCTCCGCACTTTCTGAACGGGGGCCGCTTCCTTTGGCTTTCCGAGCGCGATGGCTGGATGCATCTTTATCTCTACAACATGGATGGCCGGCTGATCAGAAGACTCACCAGTGGAGACTGGATGCTTGACAGGCCGCTTTTTTCTGACCTTCCGATGTTTCAGTTGGGCGGCAATTCAGGCTGGGTTTATTTCCTGTCAACGCAAGCTGATCCGCGGGAAAGGCAAATCTATCGCGTCCGGTTGGAAGGCGGCGCAGCGGAGCGGATCTCCAAAGAAGCGGGGACTCACGTCTTCTACCTTTCACCCGACGGCCGCTACTTCATCGATAAGTTTTCCGATTATAAGACCCCGCCCGTCACGCGCCTCTACAAATCCGATGGCGAGGAGATTACGGTGCTCGACAAGCCGGCCAACCATCTGGACGACTATGAACTCGGAAGCACCGAATTCGTCACCGTCAAAGCCCCGGACGGGACGGAACTCTACGCGCGCATGGTGAAGCCCCCGAACTTTGATCCGCACAGAAAGTATCCCGTAGTCGTAAAGGTCTATGGCGGGCCGGAAGTGCAACTGGTCGTGAACGCATGGGGAGTGACTTCACTTGAAGACCAGCTTTTTGCCCAGCACGGTTACGTGCTTTGGACGCTGGACAATCGCGGATCGTGGGGGCGCGGCCACGCCTTTGAAACCCCGATTTTCGAGCACCTGGGGCGACAGGAACTCCAGGACCAGTTGGCTGGCGTGGACTATCTCAAGTCGCTCCCTTATGTCGATTCAAGCCGGATGGGAATCTGGGGGTGGTCTTACGGCGGCTACATGACGCTTTACACGCTGACTCACGCCCCGGACGTCTTCAAATGCGGGGCGGCCGGCGGGCCGGTCACCGATTGGAAGTTTTATGACAGCATTTATACCGAGCGGTACATGCGCACGGCGGATGTAAACCCTGATGGATATCGCGAAGCATCGCCTCTCGAAGCAGCGGGAAACCTGCGCGCCAACCTGCTGCTGATGCACGGCGTGGACGACGACAACGTGCATCTCCAGAACACCATCAATTTCATCGAGGCCCTGGTGCGTGACGGCAAATCATACGAGCTTTACCTTCAGCCGGGCGAAAAGCACGGCTTCAGCGCGTATTCAGCGCGTCTTTATCTCGTCAACCGCCTGCTGAAATTCTTTGATGATAACCTGCACCCGACGGGAGAGTGAGTTTTGCTGCTTGCATGTCATCCCGGGCTGAGGACCCTTGCAGCATTACAACAGCGATGAAGGAACGCTTCACTGAGTTGGGAATTCAGAGCTTTTCTCCGAGAGTAGAGAGAAGCTTTTTCATGGCGATTGGAGCCCGATTACCGGCGTCGTCTGTCCGTGAATTCAATCAGCCTTTGAAGCGTCTGACGCGCCTCGCCGGAATCGATAGCCTCTGCGGCAACCGCCACACCCTCTGGAAGGCCGCTTGCTTTTCCTGCGGCCACCAGCGCCGCAGAGGCGTTAGCCAGGATGCAATCCCGCAGCGCGTTCCGCTCGCCTTCGAGCACCTGGATCAGCAGTCGCGCGTTCTGTTCGGGATCGCCGCCCGCAAGCGATTCGCTTTTGGATCGCGCAAGTCCGAAATCTTCCGGCTGAACGTGCCGGGTCCCGATCCGGCCGGAATCGTATTCCGAAATCTTTGTCGGACCGGTGATCGTGATCTCATCGAGGCCGTCCGAGCCCGCGACGACAAACGCCCTTTTGGTTCCCACTGCACCCAGGGCTTCCGCCAGCATTTCCGTCCGCGCCTGGTCGTAAACTCCGGTCAGTTGATGCGAGGCTTCAAGGGGGTTGGTCAGCGGCCCCAGAAGGTTGAAAATCGTCTTGCTCTTAATGCTCCGGCGAGCGTTCATCACGTGCTTCATGGCCCGATGAAGGTGCGGTGCAAAAAGAAACACCATGCCCACATGGTCGAGGCACGCGGGAATATGCTCAAGCGGCAGGTCGATAGCCACGCCAAGCGCTTCGAGCACATCGGCGCTCCCGCACCGGCTTGAGATCGAGCGGTTGCCGTGCTTGGCGACAGGAACCCCGGCTGCGGCCGCAACCAGTGCCGTCGCGGTTGAAACGTTCGCCGTGCCGCTCCGATCACCGCCCGTGCCGCACGTGTCGAGCAGCGCTTTCGAATCGACAAATGCCTCAACGCGCACGCCGGCGTCGCGAAGCACTTCCCTGGCCTGCGCCCGCATGACCTCCGCAAATCCCACAATTTCCGCCGCCGTCTCGCCTTTGTCCCGCAGAGCCACAAGCAGCGAAACAATCTGTTCGTCCGGCGTACGACCCGAAAGCAATTCCGCCATGACTGCGTGGGCTTCCTGCCGCTCCAGGCTTTGGCCCTGCTTCAGTTTTTCGATGGCTTCAGAAATTTGCATATTAACCGGAAGGATAACTTCCCTTTCCGAGTGATGAAATAAATCCGCCGGTACTTTTCCCCTCACGCCTCGAACAGCGTTTGCATTTTGCACTTACATTGCCTATACTGGCTGATTCTGCGGACATCGCATGGATGTATTGTACGATGGAACGGCGTTCCGCGGGAGCGGTTTGACGTAACAGGGCCTCAGGCTTTCTTAATTTCCAGCATCGCGGCAAAGAGGAATTCAGGCTGCGACATTCGCCATCTATGAAGATTCACGAATATCAGGCAAAACAGATCCTTTCCCGCTTCGGAGTTTCCGTCCCTAAAGGTGAGGTCGCCTACACGCCGGAAGAAGCGCGCGACATCGCAGCGCGCCTGGGCGGAACCGTTGTCGTGAAGGCCCAGATCCACGCCGGCGGCAGAGGCAAGGCCGGCGGAGTCAAGCTTGCGCGGTCAGCCGCCGAAGCAGAGAAAATCGCCGACGAAATTCTCGGGAAGAAGCTTGTGACGGCGCAAACGGGCCCCGAGGGCCGCATCGTCCGCCGGCTGCTCATTGAAGAAGGCCTCGACATCGCGCGGGAATTTTATCTGGGCCTTGTGGTTGATCGGATAGCTGCAGCGCCGGTCTTCATGGCATCGGGCGAGGGCGGCGTTGAAATCGAGGTCGTCGCCGCCGAGCACCCGGAAAAAATTCTGAAGGAAACCGTCAACCCCGCCGTCGGCCTCCAGCCGTTTCAGGCGCGCAAGATCGCCTTCGGGCTGGGACTCGATCCGCTGCTCGTCAACGAAGCCGCGCGGTTCTTCACGGCGCTTTACCGTGCTTTCCAGTCAAGCGACGCTTCGCTTGCGGAGATCAATCCGTTTGTTCTGACGCGCGACGGGCGGCTGCTGGCGCTCGACGCCAAGATGAACTTTGACGACAACGCGCTGTTCCGCCACAAGGACATCCGCGAGCTTCGCGACCTGGATGAGGAAGACCCGCTGGAGGTAAAAGCCTCGAATTACAATCTGAATTACATTCGCCTCGACGGCAACGTCGGCTGCATGGTGAACGGCGCGGGCCTTGCCATGGCCACGATGGACATTATCCAGTACGCAGGCGGGCGCCCGGCAAACTTTCTCGATGTGGGCGGCGGAGCCAATGAAGAACAGGTCCGGCGCGGGTTTGAAATCATCCTTGGAGACCCCAACGTCCGCGCGGTGCTCATTAATATCTTCGGCGGCATCATGCGCTGCGACATCGTCGCCAGCGGTGTAGTGGCCGCGGCCAAAAGCCTCGCCATCAAAGTCCCCGTGGTTGTGCGCCTGGAAGGAACTAACGTCGAACTCGGCCAGAAAATTCTGCAGGAGTCCGGCCTGCAATTCATCGTGGCGCACAGTATGAAGGACGCGGCGGAGAAAGTCGTTGCGCAGACAAGAAGCTGAGAATTTAAGTTGTTGATGGATCGGACGATTGAACGATTTGTGGTTCGTGATTTCCCATGGGGCGGCCCCGGGTGCTGTTTTAACATCGATGCTGGTGCTCTCAAGAGAGAGGCCGGCTGACTTGGTCAGTGAGACAAATGAACAGATCGGACCTTTGCAGCATCGCGCAGCACAGCAACATTGACACGGTGCACGGGTAACCACAAATCACAAATTGTTAGCGGCATATTCCTATGTCTATTCTCGTTGATGAAAACACCCGCCTTCTGGTCCAGGGGATCACCGGCCGCGAGGGCACGTTTCACACGCAGCAGGCTGTGGCGTACGGCACGAAAGTCGTGGCCGGAGTCACGCCGGGCAAGGGCGGCGCGAAGGTGGACGGTATTCCCGTCTTCAACACCGTGAGCGAGGCTGTTGAAAAGGCCGGCGCGAACGCTTCGGTGATTTTTGTCCCGCCGCCGTTTGCCGCGGACGCCATCATGGAGGCCGCCGACGCCGGATTGCCGCTGGTTGTCGCCATCACGGAAGGCATCCCAACGCTCGACATGGTGATGGTGATGCACTACCTTCGAGGAACACGGACGCGCCTGATCGGCCCCAACTGCCCCGGCATCATTTCGCCCGGCAAGTGCAAGATCGGCATTATGCCCGGCTCGATTCACCGGCCCGGGAATGTAGGCGTGATTTCACGCAGCGGCACGCTCACTTACGAAGCCGTCGGCCAACTCACCGCGCTCGGCATCGGGCAGTCCACGTGCGTCGGGATTGGGGGCGATCCCATCATCGGAACTTCGTTCGTTGACGCGCTCAAACTGATGAATGAAGATCCGGAAACGCACGGCATTGTTATCATCGGAGAGATCGGCGGCACGGGCGAAGAACTGGCCGCCGAATACATCAAGGCGAATGTCAAAAAGCCCGTGGTGGGCTTTATTGCCGGACGCACCGCACCGCCCGGCCGACGCATGGGTCATGCCGGAGCCATCATCTCCGGCGGCAAAGGCACCGCTGCGGACAAGATTGCAGCCTTCAAGGCCGCAGGCATCCACGTCGCGGAAAGCCCGGCGCTGATCGGAGAAACCATGGCGCGCGCCCTCCAGGCGACGGCGAGTTCTTAGCGCAAGATCGACGCGTCCCGACACACGGGATGTTTTACATGAAAAAAAGTAATCTGTAATGCGTAACCAGTCATTTTCTGGTCAATTTCCATTTGGTTTCACTGAATGATCGAATAGAGAGGCTCATGTCAATCGAACGCACACTCACCATCATCAAACCTGACGCCGTCGCTGCGGGCCACATCGGCGATATCATCCGCATCTTTGAATCCAGCCAACTGAACATCGTGGCCGCACGCATGGTCCGTCTTTCCAAAAAAGAAGCGGAAGGATTTTATGCCGTTCATCGCGGCAAAGGCTTCTTCGAGAGTCTGACGACTTTCATGAGTTCCGGCCCCGCGCTGGTGATGGTGCTGGAGGGCGAAAACGCCATCTCCCGCCTGCGCCAGTTGATGGGTGCCACGAATCCTGCCCAGGCCGCTGAAGGCACTATCCGCAAGCTCTATGCGGCGGACATCGAGCACAACGCCGTGCACGGCTCCGACGCGCCAGAGACGGCAGCATTTGAAATTTCATATTTCTTTCCTGGGATCGAACTCATCTAAAGCGCCCGTGCTGCAAATCACAGGAGTGGATTACGCCGTCCCGCGCTGGCGTTTTCTCCTTTCCTGCCAATTGTTTGTGAACTATCGCGGTTCCTTGCGGAAAAAGCCTGTGGAATCTCGCTTCCCCCGTTATTAAATAAAAAGTAAACAGTCAATTATGAGCCGTTGTGACGAAAGTCACTGAAATGCCGCCTTGGGGATGTTCTAATGGCGAAGTCCGGTCATACCTTCGAGCTCGGAGTCGCTGGACCGGGGGAATGAGCATGAACTTATGGCTCCGTATGCCGCTGATCTTCGGAATTGGTTTTGCATCGGGCTCCTGCACAGCTTTTCTGCTGTTCAGGTCCAGACTCACCTTCTACCGGCAATTCATCGAAAGCCGCCTTGCGTCAATTGATTTCTCAGGCCGGCCGCAAAAAGCACCCGCTTCCATCTGCAAGGTTCGGGAAGGCGGCCATGCAAACGCCCGAAACCTCAGCGCGCGACCCCATTAATCTTTCTTTTTTCCCTCGAAAAACACCCCCAAAGCGCGCTTGTCGTTTCACCGACATTACCTTCGGCCCGACGCAGCCCGCTCGCTTCCGCTCTGCCGAAAAACCCAGGTTGAATTTTGGATATTACTCATATACTATTGAGCCGATTGCAAACTTGGAATTCCCTTAGGCTCCGCGCTCCAAGTTGCGCGGTTGTTGAAGAGGAGCCGTGTTGGCTACAAAGCACCGTCTTGACCGGAGCGGCTACAAACCAGATGAGCCATTGGACCAGTTTTGTTCTGCCTTTCGCGTTGGGGTTCGTCGCCGGAACAGCCATCTGTTTTATTCTCCTCGCCTCAAAAATCAGGTTCTACAAAAGGTTCATCGAACAAAGGCTTGACGCCATTAATCGGACGATCTCCGCGCAGGCTTCTGCCCGTGAGCCTTCAAAACCGGACGCCGGAAAGAGTCCGTGGCCACGGTCTGGCCAGTCCCGCGAAGGGCCGAACCCATTGGACAACAGTTAACCGGGTGGAGTTCTTAGCGCGCATCTTCCCTGCCCGACCGCTGGAAAGCCTCTCAACTCCAGGAGGCTCGCAGCCCTTTGCCGCGTTACACAACGAGTCCAATCACTTTCCCTCTACGAAATCTTCGGCATTTAAGTTAAAATGGACTTTTAAGTATGGATTCAGCGGACCATTTGATGGGCGGGCAACCGGCAATTATCCTGTTTGCCCACGGCAGCGCCGTCGAAGAAGCCAATGACGGTGTTCGGGAACTCGCACGACGGATCAAGCAGGCCGGCGGATATTCGTTTGTTCGCGCTTCGTTTTTGGGACCGGGTCGGCCGGAGTTGGGTTCAGCCATCCACGAGGCCGTCGACAGAGGGTTTCGTCGGATCGTCGTAGTCCCCTTTTTCCTGACGCTGGGAATTCATTTGCGCCGCGATCTTCCCAGGCTTGTTGAGGCCGAAAAAGAGAAGTATCCGGACGTTGATATCCAGGTGGGCCGCTCGCTCGAGGACCATCCAGAGATGGTTTCGCTGGTCCTTAGCCGCATTCGAGAAGTTACTGAGGAGACCAGGGTAAGGCCGTGAACCATTCCCGCCACGAAGCATTTCTGCGCAACGTCTGGTACACGAATGAGCGGACGAAGCACTTCCAGTTTCAGATGACAAACGGCCATCGCTTCGAGTTCCGCCCGGGCCAGTTCATTTCGCTCGATATCGAACTGGACGGCCGCAAAGTGCGCAGACCTTATTCCATCGCCTCTGCGCCGCGTGAAGATAACGGGTTCGACCTTTGCCTCAACATGCTTCCCGAAGGACGCGTCTCCTCATGGCTTTTTAATCTGAAGCCCGGCGATAAGATTGCTTTCTCCGGCCCGTTTGGTTTTTTCGCCCTCCGCGAACCGCCCGATCCTGTTTCGGCCTTCATAGCCACGGGAACCGGCATCGCGCCTATTCGGGCCATGCTCCAGCAGCTATACAGCCGCCCGCATGACGCTGAAGTGTGGCTGATATTCGGTGTTCGCAGCGAGAATGACATCCTTTATCGGGCGGAATTTGAGAAAATGGCCGAGCAGCACTCAGGTTTTCATTTCATTCCTACGCTCAGCCGTCCGGGCCCGGGCTGGACGGGCCACACCGGCTACGTTCAGCGGCACGTCGTCCGTTATCTCGCTGGGAAAAAGGGACTTCACGCTTACATCTGCGGGCTGCGCAAAATGATCGACGACGTCGCACAGGAATTCCGCACGATGGGCTACGACCGCAAGGCACTCAGCTACGAGAAGTACGATTAGCATAGCTCGACCGAAGCAACTTTAATCACTTGTGTCTGGGAGTAATTTCCGTAGGAGTCGAAGGCGTACATGCTCGCGCGCCACGCAACCGTCGTCGAAAAATCGTTGTTCAAGGAGACACTCTCGTTATGCCACTGAAAGAACGGACCGCCGAACCCCCGCGCAAGGCATCATCGGCGCCGGGACCCGATGAAATCTGGGCCGACCTCATGGAGGGCAACCGCCGTTTTCAGGCCGGTAACCCGGCACAGCGCGAAATTGTTCGCAGGCGGGCCGAACTTGCCCGCGAGCAGCGCCCGCAAGTCGTTGTGCTGGCGTGTTCGGACAGCCGCGTTTCGCCAAACCTGATTTTCGACAAGGACCTGGGAGAACTGTTTGTGATCCGGACGGCCGGCAACGTGGCTGACCCGGTCGCGCTGGGCAGCATCGAGTATGCCGTGGAGTTCTTGCATTCAAAGGTCCTTGTGGTTCTGGGCCATGAGAATTGCGGCGCAGTAGCAGCAGCGGCCTCGGGTCAGAAAGCTCCCACTGCGAACCTTGAATCCATCATCGCCAGGGTCCGTCCGGCCGTCGAGCGATTTCAGGGCACTGCACAGGGCGATGAACTTCTCCGGCAGGCCGAGCAGGCGAATGTCCACCAGAGCGCCGCAGCGCTGCTCGCGGAAAGCCCGCTGCTCGGCAAGAAGGTTGCGGCCGGCGATCTTACCGTCATCAAGGCCCTCTACTCCTTGAGCACGGGCATGGTTGTGCGCCTGCCGGATTAATTGTGCCGGCAGTCGCAGGTTGCGCCTGCGCCGATTGCGCGACAGCATGTTCCTCCTCTCGTTCGTTGACTTCTATCCCGCCGCCTTCTATGATGAGCTTGCGACTGGGTGGTGACCCTTCCTTTGATTGGCAAAAGCGTTTCGCACTACCGCATTGTGGAGAAGCTCGGGGGCGGCGGGATGGGCGTGGTGTACCGGGCCGAAGACACGCTGCTCGGACGCTTCGTGGCGCTGAAATTCCTCTCTGCCGAAGCCGTGTCCCCGGCGTCGGCCGCAGAGGCGGATCCCATCCGCCACCCGGACCGTGATGGCGTGAAGCCTGCGGTCGAGGCCACCCCCGCGGCCCTCGAACGTTTCCAGCGCGAGGCGCGGGCGGCGGCGGCGCTCAATCATCCGAACATCTGCACGATTTATGAAGTCGGCGAGCACGA